>Ga0210399_10004012_pt1 | contig 11447 bp, 13 predicted proteins | sample IncBWC14MmetaG_FD_150865 | JGI IMG/M metagenome (GOLD analysis project Ga0210399, IMG submission 150865) | Forest soil microbial communities from Barre Woods Harvard Forest LTER site, Petersham, Massachusetts, United States - Inc-BW-C-14-M | ecosystem: Environmental > Terrestrial > Soil >...
CGGATACCCTCGGTGCGATCGTTGGGAAGATTCGCAATGCAGGAGCAGGACATCAGCTTTTCCCACTCTGCGATGAATTAGAGGAATTGAACGAATACACGAAACGCTACCATCACGGCGAGAATCCGCAGGCCGCGACCGAGCCCATCAGCGATACAGAACTACAGGGATATGTTCGTCGCACGCTTGAAATGACCGGTGGTTGTTGATGAGTTCCAGCGCGCCGGGGTGCGGTCGCTTGCTTGGAGACACTCTACGGCGCGCCACTGGGCCATCCAGTGAACACTCCGTAGATCTGGCTTTCGATTTGCATTATCGCCCGGCATTTCGATGTTACTTATTGAGCACAGATTAATGGAACAGAAAACAAATTTCTTAGAAATGTACCGAACGGCACACAATAATGCAGTGGCGCTCTTGGCGGAAGCTGAACTTCTTTTCGAGCACAAGAAATACGCGCGAGCGTACTTCCTTGCGTTCACGGGCCTTGAGGAAATTGCAAAATCTCAACTTGCCGCTGACGTGTTTACCAGTTTTATAGAAGAGGAAACATTTTGGAAATACTTCAAAGATCACAAGAGGAAGATCGGACGAATGGCCTGGGCCTCAGCGGATGCCGAAGAGTATCTTGATGTCGAACAGGAGACGTATCTGGAGATCGACCATCCCACAACCGCCCAACGTATGAACGCGCTGTACGTCCATTTCGAAGGGACAGAGATTAAGAGTCCCAAGGATCTTTTTACTGAAGACGATGCCAGAGCGATCATTCACACGCTGAGAGTCGCGATCGACAGAATCATAGAAATGACAGAATACTGGGGCCACCAGATCGGCACCAAGGATTTCATGAAATAAGTGTGTCCATATGTGACGCTTCTTATATGCCAGACTACGATTTCAAATCGCTATCGAGTTACGACTTTGCATTGCTGGCGAGAGATCTCTTGCAGGCTGAACTTGGAGTGCACCTAGAGACATTTGCGCCGGGTCCCGATTCCGGCATCGATTTCCGATGCCAGACGAAGACAACCAATCTGGTCGTTCAATCCAAACATTTAGCCGGTTCCGGTTTTACGGCGTTACTCAGCGTCTTGCGTCACAAGGAACGGCCAAAGATTGAGAAGCTGGCGCCGAGCAGATATATCCTCGTGACGTCTGTCTCACTCACACCCAAGAGAAAGGAGCAGATCAAGAAGATCCTCACACCATACTGTAAAGCCCTGTCTGACATTATTGGTCGCGAAGATCTCAACAACTTCCTCGGAAAGCATGACGACATTGAACGTAAGCAGTTCAAGCTGTGGCTGACTAGCGAAACGGTGCTTCGACGGGCTTTGGATGCTGGCATCTTTACCGATTCAGAAGCGCATCTTGAGCGAGTACGGCTTCGCCTTTGCCGGTATGTACTAAACCCTAGTTTTGATAGAGCGCTCGCTCAGTTGGAAAAATCGCATTACTGCATCATCGCGGGAATTCCCGGAATTGGTAAGACAACGCTGGCAGAAGTCCTTCTCGCAGACTTGGTGGATCGCCATGGGTTTGAGGCATTCAGGGTTGCTCACGACTTGTCAGAGCTTCGCTCAATCAAAAATTCGAAACTTAAACAAGTCTTCTATTTTGACGATTTTCTGGGAAAGACTGGTCACGCGGTGAAGCTAGAGAAGAATGAGGACCAGCGTCTTGTTGAACTCATGGAGGAAGTGGCATCAAACGCAAACTGGCGCTTCATCCTAACGACGCGCGAGTACATCCTGAACAGTGCGAAGTTGCTTTATGAGGCATTCGCGCACCCCCCAATTGAGTTCATGACCTGCATTGTCAATCTGGGGGACTATACGAGGCCTATTCGCGCCAAGATTCTTTACAATCACATTTATTTCTCCAGTCTGCCAACTGCACACAAGTTGGCCGTGCTGGAGAACAAAGGATACGAGAGCATCCTGCGTCACCGGAACTATAATCCCAGGGTGATTGAATACATGACCCAGGCATCCCACGCAGGGTTCAATCGCTGCATCCTTGTATTTACCTGAATTTGTTGGCAGTCTGGATCATCCCACAAAAATCTGGGATCACGCATTTAGGCATCAAATCTCCGAAGCTGCGCGGCACCTTTTGCTCGTACTGAGTACGCTACCTGACGACCCTCTTCTGGATGACGTGGAGACAGCATTCTGGGCTTTTTACAGATTTCGCCAGAGTCGTTTTGGATTTCCAACCAGGAACAGTGATTGGAATGACGCTCTGAAAGAACTCGACGGCAACTTCATCCACACGAGGAAAGTTGGAAAGGCTTTTCTCGTGTCTTTTCATAATCCGTCGATTCGCGATTTTGTCGAGGACTTCCTTTCTGCCTCCGAAAGTGATGTGGCGGATTTAATCAGCGGTGCGCACTTTTATGAACAGTATGCCGTCCTTTGGAAGGGTCGCGGAGACCAGCGATACGGGGGTATTGATCGCAATCAAGAAAAGTTCCTTGGCGCTCTTCAGCGGAACATCTTTGGCCCTAGCGCAAGGACAATTCGAGTTGTAAATATGCAGGGTGATCCGATTGGAGTTAACCACCAGCCACCATCGAATGAAAGTCGGGCCGAATTCGCCCTCCGCGTCGCGAACGACCTCAACAGCGTAGACGCGAATCAAGTCGCAACTGAATTGATAAACGCACTGCGGCAGTTATGGGAAAAGGGGCATGCCGATAAGGAGGACTTGGTTAGCCTGCTGGCGGCTCTCACACAGCGCGGAATGAGCAGAAGCGACGATTCCTTCAAGTCTGCCAAGACGTGTTTGTCGGCGAAGTACGAAACAATCGACGACTTTCGCGCGATCGCAGAGTTTGCGAAAACTTACACAGGCGAGATAGGCGCCGCCGACCTCGATGGTGTAAAAACGCAATTCATGCAGTTTGCAAACGCGTATTCAAGCGGTTGGGACGATGAAGAAGATCCGGATTGGTTGCGGCAAGTCGCGGCCAATCTCGAGTTCGTTGGTGAAAGGTTGCAAGTGGATGTGACAGAGTTCACAGACCCTTTATATCAAGGTGCGGACGATGTCGAAAAAGCGCGCGCGGATCGGGAACCTGACGGTGATGATCGAGATGACCAGGACTTCCGTTCATCGTACGCCGACGATGTTGATGCAATGTTTCTTAGTCTGCGGGACGAGCTCTCTGGTTGACTGCCAGCGTAAAATCGGCAGGCGCAGGCAGTGGGAAAAACCAACTGAAATTGCTTCTGGCGTTAATCTATTCGGCACTTTCTCTGCTGTGTTTCGGGGTATTCATAAAACAACTCTGTAAGCTGAGTCCCACATTCAGAAAGTGGTGGGAGCGAATCTGAACTGTCACATGACCACACCCAAGAAATACGATGTGTTCATCTGCCATGCTAGCGAAGACAAAGTCGGCTTTGTTGACGCTCTCGCACGCGGCCTTCGCGATGCCGGAGTAAAGGTATGGTATGACGACTTCGTTCTCGAATGGGGAGACACCTTGCGCGGCGCAATAGACAAGGGTCTTACGAGTTCAAGCTTCGGCATTGTGGTGCTCTCACCGGCTTTTCTAAAGCGAAAGAAATGGACGGAACACGAACTTGATGGACTTTTCGCCCGTGAGCGGTCGGGAAACAAGGTGATCCTGCCCATCTGGCACAACATTCAACGCGAAGATCTGCTTGGGTATAGCGCTTCCTTTGCAGACAGGCTAGCCAAGGATTCCGCGAAGGATTCCGTTGAGGGTATCGTTGTTGAACTCAAGCGGCTCCTCGCCAGCACAGGCGAACCTTCACAGGGTGGCGCCGAGGCCGTGACGAAGGATTGGCAGGATGATGTCGAAAGCTATGCCGCATTTGTTGTGCAGATAGGCGGAGAGGATTCGCGTCTGACAACAAAAACTGCGTGGCTCACAGCGGGCGAACATGCATATCTTGATGCCAAACGATTTGTGCTTGTCGGCTTTAACAATGGGGGCGATCTCATGAGCCTATCAGCCAAAGAGGGGTACGAAGTGGTCGGATGTAGCAGTCCTACCGGGAATGAAATATTTGAGGAGGGTGATTCATATTGGCGGCGAATCAGGCTCGAACACGAACTCAAGAACTCGCTCATCATCCACTGCAAAAAGAAGCAAGTTTGAACTGCCGCATGACCCCCAAGAAAAATCCCTCCACCATCAAATACATTTTTGCCTCGCGGTTTCATTGGGAAGCGAGGGAAAGAAAATTTGTCCGCCCTATTTCAGAAAAGTGATATAGTTCTCCGCAAGCGAAGCTTTATCTAACGGCCTGAGAAATCAGGCCGTTTTTCGCGTAGTTTTACAAAATCCGACATGAAAAAAGCCTGGCTTTCGAGCCGGGCTTTTTTCGTTTAGGTAGAAAAAATGAGGGAGTAAAAATATGAAAACAACTGCCAGAAAATGTAAAACCCAGCGGCCTCGCGCCCACTGGATCAAACATCAACTCGTCTGCACCTGCGGTTCCCGGAAATTCGAGATATTCCGCGAGCCTGTTGCCCGTAAAGTTCACACCCGCACCTCGCACCGCCGCCGCCGCGTCGGGATCTGCGAGAATGGACATAAGACGCGGATTGGCTTTCCGACAAATCCTAAAAAGAAATAGATCATTGGGTCCGGGCCGTCGCCGCCGCCGTCGCTTCTCTTCCTTGGGCCAAAAGACGATGGCGGCCTTAACCCGCCGTCACTGTTTTCCCTTGGGGGAGGGAGCGCATGTGACGGCGGTTTCTCCTGCGTAATTGCCATGCCGAAGTACCGAAGCCGGGAGGCCCTAATTGCCCCATCCCGGTAACCCAGATACCAAAGAACAAAAAGCCGCACTCCCGCGCGGCTTTTCCCATCAAATCCACGCAAAATCCGCGACCCACTCCTCACGAAAAACCCGCGACCCAACACACCCTGAAATGCCTATGCAGTCAAAACACCGGACCTCATCAAGCCCCCCCGAAACCCCGACGGAGTAAGGATCGGGAGGAACCCTGGCTCCAACTGCGCGTAGACAAAAACGGCCCTCGCGGGCGGTTTCATTTTCTAGTTGCTGTCTGCAGATGGGTTGAGTCTAACCTAAGCCAAATATATAGGGATGCTTATTCAACAGATTCCCTGTCTTTGCGTCGATGGTGAATACAAAGCCTTCATTCATTGAGCCAAACTTAACATCCCAAACGAGCTGGTTATAATCTTCTTTCAGTTCCTCCGCAAAGAATGAGCCCATGTTTTGTCCGCCATTGTTGAGTGCAACCTTTAGGGCCTCATCCGAACTCACTTTCCAATCCGAAATAGTGAGGGGCGTTAAGTGAACCGAAGCGCCGTCAAATATATCCGGCGCATCCACATATCCAAACAGGACGTTATAGGGGAAGATAACGTAGTAGTTCCCAGATCCGCAACTTCCATGGGTGAATTCGTAATTGTCCTTTCCCGTAGGTCCTTTTGCAACTAAATGGCGGGACGAGGTGCTTTCCGCCAAAAACCGTTTTTTCCGTCTGCTCACTTCAACCGTGCTCGCCCGCTTCATGGGTCTCGCCGAGCGTTCCATAGACATTGGGAAAATTATTGAGGAAGGCAAGATACTGCTCGTGAATCTTGCCGAAACCGATGACTTTGCCAGAGAGAACGCCTGGGTGTTCGGCGCGCTCCTGGTCAACGAATTCTTTGAGGCCGCCAAACGCCGCCCTAAGGATGAGTTCGGCAACGATCCGACGCCGTACCATCTTTACATCGATGAATTCCAGAACTTCATAAGCATCGACCTTGGCGACATGCTCGACGAGGTGGCCAAGCGCGGCCTCTTCGCGATTTTGGCGCACCAGCGTTTTGGCCAACTCGACGAAAACATCATCGACGCCGCTCTCACGAACTGCCACATTAAGGCGGTCTTCGGCGGCCTGCCATTCCAGACCGCGCGACGGCTCGCCTAGGAACTGGCGATCATCGACCCCAAGAAGGTGAAGGCCGCAATCTACCAGACAAAATTCTGGCCGAAGTACGAACGGGACACCGTCTATACGCGAGCTTCGAGCCGCGGCACCGGTTTAAACGTGCGTGTGGCTTCGGGGTCGGGCAGAGCGCGAAGTTGGGGACGTGTCACCATGTCGGTATCGACATGGGACACAAGTTGACCGTGTTGCATGGTTGCTCCTTTTTCTTGGTTGAGGTTTTTTGTGGCGGTTAAATGCGCGGAGGGACTTTCAAGGAACTTGAAGCGATCTCAATGAAACTCGCCTATTACAGTCATAAAAAGTTCAGCTACAAATCCCAAAAATCTCGTCAACGTAGCTTGGGCTACACTTCCTCGATTGTTTGGTATTTTCGCTTGAATTTTTATGCCTTCACTACGGCTCTTTCATCGAGATAGCTTCTATTCCAGGTTAGGATTTTGGAATGGCTTTCACTAGACACAATAACTTCGGCAAGGGACGAACCGGGTTGGATAGTTTCGACGCAGTCAACGCCTGAATCGTCGGCGCATCGCCAGTAGAAAGAGCCCCAATTGGGTCGGTCCTACGCCGTTCGCAAAAAGAGTGAGCCGATGAGCCCACGGAGAATACGGCTTAAGATACCCGCTGTTTTGCTGCAAAGTCAGGGACCGGATGCTATGACCTGCTGCTTCGGTCCATATAGGCTTGAATTCGCGTTTCATATGTACCTGCTCGGTCCGCCATTTAACGTTCTCTCCTGCAATGAACCACGTGTGCCCAAAGGCTACGGACAGCGCCAACCATACGCATCCAAACGTCACAAGGGCTCGCAACGGTTTCTCGCCATACCCGCATACCAACCAATACAGCCAGAGCAGGCACCCACGGATTCTTCCAAGTTGTTCACGGCGCAATTCCATCTCTGCGTAGTAGAAGTCACCGGCATCGGCATAGTCTCGCTGATCTTCGAGATTGGCTTTGAGGTCGCGACACACGCGACGCGCACGCTCGCGGGGGATATAACGGTTCCATTCATCGGCAGTGGTGCTGTGCGCAAAGAACATCGACGAAGAACGCCAGCCAGAAGCCATGCGCCTTTTCCAGCGAGGAACAGGTGAGTATGGAACAACGCCCGGAACGTCTGCTAAGAGCTTCTTGCCCAGCAGTCTCTTTGGCCAATCGACGTCCCTAAATTCCGATCCTCTTATGTTCGTGCCTGCAAATGTCGTAGCGCCCAGATTCAGCGATTCAAACCGGACATTCGTGGGTTCTGCAAGAAGAACGTTCTCGAAGCATAGTGTCGGTATAGTAGCCGGCGGCGGAGAGGAACCAGCATCAGGTTGGTGCGCCTCGTAGAACGGGCCCACGACAAGCAAGGCACCATCGAACTCGGCACTCGTGAAGTCTAATGGTCCCGTGCACTCGTTTTTGCGGAAGTAGGTTTTTGCTCCAAATCGTGAACCTAAAAACGATGCCGAGGGTTCGTCCCCACCGGGTGGTTGAATTGCAGGAACGCCGAATGCAGTTTCTACAAAGCGCGCATCGGCCAAGAATTTGGCCGAATCAAAATCGACACCCTGCCAGAACCCCGTCTGTGTGAAGTATGCTTCTTTTGAAAAAATCGTCCTGACGAAGGACGTAGCCTCCGCCTCCGCGGAGGTTCCAAAGTATGTAAAGTAGAAATCGGCAACCCCGTGAAATGTTGCATCTGTGAAGTTAGCGTGCTGAGAAAATCGCGTCTCACGGAAATCGGTGTCGTGAAGCTTGGTTTCGTAGAAGCTGGCTTCAAGATGGAACTTAGCGCGACTGAAAGTGGTCTGACTCTCGAATTCGGTTGCATCGAATCGTGCGTCACCCTGGAAGACAGCCAACGTGAAGTCCGCCTCCGAGCGAAACTTCGCATGCGCGAATGTCACACCGGTTTTAAACACTGCCTTAACGAATGACGCTTTCTCTTTGAAAATTGCTTCCGAGAAGTCTGCGGCTTCCGTATACTCAAAAGAGACTTGGGTTGGGAAAATGGTTCCACGGAAATTGAAATCCCGTCGTCTTTTTTTCTCCTCCACCTTGGACACAAAGCTTGCGACATCCTTTGTGTTCCCGCTATGGAGAACGCAGAGTTCATCTTTTATTCGAACAGGCTCATTGCATTGATAAGCGGGATCAACCATACTTCGCCAGACACAAGTCTGAACCTGAGACGTTAGCATCTGTTTGCTCCGCAAGATTCCATCCGATTCTAGCTCGCTGTTTCTAGTGTCCGAGCAAAAAAGAAAGAGAGCGGGAGGAAACTCCCGCTCTCTGAAGCTACGCGCTTGAGGCGGCGCTGTCAGCCTTCACATTGAGAAAGAATTCCTGGAAGCTCATGCCGGTGCGTTTCCGGAACTCGTTGCGTACGGTCCCTGTGGCGATGGCCGTCTTCTCTTCGTCCGTGTAATCGGCACCCTTGCCCTTGATGTCAGTTCTCTTGACGACGTACTTCTTCAGGTGCTCCACCTGCTCGTGCAGAACGCTCTCTTCGAATTCCTCGGGGCTCTCTGCATCATCTGCCATGTCCGCCCAGTGGCCGAAATCGCGGTAGTTGATTTGGCCTACCTCCCCGCTGACTGCTGCGCCGCATTCATCCGACTCATTGACGGCGTGGTTCATCCACGACGCTTTTGCCGATGGCCTCATGCCGCTTCGCCTGCTCCCGGAGGTTTCGCGCTCCTACTTCGAGCCCGATGTTCCGGAATTCGCACCCCGCACCGCCTGGTCTCTGCATAACGCCTTCACCGGAGCCGCCAAGGTCATGCCTATGACCACGCGCCTTCCCGCGATTCAGACGCTCGGCAAGTTCTTTGGCATGTCTGGCGGCGAAACTGAATTCGCGGGGAGATTAGTTTGAAAATCCCGCATGATCACTTTTGTCGCGAGTGCGGGGCGTTGTTCACCTGTCCGAATCTGCAGGATTGTCCCTTCGGGGATGATCCTGATGACTATGAGGGCCGAATAGGTCTTTGCCCTGCGTGCGCCCCGCACACCCATACCTGCTCGCATTGCGGCAATGAATGGGACTGCACCAAAAAGCACTGCACTCTCCCCGGAATCACCATATGCGAAGACTGCCTTACCCGTGGGAAGTGACTCGAATGCGAATTCCCCGCATCGCTCCTTAAGCCGTTTAAGTCCTTCCCCTCAACGACCCTATATCCGTTTCATCCCCAAGAGCTTCCTTTCGGAGTCCAAGACATGAAAATCCGATGGACACCTACGCTCGGCAAGTTCTTTGGCATGTCTGCCGAGGGAGATGCACCCGCGCGTCTCCTCCCGGAGCCATAAACCGCAACTCAAACCCGAAAAGGAGAAACCCAAACACATGGATGCAGAAACGATTCCCAACCTGCCTTGCCCCGGCTGTGGCGTAAACATTCTCGATGCCGGATTTCACAACACCTGCACCGAGGAGATCTCGCTCCGCGAGGACAATTCGACCTATATCCACGCGGCGCACCTCCACATTGATCACGATGAAAAAGACCACGAGACCGTCAGCCACAAGTGCGACGTGGATGCCTATTGCGGTTCCTGCGACCGGCTTCTGCCCTGGCCGCTCTACGAGATCCGCAGTCTCGACGGGTTGTTACTTCCCAGGGCCGAAATTAAGGCCGCGGAACTTGTCGCATCAGTGGAAGGTGGGGGAGGGGACGAAAACCGTTCATCGACAACCTAGCTTCACCACTCAGAGCCAGCATCGCCTGGCTCTTTTTTCATGCGGGATTGATGCACGTCATCTCATTTCTCCGCTTGTGTTGTGCGGAGAAACAAGCCAAAATATTCACTGGTTGGATTGGCCCCGACCACCGTTGACGCAGTAGCCGGGGCGCAGATTGTTAAGGGTTACCCGCTAGGGAGGTACAACGGTCACTTCCACCGTTGGACCGTTAGCAGTGAAGCGAATTATGATCACTACCTTCACTGCGATTCCTCCTCTCTGAGATGCTCTGCGATTCCCGCGCAGAGCGTTTCATATTTGACCCAAGATCATTTCTTCCCGCGTTTATTCAACGGATCGGGATGGCCATATTTCGGTTTGAAATCTTCGGCTTGTCCCCCTTCTGCGATGCGGTCTCCAAACGTCTTGCGGCGCCTGTAAAGCGTTCCGCTACCCGAAGTTGTTGCCTCCAAGTGGGCCGGAACCATGCGCTTTAGAGTGGTTCCGATAGACGCCAAGGGATTAGCCCGGTAGTGTCGAAAGTCGAATCCCATCACAAGTAAATAGTCTCGAACTTTGGAAACGGTCAGCCACTCGCCCTTGTGTGCGGAAAAGACCAACTTGATCGCGTCCAAGAGTCCGGCACTCTCCTCGTCCATTGCCTCAATATCCTCCTGGAAAAGAAGTTGCTTCTCTGCTGGAAGCAACGGGAACGTAGCAATGATCAATTGTCTGACCTTGGCGATTTCCACGTCGATTGCGTCGCGCTGGCGAGACAGGTCGTTACTACGCTGTACCAGTGCGGAGAACATTTCGTCATAATTGATAGGCGTTTGTGCCTTCATCCTGGCGTATATGTATAGACAAACGTCTTATAAATGTCAAGGAAAATCCGGCCACAAGCGATTTCGGTCGCGATGCACTACACCGGCTCTATGAGGTCCGGGGTATCGCGTTGGGCCCGATTGACCGCCGGGGAAACTTCGTAGGCCCGGAGGGCGCCTGACCTGGCCGGTCGAAGGAGCGCCAGAAGCTCCGGCACCGCGGTCTTTGCCTCAAGCCACGTGTGTTCCTGATCGGGCCTCAAGATAACCGGCATCCGAAGGTGGATGGTCCGCATGAAGGCGTCAGCTTGGGTCGTGATGATCACGAATTGCGGCTCAGGTTTGCCGTTCTCCGAATTGCTCTAGTTCTCTTCGATCAGCGCGGTTCAACTGCGCGTCTTCTTGCATTCCGGATTCCGTAACGGAAGCACAAAAGAGGTCGAATATTCCCATTCCATGCTATAAGGCGTGAGAATTCGATGATCACGGGTGGAGGCACCCTGACGTTGCCTGTAGCGATCTTGCATCTCCGCTCGGACAAATTGAATTTGTGCCATGAAGAACGGTTCGTCAGGTGAATCCGAAATCCCGCGAGGAATGCACTGGAACCTCCAGTTAGCCGTTTTGTGATAGATTTTAAGTTGTTTATTATGTTAAACTTAGATGAATTCGTTGACAACGGCATTGAGTCTGGAATATGATTGTGTACGCACGGGAACGCAAAGGTACACATTATGACTCAGACGACACAAACAATGAAGGTGGGGGCTCGGCAATTTCGGGATAACTTTGCCAACTATGTGGGCAATTCGGACCAGCCCATTGCGATAACCCGGCATGGGGACACGGTTGGATACTACATCCCAGCCCGTACAAGACGTTCTGAAGACGACAAGATCGCCTTGAAGCAAGCTGTGGCGAAGCTCCATGAGGTGTTGAACGAGAATGGGATCTCCTCGGATGAGATTTGGCAGCAACTAAGAGATTTGCAGACGGAG
>Ga0210399_10004013_pt1 | contig 11445 bp, 9 predicted proteins | sample IncBWC14MmetaG_FD_150865 | JGI IMG/M metagenome (GOLD analysis project Ga0210399, IMG submission 150865) | Forest soil microbial communities from Barre Woods Harvard Forest LTER site, Petersham, Massachusetts, United States - Inc-BW-C-14-M | ecosystem: Environmental > Terrestrial > Soil >...
GATCTCGCTGATCGAGTTGCTCTTCAAGCGCATCAAAATCATCGGCAGCCAGCAAAATGGCCCCGAATATCTCTACGAAGCCCTGGATTACGTAGCCCAGGGAAAAGTCAAATCGATCATTGAAACCTACCCATTGGCCGAAGCTGCAAAGGCCTACGAGCGCGTTGCGGAGGGCAAGACCCGCTTCCGCGCCGTCCTCACAATGTAATCGGCGATACGAGCAGTCACTACCGGTTTCGGGGAGGGCCCCGCGCATGGGTTGAGCTTGCTGTTGGCGGAATTGGATTGCGGGCTTGGGCGGCACTCGATATGTAAAGCGAGGAAACGTCCCGTCTGTCCCCTTCGGTCGTCCCCTTCGGTCCCTTCGGTCTAGATTTCGGGCGGCTGATTCCGTTCTAGGCCGACGGTAGCTGCGATGAAGGAACAAGCTACAAAAACATACTCCAGACCCGTCGCGTCGCGAATCTCCCAAGGTTGGTTGTTTATGTCCGCGTCAGGGCCGTGATCAGCAGCGTTGCGTATTGCCCCGAGATAGCTACCGATGTGAACGATGTACCTGGGCAATCGCCTCGGGGCAGGTGCGAAGCGATTGAGCTTTTCGATAATCCCGTTTGCGCCAGCTACGTTAACCGGAGGAACTAATCGCCCAGCCAGAGCCACGATGTGAGACTCCACCGCATTGCCTGCCTGTTGAACCGCGCCGCTCGCGTCGCGAACGTTGGCTTTCATGAGTGCATCCGCAAGTGGTACGATGACATCGTCCCGATGCGCTTGCAGGACTGTCTGTGCAAGTACCCCCAGTTGATTTCGGATAAGGCCCTCCGCGATGACCATATCCGTTGCCGCCGCAGCGATTTGCTGCAAAGAATTGGCCAACGGCGATTTTTCGAGCTGAAAGTGTCCTCCACCTTCGTGCACAAGAGCGCGGGCAAAAGTGCCTAAGCTGATCAATGTTTCCTTGACGACATCGCGGTGAGCCGCCATTCCGCAGAATGTAATGGTATTTTGAGCAGCAGTATTCTGGTCCGCAGTGGAGAGGAGCCGTTCGCGAAACACGGTGAACGGTCGATAGTGTTCAAGGAGAATTCGCAGGACTGCCGTCTTTTGTTCGGCGTTTGTTGTGAACCTGCACAGCGGACTCAGCGCAACGTAGTCTATTCCACTCGCAGCTAAGAGTCCAAGCTCGACAGCCATTTCGATTGCAGCGGTAGCGGTGGGAACGGTCGTACCCAGGAACTCCGCGATAAGCGCGACGCTCGTGGCATGACCGTTCACGACCACGGCTTCCACGGCACCCATCACGTATTCGGCGGTCGTCTGAGACGTGAGTGGCATTGTCAGCTACTCCTCTGCAACCTCACTCGCGGGAGCAGGAGGGAGAGGAGGGGCGGATGGATCTGGTTCGGTTGGTTGTGGAGGAGCAGCTTCTTGCTTTACTTCCGGCTCATTGAAATCCTTGAGCACCTTTCGCAGCTTATGTCCCAAGTCCTGCAGATCGGCCGGAGTGCATTGCACCGTCACATCAATGTTGAGTTGGACGCCGCCGAGACGAGTCGAAGCCCTTGCCATGCCGCGCTCAAATATCAAGTTGTTTGAGGGCGAGTCCGCGATGGACAGAGTCTTGTCAACCGTTTCCGTAATTGGACGAGGCTCTGGTGCAACCGCGATCAGCGTGCCGTCTTCTTCTTTTAGCAACCCCGACGTTATTAGAATATCGACAACGGTTCGCGCTCCTGTCGCGACGGCAGGAGTTTTCGGCTGTCCCGCTGAGTAAGCGACGTGAGACTCCAGACTAGCTTCGTCCATCGTCTTGCGAATGCGAACGGCAGCAATGACTCGCTCCAAGAAATCTGTTGCGTTAACGACGGCTCGCCATTTAGAGGCAATCTCGTCGGGCATCTCGTGATCCAAAGCTTTTGCCAGCTCGGCACCGAGAGGAGTGATCGCTTTCTTCTGCCCGGCTTTAATGATCCCGAGTGCAATCAGAAATTTGTTATTTCCGCTTACACTGGTTTCGCCCATGACGGCGAGCTTCGACACGTCGCCGAGACTGGCTTCGGTACCAATCCGGCCATACGCGCGAATGATCTTGATCAATTCCTTATAGGAAGAACTAGGTAGAGGAAACTCTTCGGCCATTAAGATTCTCCTAAGTCATTACTTTCAGGGAAGATACAGTGTAGCTGAAACTAACTACTTCTCAAACCACGCTGTGGCCGGGCTGATTGGATGAAGGCGTCGGCTCCTACTCCCGGGTAGACTTGGTTGCGCTAACGACTAGGGCTCGGAAGAAAGGAGCCGAGCGATGTTGATTATAGGATGTGAAACATGGGGACAGACGGGACGTTTCCGAATCTTTTTGCCTGAAACTGTGGCTGAGTTCGAGTAGCGGTCATCTGACGTTAGGAAAACGTTCCGGCTGTCCTGTTCGGTTAGAACTTGTTCTATTGTTAACTAACGAGTATTGTCTGTAGCTGCCAATGGCCCAGATTCCTATCTATCGACGGGACTTCAAATCACTCGCTGATTTGCGAATCGAAGATGCGCGGTTGCTCCTCAGAAGTGGCAGGCAGCAGGGCGCGTATTATCTCTGCGGTTATGCTGTCGAATGCGCCTTGAAAGCGTGTATCGCCAAAACCATGAAGTTGTATCAGTTCCCGCCGAGCAAGGAATACATCTACAAAATCTACTCGCATAATTTGAATTCTCTTGTAAATGCTGCTGGACTCGATGGGCAACTTCAAGCCGATATCAACGCCAACTTCGCATTCGCTGCGAATTGGAATACTGTAAAGGACTGGAACGAAGAAAGCCGGTACAAAGGATCGGGATTGAGCGGCACAGACTTGTATAATGCTGTCACGGGTGCTGATGGGGTTCTGCCATGGATAAAGAGACGTTGGTAGCAAATGATGTTGAAATCGAAGGTGCCGTTATTGCGGCTCTTAGCCGCGCCCAGATACCGGTGACCGCCGTGGATTGGACCTGGGTGCCGCAGATTGATGAATGGCAGCTAGTCGTGGTGACCTCGCTCCACGACACCAAAGGGCCTCACCAGACATACTCGCGCATAATTGCCGCACTTTCAGACGCCGGCATCTATCAAAGTGTGCCTGTTCGAAGACTATTCGTGAAAAGCCCTGAGGACCCAATTGCAAAAACGTTGGTTCAGGAAATCAAGACCACCAGTGAGGGCTCAGTTCACATTATTCGAGATGCCGCGAACAACGGCCGTGCACAGTATGCGGCGGTTTTTGCGCCTTATTCAGGGAGTGGCGGACCCATACCTTCGGTGCGGCTAGAGAATGACCAAAAACTTAGGGATTTTCTCGGGAAGCGCATCGGAATCGCGCCGTACCTGATTGACCAAGCTCTTTCTCAGCTCGCCACAAAAGGCAGTACATCCATATTCAACGTTCGGCTGAGCCTCAAACGCGCGAGGGCCCTGAAGCTCGTCGCGTAAAACAGCAGCCAAGTTTGGCTATCAGGCTGGCGGTTGGCCTTCTATGTAAGGGTGCTACGTAACCATAGATCTCGAAAGCAGAAGTTGAGCGACGCTGAGAACGGAATTGGTGCGATTTGTCGGCGCGGTCGAGCGCGATTCCGCCATCCATGCAGGGATGAAAGAGCATGCCGGCCCTATACAGCGAAGGGAACGGAGCCGTGATCAGCCCAGATCAGGAATCGCCTTGGTCGCCTCGTTCACGCGATTCGTAAAGTTCGCCACGCAGATCACCAACAGCAGCTCCACGATCTGTTCTTCCGAAAAATACTTCCGTATCGCGTCCAGATTCGCCTCGCGCAGCGTGGTCGCCGCGCGCGTCACCAGATCCGCAAAATGAATCACCGCTTTTTCCCGCTCGTCGAATAGATTGGAGCGCTCGTAGAAGGTCAGCGCCTGGATTTGTTCGCTGGTGACGCCGATCCGCTTCGCCGAAGCGGAATGGGCTTTCGTTCAATACTCGCACCCGTTCACGATGGACGTCTTCAGATACGCCAATTCCTTGTACTTCTGCTCCACCGCTCCCGGACCGGTAATCGCCTCGTAGAACGGCAGAAACGTCTTCAGCACTTCCGGCTTGTGTGCCAACATCGCAAAAAAGTTCGGCACTTTGCCAACTGCCTTCTTCAGGTTGTCGTAAATCGGTTTTACATCCGCAGCCGCGCGTTCTTCTGACACCGGAGCAATCGTAGCCATAACGTCCCTCCTGAGAACCGCAATTTTAGCAGCAGCGCATAGAAAAACGGAACCGCTCTTTCAGCGAGAGTAGATGCGTCGCTTTAACGGTGCTCGATTCTAGTTCGCTTACGCGTATTCGAGGCGTGTGCGACGAGGCGGGGCTTTAGGGTTGGTGTTAACCGATTGGGCACAAGGGGAAGGCGGCGGGAGTGGAGGGTGTGGTAGATTAGGAATGGAGAAACTTGCGCCCCGACCTTTGGTCGGGGCTTTTGTTTTTTGGGGTGTTTTCGCGTTGCAACCGCCTGCTGGGCGGATTCCTGGCGATTCCTGAAAATTGAAAGAAGTCTGTACGGCTGAATTTGCAGCCTTGCTGAGGCAGGGGTGTGTGAAGAAGGAGGCCGGCAAGATGCCGGCGGTACGAAATATGACAAGCAAGAGAGTGGACGGCGTAGAGGTGTGGAAGCAGTTTGAGGATTTGTTGATTCCGGGGCTGCGGCTTTCGGTGATCGAGCGCGCGGTGTATTCGCATCTGCTGCGGCACAGCCGACTGGAGGGGAAGCAGCGGCTGCGGTTTTCGATTGACTGGCTAGCGCGTGGCGCAGCGCTCAGCACGTCGTCGGTGCGCAAAGGGGTGCGGCGGCTGGCGGCGAAGGGCGCTCTGCTGCTGGCGGAAAGAAGCAAAAAGGGACACGTAATTGAGGTGCGTTTGCCGGCGGAGGTGCGCGGGGTTCGGGCGAGAAAAACCGCGGAGGGAGAGGCGGAGCGGCTGCGCGGCGCCGTCAATCTGGAGGAAGCCGACTTTCTGGAAACGCGGGAGCTGCGGGAAGCGATCCACGCGCGCGAGGGCGGCCGCTGCTTTTACTGCCGGCGGCGAGTGACAGCCGCGACGCGGTGCATCGATCACATCGTTCCGCAGGTGCGGATGGGACAGAATGGATATCGCAACCTGGTCTCGAGCTGCGCGGAATGCAATTCGCAGAAAGGGGAACAGCGGGCGGAGGATTTTCTGCGGTGGCTATACCGCGAGGGGCGGCTGGAGAGCGGCGAACTGAAGGAGCGGCTGCGGGCGCTGGAGAAGATGGCTGCGGGGAAGATGCGGCCGGTGGTGAATGGGGAGAAGTGAATCGTGAGGGGAAGTAAAGGAGGCAAAGGAAGTAGAGAAGGTAGAGGAAACAGAGGGAGGCTTGTTTGCAGGCTGGTCGGCCAGGCTGACGCTGGACTTAGAGAGATGCGTCGCGAGAAGTAGAAAGTAGAGGCAGCTCGGCCGGGGCGAGAAGGCTGGGGATGACGCGCGGAGGAATGGTTCAACAAATCATGGGAATACAGAGGCAGAAAAAAATTGAGCCGGGGCACTCCGCTGAGGGGCCGAGGGACCCCGGCTTATCCTGCCCGCCTCCGCAGTGAGCGAGCAAGAAACTTGTGAGAAATTTCTGAGTTGCAGGCGCGCCGCGGGCTGCATTCGCGGTTTCTGCGGCGACGCCGTTGCTTTCGAAAATTTGTAAGAAGTGCTGCAACTCCGTGATTCGTTTGCTGCGATGCGCGTGCTGCAATTTCCAGTTGGATCGCGTTGAAGCTTTTCCGCGATCCGGTCGCTGCGTCAGCCAACTGGAAAGCAAGCCAACGGCAGAGCGAAGTTACTGCTTCGAGTCGTCGTCGCCGCGGAGGAATTCGTAGCGCTCGATCGCGGCGACGACGCCAATGGCGCCTTCGTCGCGGGGCTCGGTACGCTGGACGCGGCCGAGGCAGCGCACACGCACTGGACCAGCCAAAGTGATTTCGTTGGGCAGGGTCAGGAGAATTTCGACGGGCGAGCCTTCGCGTACGTCTTTGGAAAGAAAGAAGTAAACACCGCGAGAGCTGACGTCGCGGGATTCGGTGCTGGTCTCGCCAACCGCGGCGCCCGTAGTCCATCGGACGGTGAGCGGTAGCCGCATTTGGAAGCGTTGAGTAGTGCGGCGTTCTGAACCGGTCAAGGCATGCCTCCTGATTGAAGACAGAGTGTATCTGGGAGGGGTCCAGGGAACAATAGGACTGCGGGTACAAAATCGATTCAATATTGGAAAGTACCGATGTACTAGAACGAGGAATGGAGCCGGGATAAGAAGCTAGGAGGCGGTGGTTGGAGGGGGAGTAGTAGGTAGGGGCCTTCCCCCCGTTTTTTTGTAAGTGTAGATTTAAAGGGTTTTAGGTCCCGTGGTCTGTAAGTGCAGATTCTAAGGGGGTTAGGAGCGCGATTTGCCGGCCGCCGCGGGTGGCGTACTTCCGGAGCCGCCACGCGGGAATGAAAAGGGCGCTCTGAAGATCCAGAGCGCCCTTTAAAGTCCCGGCCTGCGGGGAGAAACCGCGGGGTTGAAGTTAGAAAATGAACCTGCCACTCAGTTGGAACGTGCGCGCATTCGTTGCGGTGCTGGTGTAGGAGTTGAATTGAGAACTCCCGAACGTGTTTATGTAACCGGCAAAATTCGGGTGATTTAGGACGTTAAACGCTTCCCAGCGCAACTGGAAGTACTTGCTTTCGGTAAAATGGAAGGTCTTACTGAAAACAGCGTCGAAGTCTGTTAGCCCGGCCAGACGCAACTGATTGCGTCCGCTCGTTCCGTTTTGCTCGAGCAGAGGCTCGGAGACGGGCAAGTTAGTCGGTACAGTAAAGGAAGAGGAAAAAGGCACGGGGTGAAGTAACTTTGCGTTACCATTCACCAGGGTATTGGTGCCATTTCCTCCGTTGTTCGTTCCGTTCAGCAGCAGGTCATTGATCGAAACCAGATTCCCTCCATCCGCCGCGCAATTGGCGAGGGACGCTCCGCCCGCGCCATTGCACAAGGTAATAGGCGCGGCCAAAATGCTAACTGGCAGCCCAGATTGAGTGCTGAAGATACCGCTATGGCTCCAACCATCGAGCAGATACTTTTTCCAGCCGTGGAAACCCTTGGCAAACGGAAGCTCGTAGGTATAGCTCAACACGAAACGATTCCGGACATCGAACTCAGAATTGGCACGTTGAAAGGAAATGGGCTTGGACGCATCCAGGGGGACCGCGCTGTCATTGACCAACACGCCGAGAGCATCGGAAATGTCGTCGATAGTGTGCGCCCAGGTATAGTTAGCGTCGAAGGTGAGCCCGTTCTTGAAGCGCCGGATGCCCTCTACTTGCAGTGAATTGTAAGTTGAGGTTCCGGTGCTTTGTACTTGCGTCACATTATCGAATCGCTGGTCGATCAGGTTGTTCAATCCTTTAGGCGTTATAGGATTGTTGCCAACTTCGCTCTCGGACGTGTTGATGAATTGCTGCTGTCGCGCGGTCTGATCGGCAAGACTGGTCGGGGCTGCCGGGATGTTGGCCGGATTCACGAGGTTGATCGGCTCGCTGACTTGCAGTCGATCGCTGTGGCTTCCGACATAGGTAACTTTCAGGACCAAATCGTGCGGAGCCTGATACTCGACTCCAAAGTCCCATTGTTGGTTGCGGGGGTTTTTGAGGTTTTGTGATACCGGGTCAAATCCTCCAAAGTCGGAGACGGTTGGAGAAAACGTCCCTAAACTGGCCAGGGCCGCAGCTTGCACCGGTGCTGTGCCAGCAATCAAATTCGCAACCGTATTGCCGCCGGTGAACGAGGAGGCGCCGACGGTAAGCGCACTCGTAAATGGCGGAGCGAATCGCAGGTTGGTAATCGGATTCAGATAGATGAAGTCATAAGCGATCCCATAACCACCGCGGAAAACGAGCTTACCGTTGCCAGGGTTCCAAGCAAAGCCCAAACGGGGCGCTGGATTATAGTTGCGGTTGAACGCCGTGCCTCCCAGGTCGACCCCGCCGAGCGGGCCAAGTCCAAGGGTGCCAATGGGTGTGTGATTGAGCGGATCGAGATTGGAGAGCAGATTAGCGCCTTCCGATACGCCTCCCGAAGTCTCAAACCGGAATCCCAGATTAAGTGTCAAGCTCCTGGTCACGCGGTAGTCGTCCTGGACGAATCCGAAAGCATCGAGCGAGAAGTTATGCCGGCCAGTGGGGCCCAATGTCTGCGTCCACGAAGTTGGCGTTCCAGCCTGGAAAGCCGCGATGTTCGCATACGATAGATTTCCGAAGGCGTTGGCCTCAAAGGTACTAGGCGCCTGGTAACGGTCCATTTCACCGCCGAACTTGAACGTGTGCTTTCCTTTCGTCCACGACACCACGTCCAAGTATTGAAAAGTATTCTGCACACGCCCTTGCGGAAGAATGTCGGTCGTTCCGAAGGATGAGGTTCCATCGCCGAAAAAAACCTCGGGGCCAGTGGCGAACGGAGAATTTATCGGAAAGTTAGGATTGGCCCGCCCAAAACCAAAATGAAAGGAATTAACCAGATTGGAGGTCAATACGGAAGTGTAGCCGATGGTGATATCGCGGGGTTCCGCTGTGACGGACGCGCCAAAACCCGGAAGATTGGAAAAGATAAAAGTAAGACCCGGAGAGACGGTCGTCGCCGGACTTTGGCCATATTTAACAAACAGGGTATCTTTCCCGCCGCGCAAGATTTGATCGACGCGCACCGTCCAGGTGTCTCCGTGCGACGTATTGGCTGACGCCTCCGGCAAAAATCCTGTCGGGGAGGTGAAAGAGCCGTCGGCCTTAAATATCGCCGCTGAAGTGGGATTCGTTATGCCCGCAGCCTGTGCAGGAGTCAAAACGTTGGCGATGACCGTCGCCCCCGCGCCGGCCGTTCGATCGACTTCCCAGGAACCGTAAAAGAATGTGTGATCCTTGATGATGGGAGCTCCGAAAGTCACTCCGCCTTGATTTTGCACGACCTTCGTGACTGGGTCGCCAGCGGGCGTGAAGTAACCGCGAGCATCTCCCAAACCACTGTTCTGGAAGTATTCATACACTGAACCGTGATAGGCATTGCTTCCGCTCTTGGTAATGAGTTGGATTTGAGAGCCGGAATTGCGACCGAACTCCGCATCAAAATTGTTGGTGATGATTTTTACTTCGGCAACGCTGTCCTGTACGAACGCCGCGCCGGACTCGCCCGTCACGGAGACATCGGTGGCGGTGACGCCGTCCAAAGTAATATTATTTGATCTGCCGCGCGAACCGTTGGAGTTGAAGCTTCCGGCTCCGAGAAAGGGATTGTTCACGGAAACCGGAACGGTTCCAGGGGATAGCGTGGCATAGACTACGGGATCCCGAGCCAAATTCGGGAGGGCCAGAACTTCTTCGGAATTGAGCGAATCGCTCAATTGAGCTGTGGCAACATCGAGTGTCGGAAGCGCGCTCGCTTCCACGTTTACCGTCTCGGCCACGTTTCCGACCTGCATCTGCACCTGGATACGGGTTTTTTCACCGTCTCGCACGACGACGGTTTGTGTGAAGCTCCTGAACCCATCCTTTTCGACCGTGACTAGATAGCTTCCAATGTCGAGCTGCGCGGCAGTAAACTCCCCGGCATCATTGGATATCACTGTCCGAGTCGCTCTGGTGGCTAAATTCATAACAGTAACCTTCGCTTGCGCTACGCTGGCCCCGGCGGCATCCAAGACTGTGCCTTGAATGTCACCCGTAATATCGGCTAAAGCTGAAATCGCAAGCAGGCACACAATAGCAACTGCCACTACCAATCTTATTGCTGACTTCCGCATCAAATTCCTCCCGGTTTGTAAAAACACTTTGAAGATGGCAACGAATGCGTTTTCGGGCAGTAACTCAAGCCCCCCCGGCCGTGATAGTGAGGGCCGGGGCATTCACCAGGCATGCGACAAAATTCTTCACATACCAGGCGGCTGGATGAGTGCAATCAAAGAACCAGTACAGGGTGATCTCTGGAGAGAACCGATTAACGTTTTGTTTTCTGAAAGTTACAAAGACTTTTTAGGCGGTACATGTTCATAATTTATTCTAAATTCATACGCATACCCACATAGGAACATCGCCTATCTTTGGTTTCTTATTGCGGGTCGAGGATTGTAGGCGAGTTACGTTTTTTGGAAACGTTGAGCTGCCCGGTTTTAGTGCTTGCTTGCGCATACTAGTTTTTTCCTTAACATGCTAAGCCCACCCGGAATGCGTGAAGTGCGAAGAGCCGAGGATGGCTCCCGAAGAGAAAGGAGGCATCTAGTTTTCTTTGCAGTTTGTGGTGGGAGGCACTCCTGTCCAAATTAGGTTTTGAGCGGCGGGGGTAGGACTCTGCTACGGTTGCGTTACGAGACGGAAATCGTAGGAGGAGGCCACCGGCGACGTGATACGAGTATTTTCAGGGCGCTATCGTGAACGATGGCCCTGTTGCATTTCTTGGACGACTGCCCGAGGATGACTGAGTGCAGCAAACGCCTTTCCATCAGCATTCGTGCAATTCGCCAATAAGGTCTGGTAGTAACCCGCCGCAACGTCGCGGTTACCGAGTCCCTCCGCGGCTTGGCCCGCACCGAGGAGAGCGTTGAAGCGATTGGGATCACTTCTGAGGGATAACTGGTATTCGTGTAACGCTTGAGAAAAGTCGCCGCTGAGAAAAAACATTTCAGCAAGCATTTCACGGGCCGGCAACTCGACCTCGCCTTTGCCGATCTTTCCCTGTCGATCGGCAACGGACCGAAGTAAGCTGATGGCTCCTTGTAGATCACCTTGGGAGAAATGCGCCCAGGCGCGTATCTCGTCGGGCACAGAAGCGCGTGGGGCGCCTACCCGCATCCGGGGGTTGGCCTCCGTCAACGACTCGATGCTCCGCGCCGCAGCCTTTGCACCCTGCGCGTCATGCAGATGAGCGGCAGCGACAGTGTGAGCAAGCAAAGTCTGGCTTTGGCTGACCCAATCGGCCCCTTCGATCGGCTTCAAGCTCGTGGCCAGTGCCCAGTCACGAGTCTCGATCGCAAATAGAGCCGGGGTGCGAGCTTCAACGTCCGCGTAATAGGAAGGGTAACGGGTATCGACGTCGGATTGCTTGACAGTGGAACTCTCAGTGACGATCGCCGACGCCTCGTCATCGTATCCAATCTGAAGATAGGCATATTCTAAAAACTCCATGGCGTGCAGGCGATTCTCAGCACCAACGTGCGCCGTGGGGTTCTCCGAGGCGGCTTTCGACGCAAGGTTCGAGCGGATGTCTTCATCCCACAGCCCAAATCGGGCAAAGATATGGCCGGGCATATGAAGCGCATGCGGAGCGGCGGGCGCGATGGAAGCGTAACGTCGGGCTGCTTCCAGCCCCTGTTGCGCCATCACTGGATTATCGCAGGCATGGATGATGTAGTGCGCAATGCCCGGATGGTCTGGATGCTGGCGGAAAATGGGATAA
>Ga0210399_10004015_pt1 | contig 11441 bp, 16 predicted proteins | sample IncBWC14MmetaG_FD_150865 | JGI IMG/M metagenome (GOLD analysis project Ga0210399, IMG submission 150865) | Forest soil microbial communities from Barre Woods Harvard Forest LTER site, Petersham, Massachusetts, United States - Inc-BW-C-14-M | ecosystem: Environmental > Terrestrial > Soil >...
CGGAAATCCGCTTCAGCTCGCCCTTCTTCTCCAGCGTACGCAAAAAATCGCGCAAGTCTCGATACGCCACTTCCCCTCCTGGAATCGCTTACGTTACGGTCTGCTTGACCCGCAACTCTAACATGACGGCTTCACACCATGAACATCATCGGCGGTTGAACATCGAAGCGGGGATCCCACACCAGAAGGATGCGACCTGCGCAGCGGGTTATTGCGCGCACCCGAATCCCAGTGCTACTCTGTGCCTGCTGAACTCGGAGCGGGAGTAGTTCAGTGGCAGAACGCGAGCTTCCCAAGCTTGAGGTGAGGGTTCGATTCCCTTCTCCCGCTCCAGATTCTACGAGAGTTAGGCCGCTGCCTCATTTTCCATATTTTCCAAAACTACAATTTTGTTGCCATTGCTGATGGAAAATGAAGCCCGAACCTGCTCAAGTGGAATCTCTCCGGTGTACCTCACGGTCATCGCGTGAGAGCTATGCCCCATCTGCTGACGTAGCACAGCGTGGTTTACCCCCGCGAGTTCCCACCTTCTATTACAGCCGTGACGGAAAGCGTGCATGCCAGCCTGTGGAAGCCCAAGAGCTTTCAAGGCGGGGTGCAACGTCATCCTTAATACATTCGATTCCCGCAGTGGAGTGCCTATCCTAGAAGCGAAAACAAGCGCGTTCGGATTCTCGATACGACTTCCGAGGAAGTCCTTGAGCATCTCCATCGCTTCTTTTCCTTCGGCATCCGCAAGGAGAATGGTCCGATACGCAGCAGCGTTCTTACATGGTCCGATGTCGCCCGTACACGGATTGACCGATTCATCCACGCGAATTGTGTGCGCCTTGAAGTCGAGGTCTTTCACTCTCAAAGCGAACAGTTCCCCGCAACGCAACCCAGAAGCAGAGGCAAGAGTGAAAGCCATTGCGTCCCGCTCTTTCACGGCATCTTCCAAACCGTCGAGCTTTCGTACCTGCTCAGCGATGGAGAGAGATTGCTGCCAAGAGAATGAGACGGCTTCCCGGCCATTAATCTTCATCTGCAACTTGTCGCGTTCGGGGATTGCTAGACCCTCTTGGGAGAACGGAGGCTTTTTGTCTTTCGAGTAGGCGCTCAAGACCCTCTGCATGGTTCGCAGAATGTTCTTGATTGTCACCCACGAAAGACCTTCCTTCCGCTTCTTCCAAATCCACTCGTTCACTGCGTCAATCGTTATGTGCTCTACCGGGACATCGTTCCAATCCGCTTCGAGATGTTTCTTGATGTGACCGTCCGCGATTGAGAACGTGGACGCTCGGAGCATTCTCGGAGCAAAGACTTCCCGATAGTGCTTTACAGCATTCGCAAAGGAATGAGACGAAGGAATCCGGTATTCACTCGAATTGATTTGCAGGTTCGAGATGAACTCCAGTTTCTTCCGCTCTGCTTCGCTTTTCGTCATTTGACCAACAAACCCAACGACTTCCGTTTGACGCTTCCTTTCTTCCTGTCCCGGTACGTCAATCCAGTATTGGAAGAAATAATACTTCGTTCCGTCGGCGCGTTTACCCACCCGCACCCTCGGGTTTTGACCGACTCTACGCGACATGGTTTTACCCCTTCGCGCAGGAATCGGCGGCCCGGCGATACTAGCACGCACCACGTCGATTTCGGATTGTGAGTCGTCTGAATACACTTTGCGTCTCGTTTGCTGACTGCTGTCGATTCCGAGAATCTGCTGCAAACTGCCATCATCATTTGCCACTGCGTCAAGATGCCTCCCACTGAACTCGCCTGACTACTGGACCCTTTTGAGGTGGCCCACCTGCGCCTTGATGCTCGCTGTCACCTGTAAATGGGTGGAGGAGCAGCCCCAACCCAAGTCATATTTGGATATATAATATGCACAAACTTGGGGAACAGTGCCTATCCTGCTGGTTGTGCTGGCTTTAGCTCGCTTCCCCAAGTTTTTTGAGCTTCTTCACCTGTATCACTCGCATGGCTTCAAAATTCACGAAGAGACGACGCTTTTCCGGCTTTCGGCAATGCCGGGCCTTGCCGAAACTCATCTCGATGGTCTTGAACGGACTCGGCTCACCGTCTTCGTCAACCTCGTCATCAGAACCGTCGGCCTTGAGGTGCATGTGCACGTCGCACCAGTCCACAAGGCTTGAATGTCCGCGTGGTTCCTCGATGGGGTCTTTCTTAATTGGTTCGCCGTTTTTGCCCGTCCGCACCTTCGTGGTGCTGTGATGGACGACGATTGCCGCGCAGCCGTACAAATCAATCAAGCGGTCCACGTTGTTCAATGCCTGCTTTATCGCAATCGAATTTTCTTCGAGGCTGTGCGTGCTTGAGAGAGGGTCAACAATGAGCACATCAGGTCGGGTTCTTCTCACAAGTTTTTCAAGGGCATCGTAACGAACCTTCATTCGCAACCTCTCCGTTCTGATTGTGGAGGCGATATAGGCTTGGGTGTTTCGGGAAGAATAGGTTCTCCTCAAACGCTGGCGGGAACTGGTCAACGAGCAGTCTGAGCCTTTTCTCTGCTCGAATGTCGTCAGACAGTTCGTAATCTAGGTACAGAACTGCCGAAATATCGGAAATTGGAAATTTTGGTTCGCCATGATTGGCACCCTTGTGAGTGTCGATAATCCCGAAGAGTGGTCTTTTGCTTGCCAAACACGCGGCTAGAATTAGCGTGAGTGTAGACTTGCCAGTCCCACTCATGCCCGTGATGAGCATTCGACCGCTCTTCGGTAGTAACTCCGGCCCAATCAGAAACCTGCGTTCTTTGGACGGTTTGGCAAGCAGCGTCTGTACGGAGTTAAGAGCTTTTATTCTGGCTCTGTGCACATCTTCCAGAAACCCAATCTCGGCAGCGTAGTCTGCGGCTTGTTGCTCTTGTTCCAACAAGAGCATCTCCTCTTGCGTCAATGCCATCTCTGGGTCCGGGCCGTCACTATCCTCGATTGGCTCCGGGGCTGACTCGACGAGTGGAGCAGCAGTCGCGGCTAGGGCTAACTGTTCTGGGGATTCGTCGTTCGTTATGGCCTCCATCTTGATAACGCCGGGTTCTGATTTTGTTTCCATTTTGACTGTCCTCTTTTTATTTTTTCCGTGCAGTTCCTTTGCACGTTGGTCCCATGATGCCGTTGACGCGAGGAAATGTCCGTAAGTAAACTAAGACATGGCTAATAGGACTAGACAGGTACAACGCACTTCCCGGCGTGACCGTGCACTCCTAAACAGAATTAAGAATGCGTCTCAGCGTGACCGCGCGATAGTGGACCAGATTAAGGCGGACCTCGAACGGGCAAAGCATCCGTTCCGCGAGCCTCGACAAGCGAGTCGCCGATATCCGGACGAGAATGCTGGCAAGTTTTTGGCCGAATACTTGAACGCTCTACCTCTGTCGAAGCGGGTCGTATGGCTGGAATCGCTCGGTCTGATTCAAGCTTTGGCGGAAGCCGCTAAAAACCGCGACGTGGTTACGGTGCACCGATTACGGATGGCAAAGAGAGGGATGAAATTGGCATACGAACACCTCGTTAAGACAGCGACACCGGCGTCGAGTATTAAGCGATTCGAATTAGACGTCCATGAGGATGGTTTAATCGTTCACCCTGTTACACCCCGTGCGAAAGCCGCCCTCGCCGTTCTAGTTCTGGAGAAGAACAGCAGGATTGACCGAGTCCGACGATGTTCCCATTGCGAACAGTGGTTCTACGCGCGATTTCAGCACCAGAAATTCTGCGCTGACCCAACAAAGAGGTGCCAGTGGGACCACTATCACAGCCCGGAGTGGCGCAAGCAGAATCGAGAACGCAATAAGCGCCACCAGAGGGGATATAGAGACAGACTCTTCGGAAAGAGACATTGGAACCGCTTGCGAAACGAGGAGGCCAAAGTGGCTGATTTACTGGCCAGATGAGCCTCTGAGGCACAGACGGGTTACTGCATCTTCGCGTATCAGGCTCTTAGTCGTGGGCCGTATTCCTTTAAATTTGCATCGCATGAGTGCCCCTTGATAGGACCTCAAACCGTGCCGAATCAAATAATTAGGCGGAGAACGCACTTGGGTGGGCGCGTTAGACTCCAACCCCAACCCCAACCCCTAACTCCAATAATTTGTGCATGTTACGTAAGGTAAGTGGTTAAGAATTGCTTTTTTTCGGAATTTGGCATCGGCTACCCCTGTCAAGGTATCGAGATATTCAGTCTAGGCCCGTCACTGTGAAGGGCGTGAGCGTTCGAGTCGCCAAGTCGAGAAGGAGAATTTCAGTCTTTGTTGCGTGCCAACGAGAAGTGTCCCGCATGAAGACCGCGGTCTTTCCATCATGGGACAATTGGAGGCCATAGGCATAACCATTCGCTGTCGTCAGTTTCTGGACCTTCTGCGTGTGCAAATCCATGCGGTAGATGTCGTAGTCAAAGTTGCCATGCGAGCCAGTCGTGGCGGCGTCAAACAATATTGCGTTGCCATCGGGCATGAACATCGCATCGCCGAGAACGGTACCGGCAGCAGTGTCCCCAACACCCGGTCTAAGGATGACCTTAGGCTTGGGTGGCTGGTCCAACGAATAGGCTAGTATTACGACGCCATTTTGCTCGGAACTGACAAAGAGCAGGGTCTTGCCATCGAGCGAAACGGAAGCGCGGGAGACCAAGTAGAAGTTTTCATTCGTAAGTTGGCGCACGTTGTCGCCGTTCAAATCGCTGGCGTAGAAATTCCACTCGTGTTGCGCTGGCTGCGCGATGGGTGAATAGCTTCCGTAATAGCCTGACCGGGCGAAAATGATAGTCTTGTTGTCAGACGAGAATAGAGGTCTGAGGTCGTCGGTTTCGGACGCCGCCCGCCATGAATATGAACCGGAGCCATCAACGTTTGAGATAACGATGTGCGAGTGGCCCCCACGCTGCGGCGAGTACGAATATAATTCGCCTTCCATCGGGAGAAAACGATGGGACTCCCTCAAAACCATCGGTGACCTTCGTTAAGCGCACTGCTTTCCCTGTATCAAGTGGAATCTTGTAAATAAACGATGAGCCTCCGCGGAAATAGGCAGCGGCGAGGTATCTGTCGTCTGGCGAGAAGGCGAAGCTCTCGAAATGGGCTTCGGGTCGGCTGCACCCAATTAACGTCGATAGAAGGACAGCGCATATCGCGCTCCATCGTCTGGTAGCGCATTTAAGACTTCGTAGCTTGACAACCGAGAGCCAAGAATCAGTCATCTGCATCCGTGGTCACGAACATGTTGCGAAAATCTCCTGTGACAGTCGTGGTGTTTTCCACGTGCTTTTCTAAGCTGGCGAGTTTTTTCTGGGTAGCTCGGGTCGTCTTTGGGAGTCATCTTCACTTCATCCTCCCAACCTCTAAGGGCTTCCCTTAATTCGTTGGATTCCTCAATCAGCCTGTCTAATTCCTCGCACTTCATCATTGCAGTTCTCCAACGAATAAACTCAGCGATGCAATTGCAAACTAAGTGAAGCTTGATTCGGGGGCTTCGCTGGTAATCGAGTGCTGAGCAAAACGAGCAGCATTCCGGCGGTCCATAGAAAATATCCTTCGCGTGGGTAAAGGTTCTCTTGATAGAAAATGAGCCAGCATACGGGCATCATGAAGAACAGCGCAGTTCGTATCGCTCTCATGGGCTTATTCAGAAAAAGCCAGAACACCGGGTTGATGAGACCGCTCACAGTGCCCGATAGATAGTGGACAAAGGACGAGTCTGAATGGAATGCGGTTTTGACTGTCAGCCACGGATACAACAGAAGGGTGTGAGCGCACATAAAGCCGAGAACGCCACCGCCGTTGTGCGTCTGATGAACCGCAACGAGAAAAAAGCTCACAACATAGAGAATCATGCCAATCAGCAGTGGCTTGTTCTTGAGACTTAGTGATTCGGGAAAGTTCATTTCTCTAATTGTACCTATTCACACAATAGCCACTTGCACCGACCCGTAGCGATGATGCCCAACTCAGCACTTCGACAGGATTCGCGTCGTTTATGACGCCTTATTGGATAGAGGTCGAGGGATTCCGGCTAGCCATAATTCCGCGTCCGAGAGGACAAGACTGGCTCGCTGATGACGTTAGAGCCTTACGACGCGCCGGAGTGGATGTAGTCGTTTCAGCTTTGACTCCTGCCGAGACTGAGGAGTGGGGACTCCGTGACGAAAGTCGCTGCTGCGAAGATAACGGTTTGACGTTTCTGTCCTTTCCTATCGAGGATAGGTCCGTTCCCACTTCACTCAGTGAATTTGATGCGCTGATAGATTCCGTGACCGGCTATCTGCGCGGGGGTAAAGCTGTAGTGGTGCATTGTTGGGGAGGGGTTGGACGCTCCTCAGTAATTGCGGCTTGTGCGCTTATTCGGAATGGACTTTCGGCAGATTCCGCCTTTCGTGTGATTGAAGAAGCTAGAGGGCGTCAAGTGCCAGATACGGCAGAACAAAGACAATGGGTGGAACGCTATTCGTCTCGATGCGGCCCCGTTGGGAAGTAAAGTTTGGTGGTGCTAAGAGTGATGTACTTGGAGTCCTGCGAAAAACTATCGCTGTTTCACCGCATAATCTGAGCCACCTGAAGTGGGTCCCGCGAGATGGTACTAGGGACTTGAGGCGTAATCTTGCAGCTCGTTATTAGGGATTTCCGTGTATTTCCCTTGTCTCTGTTGACTCCTACAGTGACGCTAAGGTCTCAAATGGCAAGTTGGATTTTAGAGTGCAGCAACTGCGGATTGCCGTTCCACCATTCTGTCATCGAAGCCACAGTGATGAATTTCTTCTTCCCGGCCAAACCTGATTTTCCAGCCTGTGGAAACGAATTTCAATGCCCTAGCTGTGGGAAAAGCGCGACGTATCAACGCGCTGACCTTATGTACCGAGCTTGAAAATACTTCACTTTTTAGGATGCTTATCGGAAGGCGGTTCTGACTCGGACAAATTCTTGGGTTCTGTCGCCTGTTTTTCGGCCTCGATTGTGACCTCTACTTCCGCTCCGGGCTTTAGAGATACGGGCTTGCCATTCTCGTCTTGCAAAGTATTTTCGACACGAATCTCTTTGTAGAGGTGTTCCGCGCCTTCCACTGCAATCTGTGCTTTATCGGGCATCGTTGACACGACTCCCGGAATAATTTTTTCGACTTTTCCCGGAAGCGTGACCGATGGTTTTTCAGAAATATTTTCCGAGTTTTGTGGCTTAGCACTCATTGCACGCTCCATTTCTCACCTGCTGGCATTTTACGCCCGTTCCGGTGGAGAAACTAGACACCGACTGACGCTGTAATTCTGCCTGTGCGTCGTGAAGAATTTTTGCTTTGTCCATGCCTAGCATGAATTGATGGACGCTATCGAGCAACTAGATTGGGAAAGGGGGACGACTCGGTGAGGAGTCCGAACCGTCCCCCTCTTACACCGGGGAGATGCAGACCAAACTCGGTCACAGTAGCGCGGAGTCAGGGCTTGTGGAACTAGGGAAAGCCCTAGTTCCAATACCCTCCGCACGGAGTAACTCTTGCGGCGTGGGGCCTATCACCGTCCTTTTGACCAACGACGACGAGGCTGTTCGCAGCTCGATTCGGCGTCTGCTTGATTCCGACCTAGAAATCCACACGATTGGAGAGGCCGTCAACTTTCAGCAGACGATTCAGCGCGCAGCCGAGCTGAAACCGCAAATTGTCGTTATGGACCTCCGCATGGCCATCAACTCGTCGGTGAATCTTCAGGAAATCAAATCACAGTTAAACACGTTGGGTTCGCGGTTGATTGCAATGTCTTTCTGGACTGACGAGGATGCGCAGGCGCTCGCTGAGCGTTTGGGAGCGGTTACCTTGCTGGATAAGCTGACACTCACCACTGACCTGATTCCCGCAATAAAAGCTGCAAGTATTAAGCGACGAAGCGCGGACGGTTGAGTCTTGGAAGGAACTGCCCCACCTGAAGTGGGTCCTTCACTCTAAGGTCAAACGATTTGCGAGGAGTGAGAGCACGGTCAAAGCGCATCCGCAAATAGCTCCATACTAGGCGGTCATCCAAAGTGAGAATTAGTACGCGGGAAGTCGCTAAGCTTCTCGGAATTGACCTCACAACCCTGCGTCTGTTGATGCGTGAGGGAAAAATAAAACCGCCACCTTTCGTATGTGACTCCACGACTCATTCAACTGGTCGGATGTGGTCGGAGGACGACATTGAGCAGGCACGCAAGGTACTGGAGAACATCAAGAAGTGAATAGAGTAATTGAGGGTTAGTGGATTCTATCACGCTGTAATTCTGCCTGAAACTGCGGGGCAGCTACAAGGAATGACGTGCAATGACTGTAAAAATCGATGGTCTTGAGCTAAAGGTTCAAACTTCAGGCATCATTCATTCGAGTGGAGAGCACGTTTCGTTCGTGCTAGAGAACGAAAAAGACAACCCGAAGAATCCGGTGCTTCGTTTTGTTAGCCGTCCTGCATCTCCAAATAGAGCGAACACCAATGATTTCCTGTATTTTTGCGCCAATGGAGCGATTCAGCGCATAACTTTTGTTTGGGGTTCAGATAGTCAAAAGCCTTTGGCTTGGTCAGAGAAACTCTTCATTCCGAGAGCGTCACGGAATTCGAGCAGCCAAAGCCGCTAGCTCTGACAATTCGGGAATTCCTCGAATGCTAAGGACTTTCCCTAGTTCCACAAGCCCTGACTCCGCGCTACTGTGACCGAGTTGACGCGCATCTCCCCGGTGCAAGATGTTCTTAGGGGACTAGCACCTCCACCCTTATTCGGATTGCTGTTGCGGACTATCTGAAGAATTCACCTAAGAGCCTCACCTAAGTTCGTGCGGGGCACGCTGGATTCGTACAAAGAGCGTGGTAGAATCCGCGCAAGACGGTCGGCCCAACCGCTGAGGTCCTGCATGATTGAAGACGATACTCGGTATCAAGCACAAATTGCGGAACCTCATTCTCTGTTGTCTGCCGTAACGGACCACCTGCTGTTTGACGAGCTTGATAAATTCGGTGTTTGGGACATTATCGAGGCGGCCACGGACGTTGTTTTTGCAGCGTGGAAAATCGTGAGCGTCGGCGTCACAGACGAGATTCTGTATCATCCTATCTACGGGTGGCGCACCAACGAATTAGAAACTAGCGCCCTTCCAGACGATTCTCGATAACGGAAGTATTATTTTGTGATTGGTGGACGCTTCTCCGCCTCCGTGAATTGGCCGCATGAGATAAAAATAGATTGTTTGCCCACGAACGAATCCTTTCCTACGATTCGGAAGCGTCAGTCAGACCTCGCATGCCTTCGTTGCCATTCTTCCTTACACAACCGCAGTTCAATCACGTATTCATCCCGTGGCGGCTTCCTGAACTTAGTCGCAGGGGAACACAAATATCTCGCGGCCTCCCGAATTAACTCTGCATCGCTTAGCTTGCGAAGGCGCTCACGTTCTCTGTCAACGTCGAATCCGCCAAAGCATACAGCCACGGGTTGTTTCCTTATTGCGGACAGGATAGCATCCCCCGACCTGAGTTCAACTCAACCCAAGGAGACAACGTGGACTTCGTAAGCAAGTTTGAAAAGGAACTTCGCAAACGGCATCATTCGCTAATGACAGAAGTGGCGAAGATTCAGCATCTGATTGATGCATTTGAGAAGGGTGCGAAGCGCGGTGCCAAAGTGGGTGTGAGTAGGTTGTCAGCAGCGGCCCGTAGGAAAATTTCACTCGCACAGAAGGCACGTTGGGCTAAGACTCGCAAGGCAAACGTCAAAGGATAGCTTTTACAATGGTTGGCGAAATTCGACTCAGACGGTCCGCACTTAAGGCAGCTAGAAGCTCCGGCATACCTCAGCCGCACGACCCAAACGTTCCGGGTCCATTTAATGTTTGTCTGAGGTGCTACCGACCCTACAGTCAAAAGCGAGGCTACTGTTTGACGTGTGGCCGTCGCTGGGGATTCGAGCTAATAGCGAAAGAGCATAGAGGCATAGCGTGTGCTAGGCATCCATCGCGCTCGGTGGGATACTGTTGTTTGTGTGGTAAGCCCGGCTGTGACGTCTGTATAGACGTAGACAAGTCTGGCACGGACCTTTACTCCGGGTCAGAATTGCATCGTTGCTTTGAGTGCCTGATTGATTCTGCCTCTAGAGAAGCCAAATTCCTGTCTAGGCTTATGCATAAAAGTCCTGTGTTAAACACAAGACAATATCATGGAAATTTCGGTGCGTTTCGTGTTCATCGCCGTTGTGCGAGTCGTGTTCATATTTCAAAATAAGAGGAGTGTTTCGCAAGAAGGTTGGCAGTGACGCGTACTGTTTAGCGTGCTTCAGGAGCATCGAAGGTTTAAAAAAGAAACCGTGGGCTTCGGGCTTGATGGTTGAGAAAGTAGTACCCACAAAGGCGCGGTGACGCCGGAAATAGATTCACAGAAAGCCTTCTGTATCGAAGTGAAGGACCCATTAGAAGTGGGCTGTCGCAGGTATTCTGCGAGACCTGAGCAATCACTGGTTTCGAGGACCTATGCGGATGGCGATGTAGGTTGCTTCAGCGAAGGCCGGGGAGGACCCTTCTCTAATACAGAGGTGGCTTGGACATGCACGGAGGCTAGACCTTGCACGTTGCCAAGACCGGGCGATGCGACTGCGTTAAAGAGGGTCTCCACTCATTCAGATGCTTCAGGGATGTAGATGGTTTTCGTGTCAGGGATGCTCTAGAGGTGGCAATGATTTGTCAGAATTTCCGCTTCAGTGACGCGGCATGATTCGACCGAAAGCATGCATCGTTCCCGTGCCGTCGAGCGAGTAGTCGCGGTGGATTTTCCCCGCGTACCAGCACCCGCTGACGTAAAGAAGTCGCGCAAGACCCAATCCGAAGATTAGAGAGAAGAGGAGTACCAGAAACGACCCGAAGAAAATCAAGACTGCGGTTCCGTAAATCAAAACTCCCAATTCAAAAGAACTAACTGATGGAGGCGCCATTGCGTTCCTCCTAGAAACCAGACGACGTAAGGTCCAGTTTTCCGCGTCGGCGGCCTTAGTGCGGCTACTTCGACGAAGCTACCCAAAATTAAAACTCTGCGCAATTGTCAAAAATGACAGGCTTCCCGAACTAGGTTCTTGGGCTGATTGGAAAAATTGAAGAGTGCGACAGTCTGGTGTTGTTGTTGAGGAATCCTTCTCCTATCAATCGCATTCTGAGATAGATGGTGATAATCGCAGTTCTCGACAAGCCCTGAACCGGATTCGTGGTTAGGGTGTCCTACGCTTCGCCGCCCTCCTCTCCCGACGGCAACGCGCATGAATGCCACTCTTCATCCTCAACATGCGTATCGCAGAACCAGCGACCGCACCTCGTACAACCAACCGTTGCCGGATGATGGCATGGCTCATCGTTCGGCGACACGGCCTGACAAAAGTACTCCAAATCTGCGCTTTCTGGGCCTTCGCCTTCCATATTCCTAAGCACATCCATAGGATTGATGAACTCTTGACG
>Ga0210399_10004017_pt1 | contig 11440 bp, 16 predicted proteins | sample IncBWC14MmetaG_FD_150865 | JGI IMG/M metagenome (GOLD analysis project Ga0210399, IMG submission 150865) | Forest soil microbial communities from Barre Woods Harvard Forest LTER site, Petersham, Massachusetts, United States - Inc-BW-C-14-M | ecosystem: Environmental > Terrestrial > Soil >...
ACGGAAATCAATATAGTTCCCCGCGAAACCAGAAGGGGAATCGACTCCAAAGATCGTCCCCGCCGTGCTCCACGTCGTCACCTGAGCTGCGCCAGGAAAATTGGCTAAGATATATGGCCAGGTACTTGTCCCGGTCCCACCCGTGAAAAGGTTGCCTGAGAGATAAAGTGCTGGCGTAGAGGCTGCGGCAGTACCATTGATATTTACAGGCAAGCCAAAGGCATCGATCAGAGTGCTCCCATTGCTCACATTAAGATCCATCACGGCAGCCGTTGCCCAGACCGCAAATTCGCCCAGGCCCCCAACTCCAAGCGTGACGTTGATTCCCTTGTGTTGCGTGACCCCGCTGGTCGCGGTCTGCCAGTCGTAAATGTCGTTCCCCTGCTGGTCGCTCAACTCCCAAGCTATAGGCGGTGCAACCGCACCACCCGCAAGCGTCAAGCTCGCATTCCCCGGCGGCGAAGTTTGCGCGATCGTACAAGTCATGCCCGTCGCCGTGAAGGTGCAGGGAGCATTACCTATCGCCGACGTACCCGTCCAGCCGGCAAACGTTCCCACTGTCCCGCTCCCCGTGACCCCACTCCCGCCAAGTGTGGACAGGTTCGCCACCACAGTGGAGGTGTTGTAGGGCCACCCCTTGCGCAGCATCAGGCTTACCGCGCCCGCGCCCGTCACCTCCGCATCCAGGAATGGAATTAGCGGGTTGATGTTGAGCAGGCTGACCGTGTAACTGCTCAAGGAATTACTCTGATCGTTCACCGTGCCCGAGGTCACGCCCGTGGCCACTGCGCAGTTGCACGCGCCACTGGGTGGAGCAATGGTTGAGGTCCGCAGGAAATCAACGTTGGTCACGCCCGGCGGGTAGACATTTGGGAAAATAGCGTCATAGTTGGAACCGGACAACGTGGCGTTGGCCGAGTTGACGCACCCGAGAGCCGACAGCACCGAGCCGATCTGGTAATTGGCCACCGCCCAATAGCAATAGAGAGTTTGTCCCGGTACGCCGACGACTTGCAGTGAAGCTCCGGTCACCGGAGCCGCATTCACGCCCAGCGGCAGAAACAGCACGGCTTGGTGCGAGACATAGGGAGCGCCACCGGGGATGCCCTCTTGCTGGCCCCAGGCCGGAACACACCCAACTAAAATGGTTGTAAACAACCAAACGAGTTGTGCGCGAAGAGTTTTCATAAAATATGAACACTCGCCCATGAGATGTTGATGTACGCGACCGCGCCCGAAGCGTTGACCAAACATGGATATTGCTGCGCTACTTGCGTGCTCCGCACCTGTTGTGGCACTGCGAACGTTTGCGGGGTGTTGGCCGTGGTGAACATATTCCACGTGACGGTGGATATGTTGGCCGCGCAGTTGGCGATGCTGGTGGCATAGGAAATCTGCAGCGTACCATTGACCGTGGCCCCATTAAAGGACAGCGAAAAAGCACAGATCACCACCACGTCCCCGGCTTGCACCGGTTTCGCGCCGCCGATCACCGTTTGCGATCCACTCGCCACACTCTGTGTTGCTAGTTGGTCGCAATTGATGGGGGAGGATGGCCCGTTGGTTCCAAGGCCTGAGCCAAAGAGAGGACAGGGCGCAGCCGACGCGGTATATTGCGCACTCAACGAACCCGCCGACGGAGTCACCGTCGAACGAAGGTTTGGAAAGTATCCGCCTAACTGCAGAACATGGTTTGCTGTGTCAGGCGCCGCAGGAGCGTAGCTAGCTTGTTCGAGAACGATGACGGTTGCGGTTCCCGGAGGCGTCCATTCGTACGTGAGGGTGCCAGCAAAGCCCGATGTTTGGTAGCTCAGAAACTGACAACCGGCCCCCATATCAGGAAACACTGGACACTGAATGGGAATGGGAGAATTATTGCATTGCCAAAATCCCCCACTGGAAAGCGTGGCGCCTTGCGCCGTAAACACCGTAACTTCTTTTGTTGCGATCCCAACCGTCCCATTCGTTTGCCCTTGAGTGTGCGTGGCGTACGCCACCATCACGATCAACAAAAACGAGAAGATCACGCGCCGCACGAAAGCCAGAAACAAGTGTTCACTCATAACTTAGTAACTCCCCGGCTGTGGATTGGTCGCCTCTGAAAGTGGGTAGGTGAAGCCAACAAACAACGCCGCCGTAGTTGCGCCTGCCGGCATCGCAGCCCAGGTCACCGGTACTTCCGCGGTTACCGTGAACGTGTCATTCTCGACGCCGATCAGCGTAACGGGCAGCGGATTCGATTGCGTCCCCACTTGCGCCGTGATTCCCGCGAGCCCGCGCAACCCGCCGCCATTTTTCTTGACTCGCCAGATCACCTGCCCGGTAAAGTCTGGCGCGTTGCCGCCGACGTGAATCACCGCGAGCCGCTGAATTACCGCGAGTTTGGAACGCGGCACAACGTAGGTGAGCACCGTCACGGCGCTCTGCCCCGGCTGCGGATAGGCCGCCGCCGGCGCCGACGAAATGTAAAACGTGTCCGCATCGGCCGGAGGATTGAATAGTGAAAGATTCGGGTGGATGAACGGCGAGGCTGCGAGCAGAGTCCGCGCGCGCGCATCCATTACCGCCTTTTGCAAGCTGGTCCACGGCATCCGCCCGAGATTTGGCAAGGGCTGCGGTTGCCGCGTACGCCGTCCGTCCGGTGCTCCGAGTCCGCGCAGCATCAAGCTACCCCCTGTGAGTCCGGGTACCACGTACCTGCGAAAAGGGCGCCTTGCTGCGGGATCGTGATGCGTTGAACGTGGTCAGAATCTACAAACTTGTGGAGCGTGCCGGGCGTGCCCCAATCCCCGCCCCAGATAAGCCCGAATTGCTTTGCAAGCGCTTGCAGGAAAATGTAATCCACCTTCCATGTAGGTTCGCCTCCAATCATGACCACAAGGTCGCAGGCGAGGCCGTAATGATGAACGCCGACCGTCTGGAGTTTCGTGGCACCTTGGGTAAACAGGAACTGCTGCCGCACCTGGGAGCGGAAAGTTTCAAAGGCACTCAGGGTAATGCCTTGTGCTCCGGCGGCGAGGATGATCTGCTGGACTGCCTTCCGGGTGACGGGTTCGAGCAGCGCAATGTCGGATACGCGAGCGATGGAGTCCATTCTGGAATCCGTGCAGATCGTATCCGTGTAGAAGTTGGCCATCAGCGGCTCCCGTGGGGGCAGTGCGTCAGGCCGACGCCGTTATTCCCATTTTCGTACGCGTGGCAGAAGTGCATGTGCTCCCAAGCGATGCCGGTACCGATGAGCGCCCCCACTCCACTGCCAGTTTTTACGGGATGCTCGCCGAACCAGTTGTACCAGTGGTGCTTAGGAGTCTCTTCCGGGATCACGGTCCAGTCGCTGCCCCGGTGGACGTTTCCGGGAATGATGGGCACGGTGTCGCATGGAATCGCTCGCATGTAGTGCAGCGGCGGACCCTGGTCAACGTCCGTGCCTTGAAAGCAGGCTTGATCCTGAGCCGAGGCCGATGTCAGAAGAAGCGCGAGGATAGACAGGATCTTCATTGGCAATTACTCAGCGTTGCCTTTCCGCCAACAGCAAGCGAGAAGTCACAGACAAACGTGGGCGGCATGGTCCCCGGTGGTCCCTGCGCTCCCGTGTCGCCCTTCAGTCCTTGCAGTCCTTGCAATCCTTGTGCTCCAGTTGCGCCCACTAAGCCGGTCGCGCCGGTCGCACCCTTTGCGCCTGCTGGCCCCATCGGTCCTGCTGGCCCCATCGGCCCCGTCGACCCCGCTCCAATCTTTGCCAGTGGCGCCGTGCCGTTTGCCGCGTACCATCCATCCGGGCCGGAGAAGAGGCTATTCGTGCCAGCGAGAGGCGTCCCAGCGCTACTGAGTGGGCTTGCCGGGCTTTGAAACCAAAACCCGGTGGCGCCTTGGGCGAACAATACAATGCTCGCCAGGCCAACAAGTCCGCCGACGATTGGCCCCAGGATCAGGGCCGCATAGAGCTTCCGCCGCACAACCACATAGAACTTCCGCCGCATAAAATCGCCTCACTTCACCGCGTACTGCGGCCCAAACTTTGTTAGGCTGTGGCTCAGTTGGCGCTTGAACTCATGCGAGTCCAGTAATTGCCCAGCTTGAGCGTGCTTCGCTGCTGTCCTCATGGCGGCGTGCAAAGCGCTCGGAGTTTGGGGCATGGCGGCCACAATGATCGAAATCACCGACTGGAGTTCCGACAGAATCAGTCCCGCCGCCGTAACCAGAGCGGGATCGAACACGCGCGCCGCCTGTAAAATCGGCCCCAGGTAGTCGCTCAACACCTGCATTGCCGCCTGGAATTTCTGTAGGCCAGTTGTGGTCTTTTGGTTGCTCCAGTCCGTGAACGCCGCAACCGCCAGGGCTGTGTCTTTGTTGATCTGATCCACCGTGGCCTGGGGGATGGGCTGGCCCTGGATAGTGGCCACAATCTGGACAACGTTGATCGCCCCCGTGCCAACTGCTTCGATGATCGCCACCGTCTCAGGTGTGGTGATTTTGCCGCAGCCCGTGGTGACGAGTGTTCCTGTTACCAGCGAACAAAGGACCAGCGCAACCATGCCGTGCTGCCAGAGGTAGGTAGAGAGCTTCTTTCGTAACGCCATGGCGTATTCTCCTTTTTCTCTACTTTGCTTTCCGCGCTTTTCAGTGCTTCAAAAGCGCCACAATCAATGCCCCGACTATCGAAAGAAGTGTGACAAAAATTCCGATGGTCCAATTCTGCTGCGCTTTCATGGCTCCGAAACGCTGCTCAATTTCAACCCGCGGCATCTGGTTGCGATCCCGATCCTGCATCGCCGCCCGCCATTCATTCGTGTTGTCGAATCGCTTCTCCTGTGCGACCTCGGCCTTGGTGACAGCCTTCTCGCTCGCGTTCAAGGCGAGGCTGGTCTTTTCATCCATCGCCTTAAAGCGGTCTTCGTAACGCCGGTCGCGTTCGCCGGCTAGTTTTTCAAGGCCAGAAATCTTCTCGCTAAGAACCTGTTCCGCGCCATCGAGTTCCGCAGTGAGTTCGCGCAAACTTGGTTCATGGGTTCGAGTGCCGTTCGTGTCTGGCATCTGCCGTGCATCCTTCACCACAAAGATTGCAGGAAGTGCCACCAGCCCTGCTTTGCCGGCTCCGGTGCCTCTGGGTACAACTCCAGCGGAGCAGCCTCGCTGAACTCTACTGGCAGTTCAGGAACGGGCCCTTGCACTTCCGCCTCGAACGCGACGACGTGAAGATCTTCGGCCAGTGGGGCAACCTTCAGCACCCGCAAGCGCGCGACCTTTGCTTTGTGTGCGGCCTTCGCCTTCGCTTTTTTATTTGCCATGACACAACCCTCGAGAACAAAAAAGGTTAAAGGGGCCACTCCGATTTAAGCGGGTCGGGGTAGCCCCTTCGGAGCGATTCCGTTCTACGGCTCGCTCAGCGCCAGGGCGAACTTCGCGGCCACTCCCGGAGGAGCGGGTATCACATCCATGCCCTGACTGACTTCGGTTTCCGGCGCGGTCTGTTGATCCAATCCGCTCGCGATTGTCGCGCTGACCGTGAGGCCGGTGGGCAACGGAGAAGGCGGAGGCGTGGGCAGCACAACCTTGATCACGCAACTTCGGCCATCCGCGGACGGCGTGAGTTGCTGGACCGAGGGACCGGGCACGGCGTCAGACGCTACCCACGTGGGCACCGCGACTCCAGCCGGAATGTTGGTGGTCGGATTGTTGTTCGCGTCCTCGAAAACAATGGCCGCCGTCGCGGTTCCATTGGGGTTAATCGTAATGTCGAGGGTGTTGATGCCTGCTGCTTTCTGTGGTGCCATACTCGTGTCTCCTTGTGTAACTGTGATTGCAAAATGCGTTGCTAGCTGCGGACGGCTTCTCCTCCAGTCGTCCAAGGACTGCTTGGCGATGTCGCGCAACTCTTCGAGCGTGGTTGCGATTCGATGCAGTTGATGCACGTCGGACATTATTTTCCCGGACTCGAATTCGCCTTCGCCCAGACTTTGCGGCTGCTATTTTCCTAGCGGCGGGGCCGCGCTTGGCGCTCCCGTCAACGTCACTGCTTTCGTGGCCGTAAAGCGCCCGTACACGGTGATCACAAAGCCGATGGCTCCCACGATGTAACTTGCCGTGGTCTGCGGGTCCCAACCCAGAGCGGCAAAGACTTTGGGAAAGAACAAGGACACGATGGAGGTGACAGACCCCCAAAAGGTAACGCTACTGAAAATGCTTTTTGTGTTCATAGCTTCCCCTCTGTAGACCGCAACGCGCGCCACCAGATCTTTATTTCTTCTTGCCGTCGAGCACTTCTTTGTGGCCATCGGGAACGTTGTCGAGATCGATCCCGTGCCCAACCGTTCCACTGCCCGAGCACTCTTTGCAATTGGGGTTGGCTGGTTTCAGAACCGTGCCACTGCCAGCGCAGAACGGACAATCGGGATTGGCTGGTTTGGAGACCGTCTCCCCATCTTCCTGCCCCTTCGTGCACGTGCAGGCGGTTTTGATTTGCGTGCAGGGGCACGGCGTCCGGCCTTCGAGCATTTCTGTGAACGCGGCGCAGAGATCCGGGTCGGTAATCTCCAACGCAACGTGCTTGGTGTGTTTCCCCGCTTTATCTTTTGCCAGCAGCGATGCGCGAATTTCTGCAGCCTTCATAATTGCGTCTCCTTACTCGAATTCCCCGCCAATCAAAACGATCTGCACTTGCAGGGTTGCGTTGACCAGGCTCCGCACCTCGCAGGTCAACGTGTCCCCTGCCAGAATGAGCACGGGAGACTTGAAAACCATCGGCTCCTCTGCTGTGCCCAGCCCTTCGGTATCTTTCAGCGGCTTTTGTGACCACAGCCGCACCGCGCCCTTGGCGTTCTCGTGGTTGAAGTTGAATAAAAACTCGGGGCTGGCCTTCGCGCCCGGCGCGCCCGCCACCGGCACCACTGCCGATGCCGCCGGCACGCTGCAGCCGGTAATCAGTTCCGCCAAGAAGTTGCGCCCAAACGTGATGCCAAAATGTCCAGTGTCGTACGGGGTGAGCGCGGTGCCCGGAATCGCAAAGCCGAAATCGAACGTCTGAAAACGGGTTTCCAAACCCTCCAGCGGTACGTCGCGCTCCGAAGGCAGGAAGTATTTATTGTTGAGTCCCGACTGTGGAAACAGGAGCGGGCTTACCCGGTAGAGTCGATCCGGACCGCCCGAGCGCGAAAAGATAAGGGAGTGCCCATGCATAGGTTACGAGCTCAACTCGACCCCCTTGAGAGTGAAAGTGACGTTGTTCGGCACGCTGTACGCATAGGCGGCAGTGGCGGCGATAAAGTTTGTTGCCAGCGTGAGCGTGGTCTGCGAGGTCACCGCAGAAATCACATAGTTCACGCCACCAATGTTGATGGTCGCCCCGTTCCAGAGCGGAGTGCCAGGAAAGGGCGGCCCGGGAGCCGCAGCCGTGTTGAAGAGTGCGCCGGCATTCCAGGCAATCGCCGCGCTGCCATTGGTGGCGTTGAGCGTTCCAGCCGCGCCGCCCAGGTCGGTGAAGTCTGCCACCACGTTCAAATTCTTGGCGAACACAAACGGCGTAGGCAGGGGGAGCGGCCGCTGGCCCGTGCCGCACACGTTCAAGGAAACGATCTGCGCATTCGAGAACGGTCGCTGCCCGCCCGACCCACCTTCTTTCACCTGGAACGAGAAGGGGAAGGTAGAGTCCGCCATGCTAAACATCCAGCGGAACGGGAAATTCACCACCTGTGTGGGAACCGCATTCAGGGTGGAGCCATTGGAGAGTACGGAGCTGACCGCGCCCACGCCGTTCAGCGTAAGCGGGCCCATGACGTAGGCGTATTCGCGGCCAGGATCAAACTGCACCCCGGTGCCATCGCACATCGGACAGATTTGGGCTTTGCCACCGTCCCCGAAGATGCCCCAGCGCGTGCCGCGGCAGGTTGAGCAAGTCTGCATAGCTCCGTTCCCAAGTAAAAAGATTTTGGAAGTTGCGGCCTGCCAGCGAGCCGCCGACAGGCCGCAACTTCCCCCACTTGGAACCCCGCGCCCTAGCCCGCGAGCAACCGATCGATCACGCCTTCAAGGGCGACTTTGATCGTGGTGCCCACGCCGAGCGGGTTGGTCGCGGCAGCGGCCACCATGTTGAACGCCGTCTCCGGGTTCAGGATCACGGCAAAGTTTTCGAGTGAGCCGAGCACGTACGGCACCGCGAAGTTGTAGACCGAGGCTTGCGTGGGCAGACCGTTGCTGGTCGAGGTGACGGTTGCCGTGCCCGCTGGTGCCACGCCCAACTGCGCCGCCGATGCGGTCACCGCGCCAAAGCCCGGCGAGAGGAATTCCGGCGTGCATTGCAGGATGGGGTAGTTGCGCACCTTGAACTGCACGCTGACCAGGTTGTTGATGTTCTGAAAATCCGCCGGCACGGTGAGGTTCGAAATCTCAATCCGGATCGAAGTGATGGTGAGCACTTCACCCGCGGGCAATTGTCCTCCCTGCCCCTGCAGGTTGGTGACGTTCAGGTTCTTGCCCGCAGCGCCCTGAGGCACGGCAAAGAAAACGATCTGCGGGAAGGCCGCGCCAGCCGCGACCGAGGCGGTATCCCAATAGAACCAATCGCGGTGAGCATACTGGCCCTGTGGCGCTTCGTTCTGGCAGCGCCGGAATTGGCCGAAGCCGCGGGCGCTCCGTTGCCGCCGATCCCCGCGGACCTGTGCCGCAACCCGTTTCATGAAATCATCGGCGCCCACCGGCGACCAGTCTCGATTCTTCAACTTGAAACCAACATCCGTTGAACGCTTCATTTGAATCACTCCACAAAACGAGTTTGATTTCCCGGCATCCGTCTGCCGGATACTGCCGGACAAAATTCACCAGACGCGCGAACTAGCCGCGCCGACGCGCCATCACCACCGGGCCGCCCGCGACCGGCTGCACCGCTCCACCCGATCCAGCGGGAAGCTGTGGCGCGGTGAAGCCGTAGACCGGAATCGGACTCAAGCCGGAGCGGTAATCGCCCATGCCGCCGCCCACGCCGACCGCGTGCATATCGGGATCTCCAAGCCCCTGCATGGAGGTGGACGTCCCGGAAACGTTTTCCTGGAAGATGCGCAGCGCCAGAGCGCCCAGTCCACCAGCGACGACACCCGTGGCCGCGTCCTTGCCCATCCACTTGTGCGCGGCCCAGCCGAGCACCAGGGTTGCGATGGCTTGACCGGCGTAGCCCATGGGACCCGCATTGTTAGAGCCGAGGGCCAGTTGCGTCAGGTACTTCGAGCCAACGACGCCCGCCCCGGCACCCAGCGCCAGCTTGATCAGTTCGGTCGTATTGAAGCCCGCGATGGCCGGATTGCGGCTGCTGTGCCGACGACGGCGGAAGCCCATGCTGTGACGCCGCTTCCCGAGGAAGGGATTCTTGTGCGATTTCCGGCTGTGCGAACGATTGCGACGGGAACGATGTTTCTTCGGGTTTGGCACGATGAGCACCTCAGCTATGTTTTGCCGCCGGGAACGCCGGCGGGAATTGCGGGAACGCTTCGGCCGATGCGGATTTGAAACGCGAAGTGTGCGCACTTTCGGCATGGTCGAAAAAACTTGTGCGGGAGTGAACTGCTGAGGCGAGCCCAGAAAAGCAAAAGCCCCAAAGCGTTCACTTGCCGCTTGGGGAGCCATTCCGGTCGGAGTCCTAATTTCGAGTGTCAGCTTGCTACGGTTTTCGAAATTGTGTCAACCATAAAATGATGCTCCGGCGCTTTTTTCAACGCCCGCGTAACCGGAGCCGGATGTCCGCAGCCGGTGCACAGGCAGTTTTCGATGCGGCATTGCGTATGGTCTCCGCGTGCGCACTGTGGGGAGAGCCGTGGAAGCTTGCCGGGCCGCCCGCCTGGAGAGAGGTTCCACTTCATTTCCGCCCCGCCGCAGCCAACTTCTCTCGCACCACGCCGCCGACCAGGTACGCCTTGCGCAGCAGCCCCTTAGTCGCTGGCACCAGCAGCACCATAAAATCGCCCATCGCATCCGGCGTCACGTCGAAGATGCGCGTGTGCCGCGTGACCACGTCCGAAATCACGAAAGAGCGAATCGGCCCGAGCACCGCGTACACAGACCGATCCCGCGTGAGCACCGCATTGGTGAATTTCTCCACCTCTTGCTCCGCGAAACCCTCGTACCAGGTTGTGCCGTTGCAGGCCGCGCACTGCGGGGGAATCACCATCCGGTTTTTCTCTTTCGAGAATCCAGGCACCTGTCCGCCCTGGTAGCCGGTAGCAATCTTGCCCGTGCCCTTGCAGCGCGGACACGTCATCTTCCCGGTTGCGTTGCACATCGGGCAGGGGTTTTGCTCCGCAACATGGCCTGAGTTGTGGCAGGTATCGCAGCCCGCCGCGTTGATCTTCCCGGTTGCCGCCGAACAATTCTCGCCCGGACAAGGACGCCATTTCCCATCCACCGTGCCGCGCCCCCCGCACCCGTAGCCCTGACACTGCTTTTTTCCGGAGCCATCGCAGCTATCGCAGTCTGTGCGGCATTTCGGACAGGCGATTGTGGAGTCATGGCGAATCGGCGGGAGTCCCATCCACGCACCCAGCACAATGAGCGTGTTCAGGTCCGCCACAGGAGCAACGCCGGGAGCACTTGCGCTTTCGGGTACGAGGTACGCCGCCAGGTCCGGGCCGATCCCTTCCCCGTTGACCACATTGACCACGGGAAATTGAATGGTGCCATGATCTGTCGTCAGGTAGAGCAGACGTCCGAGGGGTTGGGTGTGTCCGCGTTGCTCCGCTTGGTGACGCATGTCCACCAACACGCAAACTTCGGGCTTCATGGTTGAGGGCTTGAGTTGGGCAGCGGTTGGCATTCTAGTTTTCAATCCCCCGTGGCGTGACCACATACTCACCACCCGCCAACCATAGCAGATGCGCACCGCGCAGGTACATTAACCGCGGCTGCACCCCGGTTTTCTCCCCGAAGTGGTGCCAATAATTTGTCGGCTCAAAACGATCAAACCGTTTTTGCGTAAAATATTCCACCAGGTACACGTTACCCAGGTCGAGAATATCTTTCTCCGGATCCGCTCCCAGCAGTTTCAAATCCGCATCCACATTTTGATTGCCGCCGACCAGGTAGAGCATTTTCGTATTCGGCACTGCCGCCAGGTCTGGCACGCGCATGGTTTCAAGATAGCCCTTGGCCCGAGACACGCTGGGGTTTTCAGTTTCCAGCCATCGGTGCCACTTTTTCACGTCCGGCACAAATGCAATCTCCTTTACCCATTCCGCATCTTGCGCCTCATCCCCAAACGCACCGCCGAGCTTGACGCCTTCGCCAACGATCAGTCGAATGCAGGGGCCCAAGGAACTTAGTTGTGGGTGCCCGCCGTATGGATCGACTCCGGCAATGAGCGATGTCAGGATTTTGTCCGGCCCGCGCCCGTGGAATTTCCGGTAAAGGTCATCGGCGGGGGTGGGGTTGGCCCGCTTGCGCCCACTCTTGGTGCCACCCG
>Ga0210399_10004018_pt1 | contig 11439 bp, 12 predicted proteins | sample IncBWC14MmetaG_FD_150865 | JGI IMG/M metagenome (GOLD analysis project Ga0210399, IMG submission 150865) | Forest soil microbial communities from Barre Woods Harvard Forest LTER site, Petersham, Massachusetts, United States - Inc-BW-C-14-M | ecosystem: Environmental > Terrestrial > Soil >...
AAGTGGACGCCGAAGGGCCGGACGTGCCCTTTCTCAAGCTGAACATGGAGCGCGCCGAGCAGATGTTCAAGGACGGCGTGATGTCCAAGAGCCTGGTGGAAGACGCCGAGAAGAATTATCAACTCGCTCTGAACAAGCAAGTAAGCGCGCAGCGGAACCTCGCAGTATCGCGTGCGGAGATTGCCAAAGCCGTGGCGCAAGAAGCGCAAGCCAAGGCGGCGCTCGAAAACGCGGAAGAAGACCTGCGCAATTCCACAATTGTCAGTCCCATTGACGGGTTGGTGCTTTCCCGCGATGTGAACGTCGGCGACGCGGTGAGCTCTATCCTGGTGCTCGGCTCGCAGGCGACGCTGATCATGACCCTGGGAGACGTGAGCGAAGTGTATGTGCAGGGCAAAGTCGACGAAGCCGATATCGGGAAGGTGTATCTGAATCAAGCCGCGCGGATTGTCGTCGAATCGTTCAAGGATAAGAAATTCACCGGCAAAGTGACCAAAATTTCGCCGCTCGGCAAAGAAAAGGACAACGTCACCACATTTGAAGTGCGCGTTTCCATCTCAAACTCCACCGGCGAGCTGAAAGCCAACATGAGCGCCAATGCGGAAATCGTGCTGGAAGAGAAAAAGAACGTGCTGATGGTGCCGGAAGCGTCGCTGATATACGACAAGGATCGCAAGGCCTCGGTGGAAATACCTTCGCCGAAGGCGGACAACGGCAAGAAAAAGATTCCCGTGCAACTGGGTATCTCCAACGGCGTAAAGACGGAGATTCTCTCGGGACTTACGGAAAAGCAGCAAGTGGTCCTGCAATAGCGAGGCGAAAATGACGTTTCGCGACCTGCTGAAAGACACCATCGCAACGCTCCTGGCCCACAAGCGGCGTACCCTGCTGACGATGTTCGGGATTGCCTGGGGCATCATTTCCATCACCCTGATGGTCGCGGCCGGAGAAGGATTGGGCCGTGGCATCCAAAAACAGCAGGAACATTTTGGCAAAGACGTGATGATCGTTTTCTCAGGCCGAACCAGCATGCAAGCCGGAGGCGTGCGGTCCGGGCGCGTGGTTTACTGGATGGAAGACGATTACAAGCAAGTGGCTCAGGAATCGCCTGCCTGCAAGTACGTCATGCCGGAGCTCGACAACGACCTGAAGGTGCACAGCGCATTCAACAGCGGCGACATCAATACCGCCGGGTCGCTTCCCCCTTTCACCGAAATCCGCAGCATCACGGTTGCCGAAGGCCGGTTTTATAATTACGAAGATAACGAAGAAGGGCGCAGGGTGGCGTTTCTTGGCAGCGACACCAAGAAGCAGTTGTTCGCCGCTCGCGATGCAATCGGGCAGGTGGTGGAGCTGAACGGAATCCCGTACACCGTTATCGGCGTGATGAAAACGAAGGATCAGAACTCCGACTACAATGGCGTGGATATCCGCAAGATTTTTATCCCCTTCAATTCCATGAAGCGGGATTTTCCGAACAAGCCCCCGGCCATGGAACACTCCGTGAGCCGGCTTCTGGCGGCACCCTGGTCGCTTGAATCACATCCCGCTTGCGTGAGGCAGATCCGGCGGACGCTGGGGCGGCTGCACAATTTCGATCCCCGCGATGAAGAAGCGGCAAGCATCTGGGACACCGTGAAGAACGCACAAGCCAATCGCATGATTTTTGTGGGCATGGAAGTATTCATGGGCGCGGTGGGTGTGGCCACAATTTTTCTGGGCGGGCTGGGCGTAATGAACGTGATGCTCGTCAGCGTGCGCGAACGGACGCGCGAAATCGGAGTGCGGAAGGCTCTGGGCGCCACCCGCGAATCGATTCTGAAACAGTTTTTTCTGGAAACGGTAATCGTTGTGTTGATCAGCGGCGGGGCGGGCCTGATCATTTCCTATGGCCTTTGCGGGCTGGTGAACCTGCTGCCGCAGATGCCGTATTTTGACGGGCTGGATGCCAGTTGGAAACTCGCCGCACTGACGATCAGCCTGCTGGGGTTGATTGCCGTTCTCTCCGCCCTCTATCCGGCGAATCGAGCCGCGTCGGTCGATCCGATCGAAGCTCTGCGCTTCGAGGCAGGTGGTTGATGCTGATCGAAGTATTCAAGGAGGCGTGGATAGCGCTTGGGCGGAATCGGGTGCGCAGTCTGCTGACTATGACTGGCATCTCGTGGGGAATTGTGGCTGTCACGCTTCTTCTAAGCTACGGATCGGGTTTCCGTAGCGTGTTGTTGTACACATTCGAGGTATTTGGCAAAGGTGCCGTCATTTGCTGGCCTGGAACCACCAGCGAGCAAGCGGGCGGCGAGCGTGCTGGCAAACCAGTCCGCTTCGAACAGGAGGATGCTGAGTGGGTGAAGGCTCAATCACCGCTGGTGAAGCGCGTAACACTTGAAAACGTAAAATTTCTGGGCGTCTCCCATGACCAGCGGCTTTCGGACACCGCGATTCGTGGCGTTTATCCCGAGTACGGAGAGATGCGCAACGAAGTTCCCTCCGAGGGCCGGTGGATTTCCGCGGAAGACGTTGCCGAACGGCGCCGCGTTGTTTTCCTGGGTGCTCGACTGAAGAAAAAACTCTTCAGCGGCACGCCCGCGGTCGGAGAAACCGTGCGCATCAGCGGCGTGCGATTCACGGTCATCGGCACAATGGACATGAAATTTTCCGACAGCTGCTATTTCAATTGCGACGACGAGTCCGCATTCATTCCGTATCCTGCGGCTGCGGATATCTGGGACGCGCGCTATGCCAGTGTGATGGTGTTCGAACCCGTCGCGCCGGAATTTGAAGCTCCGGCGATGCAGCAATTCCGCGACGCCATCGCCAGCCGCCAGCATTTTTCGGCGAACGACAAGCGGGCCATTACCATGTTTGGCCGCCAGGAGTTCAAGCCCGTCTACGAAGGCATCACGCTGGGGATCGAGGGCCTGCTCTTTTTGATCGGCTCGATGACGCTGGCGATCGGCGGCGTAGGCGTGATGAACATCATGCTCGTCTCTGTGGATGAACGCGTGCGCGAGATTGGCCTGCGCCGCGCGCTGGGCGCCAGAAAAGCGCATATCCGCTGGCAATTTCTTCTGGAGGCGCTGGTGCTCACCTTGGCCGCCGGTGCCATCGGCATGCTTTTTTCCGCCGCACTCACCTCCGCAATTGGGACGCTGCCGTTTCTCGGTCCGGCCTACGAAGACGATTCTGGCAAAGTGGATATTCATCTCACTCTTTCCGTTTCCACCATGGTTCTATCCAGCCTCATCCTTATCGTTGTCGGCGTAATCAGCGGATGGATGCCTGCGATGCAGGCAGCAAAGCTCGATCCGGTCGAAGCGCTGCGCTACGAATAAGGAAGGTATTCAGCCACGAGCGCGAGGCACCCGCTGCTCAAGTTGGGGCGAATCTTCTCCCGCTGATATAGTAGATAAGAAGAGTGGCGACGCTAGTCCCGCCATCTCTTGTCAGGAGACTAATGATTCGAAGGTTTGCACTCATTCGGGTTTTCTCGGGGACCATCGCCCTGGCGGCCCTGCTCGCTGTGGGAAGCCTTATCGAAGGGCACGCTATTTTGAAAGAGAGTTCGCCCGCGGCGAATGCCACCGTTACGGGTCCAGATGTTCCCATCACGCTTAGATTTAACGTCCGCGTCGACTCGGCGCGCTCCAAAGTCCAGCTGTCGCATCCAGACGACAGCGTTACCCTGTTGCCGCTCACGAAGCAGGATTCTCCCGACACCCTGTCGACGAAGGCCGCTGGGCTCGCTCCGGGCGCGTATAAACTCCAGTGGCAGGTGTTGGCTCCCGATGGCCACATCACGCGCGGCGTGGTGCCTTTTTCTGTGAAAGGTTCCTGAGTACCGCATGGCTGATCTTCTTGGCATCTTCGGTTTCCTTGTGGTGCTGTTGCGAGCCGCAATCCTGTGCAGTCAGACAATCCTCGTCGGCGGAGTGATTTTTTTGACCGTAGCGGCGTCGAACGAAGGTCTGCGGCCGGCAGAGTTGACCCGGCCAGCATGGAGATTCATCCGCTGGAGCGGCGTGGGCCTCGCGCTCTGCCAACTCGTCTTTCTGATCATCAATTCGCTGGTGCTCGGCAACTCCACCGACATTTCCATTCGTGAAATGATGGGCGCAAACTTCGCAATTGCAGGGATTGTGGCGATTGTTGCCTCACTCGCCGTGGCATTTTGGCCGGCGAGCCTGAAGAAAAATGTCAGTCGTGCCGTACTTGTTCCGGCGATGCTTATTCTCGGATCCTCGGTAATCACCAGCCACTCGTTTTCCCGGATGGAAGACCGCGCCCTGCTCATCGGGCTCACGTCCCTGCATTACTTGGCGACCGCGAGTTGGATTGGAGGGCTGCCTTACCTGCTGCTGGCCATGAAGCGAATTCCCGAGCAGGGAATCCGGATCCGAATCAGCCAGAGATTTTCAAGGCTCGCGCAAATCAGCGTCGCCGTCCTCTTTCTGGCCGGGCTTGGCATGAGCCTGGTATTCGTTGGCTCATGGAACGCGTTCTATGGCACGGCGTACGGCATCATGGTGGGAACCAAAGTTGTCTTGTTCGGCTGCCTGTTGCTGTTGGGCGCGGCGAACTATTTCATCGTCCGGGGAATAGGCGCGTCTTCGCCGACCGGTGCGATCAGTTTAATCCGCTTCGGTGAAGTGGAAATCGGCATCGGCTTGACCGTAATTCTGGCCGCCGCGTCCCTGACATCACAGCCTCCCGGCGCCGACCTTACCGAGGATCGCGTCAGCCTGCATGAAATTGCCGTTCGCTACGCGCCGCGGATGCCACAATTCACCAGTCCTCCGCTCGGCGATCTCTCGCCCGCCGGCAAGGAGCTGGTGCGCAAAGCGAAACTCGCCGGCGTAAAAGTTCCGGCCGCGTTCATGCCGGGAGAGAGCTTCTCTCATCCGGATACGCCGGGTGACATTGCCTGGTCGGAGTACAACCACAGTTGGGCGGGCCTGATCGTCTTTTTCATGGGAGTGCTCGCTTTGCTTTCCCGCAACAAATATTTTTCCTGGGCGAAAATCTGGCCACTGATGTTCCTGGGGCTCGCGGTCTTTCTATTCTTGCGTGCGGACCCGGAAAACTGGCCTCTTGGACCGAACGGCTTCTGGGCAAGCTTTCGCGAAGCGGACGTGTTACAACACAGGGCGGCGGTGCTGCTGATTATCGTTTTTGCTCTCTTCCAGTGGGCCGTGGAATCGAACCGGGTAAAGTCTCACTCTGCGGCGCTGGTTTTTCCCGGTGTTTGTGCAATCGGCGGAATCGTCTTGTTAACCCACATGCACGCGGTCACAAACATTAAGCAGGAAATGCTCGTTGAATTGAGCCACACGCCGCTGGCCATTTTCGGCATCGTCGCCGGATGGGCACGCTGGCTGGAACTCCGGCTGCCGCAAGAGAACAACACCCGGAAATATCTGGCGTGGGTCTGGCCGATCTGTTTTATTTTTGTGGGGCTGATCCTGATGGATTATCACGAGGCGTAGTGGAATCGCCTGGAAAGGGGATTGCATGACCAAGTCGGCGCTGGTGGTGGTGGATGTACAGCGGGATTTCTGCGAGGGCGGCGCATTGGCCGCGGCGAATACCCTATCGCTTCTGCCAGCACTGCAGAAATTCGTCACCGAAGCGAAGCGGCAGGGGGCGCAGGTTGTATTCACGCAGGACTGGCACCCAGCCAATCACAGTTCTTTCAAAGTGAATGGCGGGGCCTGGCCAGTACACTGCGTTTCCGGGACTCCGGGCGCGGAGCTGATGCCGCCGCTTAAAGCCGGCGCGGATGACGTGGTGATTCACAAGGGAGTCGACGTGAACGGCGCCGGATATTCCGGCTTCGATGAGACTTCGCTGCAAAAGCAGTTGCGCGACAAAGGGATAACTCGTGTGGGAGTAGCTGGTATTGCCACCGAATATTGCGTGCGCGCAACGGCGCTCGACGCCCTGAAAGCCAGGTTCGATACGACAGTCCTGGAAGACCTGATCCGAGCGGTTCAGGAAAAAGAGGTGCCGCACGTCTTGGCGGAGCTAAGGCAGGTGGGCCTGAAATTGGGAAATTCTGCGGCCTGGCTGGCAGCATCTAAATAGGCCTGTAGCGGGTTAGAAACAGAAAGCAGCCGCTCAGTTTTGCCCCAGCAGCGCGTCGAAATAAGCAACCATCTCGACGGAATTCCAATCCTGCGGCCCGATTACTTTCCGCGCAATCTTGCCCTTGCGATCGATAATGTAGGTCTCGGGATACATCACCGTGCCGTAGTCCTGAGCCGATTTCTTCGAAGGGTCGCGCGAGGTCAGAAAATTGATGCCGTGGTCCTGAATAAACTTCCGGTAGGCAGCTTCGTCATCATCCACGCTGACGCCAAGAACGACTCCATTGCGCGATGCCAGCCACTTGTTCAGCTCAATCAGAGACGGTGTTTCTTCGACGCACGGCGGGCACCACGTGGCCCAGTAATTCAGCACCACCACTTTGCCCCGCAGGTCGGAAAGGTGTGACGGCTTCCCGTTCAGATCGAGCGGAATGTCTTCCGCAGTTTTTCCGGCAACCGAGGATTCGCCCTGGCGATAGTGGGGAAGCGTAAAAAATGCCAGGACGGCGAAGGCAAAACCCATGCTGCCCCAGGCCATGATTTTCCGCAGAACGTTGCTCATCTAACGTTATAATAACCGATAGAACCCGCGCCGAAAAGCCAGGAATCGCCCCGACGGCCATGAGCCAACCCTCTTCTAATACCGGATGTGTCAGCGCCATTGTCCCCGCGCGCGACGAAGAAGTGGTGATTGCCGCCTGTGTCGAATCGCTCGTGCCACAAACGGAAATTGCGGAAATTTTGGTGATTGACGACCAGTCCTCGGATGGAACCGCGGAGATTGTTCGCTCTCTTTCCACGAAGTATCCGAAAGTGAGATTGCTCCTAGCGCCCGAGTTGCCCCCCGGGTGGGTTGGGAAAAATAATGCGGTATGGACCGGCGCAAGTGAAGCGCAAGGCGACTGGCTGCTGTTCACCGACGCCGACGCGGTTCATGCACAGGATTCCGCCGCCAAGGCCCTCGCGATAGCGGCGAAGAACGGCGCCGCCCTGATTTCGTTTTCGCCGGAGCAGGTGATGGAAACGTGGTACGAGAAGGCCCTAATCCCGTACGTTTTCACGCGCCTCAACAGCCGCTTTAGCTTTGCCGACGTAAATGACCCCCAAAACCCTGCGGCGGCCGCCAACGGCCAATTCATCCTGATCCGGCGTGAGGCGTATGAGGCGGTGGGAGGACATTCCAGCGTCGCCGGCGACGTTTTGGAAGATGTCGCGCTCGCGGCAAGAGTAAAAGCCGCCGGCTACCCCATTTGGTTCGGCAGCGGAAAGGGAATCGTGCGTGTGCGGATGTATCGCTCCTTCGCGGCGATGTGGGAAGGCTGGAGAAAAAATCTGTACTCGCTGATGGGCGGGAATCCGAAAGCCGCGAGGGAAGAAATCGGTCGGGCCCTGCTTCCGATCCTGCTGGTACTTCTGCCGGCGGTAATCTTTGGCGGCATCACGAAGTCAGTTTTGCTCGCTACGAGTCTTCTCGCCTTGGGCTTGACTGCAACCCGGAAGATTTACGGGGAGGAACTTCAGACCATCGGCTTTTCCAGGCACCTATGGGGGTATGGAATTCTGGGGCAAATCTTGTTCGCGGTTGTCTTTTGGGCCTCCTACCGGAGCCACCGCGGAGGCCGCCTGGAATGGAAGGGAAGAGAGTATCCTGCCGGTACCCCCCGCGCATCTAAAGGATAGAAGACGACATGGTCTATCTCACGCGAAAACTGGAGTTTTCGGCCTCGCACCTCTACCACAATCCGGCGCTGAGCGCGGAGGAGAACAAACGAATTTTTGGCAAGTGCAACAACCCGCACGGCCACGGACACAACTACACGCTGGAAGTCACCGTGGCGGGCGAGCCGGATCCCCTGACCGGAATGGTTCTGGACTTGAAAGAATTGAAAGAAATTCTGGAGCGGGAGATCACCCAGCGGATGGATCACCGCTTCCTGAATTACGAAGTTGCCGAATTGAAAGGACTGATTCCCACCTGCGAAAACATTGCCCGGGTGATCTGGAATCTGCTGGAGCCGAAAATCAACAAGGGCCGGCTGCACAAGGTGCGTTTGTACGAGACGCCGGATCTGTTTGCCGACTGCTATCGCAACGGAGCGCACGGCGCATGAACGGCGGGCTCAAAATCGAATTGGGGCGGCGCTACCGGTTTTCGGCGTCGCACCGGCTGCACAGCTCGAAGTTGAGCGAGGAAGAAAACCGCCGCGTCTATGGGAAATGCAACAATCCCCATGGCCACGGCCATAACTACGTGGTGGAGGTCAACGTGTCAGGAGCGGTGGACCCCGCTACGGGCATGATCGCGAATCTGGCGGATCTCGACAGCTATGTGGAAAGGGAAGTAATTGAACCCTTCGACCACAAATCGCTGAACGAGGATGTGGCCGCGTTTCGCGAATGCGTGCCGACTACGGAGAACGTCTGCAAAGAGATTTTCGCGCGCCTGAAACACTTCCCGAAGGCGAAACTAGAACGCGTGCGGGTCGAAGAAACCGGCAACAACACGTTCGAATACGCCGGGGAAGAACTTTAGGATCGCTCGGCGGTCCGGCAAGAGGAGATGGGCCCAGTGACGAAACCAACGGAAATATTTTTGAACGAGCAGAAAATTGAAACGCCGAAAGAAAACGTCGCCGATCTCATGCGCAAGGTGATTGCCCTGGTCGGCGAAGATCCCGAACGCGAAGGCTTGCGCAAGACGCCGGAACGTTTCGAAAAGGCGCTGAAATTCCTGACCAGCGGCTATCACCAGAACCTCGACAGTGTTCTGAATGGGGCAACGTTCAGCGTCAGCTACGACGAAATGGTGGTGGTGAAGGACATCGAGTTTTTCAGTTTGTGCGAACATCACCTGCTGCCCTTCTTCGGCAAGGCCCACGTCGCCTACCTGCCCAGCAAGCGCGTGCTCGGCCTCAGCAAGATTGCGCGCCTCGTCAACATGTACGCGCGGCGCCTGCAGATTCAGGAGCGCATGACCAGCCAGATCGCCGAGGCGATTTCGGAAAAAATCAGCCCGGAAGGCGTGGGCGTTATCATCGAAGCGCGCCATCTGTGCATGCAGATGCGGGGAGTCGAAAAGCAGCACGGTCAGGCGGTCACCAGCGCCATGCTGGGTTCCTTCCGCCACAACAAACAGACTCGCGACGAATTCTTGTCGCTGGTCCGAAACCGGCGGGCCTGACTCGCGTCTATACAGTAGACGCTGCCGGCGGAGAGTTTCGCAGCGAGGGGGAGTATGCCAAAACGGAAAATAATCCTTTCTGGCGTGCTCCTCGTCGCTGTTTTTGTTTCACTCTGCGCCGCGATTTCCGAAAGTGAAATTCAACGCCTGGCCCAGGTGACGAATTGGAAAGCCGGCCAGGTGATTGCTGACGTCGGCGCCGGCCTTGGTGAGATTGGCTTTGCCGCTGCCGCTTCGGTTGGTGAAACCGGGAAAGTCTACCTGACCGAGTTGGACGAAGTGAAAGTTGCCGCGCTGCAAAAGGATGCGGACAGGCGGAAGTTGAAAAATGTCGTGGTATTGGCGGCAGCGGAAAAAGAGACCAAGCTGCCGGACAACTGCTGTGACGCGATCATTCTTCGCCGCGTGTACCACCACTTCACCGCTCCCACCGAAATGGACGCGAGCCTGTTGCGCTCCCTGCGTTCCGGCGGATTGCTCGCAGTGATTGAATTCGCTCCCCGGAAATCGCTGACCGCTTCCGATCCGGTGAAGGGGGTTCCCAGCAATCGCGGCGGGCACGGAATCCCGAAGAAAATCTTGGTAGAAGAACTGACGGCGGCGGGATTCAAGCTGGACAAAACGTTTGACGACTGGCCGGAAGACGGTTACTGCGTCCTGTTTCGAAAGCTTTAACCCGGAGAAATTCCATCCTCAACTTCTATGCGCCGCGCGGGAACGCCGCACCCGGTCGCGATTCCCGCAAGTGGCGTCGCTGCACCATCGTTTGACTCTACCTTTCGTGCGGTCCACGAATATCCAGGCGCAATCGGTATTGGCGCAGATCTTCAGGCGATCGTGCATTTGCTGGGAGAGCGCCTCGGCCAGCGAATCGGCAATCAGAGCCATCACCGCCGGCCAGCCAAGTTGTACGGGTTCATGGGTAAGCCGCAACCCATTTTGGTTCTCCACCAGGCGGCGAAACACAGGTACCTTCAACCAGGAGTTCAGCGCTTCCAGGTCTCGGGGTTGAACCACGGCGCCCTGCGAGGTTTTCTCCGCAAACTGGCGCAGCAGTTTCCGCAGTTTGCGAAGTTCGCGCAGAACGGCAAGGTCCGGCAAGGGAACGCTGAAGCGCCAGTATTCCAGGAAGTCGCTGATCCACTGAGGATCATCCAGAAAATCGGTGAGGTGCCCGTAGCCGTTCCACATCTCGCTGTTGGCCAGGTCCACCCAGGGAGCAGCCTGACCGAATTTATGGATGCGGAACTGGTGGGACGCGGGAATCATGGTAACGAAATAAAACTCCTTGACTCGTTACAGGACGGCAGGTACCCTATGAAATGAGTATAGCATATTTAACTCGTTACAGAAAGCGGCCATGAGCGACACCACCCAAACCATCACTGCACAAACCGCACTCCTCCAGTCCAACCCCGCTCGCAGCGCCTGGCGGATCCGGGTCATTCTGGCATTCCTGGCGATCTACGTTATTTGGGGTTCAACGTATCTGGCGATCCGCTATGCGGTCGAAACCATCCCGCCGCTCTACACAGCTGGCTTCCGGCACCTCGTCGCTGGCAGCGTTCTGCTTGCCTGGGCCTTGGTAAAGGGACAGCGTCCCACCTGGGCGCAAGTCCGCGCCAGCGTGGTCATCGGCTTTCTCTTCTTTTTGCTCGGGCACGGTTCGCTCCACTGGGCCGAGCAATTTGTACCCAGCGGCCTCTGCTCGTTGTTGATCGCGATTGAGCCGATCATCGTTTTCCTGATGTCCTCGGCTGCAGCCCGCGTCTGGCGCATAAACGGAATGTTGCTGGCGGGCATTCTCCTGGGCCTCGTCGGTGTAGGCATCCTGGTGCGTGGAACGGGCCTCGAAGCTGGCTCTCGCGGCTCCCTGGGACCCATCGCCGTTCTGATCGGAGCGGTCGCCTGGTCCGCGGGAATCATCTACTCGCGCCGCTCTAAGCTTTCCGGCAGCCCGTTGCTGCTATCCGCCCTTTCTCTTCTGGCTGGTTCCGCAATGCTGCTGACAACCGGCACACTCGCCGGCGAAGCGAAAGATTTGTCCATTGCGAATATCACCACGAAATCGTGGCTGGCTTTCGCGTATCTCATCGTCTTCGGTTCCATCATTGCCTTCACAGCCTACAATTGGTTGCTCGAACACTATTCGCCCACACTCGTAGCCACGCACAC
>Ga0210399_10004019_pt1 | contig 11438 bp, 10 predicted proteins | sample IncBWC14MmetaG_FD_150865 | JGI IMG/M metagenome (GOLD analysis project Ga0210399, IMG submission 150865) | Forest soil microbial communities from Barre Woods Harvard Forest LTER site, Petersham, Massachusetts, United States - Inc-BW-C-14-M | ecosystem: Environmental > Terrestrial > Soil >...
ACCCGTCGAATGTCCCCGAATGTGCCGCAGGGCACTGCGCCGAGATCAAACGGATGTACCTCCGCGAAAAGTTTCGCGGAAAGGGAATCGCGCAAAGCTTGTTGGAATCCGCGGAACAGTTCGCGCGCGGCGCCGGATATGCCTGGATCTATTTGGATACCACCAACGAAATGAAAACCGCGGCGAGACTCTACCAGCGCAACGGATTCGAACGCTGCGAACGCTACAACCAGAATCCGCAGGCGGCAATTTTTATGCGGAAGTCGATCAGCGCGGATGAAGTCGACATCTAAACATCGAGTCCAATAGAGCGCATGACTTTGAGCGCATTGCTGCTTTGGGCCACGCCGGAGGCGAGTCGAAAATCAAAATGAAGCTGGCCATTTTCCAGCCGGTCCTCGAAATGGAAATTCGCGGCTTGCGAGTTCATACTCTCCGCCATCCGCGTAAGTGCCAGATCGTGCGTCGTGATAAGGCCCAAAGCGTCGCGAGCGAGCAGGCTTCTTACGAATGCTTCCGCACCAGTGCGCCGATCGTCGGAATTGGTGCCGCTAAGCAATTCATCGAGCAAAAATAAAACCGGTGTCGGCTGTTTGGTGAGCTCGGCAATCAGTTTCAGGCGCAGAATTTCCGCGTAAAAACGGGAAATGCCGCCCTGCAAAGAATCAAGAACACAGATGGATGCGGTTACCTGAAGCGGCGAAAGACGAAGGCTATTTGCGCAGACTGGTGCGCCGCAGTGTGCCAGAACCGCGTTGAGGCCGACAGCTCGCACCAGAGTGCTCTTCCCGGACATGTTGGGGCCGCTGATAATCATCAGCCGCAAGTCGCGCCCGAGATCGAGGGTGTTTCGCGTGGATTTGGCGCGAGGGAGCAGTGGATGCGCCAAACCGTCCGCCGCGAAGGCCGCGCCATCAAGGCTGAACTGCGGAAAGGAGTCTTCAGGATGTTCGTACGCGTAGTTCGCCAGCGCGTTTAGAGCTTCCAGTTCACCGACAGCCATGAGCCACTGGCGAAAGGCCAGCCCACATTTCTGGCGCCACGCTTCGACCGCAAATGCGATCTGGGTGCTCCAAAGAATGAACGGGTCGCTCACCTTGATGAGGAGACTGCGGCGCGATTCCAACGATTCAACCAGCTGTCGGAGCTTCCTGATCGACGCGGCCGGAGAGATTCCGTGCTGTCGAAGAGCCGATTGCAACACAGCCAGTTGGTGCGCTGAAAAGCTCTCCCGTTCGATCCGCGCAAGGATGGCCGGAAGGATGGCAAACTCCCGCGCAAAGACCTCGGCTTCAATGATTTTCTGGACACGCGCTCGATAGTGAGAGTGAAAGTAACGGTTGACCATGCTTGAAATAAACGTAAGTTCCCACCAACCCCAGATCGCCCACACGATCAGGGTGAGCAACCAGACGGTTGTTAAGGCCAGGGCGGCGATTCGGGCGGGCGTTGGATTCAGTACCGCCGGCGCTTCGGCCCAGGCTAGCAACCCTTCGGCTCGCGCGCGGGAACGGATGTCTTCGCCGGAAACCGCAATTTCTTCACGGAAGTTAAGGCGGGGAGCGAGTTCCAAAACGGCTTGCTGCCGGTTTTGAATTTCTTCCACAGGAGCTGGAGCAAGCAGCCATTTTGCCAGAATGTTTTTACCCGCAGCGGTGCGGGCGGTGCACATCAATTCGTAAAGCGAGCCCTTTCCAAATAAATCGAGGTCGCGCGCATAAGGATGGGAAGGATCTAGAAACTCGTCGCCTGGTTCACCGGTTCCCATCCAGCGATTTTCGAGCCGCGCAATGCCACGTTCGTAGAATGAAATGATGCGCTTACCCTGGCGTGCAGCGGCGAACACGCGGGCATGGACTTTTTCCAGGTAAACCAAAACGGCGAGCGGCAGGAGAAGCCACAGCGCCGAGGCGATGCTCGATTTCAGCGCCAAGACGAATACGACGATGATCAGCACCACAAGCGCCAGCTTAAGGAAGCCGAGCCGCTGGTGCTGACGTTCGTAGGCTGACACCTTGTTCTTATGCGCAGCCAGTCGAGCCGAATATTCGGCCGCGATTTCTTTCTCTGGCTCGGCGGAGATCATGGAGAGAACACTATACTGCCTGCACGGCGAGACGGAGAACCGGAAGAGATGTTCGTAGATTCTGCATTGCCGGCGGTCTGAGTTTTGGTCGCAGCAACAATCCACGGCTACAAAGCGCTGACCAGCGATTCGAGTCGGCGGGCGATTTCGTCCGCAGGAGTGCCGGACCGAAAAGTGATTGGCGCGCCGATGTGAACCGTAATTTCGCCGAAATCCGCGAGGCGGCGGTGCTCTTTTTTCATTTGCCAGACCCCATCGAGGCGCATCGGGATTATCGGTAACGCCAGATTTTCTGCCAGCATTCCGATCCCCGCTTGAAATGGCGCCATCCGGCCGTCATCGGAATTGTTGACCTCTCCTTCCGGAAAGATCAGCACGGAGTAGCCGCGGTCCGCGGATTCGCCGGCAAAGCGGAAGCTCTGCCGAAAGCCGGAAGATTGCGGCAACGGGAAAACATTGAACAACGCGGTGACCAGAATGTGGCCGAGTTGGTACGCCCAGCGTCTTGCAAAAAACCATTTACGCGGTGGAACCCGCATGCGGCGCAGCGATTCGCCTCCCATCGCCGTCGCCACACGGTGCCGAAATCGCACAGGGAGCGCTGCCAGGATCAGCCCAATGTCTGCGCGGCGTGTGATGTGATTCGAAACGATAATCGCCGGACCTTTGAGGTTCGCAAGATGCTCGCGGCCGACAATGCACGGGTGCCCCAGAATCTGAGTGGCAGGCCAAACCAGTAAGTAGTAGACGAGCAGCCGAAAAAGGCGAACCGGTTCGCGCTGTGTCCAGCGAGGGTAGTGATAGTCACTCTCGCGAAGCAACCCGTTCGCTGGCGCCGCCGGTTGTTCGATCAATCTTTCGAGTTCGGCAACCGATTTGGCTCCAGAAAAAGCGGCCTCGTTGATTTCGGCGTTATAGCGGTGCTCGAGCGCAGAAAGAAGTTCGACGCGATCGAGTGAGGAGAGGGAAGCTAACGACTTGGAACCAAGATATCTTTCAACTGTCTTGGACGACGAGGCAAACGACGAAGCGTCCGGAACATGGGACGGCGCTGTATTAAGAAGTTCCGCGGCGCGCGCGGCGATCTCGGCCAAGCGCGGCTTTCCGGTCGGAGTTCGAGGGAAATCAGGTTCCGGCCAAACCAGCCAAGCGCCCATTCGTTGATATTCGGCGAGTGTTGCGTTGGCGCCTGCAATCGCCGAAGCCGCATCCTCATCCTTTACTTCCTCTACCTTATTTCCCCCCTTTACCTCACGCTTCAAAAGAAGCACCGCGCATGGCTCCGCATTCCCATCGCGTTCCAGCGGAATGACCACCGCATCCCGGATCACGGGCTGCTTCTTCAGCGCACCTTCCAGGTCCTCGGGATAAATGTTCAAGCCGGCCGGCGTGACGATCACATTTTTCTTGCGGCCGCGAAATTTGAGGTTGCCGTTCGCATCCAGTTCGCCCAAATCCCCGGTCCGCAGCCAGCCATCATTTTCATTTGCGGATTCTTGCAACGAGCCCTTTTCCCAATACCCGGAAGAAACGTTTTCGCCACGCACCAGGATCTCGCCGTCTTCGGCCAGTTTGAATTCGCGTCCCGGGAGAATTTTGCCAACCGAACCTTCCGCCGCGCTGAACGGATGATTTAGGCTGATCAGCGATGCCGTTTCCGTCATTCCGTAACCCTGCACCACCGCATAGCCGAGTCGCTTGAAAAATAGTTCAGTTTCACTGCTAAGCGCCGCCCCACCGGAAATAAACGCCCAAAACCGAAAGCCAAGTAAGCGATGGATTCGCCGGAATCGCCAGGCGCGGCGAAGAAATGGTTGCTTCTCTGCCCCAGCAAAATTGGTATCGAACCACTGTCGCCAGCCGTGCGCATCAATTCCCCGTTCCATCGCCGAGCGCAGCAGCTCAAGCATCCGCGGAACTGCGATCACCACCGTGGCGCGCTCTCGCTTGATGGTGCGCAGAATTTCCGCCGGATTAGCGGAATTCTCGAAAACAACGGTTGCGCCCAGAAGCGGCGGAACGAACAGCGCCATGAATTGTCCAAACACATGGCTCATCGGAACCAGAGAAACAAAACGAAGTGGGTGAAGAAATCGCTCGTATTTAAGATACCGCTGCATTCCGCGCTCGATCGGTTCGAGGTTGGCCAGAAAATTTCCGTGCGAAAGAACTACTCCACGAGGTTCGGCAGTCGTCCCGGAAGTAAAAAGAATTTCAGCAATGGATGTGCGCGTAGTGTGGTCACCGGGATTCGGCACAGCATCGCCGGCCAACCGCGGAGATGCGGACACGTCTTGCAAGTCGGTGAGAATCAACGCAGGGCAATCACAGCTAAGTTCGGGTAGATGGCGATCGCGAAGAATGAGTTTCGCGCCAGATTGCTCCACGGTGCGCCGCACGAATTCGGGAGTAGCCCCCGCGTCCATCGGAACCGCGACCGCCCCTTGCAACTGGATGGCCCAGAAACACGCCACCCATTCGAATGAATTCGCTCCCCATATAAGGACCCGATCGCCAGAACCAATCCCGCGCGCGCCAAGCGCATCGCTCCAAAACAAAGCGTGCGCCGATAGCTCCGCATATGTCCGCGATTGCCGACGGTAACCCCGTGTTTGCACGACAGCCGGACCCACTCCCAGCCCGCGGAACGAGTCGAAAAGCGATATGAGGTTGGGCCGATTCATCGAATTGAGTCCGGGAACCGCCCCGAATGGTCCGGTGCCAGTGCGCCGTGCTCCATAATTACGCAAGTCGGATGCCACGATCTTACCGCCGCGAGCATCGAAACCATGACACGAAATGAGCGAGGTAAAAAGACCGCGTCTCAGGTAAAATAAGAGTGCTGGGGGACCGCGATATCCCTTTGTCCAACGGGTTTCAGGGTTTGTACTTACAAACCCTGAGCTAAAGAAGACTTTTTGTCGATCGCTGGAGCGAAATGCCTGTACCTATTTCACAGATGTGGACGGTTGCGACGTACCTGCTGAAGCAGAAAGTGGCGGGGCGCAAGAAGTACCCGTTCGTGCTGATGCTGGAGCCACTCTTTAAGTGCAACCTGGCGTGTGCGGGCTGCGGAAAGATCCAATACCCGGCGCACATCTTGAAGCAGGAACTTTCGCCCGAAGAATGCTTCAAAGCCGTGGACGAGTGCGGGACGCCGATGGTCTCCATCCCGGGCGGCGAACCGCTGATGCATTCGCAAATCGACAAGATTGTGGAAGGGCTGGTCGCCCGCAAGAAATACATTTATCTGTGCACCAACGCGCTGCTGTTGAAGGAAAAACTCGATTTATTCAAGCCCAGCAAGTATCTGACGTTTTCCGTTCACGTGGACGGCCAGAAAGAACATCACGATTTTTCGGTTTGCCGCGAAGGCGGTTACGAGCAGGCCATCGAAGGAATCCGCGAAGCCGTCAAGCGCGGCTTCCGTGTAACCACCAACACCACTCTGTTCGACGGCGCCGATCCCAAGAGCGTCCGCGGATTTTTCGACGAAATGATGGAATTGGGCGTCGAAGGCATGATGCTTTCACCCGGTTATTCCTATGAAAAAGCGCCGGACCAGAAGCATTTTCTGGGCCGCGCGCGGACTCGCAGGCTGTTCCGCGCCATTCTCTCGAACCGCAAAAAGAGCTGGCAGTTCAATCAGTCCAAGCTGTTCCTGGAATTTTTGATGGGCAAGCGGACTTATGCCTGCACGCCGTGGGGCATGCCGACCTACAACGTATTCGGCTGGCAGAAACCCTGTTATCTGCTGCAGGACGGCTATGCCGACACCTTCCAGGAATTGATGGATTCAGTCGAGTGGAAAAATTACGGCACCGAGTCCGGCAATCCTAAGTGCGCCAACTGCATGGTACACAGCGGCTACGAAGCTTCCGCCGTTGATCACACCTTCAGCGGTATTGGCGGACTGTGGGCAACCATAAAGTCCGGATTGTCCTCGACTTACGCCGATGCCGATGCGCTGGAAATGCTGAACGAACCGGTGAAGCCAGTCCACGCGTTTAACCCGCTGGTGCAGATTGAAGCCGGCAAGACCCAGATGGAAGAGACGCGCGCGTGAGCGTTCCCACACATTTTGACCGCCACGACACTCCGGGTGCGGGTACTTTTGATCCCGACAAACTCGAAGTCGCTCCCGGCCGCAAGCGCGAAGGCATCGAAGGCTGGATCCCCGAACTCGTAAATGAGACGGAACTGCGCGAAGCGCTGGAAAAAGCCTTTGATTATCGCGGTGACGTGACGCTTACAAAAAAAGACGGCAGCAAAATTGAAGGATATATTTTTGACCGGGTGAACGGAGCCTCTCTAAGTGCTTCGTTTGTAAGGATCTTGCCGAAAACTGGTGGCGGCCGCGTGAAAATCGCCTACTCTGAAATTGCTGCGCTCGTTTTTAGCGGGCGCGATCCAGCCGCCGGAAAAAGTTGGGAAGCCTGGGTCAAGAAATATTGGGAAAAGAAGGAATCTGGAGGTGAAGGTGCCAGCCTTCATCCGGAAATGACAGAGTAGCCCGACCCTCTTGTCTTCTGTTAAGCTTCGTAAAATCATACAGTTACAGGAAGTTCTATGCGGGATTCGCCCTAGACATTCCGGCCCTTTTGTGTTAGTCTTACTGTAGCGTTTGTTGCTCTTGTAATACCTTTTGATTCGTTCAGAGGGGCTGCAAGCACAAATTTGCAGTCCTTTTTTTGCGTTCGGAGGGTGTCACGGCGCAGGTCAGGGCTGGCAGCGCGGCGGAGGTCATGAAGATCTCCTGAGGCCACCGGGCAAGACGTGGGGCACGGACCAAGAGAGGCACGCAATAACGATGGTCTTCGGCAACACCGGGATCACGTACGCGAGGGAAGCATTGAAGGAACAGGGAACAGTGAAGTGGTTCAACGCTTCGAAGGGATATGGATTCATCCAACGCCAGACTGGAGAAGATGTTTTCGTGCACTTCTCCGCCATCATGATGGACGGTTACAAGTCGCTGAATGAAGGTCAGGCGGTGGAATTCGAAGTGAAAAAGGGTCCGAAGGGTCTACAAGCCGAGAACGTAACAAACCTCTAGTCTGTGACCGGGCGGAACTCGAAATGTCGAGTGCCGCCCCGTAAAACGAGTTTCGAGAAACAGAAATACCAAGTCGAGTGAGCGGCCTAAATAGGAGGAAGTCGTGCAAGCAATGCAAGAAGGCCAGACAATTAAGCATGATGTGTACGGGTTGGGAATCGTGACCTCTTCGGATGGAGAGCGCACGGCGGTGGATTTTGACGATCACGGACCAAAGCTGTTCGTGACCAGCATCATGACCGCGGAATTGATCGGAGAAGCGCCAGCGACTCCGCCCAAAACCAAGCGTCGGCGCAAAGCTTCCACAGCAGCCAAGGCCGCGAAAGCCGCCAAGAAGGCAGCTGCAGCCGCAACTCACGCGTAATTCCGCTCAAAGAACAGAAAAATTAGACGCCTGCGCCATCACCGTGCGGGCGTTTTTGTTTTTGGCGAGGATTCCCGCTTACGCTGGATCAACGCCTTGTGATAAATTTCGATCATGAAGAAAGTCTTTGTAATCGTGGGATTGCTGCTGTTTGTGTCTGGCATCGTCGGGCTGGTGCATCCCGACTTCACCTACCATAAGACCGAAGAAGTAGCGCACTTCGGGCCGGTGCATGCCTCTGTGAATGAAGAAAAAGTCGCGACCGTGCCTACTCCGGTTTCGGTGATCTTGCTGGTTGCCGGGCTAGGTTTGACGGTGCTGGGCGTAAGAAAATCCGGCTAACGGCCGACTGCTGCGCAACCGAAAATCGCAAATTACTTGATGGCGGATTCGGCTTGATCGAAGGCGTGGTAGGACGAACGGACTAGCGGGCCGGCTTCGACGTGCTTGAAACCCATCTGCTCGCCGAGAACTTTATATTCGGAAAATTCGTCAGGGTGGACGTAGCGAATAATCGGCAGATGATCGCGCGTGGGCTGCAGATATTGGCCGAGGGTGAGAATGTCGGTGCCCTGCGCTGCGAGTTCTTGCATGGTCGAGAGTACTTCGTGTTTTTCTTCACCGAGGCCCAGCATCAAGCCGGTTTTTGTTGGAACGTCGGGATGGGTTTCTTTCGCGCGGCGAAGCAGTTCCAGCGACCGTTCGTAAACAGCGCCCTTGCGCACCTGGCGATAAAGGCGCGGGACGGTTTCGGTATTGTGGTTCAGCACATCCGGGCGCACCGCCAGAACCGCGTTGAGCGCATCCCAGTTGCCGCGAAAATCTGGAATCAAGACTTCGACCTTGCAGCCGGGAACGCGGCGGCGAATTTCGGTGATGGTGCGGGCAAAAATCTGCGAACCACCATCGGGCTGGTCGTCGCGATTGACACTGGTGACAACGGCGTAGCGCAGCCCCATGCGGGCAACCGCTTCGGCGACGCGAAATGGCTCGTCTTCGTCGGGAGGGCCAGCCGGTTTGCCGGAAGGGACCGCGCAGAATCCGCAAGCGCGGGTACAGATATCGCCAAGAATCATGAAGGTGGCTGTGCCATGTTCCCAGCATTCCCCCATGTTTGGGCAGCGCGCGGATTCGCACACGGTATGAAGGTCCAGCGTGCGCATGGTGCGCTTCAGGTCCTGGTAGCGTTCGCCGCCAAGAAATTTGACGCGCAGCCAGTCCGGCCGCGGATGCGCGTTGGGTGAAGGTACCTGTGGAGGTGCGGCATTCGAGATGATGTTGAAATGTGTAGCCATTGGCAGAAGCGGACTTTTTCATCTTACTTGCTTTTGCGACGGCGGACAAATCCAAGAAAGCGAGCACGCACCGAGGCCCCCCACCCCCGTGGGTCTGTCCGTAGGAGTATGAAAACAAAGGGCAGAGAAAATATGAAAAAGTGAAGAGTATCAAAACAAGGAAGTTACGGACGGGAATTTGGCAAGAGTATCAAAAGAAACGACTTACCATTTGAGACCAGAGGTGTTGGGCGCACCGACACGTCTATATAGAGGGTAGTATACTAGAGACTAAACAGTCTGTCAAGGAAAAAATACAAAAATTTACAGCGGCTGGCGGGAGGAACGAATAAATTCGCGCAGCACGGTTACATTGGGGCCATACACACCGATGCGGCCGGCATCCACGGGGAGGCCGAGGCGTTCGGCGAGGTCGAGATCCACGCCAGCGTCGTCCAGTTCGGACAAGCTGTAACCCTGCGCTGGCGCAACACGATTGAGTCCTGACGGATAGACCGGCCGGGGCGGACGATGACGGCGCCAGGGGCGGCGCGCCAGTTCGTAAAACTGCTGCCAATCGCGTTTTTGCCAGGTGGTCATGGCCATAAACTTTTGCGGGCCGTCGTAGTACGGTTCGACTCGCGCTACGGGTTCGTCGCCCTCTTTGCTTTTACGGCTCGTTCGAATCATTGGATGCCAAGCCTTCTTAAAAGGTTCCTCAGCGTCAAGCTAGCTGGAAACCGCGCAGATCCACAATCAAGTAAGTTCCGAATGCGCCACCATACTGCAAAAAGGGTGCGAGAAACCATTTTCCTGTCTCGATGTTTCAAACACGTAAATAAGGCGAAAGTTGCGGGGGTTGCCCGGGACTATAATCCTCCGACCGTACGCGCGCAAGCGGCAAGAATAGGTCAACCGCCACGACGACGGAGGAAACGCGATGATTTTGCGCAAAGCTACCGCAGAGCAAAGATTGACGAGGGTGAAAAGCGACGCCTGCCAGAACCGGCGCCACTATCTAGAAGAATCGAACTGCTTACCAGCGGTTGCCGCGATCGCCGCGGTCACCACCGCCGCCGCGATCACCACGATCGCCGCCGCGGCCACCACCACCGCCACGCCCACCACCACCGCCACCATGCCCGCCACGGCCGCCGCCGAAACCACCGCCGCGGCCACCGCCACCGCCACGCTGCTCCTGCGGACGAGCTTCATTCACCACCAGATTACGTCCACCGAAATTCTGGCCGTTCAGCGAGTTGACCGCGCGATCGGCTTCTTCGTCGTTGTTGATTTCGACGAAGGCGAAACCGCGTGATTGGCCCGTGAAACGGTCACGAATCAGGTTAACTGCCGAAGGGTTGACACCGGACTGCGTGAAAAATTCCCCAAGCGTATCCTCCGTGGCGGAAAACGGAAGATTTCCCACGTAAAGCTTCTTCACTTACGGACTCCTTTTGCCCGAAACCGAGATGCACGTCGCGGAGCGCGCTGGAAAGCCTGAAAATTCTTGGTGGCGTCGGAAAGTCCGAAGCCACATCCTTATTTCAGGGTTGGGTTTGTGTGTACAAACCCGAAAACCTTTTTATCCCAAGGTTTGTAAGTACAAACCCTGAAACCCTGAAACTGGGGACAGAATCTGGCGCTCCAGCGGTCAGAGGCATCGTCGCGGAAATCGACCCCTTTTGCAATGAGAATTTGCCGCATCCCATGGGGCGGCACGGTGCCCATGCCGCGCAAATACAATGAATACAAAATGGTGATACGATGCGCGCACTGCGGCTTCTGTGGAGGCACGATTGCGCGGCACCATGATGGAGTTTCCGCTGACGCTGACCGCGATTCTGGAGCGGGCCGAAAAGCAATTCCCGAAAGTTGAAATTGTGTCGCGGCGGCCGGATCGTTCAGTGGTTCGAACCAACTATCGAACCTTCACTTCGCGCGCTCGGCGATTAGCCAGCGCGCTGACCAAATTGGGATTGCAGTGCGGCGATCGCGTGGCTTCGATGATGTGGAACCACTCGGGCCATCTGGAGGCGTTTTTCGGAGTGCCGTGCGCCGGTGGGATTTTACACACCCTGAACTTGCGGCTGCACCCGCACGAAATTGCCGCCATCGCGAAACATGCCAATGACCGGTTTCTGCTGATTGACGATGTGCTGCTTCCGGTATTCGAGAAATTCCGTGACGATGTCCCCTTTGAAAAAATAATCGTGGCGCCCTACGGCTGCAACGCGGTGCCCCAAGAATTCCTGAACTACGAAGAATTGTTGCAAACCGCGGATCCGGATTTTGCGCTGCCGGTGCTCGACGAAAATGACGGCGCGGCAATGTGCTTCACCTCCGGCACCACCGGCTTTTCGAAGGGCGTGATCTACTCGCACCGCGCGCTGGTACTGCATTCACTTGCGGAATGCGCAGTGGACGCGTTTGCCATAAGCCATCAGGACACAATCCTGCCGGTGGCGCCGATGTTTCATGCCAATGCCTGGGGCATCCCATACACCTGCGTGATGGCTGGGGCAAAACTGTTGCTCAGCGGGCCGAACCTTGAGCCGGAAGGTCTGCTGGACTGGATGGTACAAGAGCGGGTGACGATGACGTCGGGCGTGCCTACAGTGTGGCTCGGCGTTTTGGATACGCTGGAAAAACACCCTG
>Ga0210399_10004020_pt1 | contig 11435 bp, 11 predicted proteins | sample IncBWC14MmetaG_FD_150865 | JGI IMG/M metagenome (GOLD analysis project Ga0210399, IMG submission 150865) | Forest soil microbial communities from Barre Woods Harvard Forest LTER site, Petersham, Massachusetts, United States - Inc-BW-C-14-M | ecosystem: Environmental > Terrestrial > Soil >...
TCGCCGCGGCATCGTGGCGGCGAGGACCACTGGCGGTACCGGTGGTGGGGGAGGCGCACATTGTGACGCGCAAGCCAGGTGCAGATTCGGACGAGCCAGAACCGCCCGGTGGGCACGCCGCGGAGCGGTTGCGCCAGTTCCAGGAGGCACGGGGCAGCAGCGGACCACCAGAAGTGCCCGCGGAGTCCCACGATGGCAACGGAAATGACGGCCTGCGCCCTGCTGTCGGCCAGCCTGGCGGCTCAGCTGACAGCGAATCACACGGCCCAGCGGCTGGCCAGCCACGCTGCGAGGACGAGGGCCAAGACGAGGAGGCTGTGCCGCCGCCTGAATTACGAAGGCCAGCACAGCGCTAAGGGGGGGCCATGAGGGGACCAGATGAGGACACGACGCCCGATCAGGGTGCACAGAGCAAGGCCGAGCAACGACTCCGGCTGTTCCGGTCAGCTCGTGGCCTGACGCCTACGCCGCCGATCCTTAATGGCTCAGCCCGCGGCCAGCGGGCCCGTGGGCGAGCCCGGGTCGGGGCTGGGGTGGACGCTGAAGTCGAGTTCGCGCAGGCTCACGCGGAAGCCGCACGGGCCATGCGAGCCGGACCCATGTCGGCGCCAGCACCGCCTGCAGGGCCCACCATCCGGCCGGTAAGTACCGCGGTCCAGCCCGCAGTCGCCGGCCCGGCCTGGCGGGACCTTGGCCCGACGGAGATCCCCAACGGCCAGACCTACGGCAGCGGCCCGGGCAGCCGTGTCAACGTGTCCGGACGAGTCGGCGCCATCGCGGTCGACCCGGCCAACGCGAACCATGTCCTGGTCGGCTCGGCTGGCGGCGGCATCTGGGAGTCGTTCAACAACGGTGCCTCGTGGGCGCCCAGGACCGACTACCAGCCGACGCTCACGATAGGCGCGGTCGCCTTCGATCCGGCCGCGCCCGCCACGGTCTACGCGCTTACCGGGGAGGGCAATTTCTACGCTGCACTCGGCGCTGGACTGCTGCGGTCCGTTGACGGCGGCACTACCTGGGGGATGCTGGCCACCAGCCCCTTCGTCGGCCAGGGTGGCTACCGGCTGGTGGTCGATCACGGTGATACCGCCCGGTTGTTCGCGGCGGCCAGCTGGGGCCTGTATCGCAGCACCGATTCTGGTGTCGGGTGGACTCCGGTCATCGCGGCCACGGCGTGGGATGTCTCGGTCAGCTCTGCGGCCAGCGGCGAGGTCCTGGCGGCCTGCGCGGACGGACTGCACGCGTCAACCGACAATGGAGCTAGCTGGGCTGCGGTCGCGCTGCCCGGCGCCCCGACGTCATGGAGCAGGCTAGCCGTCGCGCACGCGCCATCCGATGGCCAGACCGCGTACGCGTGGGGGGCCAGCGGAAGCAATGCATACCTGTGGCGGCGTAGCGCAGGCACCTGGGCTGCTGTCAGCCTGCCGGCCGGGGTGAACGTCAACCAGGCCTGGTACGACTGGTACGTCGCCGTCTCCCCAGATAACTCGGGCCAGATCTACCTTGGCGAGATTAGCCTCTGGCGCGGCGACAGCACCGGGACCACCTGGACCTGGACCAATATCTCTAGCAAGAGCCCCGGCAGTTCCATCCATCCTGACCAGCACACGATTGCCTTCGTCGCGGGCAACGCCAACGTCATCTGGGCGGGCTGCGACGGGGGTATTTTCCGCTCCGATGATCGCGGCGTCACCTGGGTGGCCTGCAACACCGGCATCGGCATCACCGAGTTCGAGTACATCGCCCAGATGCGCGGAACCGCGTTCTGGCTGCTGGGCGGGACCCAGGACAACGGCACTGAACGGTACAACGGCAGCTCGCAGTGGCTGCACTCGCAAGACGGGGACGGCGGCGGCTGCGGGGTCGACTCCGGGACCACCTCCACCGTGTTCCACAGCTTCTACGACATGGGCATGGAACGGTCCACGCAGGCCGGTGACTGGGGAACCTGGCAAGGCATCGGCCCGAACGTCCCGCGAGGTTACAGCTCGCTCTTCTACCCCCCGGTGGACGCGAACGGGTCAACCGTCGCCCAGGCCGGTACATCGCTGTTCGTCTCCACCAACGACGGGGGCTCGTTCAGCGAAGTCGCGCTCGGCCTCAGTACAGGGGCAGTCGCCTCGGCGCTGCGGGCCTCGACCACCAGCCGCATCTACGTGGGCTCCACCCAGGGTGACGTGGTCAGGGCCGATTACGGTGCGGCCTGGACGAAAACGTCGCTTACCGGGCCGGCCCAAGGCTGGGTGAGCAGCATCGCTGTGCACCCGGGGAACGCCAGCCTGCTCTGGCTGAGCATGTCGAGTTCCAACGCCGGGCGCGTCTACCGGTCCGGCGACGGGGGCTCTACCTGGACGGACGTTACAGCTAACCTGCCCGCCCTGCCCGCCAACGCCGTCGAGGTGGACCCGTGGAACCAGTCCCGGGCCTGGGTCAGCCTGGATGTCGGCGTGTGGCAGACTCTCGATGGCGGGGCCACGTGGGCCGAGTACGGGCTGGGTCTGCCCAACGCCCTTGTGGAGGATCTGCTCCTGCAACCAGACGCCCGGCTGTTGCGCGCGGCCACGCGCAACCGGGGGGTCTGGGAGATAGACGCTGACTGGCCCGCCGTCTTCCCCATCTGCGGAACGCAGTGGACCGGCACCCTGGCCGCCAGCCAGACGATGCGGTGGTACACGTTCAACTGGCCTGCCACCTGGCACATCCTGTGGACCGTGATGCCCACCACGGCAGGCAGCGCCCCGCAGCTCCAATGGTCGGTGGCCGTGCAGCGAGCCACTCCGGAATTTGTCACCTACTGGATCACAGTCACCAACCTGACCGCCGCCGCCGTGACCTTCGAGGGCCGGTACGCGATCCTTAGCCGCTACTGATCAGGGGGCGTCGTGCACACCGGAATCCAATTCACAGGCACCCTTGGGCCGAATACCTCCGGGCGCTGGTACACCTTCAACTGGCCCGCCACCTGGCACGTTGTCTGGTATCTGATGCCAGACACACCGGAGTCGGCGCCCGAGATCAACTGGAGCGTCGCGGTCCAGCGAGCCGACGCCAACAACGTGACTTACTGGATCACCGCGACGAACACGACCGCGAACACGATCACGTTCGAGGGCCGGTACGCGGTCCTGAACGCCTGATCGCGCGGGATGCGGCGGCCGTCACACGACATCGCCGCGGGCAGCGAGATCATGGCGCCGCGAAACTAGACTCACAAAGGGGACTCAGATGCGCATAACGATTGAGATCAACGACGGTGAAGCGACGTCTGTGACCAGCCGCCCGGCGCCGTTGGCCCAGGCTACCGGTGCTGGATCCACCACCGAGGCCACCGGCCCCGGGCCGGCCGTCCAGCCCATGGGCATGCCGGTGTTCAGCGCCGGCCCTGCCCCGGTACTCCCCGGGTCCGGAACCGGGGCCGCGGGCACGATGACAGCGGTGACGGCCAGCGGCGCGGGCGGCTCCAGCGGTCAACCAGTGACCGAGGGGATCTCAGCGGGGCCTGCTCCGGCTGAGCTGGTCAGCGGCCCGGGACCTGCTGGCGCACCACCGGCTGGGCAGTCATCGTGAGACGCCACCCGCGCGCCAGGTTCTGGGTAGAAGCATTCCTGGCCAGCGTCAGCGGGGTGTTCCTGATCCTGACATTGCTCTGGAAGGACTGGATCGAGATCGTATTCGGGGTGGATCCCGATCACCACAACGGCTCTGTGGAATGGCTGATCGTTGCGGTATCGCTAGTGGTCACCGTGGTTTTTTTCGTCCTCGCGCAACTAGAATGGCGGCGCGCGCCGGTTCCCCAATCCGGGCACGCCTGACCGCCGGTTCTCCCGGTGGGGGAAGCTGGACCCTGATGGCCTCGATTGTCGACGTTAGCCCAGTGCGCAGTCGGACCCAATCCCATCGGGGAGTCTGAGTGGATCGGTGGTGGTCAATCCGTATCCGGCAAGGCCTTGTGCGTCGCGATGTCCGCCTCTGGCATGCGGCTGTATCTGGGCGGGCACTCCGGCGTCTGGCGATCCGACGACGGCGGGCAGCGGTGGATGCACCTCGATCACCGGCAGCCGCCGGCTGGCGTGACGCTGGTGCCTGGCGCGCTGCTTCCGCCCGCCGTCTATGACTTGCGGATCCTGCCCTCCGACCACGATGTCGTCCTCGCGGCGACCGGAGGTGACACTCGCTCATCGCCCTCCAATGGCATTTACAGGTCCGGTGATGCTGGCGCTTCCCGGCAGCGCGTGCACACGTTCAGCGGCGGCACGGTGGGATCGCTTGCCAGTGCTCCCGACGATGAGCGGCTGATGTTCGCCGGCGGGCAGTACGCGGTCGGTGTGAGTACCGACGGCGGGCTGACATGGACCGAGCGCTATCCCCAGGTTGGCCAGGACGTTTGGTACGTCGTGTGCGGCCCGCAGACTGGCTTGGTGCGCCGCGTCTACGCGGTAGGAAGCCAAGTCTGGTACTCCTCCGATGGAGGAGTGACCTGGGCCAAGGACCCGGTTCCCCTGTGGGCCGACCAACTAACCAACGGCGAAGGCGACAGCACAGGTCAGTGTCCCCGGTGCGCGGCCGTCGGCTCGCGCGCGGCTGGCGGCCGGCCGGCTTGATGGCCGATGCGGGTTGCGGTCCGTGCGGGCGGCGCCGTGGTCTGCGCTGTGATCCGGGACGATGCCGTCGTGGTTGCCGGTGACCGGGGTTAGCTGCCGGGCGGTGAGTGATCGGGATGCTGGCCGGTGGCGCGGGTTACTGCGGCGGTGAGGTCCCTGAGCGTCTGGAGCAGTTCCCGGCTGGCCTGCTCGTCGAGCCCCATCGCGCAGGTCAGGCGGTCCGGCACGGTTTCGGCCCGGGCGCGCATCGCTTCCCCGGCCGGGGTGAGCGCGATCTGCACGGAGCGCTCGTCGTCGCGCCGCCGGAGGCGGGTGATCAGGCCTGCCGCCTCGAGCCGCTTCAGCAGCGGGGAGAGCGTGCCGTAATCGAGCTGCAGCACGGAGGCGATCTCCTTCACCGGCCGCGGCCCTTTCTGCCACAGCAGCCGCATGACCAGGTACTGCGGGTAGGTCAGGCCCAGCCCGTCGAGCAGGTCGTCGCGGTACAGGCCGGTGACCGAGCGCGAGGCGGTGTACAGCGCGAGGCAGAGGTAGTCCTCGATCGGGACCTGCGGTGTCGTCGTGGCGGTCATGAAAACGATCGTACCACATCTCATGGCCCAAAATTAAGTTGTGTCCAATCTAATCGGATGCTACTGTCTTGGTGACCGGCCACCCCGATCCCGAAGGAGACCCCATGGCCCCCACTACTTCCCCCGCCGCCGCCGTCGTGCTCGAGCCCGCCGCCGCCGAGTTCGCCGCGGCCACCGCCGAGCCGCCCTACCTGTTCGACCTCGGGCCCGAGAAGGGCCGCACGGTCGTGGACGACGTGCAGTCCGGCCCGATCGCCAAGCCGCCCGTGGACGACCAGTGGATCACCGTGCCGGGCGGCCCCACCGGCTCGGTCCCGGTCCGGGTCGTCAGGCCCGCCGGGACCAGCGGCATCCTGCCCGTGATCATCTACAGTCACGGCGCGGGCTGGGTGTTCGGCAACGCCGGCACCCACGACCGCCTGGTCCGCGAGCTGGCCACCGGCGCGGACGCCGCCGTGGTCTTCCCCGAGTACGCCCTGTCCCCCGAAGCCCGTTACCCGATCGCCATCGAGCAGAACTACGCCGCCGCTCGCTGGGTCGTCACCGACGGCGCGGCTCACGGCCTGGACCCGGCCCGCATCGTCGTGGCCGGGGACAGCGTCGGCGGCAACATGAGCGCCGCGCTCACGCTGATGGCCAAGGACCGCGGCGACGTCCCGCTGGTGGCCCAGGTGCTGTTCTACCCGGTCACCGACGCCAGCTTCGACACCGGCTCCTACCACCAGTTCGCCACCGGCTACTTCCTGCGCCGCGACGCCATGCAGTGGTTCTGGGACCAGTACACCACCGACCCCGTCCAGCGGGCCCAGATCACCGCCTCCCCGCTGCGGGCCACGACCAGCCAGCTAGCCGGCCTGCCCCCGGCGCTGGTCATCACGGCCGAAGCCGACGTGCTGCGCGACGAGGGCGAGGCCTACGCCAGCAAGCTGCGCCAGGCCGGCGTCCCCGTCACCGCCGTCCGCTACGAGGGCATCATCCACGACTTCGTGATGCTCAACGCGCTGCGCGGCACCAACGCCGCCGGCGCGGCCATCACGCAGGCCGCCGGCTACCTCCGCCGCGCGCTTCGCACCCACGGCTAACCCGCCAGGCGGCGCCCGCTCGCGACCCCCATCCCCAGCGCCGCGGGCGCTGCCTGGACCACCTGTCCCCACCGCTGAAGTGAGAAACCCCGATGTTCACCAGCGCCTCCCAGCTCCTCGGCACGGCGGCGGCCGCCTACGGCGTGCTCGCAGCGCTCGCCGTGCTCCTGCAGGCCCGCCAGATGGTCGCCCGCCGCACATCGTGCGAGGTCTCCGGGCGCTTCTTCGCCTCCTACGCCGGCGGCTACGCGCTCTGGCTGGCCTACGGGCTCAGCTCCGGCAACGTTCCGCTCATCGTGGTCGACGCCGTCGGCCTGCTCTGCGGCGGGCTGACGCTCGCCGTCGCCCTGTCGCTCCGCGGCTCGCTCGCCCACCCGGCCAGCTGGACCAGCTGCACCGCGATCCCGGTCTCAGGCGAAGGCCCCGCCAGCCTGCGCCCGGCCGCGGCCACCGCAGCGAAAAAGCCGACATGAACCGGGCACAAGCCGAACCGGCGCAGCGGCCCGCCGCCGCAGCGGGGGCGCCCCAGGGCCTGGAACTGCGGCACTTGCGGTACTTCGTCGCGGTCGCCGACGTGGGCACCTTCACGCACGCGGCGGAGCGGTTGTTCATCGCCCAGCCGACCCTCAGCCAGCAGATCCAGCGGCTGGAACAGATCGTCGGCACCCCGCTGCTGCGGCGCCGGCGCGACGGCGTGCGGCTCACCGCGGCGGGCGCCGTGCTGCTGGAGGCCGCCCGGGACGTGCTGTCGGCGGTCGATCACGCGGTCGCCCAGACCCGGCAGGCGGCGGGCCTGGGCCGGCCGCGGCTGCGATTTGTCCTGCCAGCGGATCTGCCCGACTCGCTGGCGGTCCAGGCCACCTGCCGGCTGTGGTCGGCCGCCGATGCTGGCCAGGTCGCCATCACCTGGCTGGAGACGCCGCTCGACGCGGAGTTCTCGCCGATCCGCCAGCGCCGGGCTGACGCCGGCATGGGCTGGCTGACCACCAGCCCGGACACGCTGCCCGCCACGCTGGAGGCGATGAGCCTGGGGGAGTTCGAGCCCGATGTGTGGATCCCGTCCTCGCACCCGGCGGCCCGCTCCGGGGTGATCGGCCTGGACGAGCTGGTCGGCCTGGATGTCATCCACGGCCCGCGCCGCGCCAGTCCCGCGACCTACGACCGCTGGCTGCAGGTCCTGCGGGCGGTCAACCCGCGGTTCGAGTTCACCGACCCGCCGGTGCGGCACTCCCTGCCGATGGCGCTCGCCTTCGCCGCGACCGCCAGCCGACCCGCCGCGGTGCTGACCGGCCCCGCCGCCATCGCCGGACCCCCGCCCGGCGTGATCCGGCTCCCCCGCCCGGCGGGCACCGGCGACATGACCCGGGTCGGCATCGCCGGCCACCCGCTGACCGCCACCGCCGCCCTGGTGTGGAACGGCGACCTGCCCCGCCCGCTCCAGCAGATCCTGTTCGACACCGCCGACGGCGTGACCCCGCCACCGACATCCGCACCGGCTGCGGCAGCCCGGCCGGGGCAGCAACACGCCGACGACCTGACTAGCGGAGGAACTCCCGCCCGCGCGGGCAGCCGGAGCTAGCCCAGCCGGGTCGCATCCCGCCACAGAGTACGGCTGCCCCATCCAGGCCCATACCGCTTCCATACCTCAGATGATCATCGTCTCGAACCGCGGTGCAGAATGACTAATCTGCGCGCGCACACAGGCTCACAGCTATTTGCACGGATCAGCAAATACTCGGCAGGAGCACCTTCTGATCCTGCCGAGACGGCGAATCACTTACGGATCGTGGCGCACCTTATCTTCGGCGAGCGCCATTGCGTTCCGGGCATCTTCCTCGCTGGGATCTCCGGCGGTCTAGCCTGCCGGGCCCCGGCTGTCCCTGGGGGTGCCCTGATGATGCAACGGCCCCTTCCGTTGCCCTCGCCACCGTCTTGCCGATCTTCGGGATACCGAGCGACGCGATAATAGGTCAGCGGGCCGCGACACGGGCGGAGCGACAGACCCGCTGTATCGGCCCTCGGCGGCATCGGCCACGCTATCGGCAAGGCTACGAATAGGTAACTAGGCGACCGCGTTACTACCGGGTCCGGGGAGCCAAACGGGGAGCCAACGAAAGCAGACGCCGAGCGACGCAAGGCGACCCCAAGCGACGATCGATGCAGCTAGATGGCACATCAGGCGACAGCCAGCGACCGTCCGCGACCGTTTGAGAGGCTCAGGGATAAACGCGCAGGGCGGCCGATCCGATCAGATCGTCTTTCATCTCACCCGCGCAGAACTGCTTTTCCTGCCCGGCTGTGTCAATGAGACCATCGAAGCCGTCGGCGACTGGGAGTCCCGCGTTTAGGCTTACGAGCAAGCACCTGCCGAGGCAGTCGTCCCTGGGTTAAGACACGATGTGCAGATCGTGGCTGGTGTTGTTCAGCCGTCGTCCTCCGTCTTCAGTCACGGTCACGATGTCCTCGATCCGCACTCCGAACCGTCCCGGCAGGTAGATGCCCGGTTCGATGGAGAAGCACATCCCGGGCACGAGTTCGTGGGTCTCCCCCTCGACGATGTAGGGCGGTTCGTGCGTGGTCAGGCCGATTCCGTGGCCGGTGCGGTGGATGAAGTACTCGCCGTAGCCGGCGTCACTAATCACCGTCCGGGCTGCCCGGTCAATGTCCTGGCACGTGACGCCGGGGCGGACGGCTTCGAAGGCGGCCTGCTGTGCTTGCCGCACGATCTCGAACACCTGCCGTTCCTCGCCGGTGGGTTCGCCGACATGGACCGTTCGCGTTGTGTCCGAGCCGTAGCCCTGCATGATGCCGCCGAAGTCGAGAACCACCATGTCACCGACGGCGATTTCGCGTTCGCTCAGGATGTGGTGCGGATTCGCGCCGTTCGGGCCCGATCCGACCACGGTGAAGTCGACCTCGGAGTGACCGTGCTCGCGCAGCAGCCGGTCCAGGTCCGCACCGATTTCGCTCTCGTGCCGTCCGGCGAACCGCACGGACGTGATCTGTTCGAAGGCGGCATCGGCGGCGGCGCCGGCCGCGGCCAGGCGGGCGAGTTCGTCGGTGTCCTTCACCGCGCGCAGCATGGGCAGGGCTGCGGTCATCGAGGTGTACCGCGAGGACGGCAATGCTGCCTGCAGGCCGAGCAGGTGCATGGCCCACGCTGAGTCGGAGATCGCGTAGCTGCCGTCCGGGTCGAGCAGTTCGGCGGTGGCCGCGTACGGGTCGGCGCCATCGGCCCAGTCGGTCAGCGACAGCGCGGCGGCTCCGGTTGCGTGCTCGGCATCCGGTCGCTCGAGGACCGGGACGATCATCGCAGGCTTCCGGGCTTGCTGGAGGACCAGCATGGTGATCCGCTCGGTGATCGCGACCGGCTGGTAGCCGGTGAAGTAATCCAGGTCGGGACCTGGTGTGACGAGCACGCCGGTCAGCCCGGCGCCGGCTGCCTGCCGGGCCGCGCTTGCCATCCGGGCGGCGAAATCCTCGGTGGTGAACGGGCGGGTCACGGCGCTGCCTCCGGTGGCCGGGCATAGCGTTCGAGGAACAACGCCTCGGCCAGCGCGATGTGCTCGATCTCCGACGGGTCGACGCTCTCGTTCGGCGCGTGAATGAGGCACTTTGGTTCCTCGACGCCCATCAGGAAGATCTCGGCGTCGGGCATTGTCTCGGCGAAGACGTTGCACAACGGGATCGACCCGCCCTGCCCGACAGTGGCCAGTGGCCGGCCGAACGCGTCCTCAAGCGCGCCCTTGAGCGTGTCGTACCCGTGGCCCTTCAGCGAGCCCACGAACGGGTCGCCCAGTGCCACCTGCTGGATGTCGTACCGCAGGTGCCACGGAACTCGCCTGGACAAGTGGGCGGTCAGCGCTTGCCGCCCTTGTTCCGCGCTCATCCCTGGAGGGACGCGCAGGCTCACTCGCGCGGCCGCCGAGGCCTGCACGGCGCCGGTGGACCCGATGACGGGCGGCACGTCGATACCGAGCACTGTCACGGCCGGGCGAGCCCACAGCAGGTCGGCCGGCGAACCGTCGCCGATCAGGTCCACGCCGTCCAGGACCGAGGCGTCTGCCCGGAACTGGTCCGGCGGGTATCCGCCCCCGGTCCAGGACTGCGTATTGTCCAGACCGTCGATTGTCGTGTTGCCGTGCTTGTCGCGCATCGAGGCGAGCATGGCGATGAGCGCGGCCAGCGGGTCGGGGGCTGGGCCGCCGAACATGCCCGAGTGCATGGCACTGGACAGCGCATCGAGCCGAATGTCGACATTGACCATGCCCCGCAGCGTGGTGGTGAGCGTCGGGGATCCGACGGCGAAGTTCCCGGTGTCACACACCAGGATGGTGTCGGCGCGCAGCAGGTCGGCATGGTCCGGGACGAACGCCTCCAACCCCCCGGTGCCCTGCTCCTCCGATCCCTCGCAGATCAGCCTGATCCCGCACCGGAAGTCGCCGTGCAACTGCTTGAGGGCACGCAGCGCCGTCAGGTGCATGACGATGTTGCCCTTGCAGTCCGCCGTTCCGCGGCCGTACCAGCGTCCGGCCTTCTCGGTCAGCTCGAACACCGGTGTCCGCCATCGGTCCTCGCCGAGCGGCGGCTGCACGTCGTAGTGGCAGTACAGCAGCACCGTCGGTGCTCCGTCCGGTCCCGGCGCGTGACCGTGTACCGCGTTGCTGCCGTCCGGGGTTGGCGACATGGTGACGTCTTGGAGCCCGACCTCGGTGAACGCGTCGACGATCCACTGCGCCGCGTGCTCGCATTCCTCTGGCGGGAACTGCGCTGCGTCGGCGACCGACTTGAAGGTGACCAACTCGGTCAGGTCGGATTTCGCGCGTCCCATGAGGCCGCTGACGGCCTCGCGAAGATCAGCCGGCATCGTCGTAGGTTCCCTTCGAACGCAAAGTTGTGAATTCTCATGTCTGGGTCATCGCCGGGGCGTGGACCGTATGGGTCGTCGCCGCCGCAGCGGCGGCACGGTCGACCGCGCGCTGCTTCACGTAGCGGTGGCGGACCATCAGGGCCGCGAGCGCGACACCGGCAGCGCACACGATGGCCATCAGCAGCGAGGCACGCGACAGGCCGGCGGCGAGCGCGTCGCCGGCCTGGGCGCCTGCCTTCTTGTGATCGGTCACCACCGTGTTGTAGATCGTGGCCACGGCCGCGACCGCTAGCGATCCGCCGATGTAGCG
>Ga0210399_10004021_pt1 | contig 11433 bp, 10 predicted proteins | sample IncBWC14MmetaG_FD_150865 | JGI IMG/M metagenome (GOLD analysis project Ga0210399, IMG submission 150865) | Forest soil microbial communities from Barre Woods Harvard Forest LTER site, Petersham, Massachusetts, United States - Inc-BW-C-14-M | ecosystem: Environmental > Terrestrial > Soil >...
GGTTGTTTCGATCCCCACCGCCCCTACCAAAAGTCCTGTTGAGTCTGTTGCCTTTGCCTCCCGAGAACCCCAGATTGGGGCCTAAAAGGCCCTAGTTTCGGCCCCAAGTTGGCCCCACATTTACGCACGGTTTACGAGGGGAGATCTCATGCCTCTATTCAGAACTCGTCTGCGTGTACTGCGCGCGGAGCGGAAATGGTCACAAGCAAAGCTGGCCGCCCAGGTCGGTGTGACGCTTCAAACTATCACTCCATTGAAAAGCCGATTTCACCCCAACCTGCGTCTGGCCTTCAAAATTGCCCGCGCCTTTGGGAAGCAGATCGCGGAAGTCTTTATCTATGAGGATATTTGACCGACCATCTGCTTAGAAGTCGCTTGAGTAGTTTTATCAGAACTTGCCGGAGTGACCGCAAAGCAGCGGAAAATCAGCAAGTTGTGACAACTTCTGATCAACTACTTGCTCCTTCTTCATCACCTTTGACCAGACTTTTTGCTGCTATTTGTCACAATAAGTATTACGCATGACGTTCCTCCCACTGCCGAGATTTCGGAGGAAGCGATCGTCCGTAAGTGAAAGAAAAAGAAGGAATAGGTGGCGCGCCCGGGGGGACTCGAACTCCCGACCTTCTGGTTCGTAGCCATAAGAGGCAAAATGCTAAATGCCCTATTTGGCGTCGCTTACGGACCGGAAATGCCATTCTTCCCTCAATTGGCTGCACCCAATGTTGCACCCAAAGCCGAGTTATATCGAACTTGTCCGGACGCTCAGAGTCACCGCTCTTTGATAGCCTCTCCCGAGGAATGGCAGATGAAAGCAGCGCCCGTGCCGCCCGCAGTCGCTCCCATCCTCGCGGAACGAAGCTGTCCCTTCAGACGGATCTCCCGTGCGCGGGACCGCGAGACGAAAGTGTACTTTGCGAGTGATGGTGTTGGCGCTACTCGTGTTACTTTGCCGATTCGGAAGGGGAATCGGGCTTGAGCCAGCGCTTGAACCATTCGAGGTTGCGCAGCATGTACTCGCGCTCGAGGGGCGGCTCGAAATTGACATGCCCTCCTCGAGGATAGATGTCGAACTCCACCGTTTTGTGCAGTGTCTTGAGCGCCTTATAGAATTCTTGAGCTTCGCTCAGCGGAACTCGATTGTCATTTTCACCGTGCTGGATCAGGAGCGGCGTCGAAACATTGCGCACGTGCGTGATTGCGGAATGCTTGATCAGGGACGCAGCGTCTTCCCAGGGAAAGCCGAAATACTCCACGACCGTGTCTCCCGCGTCGGAGAAGTAATAAAGATTGATCAAGTCGCTCACGCTGGCCGCGGTGGAGGCCGCTTTGAAGCGGCTCGTCTGTGTGACGATCCAATCGGTCATGTAGCCGCCATAGGAAGCGCCCATCACTCCGAGGCGGTCCGGATCAGCGATGCCCTGCGCAATCATGTCGTCAACTCCGGCCATGATGTCTTTGTAATCGTCCTCGCCCCAGCGGTTGATGATGGAGCGAAATCCCGCGATGCCGTAGCCTGAGCCTCCGCGAGGCATGGGGAAGAGAATGGCCATCCCTGCGGCGGCCATGGCTTCGACTGGATACGGGTCGACTTGCCCCGGGATGTGCGCGAACTGCGGAAAAATTCCGTAGGTGTATCCGCCGATGGGCCCGCCGTGGCAGTAGACCAACATCGGGATGCGCTGACCGTGTTGATAGCCGGGCGGGGTCAGCAACAAGCTCCAGATTTCCTTTCCGTCAAACGATTTCCAGTGGACCGGCTCGAGGTCGCCTAATTTCAGGTTGCGTAATTGAGGATTGATTTCCGTAAGCCTACTGGCCCGGCCGTTGGGCAGGTTCACAACGAAGACATCACCCATCGTGCGGCTCTCCACGGAGCGGTACGCAGCGCGCCGGCCGTCGGAGGAGAGGCTCAGGGAATAATTGACGACGGGGCCGGGCGTGACCATCTGAGGGCGATCGCCGTCGAGCGAGACGCGAAAGATGGCCTGCTCGAACATGTGCTCGCCGGAATCGTTGGTCTGCTCGTTGGGGATGTAAAAGACCGACCGGCTGTCCGGTGCCCAGGCGAACTCATTGACCCAAACCTCGCGTGAAAGCGTGAGACCGCGCGGCGCTCCGCCCGTTCCGTCCGCAGCGACAGCATAGAGGTCCTGAGCGTTGATCATGCCGGGCTTGCCGCCGGAAGAAATAAACGCGATCGATCGGCCATCAGGAGAATATTGCGGCAGGCGGTTGGTGCCCGGCCGACGCACAATCGCTCGCGGCTCACCTCCGCCCGTTGAAATCGTATAGATGCCTGAATTGTAGGGCGCTTGGAAACCAGTCTCGTCCGAACCCGCGAAAACCAGGCTCTTGCTATCGGGAGCCCAGTGAAAATCCAACACCGTCAGGTCAGCCGGGGAGATGGCTTGCGGTTCGCCTCCGGGGATTGCTTGTAACCAGAGCCGTGGTGGCCGCTTGCTCTTGTCTACATGAATTACGAAGCTCTTGTTCTTTTTCCGCTGCTCATCTTCGGGCGGGGGCGGGTCCGATGCAATTAACGCAATCTGCTTCCCGTCCGGCGACCATTCATAGCGAGTAACTCCCTCTTTAAGCGAGGTGAGTGTCCACGGTTCGCCTCCCGTTGGGTACATCGCCATGACCTGGGGAATATCGCTGGCATAGGCAACGAAAGAGAGCAAAGATCCGTCCGGGGACCAGCGCAACCAAGGCGACGGCAACGGCTTGTTGAAGATTCGCGTCGTGTATGTCAAACGCTGCGGTGTTCCTCCCGCGGCGGGAATGCGGTAGAGCACGGCTTCGTGGGATGCCGTTTCGAGCGATGGTGTGGAAACCACATAAGCGACCTGATTTCCGTCGGGAGAAATTCGCACATCAGAGACAGTGGAGAGGCGCATGAGATCGTCCACCGTCACTTGTGCAGCCTGCAGGCACGCAGGCGAGGTAAGTGACACTGCGAGAAGGACCCACCGAATCCTCTGCACGATGCTCATCCCGCTTGCCTCCCTCGCTGACGGACCCGAAATGCCTTTTGGCGAGACGCGGCGCCCTAGGGCGAGATATGTTGGGAGTCTTATATCACAACGTGCGCCGAATCGCCGCGGCTGTCCCGTCAACCCTCAGTACACGCGAGGACCATTGGCTTGTTACGATGTGGCGACCCCCAAACCACCGGTCAGTTCTGCGCCACAAAGGAAATCGCCATCATTGTGTGGATGAAGGCAGTGTTCCTAAATCTAGTCTCAGCGGACCGAGTCCATGTCAAGATGGAAGCGCCTTCTGGTCGGTTTGGGAATTGCAACTCTTTTGTGTGGCTTCTACGCGTCGTTTTTTGGTGTCCAGACCTTCCTCACCTTGAAAGCTCGTTACATCGCGTGGAAGCAGACCGCCATGAATAAGATCCCTGTCGAACTCACGGATTTGTCAATTTCTCAGGCCGACGGCAAGAAACTCTCTTATTGTGGCTATGAGTTCGAAGTACCCTGGCAAGACATCGACGAAGCGAAAACCCGAATAGTTTCGGGAAACAAGGCCATCGTCACGTTCCGTTCCGGGAATGTTCTACTGTCTGCAGCGTCAGCCGGACCATAGCCACGCCACAACTCGATCGCTTTATTCCGGGGAATGCCCGCAAGTCAGAGCGGCGCAAGATGATCGACGAGAACGGCCTCAGGCTACCGAGTGTTCCCGCCTGAAGCACTCGCTCGCGTAAGGTTGATTCGCGGCGCGTTGTCCATCGGTTTTTCGGTGGCCGAGCTCACGGCGATTGATCATGGCAATTCCAGCTTATTTGGCTATCTCAGTTGTTTCGGCAACTGCTCAACAATCTTCGAGTGAGCCAAAGCCGAAACCGCAGAACTCCGAAGCGGTGTGCCCGATGCACGATGTTCATTCGAGAATGAACGAGCGGGGTGAGCAGGGGATGGGTTTTCCCAAACTGCAGGCCCCCGGTTTTAGCCCGGCAACGTTCGGCGGCTCCCCGACACATTTCGCCGTTAACAATTGCCGAGAGTGCGATGCTTCGCTCCACCGGGCATCACACGCACCCTGCTAAAATAATTCTATGCAGCGCAAAGTCTTTTCGATGACCTTCACCATCGCCGGTCTTCTCGCCGACTTGGCATTGCCCTTCTGGTGGGCCGTAGGCGCAACGCTGCCCATCGGCGTGGCGTGCTGGTGGTTTGCCTATCGCAGCGACTGGTTCTGAAGAAAGCGGCGCTACTCGATTCTCAAAGCCTTCATGGGTGAAATCGAGGCTGCGCGCGTCGCCGGAATGATCGCCGCGAAAAATGAACTGATCGCAAGCGCCCCCGCTGCCACGCCGAGCGCCAGCGGATCCCACGACGAAACACCGTATAATTGCGCGGAGATCAATCGCCCGGCGCCAATCGCCAGCGGCAATCCCAGCACGAGTCCGATCAACACGCGCTTGAAGGCCCCGCTCAGTATGTATCGAATCACGTTCGGGCGATCCGCACCAAGCGCCATGCGAATGCCGATCTCGTTGGTTCTCTGCGCAACGGTATAGGCCGTGACACCGTACAATCCCACCGCGGCCAGCACCAGGGCCACCATCCCAAACAAGCCCGCGAGGCTGGCGACCGCGCGCTCCTGATCGAAGGAAAGCTCCACCTGCTGTTGCATGGTCCGGATGCTGTTGATCGTCAGATTGGGATCCAACTCCACGAGCATTCGCGTGAGCTGCGGCTCCAGCGCACCGGGAGACATGCTGGTCACCAACGTAATTCCACCAATAAAGTGCGAGCGCAGTTCCAGCTTTTTCATCAAAGCGTCGGCGTCGGGGTACTTGACCGTTTGCGCGAGCGGTACATAGAACATCGGACGCGCCGGCCGGGACAACCCCCAGCCCGCGAACTTCGCATCGCGTATCACGCCGACGATGCTGAACATGCTCGCATATTCCGGCATGTCCAGCCCAAAGTGCTGCGCCAGCGGGTCTTCGTTGCTCTTGAAAAAACGTTTCACGAACGCCTCGTTCACGATCGCTACGGGCGCCGTGGTTTCATTGTCCGCTGCCGCAAAAGCGCGTCCGCGTAAAATCGGCATGCCCCAGTTCTGCAAATAGTTCGCGCTTACGCGATCCCACGACGCGCCCGATTCTTCGTTTAACTTGGCCGGCGGATGTCCCGCCACCATGATGAGTTCGCCCCAGTTATCGGTCAGCGGGTTATACATAGCCAGCCCCGTGCCCTGCACGCCGGGCAGGCGACTGAGTTGCTCTTCCAGTTGGCGGTAGAGCGCCGCCAACTGCGGCTGCGTGTAGCTTGACGGTGGACTGTTTATATCCACCACCACGCGACCTTGCAGCTGATATCCGAAGTCCTGATGCTCGAGTTTATTCAGGCTGCGCGCCAGCATCGTCGCGCCGGCCACCAGCACTACAGACAACGTCGCCTGTACCACCAGCAGCGCTTTGCGCGCGAACGAAGACCGATCCCGAGTTCCGCGCCCCGAACCGCGCAGCGCTTCCGCCGGATCGGTGCGTGTGGCAAGCCACGCGGGCGCCGCTCCGAAAATGATTCCCGTAACCAGCGCCAACCCCAGCGCGAAGGCCAATACCACAATCGATGGCGCAACACTGATCGGCAGAAAATGCGCGTTGTGGAACGCCAGCGCCAGCAGCAGCCGCGCCGCCGCCACTGCCACTACCAGGCCGGCGACGCCGCCACCAATCGCAAGCAATACGCTTTCCGTAAGCGCTTCCGTGACGATTTGTCGCGGTGTCGCACCCAGCGCCAGCCGCACCGCCGTTTGTCCTCGACGCGCAACCCCGCGCGCCAGCAACAGGTTCGCCACGTTGGCGCACGCGATGAGCAGCACCAGGCCGCACACCGACAGCAGGATCTGCAGACTCCGCCCGTACTCCTCTTTCATTACCGCCACGCCCGCACCCGCAGGCACCACGTTCAGCACTTGCTTGGGAAGCAGTTGAACCATGTCGGACATCCAGTTGGCGGGATATCCAGAATCTTTTTGCAGCCACTGCCGCAACACGCCGGTAAGCCGCGGAGCCATTCCGTCCGTCGTAGCTCCCGGACGCAATCGGCCGATCATGCGCAGCCACGCCGAGATCGACTGATGCAGTAGACCGCCGTCAGCATCCATCATGGGTTCCTGTTGCAATGGCACCCAAACATCCGGGGGGTCGCTTTCCAGCGTCTCGCCGAAAAACCCCGGCGGAGCAACTCCGACCACCGTAAACGGGTGGCCCTCCGCGATGAACGTCGAGCCCACCACAGCCGGATCGCTGCCATAGGTGGTCTGCCACACGCGATGGCTGAGCACCATCACCGGCGGCGCCCCCGGCCGGTCGTCTTCCGCGGTGAACACCCGCCCGCCAAACGCCCCCACTCCCAGCGTCGAGAAATAGCTCCCGGTGACGTATTCCGAGCGCAACGGCCTGGCCACCGCATCGACGCCTTGCCGTCGCACGCTCATCCTCCAGCGTCCCGCCTGAAACGCGGCAACCTCTTCAAACTCCGGTGTTTCCGCTTTCAGCCGTTCGTACAAAGAAAACGAAACCATTCCCCATTTGTCCTGAGGCCCTCCCTCGACGCAGCAATCATCTCCTTCCCCGACCCGGTACAGCCGCCCGGGATCGGCAACCGGCAGCGACCGCAGCATCACCGCCTGAATCAACGTGAAGATCGCCGTGGTCCCGCCAATCCCCAAAGCCAAAGTAAGTACGGCCGCAGCCGCGAACACCGGCGCCAACCGAAATTGCCTCATAGCGTATCGGAAATTGCCCAGCACATTTTCCATTGAGGCCCCTCAGTGTGTCCGCACCAGTGTTTACGTAACTGAGCCACTTAGGGTTCCCAGATCCGGCAAACTTTCGCGCCCCGGGCAGGCCGGCCGCCCGTAATACGGCCTATGCAGCCGCACCGCAGCCCAGTTTCACATTGGCTGTTCTATTGACGTGTCAGAGGGGCATTGCTCACGGAGGTTAGGGGGCGCTCCGGCCTGCCCTCGATGGATGCCCGCAGCCTCGCCCGTCCCACCAGTGACTACGTTCTGCGGCCATCTAGCGCAAAAGCTGGCGGCAAACGGAAGCGTTTCTCGCGTTCGGGGATTGTTTCTCCTCGACATGATAGGCGATAAAGAACTGAACGTGGCGCGCGAGACGGGCTCCAGCAGCTCGCTACAAGTCTTCATCGCTCAAGCCGCCGAACCCTCTAGGCTACGCTGGGTACTTTTTCAAGTACGACGCCAACATCATTGACGATCACGTTTCGTTCATAAAGGTGGGTGTGCCAGCTGTGGATGTTGTCGACGCCGAATACGGTCGAATGGGCGCGGGTTTTGACTCAATGGGTGAATTCCACCACACTAACGCCGACACTATGGATGGACAAGGTGTCACAACGCAGTCTTGAGATCGTAGGCCGTACAATCCTGCTGACTGTCGAACTGCTAGACGAGCAAGACTGAGCTTGGCGCGCGAATCTAAGCTCAGCAAGCCAGATGCCACGGCTTGAACCTCGGATGTGTTTATGTTAATCAAACTTCTGACAAGAAACAGAGTTTAATATATTGATGACAAGCTTTGTTGTGCGTGGCGCCGGGACAGACTCGAACTCCCGGCCTTCTGGTTCGTAGGTACGCAGTACAAAACTCTAAGTGTCACCTACGGCTTGGGCTCGAGCTTGCGTCTGAAAGGTCCTTAGTTGGACGAAATGGACCGAAAATCGAAAACGCAGTTGCTTTGGAAATGGCTGCAACTGCTTGATTCAAGGCCGTAAAGTGGCGCACCCGGACGAGATTCGACCCCTGCTTGCTGCCAGAGAGTCAACGGTGAAGAGCGATTCTTCTTACTCTTTTCGTTTCAATGAGATGGCGCGCCCGGGGGACTCGAAGTCCCGACCTTCTGGTTCTCCTGCGCATCTGGCACCCGGCGCAAGACAGGTAGTTCCTCGGCGCTCTTTAGAAAGCGCGGTTCCACGTTTGTTATCTCTGTAGTTCGCCAAATCGTTGCGCCTTCGGATCACCTAGGGAGCATCGAATTTTATTCTTGGGATGTATGGAACCGGATCAGCGATGATTGTCGTATCGTGGATGACAGGCACCGGGAGATGACCCGACTAGACGACGTCGTCTCCTTCGATCCTGCTTGTCTCGATGATAAATCGGGCCGGGAGGTCTTCTTGCGATGAGACATTCCCGGCATCCTTAAATATACGTGAACGTCCGCGCCACGGGCCGTCAAAAATGTCCCACCCGCATCCACCCCTCAGAGCGCACTCGGAACGGGGAATCCAAGCGTTGCCGCTTGCTTGCCAAGTTCTTCCCAATTGGCGGTCGGTGTAGCAGTCCCGCCGCCGCTCAGGATTCCGCTGCCCAAGGTCTGAAGGCACGGCGAAGCAATGAGAGGCGCCTGAGGCACGGGCAGGCTCGGTACAGTGGCGTCCGGCTGGCTGAAATTCAGAGCGTAGGCAAGGTTATTCACGTCGGTGCTGGCGTCGCGCGGAGTGAGAGGTGCAAGCCCCCAACGCCACTCTATCAGCTTCAGGACGGAGGTGTGATCGAACACGAGCGCGCTGACTCTTGAATCCGCCGGATTCCCCCGGCTGAACGGGGATGCAACGACCGTAGGCACGCGCAGTCCAAGCAGCGTTTTGCCGTCCATAAGGTCGGTATCGACATTGTTAGCGGCCGTGGCGCGCGGCGGGGCTATATGATCAAAAAAGCCGCCCCATTCATCAAAATTTACGATGAAGACGGTGTTGGCCCATTTCGGTCCTGTGGCCACAGCCTGGAAAGTTTTGTAAAGGAAGAGATCTCCTTCGCGGATATCGGCGTGAGGATGATCGTCGTTGCCCGTACCGTCATCCAGGATGGTGTATCTCGGGTCAATGAAAGAGACCGCTGGCAATGTTCCAGTGCTGGCGGCGAGGAGAAACTCTTCGTAGAGACGCGAGATGCCGAGATATTTCACGCCCCATAGCGCGAGGAACGGAACGTTCGAGAAGTAATAGCGAGCACTCACGCTAGCGGTCGCGAGGCGGTCCCAAATCGTCGGGAGCGAAGTGAAGCTGGTGCTATCGTCGAGGCGGTCCGTTTGGGCGGCATGGAGAAACAGCCGGTTGGGAAATGTTGGCCCAAGGATCGCGGCGAAGTAACGGTCGCAAGCGGTGTAGTTGCGGGCCAATGCTGCGTGGAACGGAATATCGCGTTCAACGTAGTAACCGATGGAAAAGACGTCGTTGCTACCAGCCCGGAGAAAGCCGTCCATCAATCCATTGTCATACTCGACGCGAGCGCCGCCATAGGAATGGTCTGGATCCGGATGGGGACAGCCCGTGTAGTCGCCGGAGAGCGAATGAGTCGGGTGGCTCACGCCGGCGCTGTCCGTATACGTCAGGCCGGCTTGCTTGCCATCCGCATTGGGCAGCCATCCGAGAAAATGATCGAAACTCCGATTTTCCATCGTCACCACGACGATGTGTTCGATACCAGAATTCGCGGGGATGGGTAGCTTGGGTAAATCCAGAAGAACATCTTGCGCAAACAATTTCTTGCTCGAGGGCCACGATGCGCCAACCAACGCAGCTCCCGAAACGAATGCGGCGTTTTTCAACAACTCGCGACGATTTGCCTTCATGATGTCACTCCTTAATTAAGGCGGAAAAAGTGGAGCTGGCAGGCGTGGGGCACAGCGATGAGACCGTGCCCCGCACCTGGAATTGTCACGAGCAAGTGATACCGGACTGGGCGGAAGCCACGACGATGTCGATGCTTGGTCCCTTGACGTGCAGTGCATTGACGGTCATCGATCCTGTGTTTCCACCCGACGAGCTCGTCTGCTCGTTGACGATGAGGCTAATGCCGCCTGGCAACGAGATGGCGAGGTTTGGGTTGGAAACGACGACGGATTGGCCCGCGGCGACCAAGCCCACGAGCTCGGCGTTCCCGCTGACGGAGGCCTGACTACCGCTGCAGGTGGCGCTCGAGTTCGACTTTACGACATCGGCAGCAACCAGGCCACCCATCAGGCTCAGGTTTGCGACCGACGATTGCGACTGGCTGCTGGTCCCGCTGCCAGACGAGGTACTCTTCAGGGCGTCAGCCGAGGCCAGGCCCAGGACATTGAGGCTTGCCAGAGACGTGCTCAGATTCCCGCCGCTGGACGGAAGGGCTCCAGTATCGGCCAGCGAGAGCGAGATCCCCACTACGCTTGCCCGCAGAGCCACGGCTTCACCGCTGAAGGTGGTGGTAGCCTGCGCAAAGCTTGCAATAGGGCTGAGAACCAAAATCGCTGTCAGACAGATGGCCATCGTCGAATTTTTCTTCGTGTTCATTTGTACTTCTCCTCTCCTCCAATTTGAGTTTCAAGCGGCCGACTCGCGCGCCGCCGTAGGAAGCGGCAATCGGTCGGGCCGTGGACCGTCAGCACCTGAAGCTTGCTGGTCTCCTTCAGGCGATTCGGGTGCGGTTTCCCGTGGTCTTGGAAATCCATGAGCGGGTCGGATGTCAAACAGATTGTCTGTTAGACGCTGAGACGTTAGTCTGGGGACGCGGTTGCGAGCAATCGGGTTTTTCCCGGATTTGCGCCGCAGGAATGCCCGATGGCCCGTTCGGGTAAGCACTTTAATCCGGGTTGGTTTGTTCTTTTGTCTTCGATAAAATACTCGCTTTTCGAACAATTACCGCGTTATGCCGAGGTCGGCCTAGCCTAGCCTAGAGAACAGAGGACTAAACCGCTAGCGCGGTAGTGGTGGCGCACAAATCCGAGACCGCCCGATAGGCAGGCGACAAGAGGTTGTTGCGCAACAACTCGGCCAGCTTCCGCGCGTCAAGGTTCGATGCGAGCAAAATCTCCTGAATCCCATCGTTCACAAGTGTCTGAATCGGGTAGTACGGCATCGGCTTGTCAAACACCGGAAGCAGGTGCTTGTTCGTGACTCGGGTAAGAGGATCGTGAGCGTTAAGCGAACCCCATCTTGCGAGAGATCATATCGCACTGCAATGTTGCGACATGACCAAACGCAGAAAAAAAGCGTGGACGAAGTGGCGAAGGCTGATTTCCGAACAGGCGCGTAGCGGGCAGACGGTTACTACGTTCTGCCGTGAACGTGGCCTATGCAGACCATATTTCTTCGCGTGGAAGAAACGGCTGCACGAAGACCCCGCTGTGAAATTCCTAGAAGTGCAACTGACGGAGGCCGCGCCGAACGCGGCCTGGGACTCGCGCGTTGAAATCCGGTTGCAGAATGGCCGGAGCCTGTTGGTGGGGCGCGGGTTCGATGCCGAGCATGTGCGCGCGTTACTGGCGGTGGCGGAGACGGCGTCGTGATCGGGCTGCCGAGTTTGCAGGCGATGGACCGCGCGCAGGAAACGCGCATCTGGCTGGCGAGTGAGGCCATGGACATGCGCTGCGGGTTCGACCGGCTGGCGGAGCGGGGGCGAGCG
>Ga0210399_10004027_pt1 | contig 11428 bp, 8 predicted proteins | sample IncBWC14MmetaG_FD_150865 | JGI IMG/M metagenome (GOLD analysis project Ga0210399, IMG submission 150865) | Forest soil microbial communities from Barre Woods Harvard Forest LTER site, Petersham, Massachusetts, United States - Inc-BW-C-14-M | ecosystem: Environmental > Terrestrial > Soil >...
GCAGGGCAGACCAGATCTTGACTTCACGGGTTCGCGTCTCCTCTCCCAAAACCGCGGTAACGACTACGGTGCCGACCGCCTTGGGATGTACGACCGTCAGACCGTCTTCTACGCGGATCTCAGCCAGGTCTGGGTTGTCGATGCTCCAGGTCGCACCCTTCAGTTCCTGAGCGGAATCATCCAGCAGCTGTAAGGCGCGGTCGTCGCCGAGTTGGATGTTGATTTTTTCCGGCGAAATGCGCCACCCGGAGTCCTGTGGCGCGACTTCCTCTTGCGCGACCTCGGGCTCCTCTTGCGGGGCCGCGGGTTCGTCCTGAGCAAACAGAGGCCAGGAAGAAATTGCGAGAAACCCCAGCAAAATGACAGTCAGCCGCCGGCCAGTAGACATGAGATGACCCCAGCCACGACTGTAAGGAGCGATCTGAGGGCCAACAAGATTACAACCGTGCTGCGACCTCAGAACCGAAGATTGCCGGCGTTCCCGAAACGGGGAAACCGGCTCAAATTTCCGGGTGCCAAACACTGACACACCGAGCCAGGCCGTACCAGGCTGAAGGTTTGGTGTGCTTGGCAAATGGGGATGGATTGGGACGGAGAACATGCCTCCGGAACCCTTTAGACCCAGGACTTTTTCCCTAAGTGATTGAGTCCCCTAGATTAGTTGGCGAAATCCCGCTCAGTCGAAGATTCCAATAGATCGAGGGGAGGGGCGACAAAATGGTAAACTTCCTCAAAAATCGATCCTCAACCCTCGCTCTCGCGCCCGTCCAAAATTCAGGCCAGCAAGACTTGAAGCTCTTTCCGGCTCAATCCCCTTGCTTGCGACCAGCACCTGAAAGCGCTCGCCCATCGCAGGCGTGACCAGATGCTTGAGTTGCAGAGCGACTTTAGCCCGCTCCTGCGGCAAGCGGCAATCTTCGAAGGCGTCGGCAAATTCATTCGCCTCGCCAATGCCCAGCAGGAATTGCGATTGTGTGACTAGCTTCTGTGGACGCATCCCCTGTTTCTCTGCGATTGCCGCCAGCGCCGTGAAGTTCACGTCAGCGGTAATGTCCTGCTCGCCCGGAGCTTCGTAGGGATTTGCGCTCACCGAATGCTGCCGGATCGCTTTGATCGTTCCGCGATGCCGTCCCGCCAGTTGCTCTTCGCGCGCATACCCGTAATCGATCGCGACCACGAACCCGCGCTCCAAAGAAGCTGCCGACGTCATGTGCCGCTGGGATTGAAGCGGAACCTCAACCCGCTCCCCCGGTTCGGGATGAATCGAATAACGGTCCAGGAACTCGAGTTCTTCGGCCGAAGCTGGTACCCAAGTTTCCACGAAGTGTCCCTGGTGAGCGTCGATGCGCAGCGATCCGTGAGGGCTCACAATTTCCATGGGAAGGGCATCGAAGAACTCGTTGGCGAATACGATACTCGATGTCGGGATGCGCTTTTCGGCCGATAAGAATGCAGCCCTGCCTGATTCGAAGTGTCGACCAAGAGTCTGCTCGATCCGCTGCCGCAGAGCAGGCGAGGTTTCGACCAGAGCATAGTGCACGGCACGATAGAAACCCGGAAACTTCTTTTCCGACCAGTCGAGCACGTCCTCAGCGAACAAGCCACGTCCCGGACCGAGTTCCCGCAGAGTGATCTTTTCCGGAGAACCCAGAGCGCGCCACATCTCGTCAAACTGGCGCGCCAGCAGGCGTCCAAACACTGCGTGCACGTCGCTCGATGTGTAGAAGTCTCCGGCTTTACCAAACTGCAAGGCGTTGCGCGAGTAGTAGCCGTGTTCGGGATCGTACAGACAGAGCTCCATGTAGAGCGAGAAGGGAATTGGGCCGCGTGCGCGGATCTCCTCCTCAATCTTCTGCCGGAGAGCGCTCACAGTCCCTTCCGCTGGCGATCCAGGCGGTCTTGCGGCGTGCGGATGAACATCTCGACGAAATAATCGTGCAGCGCATCGAAGAGCTGGCGTTGAAAGCTCCATTCGAACTGCGGATCGTCGAGATCGCGAGGATGAAGCTCGAAGTAGTAGGTGTGAACCGGGACGTTTTCGTCCTTGAACTGGATGATGACTTCAACGCCTTCACCCTTCGCGCGCGCGGAGAAATTCAGCAGTGGATGTTCGTAGAGGCGCAGTTGAGCGAGGACCCGCTCGAGGCGTGAAGTAGAGGTCTCAGGCACCCCGCGATTCTAATGGAAGGAAGAAGAGGTTCACCAGCCATGACCCATGCCTGCACACCGGAAGTCGAACCGGCGAACTACTCGTACCGCAGGGCTTCGATAGGATTCAGCCTGGCCGCTTTAATCGCGGGCAACATGCCGCTGATGATGCCGACAAAACTGAGAATGGCGGTTGACCAGATCAGCGTGGCGGAATCGATGTACAGGTGAATATCGCCCTCACTGGCGTTCTCTTCAAACGCGCTCCACAGGGTGAGCGAGCCCACGGACCACGAGACCAGATAGGCGAGAATCACGCCCAACAGGCCGCCGAGCGCGGTAATCACGAGCGCCTCAGCCAGGAACTGGAACAGAATGTGCCAGCGGTGTGCGCCCAACGCCTTTTCCACGCCGATTTCGCGGGTACGCTGCGTAACCGATACCAGCATGATGTTCATCAGTCCGACGCCGCCGATGCCCAGCGTGAGTAGGCCGATAAAGCCAAGCAGAATCTTGATCCCCGTGGAGATCACCTGTAGATCCATCAGATCGGCGAACACGTCGAAGACGAAGATGGCGCGCTGGTCCTTGGGATTGAAGCCGTGGTGAAACGCCATCGACTCGCGCACTGCCTTTACGATCTTGGCGTGATCGCCCTCGTATTCCATGACCACCGAGCTCAGGTAGTAGGTGTTGGTCAGATCGCTCATGGCGCTGTAGGGAACGTAGACGTGCTCGTTGATGTTGTCGTCTCCGTTCTGAACCTGATGCTTGAGGATGCCCACGATCTGGTAGGAAATTCCGTCGACGCGGATGTTTTCGCCGATTGCGGTCTGGCCCGAGAACAGCTTCTTCTTCGCATCGGAGCCGATCACGGCAACGCGAGTATGCGTGAAGTCGTCAGCTTCGTTGAAAAAGGCGCCCTCGGCAACATCCATCTTGCGCATGCGCCCGTACGAAGCGTAAACGCCGCTGACGCCATAGTTCGAGCTGCGCGCGCCAAAGGCAACCAGACAATTCTTGAAGGCCTCCGGTGAAAGGCGCTTCAGCAATGGCACTTCCGCGCGGATAAAGTCGAGATCATTGACGTTGAGGCGGACCTGAGTTCCTGCCTTGGTGCCTCCAGCCTGCAACTCGGTGCGGCCGGGAAAGATGAAGACGAGATTGGTGCCGAAGGAGCGGAACGCCGACCATAATCCGCGCTCGAAGCCGGTCCCATAAGCCAGCAAAAGGACGACCGTCGCAATGCCCCACGCCATGCCGAGCATAGTAAGGACGCTGCGCCGCTGGTTGTGACGCAAAGCGTTGTAGGCCTGGGTTGCGAGATCGACGATCATGAGAATCAGCTCCTGGCTTCTAGCTCCCGGCTTGGAACCCTTGGTTCGGTACGAGGTGCTCGTTCTCTATCTTCCCGTTCACTCCTGTCGCAACGCCTCTACCGGAGGTAGCAATGCCGCTTTGCGTGCGGGATATAGGCCTGCCGCAATTCCCGCGATCGCCAGCGAGCCGATGGCGGCAATTGCCGACGCCGGGATGATGCGAGGCGTGTCAAAACCCTCGGGCGAAGGCAACATCGCCAGCAGGGTGACGAAGCCGGATGCAATGGCCAATCCGATGCCGCCGCTGAAGGCCGTGAGGAATGCGCCCTCGATAAAGAATTGCGTTAGGATGGCGCGATACGTTGCGCCGAGTGCCTTGCGCAGGCCAATCTCCTTCGTCCGCTCCGTTACCGAGACCAGCATGATGTTGATGATTCCGATGGCGCCCAAGCCGAGCGTGACAACCCCAACCACGCCCAGGAACCAATCCATGGCATCGAAGATCTTGCCGACGCGCTTCATATTTTCAATCGTGTCCCAATCTTCGAAGGCCTCCTGCAACTTGGGATTGAAGCCGTGGCGGCGCGCGATGATGCGATGAATCTCGTCCTTCGCCTCGGCGTGCAATTCCTTGGTGGTCGGCCGGTAGTTGAGGAACGAGATCGCGTCCTCGGAATTCGCCTTCACCATGGGGAACAGGTCGCGCATGGTCTCAATCGGAATGAAAATACGTGAGTTGGTTCCGTTATTGCCGTCGCGTCCAACTTTCGCGACCACGCCTACGATGTCGAAATTGATGCCGTTCAGCAGAATGGTGGAGCCGACAGCCGGACGTCCGGGAAACATGTTCTTGAGCAGTTCCCAGCCGACCACGGCTACGCGGCGGCGTTCGGTATTGTCCTGGCTGTTGAACCAGCGGCCAGGTTCCACCGGTACCGTGCGAATCTGGTTATAGTCGGAGGCCACGCCGAACACCTGGCCGTTGGTGGATCCGTAGTCGCTGACCGCCCGGATATCCTCGCGGTTCAGCACGGGCGACAGCGCTCCCACAAACTTAGCCTCATTGCGGATCGCCAGATAATCCTTGTAGGTGAAGTAATAGAGTTGCCCCGATTGTGTGCTTCCCTCGACTGCCGGAATGCGTCCGGGAAACATAAACATAATGTTTTGTCCCAGGGTGGCGAGTTCTTTTTCCTGGCCGCTGCGGAAGCCTTCTCCCAAGCCCACCAGCAGCAGCAACGAGCCTACACCCCACGCGATTCCGAACATGGTCAGGAACGAGCGCAGTTTGTGCGCCCACAAGGTGGACAGCGACTGCCGCACGATGTCGACAAGCATGCGCATAGGGCTATCGTAAAATCATGCCCCCACGCCTCCGGGGAGGAGCGTGGGGGCACCCGGGTAACGTTCAGGCGAGGGGTCTCAATCCCGCCTAACATCTGATCAGATATACGCAGCCGGGTTCGGTAAAGTTCCCTGCTGGCATGTAGTTACTTAGACCCCGGAGAGAGGAAAAAGGTTAGCCGGTTGCGGGCTGCGGCGTGATGAAGTTTCTGGTCTCTTGGGCCGATACCGAAAGGCAGATACCGCACAGGGCCGGAGTGGAGTTTGGAATGGTCTCGCGAACCTACCTTGAGAAGCGGAGCGCGTCCGAGTTTGTGGTTGACGCCAAGAACAAGCGAGTCCGCGTGAAGTTTCTAAAGAAGCTGACGCTTGAAGAATAAAGAGTACGCGCACTGGTTGCAGTTAGATCCGTTGTTTCCGAGCAATTGTTCGGAGATAGTGGACTGAACGGAAGTTGAGGAACTCGACCGGCAAGCCAATGAATTCCTGAAATTGGCCGGAGAGATCGATTCCTTCTTGCGTACGCCAAGCCTTTGTAGTCGAAACTCAATGCAGAACCATGCGGTCCGCATGCACAAGGTTCTGCGCACGCTGAGAAATGTTGAGATTTTCCACCCCGTCGAAGAGGCAACACGCTCGATCGCGACCTAGCCTGAGGCCGGGCCGCCCCTTGCCGGCAGAGCTCCCTATGGGTAGGAATAAGCCAGGTTGTCGAACTTCAGACCGTCGCCATTCTTCAGGTCGATGGTGACGCGTGAACAACTCTGGTTCCATGATGTTCGAATGCGACGCAGCTCTCCCGGCCGCAAAGTTGCGGTTGCCGGGGGTCCATTCTCGGAGCGGAGTGCGACAGTGGCCTCGGCGGGTCCGCCGTTGTAGACATCGAAACCGGCGAGTACGCGAGGGGAATGGAAGGTAAATTCCAGCTTTTCCCGCTTTGGATCTACCGCGATCGCGTTAAATGTTCCAAACTTTCCGTCTGGAATCCCGATCTTCCATTCGCCTCGGGGCCAGTCAATAACGCCGGAGGGATAAGCGCCCTCCAGATCCGTTCCGGCTGCGAGGTGAGGATCGTCGAAGGTTATATAGAAAGCAGGGACGTGGCCGCCGCTGCCCTGAATGTCGATGTCGCGCGCGCCGTCGTGACGGATACGGAGCACCCGTGTCGATTCATCGAAGACGAATCCCGAGCCGGTTAGGGGCAAATGCAGGCTTCGCGTAAGAGCCCGACCGTTCGCCATAACCGCCTCCGGCACGAAATCGAGGCGCAACACATCCGTCGACTCTGGATCAAAGGTCGAGTAAGTCACGGAACCTTTTCCATAGCTGATTTTGGCGACGACCGACGACGAGCCAACCAGATGAGATTCGTCGGCGGGCGCCCACTCCGGGACCGCCCAGAAAGCGTCCATAAGACGGCGCGGACCGTCGGCGAACTGATCGGTAAACCACCATTGGTTCTCGCCGAACGGCGCATGCGCCTTGCCGGGCAGCCCTTGAAAGTATGTGACCCAGTTGAAGGAGCGAAACGCTGCTTCCCGGTAATTGACGTCTCCGGTCTTGGCGAAAAAGAGTGCTTCCACGGCCGCAAGGCGCGAGGTGTGGCTGTCGCAGCATTGATTGGGCAAGTTGCAGCAGAAGTTGACGCCGTCGCCTTGTTCAGTGGTCACCGTTGCGCCGTGCACAATGTACTTCGGCCATTTCGGAGTGGTCTTGACCCATTCGATAAGTTTGCGCGCGTGTTCCCGCCACTCCGGATCTTTTTCGGGATGAAGCAGCACATAGCGCGCGAACTCGAGGGGAATGACCTGGTTCATGTTCTCCATGCTGGGCACCACGTCTTCGAAGTATCCCACCCAAACGTTGTTGACGAGCGGATAGGTTTGAAACCAGAGCCAGGCATTCTGGCGAGTGCGCGTGTAGTCTCGGAGATTGCCTTGCTGCAGCCGGATCAGCTCATCGAACAACATGATGGGTTCAATCACATTGGCCGAATAAGGCCCCATCGGGCGACCCTCGGTTCTCCCGTCGCGGGCGTAGCAACGTACCGGCCAGGGAGAGTGTGTTTCGTCGCCTTTCTTGTAGTTCTTGACTAAGGCATTGGCGCAGCGGATGGCGGCTTGCAGGTATTTCGTCTTACCGGTCATTTCGTACAGGCGAAGATAGGCATAGCCGTCCTCGCCGACCACGTGCGGTTCTATATAGTCGGTTCCGTGCGAACTCCAGCCCCGATAGTCTCGCGCACCCGGGTCCGCGGAGGCATAAGGCACGCGCGCCCAAGCGTAGTTCGCGGGCGTGAGGCCATGTTCCAGTTCGTAATCGACGAAATCTTCGAGGAAGGTCAACATTCGCGGATCGCCGGTGTAGGGATACAGGCGTTCGATGAATCCCTGGAGCATGGCGCGAAGGTAGCCTGTGGAATTTGCCCACTTCTGATCGGGAATGAGCTCGTAGGTGGTGCGGTCAATGTCGAAGCAGCAGTGGAAATAGTGAAGGCGCTGGCGGTTATGCTGGTCCCAAAGGATGGTCCACTGGGACAGGACGTGCGAGGAATACGAGTAGCCGATGTTGTCAGGCATGGGCCAGGGGAGAAGTTTTCCCTGAGCGTCGAGTTCGACGGGTCTGGCGGCGATGGTGGGTTGGTCGACGACGGACGTGACGGAGAATTTCTGTTGGGCGGAAGAGGTGACGATGAGGACGATGGCCAGACAAAGGCTCAGCGCAGATTTCTTCATGAGAGTTCGGGGATGAGGATATCGCAGAAATGTGGCGGGCGCCTCCCGAGGGGACAAAGATTGTCGTTCAGAAGTGTCCTTCGATCAACCATACGGGCTGCAATTTTGCGCATGTTGCCTGTAACTGTATTCGCAGATTTCTTGAGACTCCAGTTGCCCGAGTAACTTTTGAAATGGGCAATTACGCCCATGGACTTTGGTTATGGCCGGGAGATGGGATGCCAAAGACCGCAGTTGAGGCACACAGGCGACGAGGCGGCTGAACCACACTGCTCAGCGCGATAACCCTTCCATCATTGTGCCCTTTGACGCCGCGCTGAAGCGCGGGCTCTTGCACGAGTGGCTCCGGGCGTCCCTGCACGAACTCGGCATCTGCGGTGGTTCCGGATCCTAGTTTGCGGGTTTTTCCTTGGGGCGTTCGTAGGCTTTCTGCAAATATTTTCTGGCCTCTTCCAGCGCGCCGAAGGTATTGTCGTTGGTCTGTGTAGCCTGACGGTACTGGCCGACCGCGCGTTCGCGCTGGCCGGTGATATCAAAGATCTTGCCCAGTTGGATGTGGCTCCAGACTTCGGTCCAGCGCGGCTCACCGTCACCATCGACGGATGCGCGGTAGGCGTTGGCAGACGACTGGTAGTTCCGCTGAAAGAAAAAGACCTCGGCGATGCGGTAATGGGCGAGGGAGCTGTTTTTGTTGAGGTCGAGCGCTTTATTGAACTCAATGAGAGCGCCCGAGAGATCTCCCTGTTGCTGCATCGCCTGTCCCCGTAGGATCGAGGCGCGCAACTTTACATCGGTGGAGTTGGTCAGCACATGGTGGTCGGGGTCGACCGCGATGCGGCGCGGGCGGCCGAAGGTCTCGATGGAGAAGGGCGAGGTGGTGCCCACGACTTCAATGCGCTTGTTTTCGGTCTTTCCGTCCGTGTCGATGCGCAGATCCACGGGCATGCGGAACAGATCGAGGTCCTGCGAGATTTCGCCGGTCACCCGGAATCCAGCCGTCTTTTCCTCTTTGGGCTGCTGGGCAGTGGCGCCGCCCAGCCGATAGGTGGTGTATTTCACCTTGAACTCAGGCGCGCCGGTGGAATCGAGCCATTGGGAGAAAAACCACGTGAGTTGGTCTCCGTAGTTTTTCTCGGCAATGGTTTTGAAGTCGTCCATACTCGCCGACTTTCCGGCGAACTTCGCGGCAAATTCACGCATCGTCTTGTTGTACTTATCCTCGCCGAGCACGGAGCGCAGCATGTGCAGGATCATTGCGCCCTTGTCGGTGGCCAGCGACTGAAACTCGGTGGAGAAGATGTCGAGCTTGCTGGCACTGGACAGGGGCACCGTGTCATAAGCCAGGGCGCCGACCGACATATCTTTCACGGCCTCTTCCAGTCCAGCCGCTCCGGCCGCGTTCTCCACGTACATGGCTTCCGAATAACGGGAGAAGCCGTCGCTCAGCCACCAATCGTCTTTGCTGGCCGGACTTACCGAGACGCCCCACCACTGATGGGCAACCGCATCGGCCAAGAGACGGTAGTTGGTCTTCTCGGTGATTGAAGGTCCGGCCAATCCGGCGATTTCGGGGGCCCATGCGTAAGGAAGTGTGTCGCCAGGCAACTCCACGACGTTCAGCCTCTGCGATTGTGGCAAGCCGTAGAGGGTGATGAAGTAGGTGAACTCCTGAACGGCGGTTGTCGTGTAAGCCGGAGCCAGGCTCTGATGCGTGGGCTTGAAGAAGACGTGCAGGTCCAAGCCGGCTTCGTCGCTCTTGTACTCCTGAAACACTCCGGCCACGATGGTGCCGGGGAAGCTGGGCTTCGCCGATACAAAGGTAAAGGTTTTCGTGGGTAAGACGGTGGTGTTGGGCTTCTTTGAAGCAGGAGTGTCGACGACGGTTGCTTTGCCACTGCCGATCACAAGCAAATGTGCGGGCACCGTGATGCTGATGCTGGAGGTGAAACGATTCAGGCCGTATCCACTGACCGGGAACCAGCGGCCGGAATAGAACAGGTAACTGGTGTCGTCGCCGATATAGGCCAACTTAAGCCCGGGCACAGGGCTGTTGTCGCCGGATTCGAGCTGACCTTCGTACTCGAAGGTCAAGGTCATGGAGGCGTCTTTGGACAGGCCTGCGGGCAGCGGCACGCGCACGGTGGAATCCTGGGTCATGCGCTCGGCGGATAGGGGCTGGTTCTTCTCGTCGAGAACCTTGGTGATGCGCAGGTCGTTGTGCAATTCGAAGACGGCGACGCTCAGGTCCTGAACGGCCGTGAACTTGACCTTGGCGCGAGCCGTGATCTGGTGGAGATGCGGGTTGAGTTCAGCCTCGATCTGGTAGTCGTCGACCCGCAGGTGCGCCTTCTCGGCGGCCCATGACGGGATCGAGAGCAGAACCACCAACGACAAAGTCAGAGAACTACTAAGGACGCTCAGAGCGCGCCGCGGGTGAATCAACATGCAGGAGAATCTCCAGGAAATGATAACTCATTTCCTATGATGAAGATTCTGACGTAAAAGATGCTGGGAGCACAAGGTTTAGAGGGCAGGATGTCATGATTTTGTCATTTCGAGCGAAGCCGGAAACCGCTTTTTCGTCTCCTCTCGAGGGATTGTCATTCGAGAAGCGATAGCGGCGAGGAACTTGCTTCTTGCGTGCGACTTACGGGTTCAGAGTTTCGGCAGCATTGCAAGGATGATCTCGGCGGCTCGGTCAGCCGGGTGGGGCATTCTCCCGGAATCTGCCTGCGGCACCCGCAGACGTTCTTTCACCCGCGCCAAGCCCGTCAGCATTCGGTCTCGCGCGGGACCGTCGGGCAGGATCTCCTGCAGACGAGCGATCACTTTGTCGGCCGTGAAGTCGTGTTGTACCAACTCGGGGACGACTTCTTCCGCGGCGATCAGATTGACCATGGCAAAGTACGGGACTTTCACCCGCGGCTTGCCCAGCCTGTAGGTCAGTGAGGAGACGCAATAAACCATCACGAATGGCGTATTCATCATCGCTGCTTCGACGGTGGCCGTGCCGCTGGCGACGATTCCGGCGCGCGAGTGCCACAGCGCAGGCAAGGCATCGGGTACGAGAGTAATTTTCGGCTGGCCCATCAGGCTGGTCAGGAAAGTGCGATCGAGGGTTGGAGCGACCGGGATCAGAAACTCGTAGGCCGAGCCAAGCCGAGACGCCGACTCCAGAATCGTCGGCAGGTTCATGCGGACTTCTTTGACGCGGCTGCCGGGCATCAGGGTGATCCATGGTTTGGCGGGATCCAGATGGAATTCGGCCGCATAGTCGTTGCGTTCGACCGCGGGGTGCGGCAACTCTGCCAGAGGATGACCGACAAAAGTCGCGTCTACGCCGCGCGCGCGATAAAACTGCTCCTCGAAGGGGAAGATGACGAGGGCCTTGTCGATGTAGTCGCGCAGCAGGCGCACGCGGCCCTGCCGCCATGCCCAGAACTGAGGGGCGACGTAGTAAACCGTAGGGATGCCGCGCTTCTTCATCTGGCGGGCGACACGCCAGTTGAAGGCCGGAGAGTCGATGACGATGGCAAGATTGGGCTGGCGCCGGTCGGCTTCCGCAATCAGGTGCCGGTAGAGACCGAGGATCTTTGGCAGGCGGCTGAGAATCTCGGTGATACCGACGACCGCCAGATCTCTCGCATCGACAACGGTGTCGCAGCCGGCGGCGCGCATGCGATCTCCGCCGACGCCGAAGAATTCAAGCGGACGAAGTGCCCGGCAAGAGCTGGCGCTTTGGTTGGGGACAGCCGCCCCCGACTGTCCGGCGCGACGGCGCAGAGCATCTATGAGCTGCGCCCCGTACATTTCCCCGGAGGCTTCGCCGGCTGAGATCAGGATGCGCACGACAGCATTGTAAAGGCGATACCCAGGGAACGG
>Ga0210399_10004028_pt1 | contig 11428 bp, 10 predicted proteins | sample IncBWC14MmetaG_FD_150865 | JGI IMG/M metagenome (GOLD analysis project Ga0210399, IMG submission 150865) | Forest soil microbial communities from Barre Woods Harvard Forest LTER site, Petersham, Massachusetts, United States - Inc-BW-C-14-M | ecosystem: Environmental > Terrestrial > Soil >...
CAAGTCCGCGCGATCAAGCAGGAACAGCAGCTGGGCGGTGTCGAGAAAGCCAAAGTCGCGCTTCACGTGCCGCACGCGCCAGTGGGGCAGGGGCGGGATGGTCAAGTCCGAATCCAGCAACAGAATCGTGGCGGTGGTATTTGCGAGCAGTATCCGGCAGATCTGGCGTAACAGTGCAGGCGGTATGTCCTTGCGCGCGCAATCCGTCGCCCCATGCGAATGGAGCAAGATGAGCGGCGAAGCCAGCCGGTCTATGTAGCGGCCGATCGACTCTTTCGCCCGCCCGGGAATGAAGCGCTCGATATGGAGCTCCACGTTGCAGTACTCCTCCCACAGATACCGAGGATGACCGATATCCGGCATCGGCTCGAGCGACAGGTTGCGCGCCAGCTTCGACCACCACCAGTAGTTGTCAAACCGCAAATCTGCCGTCGGCTCTTCGCCTTCGAACCACGGGATCGGAATGCTCTCATGCCGACTGGCCGAGAGCGGAATGCCCGCAGCGTGGAATAGGAGATCTTTTTCGCGGCTGCACCAGACCTCGATGTCGAAGCCGCGCCGCAGATACAGCGGCAGCTGATGCGCAAAGAAGACGCAATCCCCCAGGCCGTGCTCAAAGCTCACTTTAAGTGTGTTCATCGAGCTGTTATAACCTCGCCTCGTTGGACTCGGAGGGGGAACGCGCGTGCCCGTGGATCACGATCGAAACGTGCTTTTCATTCACATTCCAAAAACGGGCGGCACCAGCATTTTGACTTCGCTCGGTCTGTGGCAGAGCCAACGATCGGCGAACTTGCGGACGCTGTTCGGTGATTTTGGTTGCGTCGACCTTCAACATCTGACGCTATCGCAGGCCGAGCAGTATTTGACTCCCACCGAATTCGCGCAGTATTACAAGTTTGCCTTCGTGCGAAATCCGTGGGACCGAGCTGTCTCGGCGGCCTTGTGGCAAACCAAATTCCCTGAGGAGGGAATTCGGGATTTGCGCGACTATATCGACTGGTCGGAGCGTGTGAACCGGATCGGCGCGCGCCGCGCTTCGGATGCGCATGCCCTGCCGCAGTCCGCTTTCGTGACGACACGGAATGGCAGTGTGGGCGTCGATCACATCGGCCGATTCGAGGATTTTGCCCGAGATCTGCAAAGAATTCTGGGCCGGTTTCTGACACTTTCCCATCCACTCCCTCATAAATTGCGGCACGAGGGCCGCCGCCATTATCGCGAGTATTTCGGAGGCGACTTGCAGAGGCGCGCCGCCGCGCTTTATGCCGAGGATGCGGCGAGATTCGGCTATGCTTTCTGAGCCGATCATGGTCATGCTGCTATTCGCCGATACATCTCGATGCGGCGAATCACATCCTCGGCCGTGATCATGTCCATGCATGCCGGCAGGTTACCGCGCACATCAACGCACAAATTCTCCGGAAGGTCGCCGTCGCCGCCGTCTCCCAACGGAAAAGTGCGCGACTTCCAGCAGCCGCCGTCATCGCAGCATAGGAGCGCTCCCACGGTGTGGATGAATTGGTGGTGCGGATAGGCCTCCCAGTGCGGTGGCTCGCGGCCTCCCGCCACCACCACGCACGGCCGATGCTTTGGTCCTCCCGGCTTAGCTTCAATGGCCGCGGCCAGGTGCATGGGAAAGCTGACCGGTGATAGCACGCCCTGCGCGTGATACACGAGGCGGATCAGCCTGCGCAAATCGGTGCTGCCGCGCAGGTCGATCACGTTGGCCAGCGCAGGATGGTAGCCGTCGGCGCGGCCGATCTGCACGAAAAGCATACCCGCGCCGAAGTGATCGACGACCTGCTGATAGCGCTGCCAGTCCCACCACTTGATCGTGAAATCGTGCTTGCCGCCGACCGCAACGATCCAGTACGGGCGGCCTCCGGTAAGTGCGTCGATCGAGGTCGAGGTCTTTTCCTCGTCAGACAAATAGATGGCACCGCCGAATGCCGTGACCTCGATTCTCAGGTCCAGAATGCAATTGAGGTAGTGCATGAAGCCTTGCACAAAATGCACCGGCGCGGAGTTGCTGCGATGAATGAGCGGATACTCGCAGGCGATGAATTGTGTGCCCGCATCGGACGCGTCGAGTGAAGTAATGTCGGGATTGTGCTCCCAAAGCTGCGGAAACGGCGTGCGCACGTCGGTCAGGAATTGGCCGGGATAGCATCTGTGCAGATCGCGGACGGCGGCGGTCAGCATGACCACGTCACCGGCGGATTGATGGTTGGTCAGTACCAGCCGCTGCAATATTGTGCTCCGTCACCCGCCGATCAGCACGGTGGGAAAGCCGCTGACAATGACGCCGCCATGCACCGTCATGTCGAACTGCCGGGCAGCGGGCAATCCTCCGATGAGGACGGTGGCCGAGCCTTTCGCGATCATGTCCGGGGGACCGGCGCAGGTGCAAACGTCGCCGGCTCTTGCGGCCGGCAATCCACCGATCAACACCACCGGATATCCGGTACTGATCGGGCCGCCGATATGCGGCTGCGGTCCATTGAATAGGGGGCAGACATGGAAATCCGATTGTCGAGCTGCTGGGAAAGGCATGGCGGCCTCCTGATGTTCTTCGGGAAAATGTTCTTCGAAAAAAATCAACTCATCGGCAGCGCAACGCTGCCGAGCGGCAAACCGCAGCTGTCGGGACATTGGGGGCACGTCGGAGCAGAGCCGCCGCACGCATCAAAGCCGCCCCAGGGCAAAACAGGCGCTGTCCACCAAACCAATATCCGGAACCCGTCAACCAGCCGCGACACGGCTTCGCGCTGCTGCTCGCAGTCGCAACCACAGGCAGACCTTGCAACGAGTTGATACGCCGCCGGGTCGTCGCACGCTTCAATTCCGATCCAGGCGCGGTCTGCGGAAGCGCCGATCGCGCGCGTCCACAGATAGTCGCGAAGATCGAACCGAAATTGCCGCTGCACGAGGATCTCGTCGCCGCACGGGCCGATGCCGTAACCAGGGCATACGATGAGGTTCCAACCGCCGTCGTTCGCGGCCACGAGGTTCAGTCCGCAGACCACACCCCAGCCATGCACCAGCCGTAGGTGCCGGCGCAGGCGCTGTCGGCGGTAAGTCTGTTCCAGGCGAAGTTCGCCCGTCGTGAACGCGCCGCCGGCACGCCAGTCGGGCCTGGCGAGAGCGCCGGGCGGGCCGACTGCGGCTTCTGTTTCGGTTCGAATGGCCATCGCGACTCCTATCCGATGGTGGCCTGAATTGGACTCGCCTGATGGGCGGCGACGGGACTCGCGGCTGTCGCGGACGCCGTCGCGGTGAGGGTCACTGCGGGACGCTGGCCTATGGGTGCAATCTGAAAGGAGAATGTCTGTGCCTTGCCCGGCAGGACGGTGACTGGAGAACTCTCAAGTTGCGTAAGCGTTGACGAGCGCCAGCCTAGCGCCGGGGTCAGCGTGTACTCATCCTGCGGAAGTGGCGGCGACAGGTTCACCTTCACCACCACGTCCTGCGCCGGCTGTGCGCCGCTGTTGATGACCGTGACAGCAAATTGAACGGCACCGTTTGTCTTGGCGACGCGCGTGGCTCGCTGGGCCACATTCAAGATCGCGGATCCGGCTGCCAAGAGCTGCCGCGTGTTAATGGACGATGAGGATGATGATGATGATGAGCTCGACGACGCTGGGCCGCAGCAGCAGCGCACGATCTGGTCCTGCAGGACCGCCGTGCTCAAAAGGACGCGCCGCACTCTGGTATCGATGCTGGAGTTGGTGATGTTCATGGTGCTCGCCGATGGAAGATTGATTTTTGCAAGGACGACCCAGGGGCTTGTGGGGCACGGCGGACACGGCGCAATGGCGCCCTGAACCACCTGGCACAGGGTAAGCGGCGGTGCCGGCTGTGGCGGCAGTTGTGAGAGGCACTGGATCTTGAAACTGTCGCGGATCCTGGAGTACTGGCAGGGATCGTCGTCGCAGCCACAACCTGAATTAGCAACCTTGACGGGGCGCGCGAGGCATTCTGCATATTCGATGGCAAGATAGGCGGTGGTGCTGGTTCCCGCCTCGCCGGGCATGATCATGCTGGGCTCGCAGGGATTGGTGCCTCCCCCGGAGAGGCACGCGGCAAGATCAAAGTAGACAGCTTCGCCGACGAAGATCTCATCGCCAAAGGGCCCCAGGGCGTAACCCGAACCGATCTGCACGCGCCACGCCTCGCCGGCGACCGGCGCGGCGATAACATTCAACCCGCAGACGATCCCCCAGCCGTGCAGGAAGCGGTTGTGTCGCCGCTGCTTCTGCAGGAAGTAGTCGCGCTCGGTCGTCAGGTCATCAGCGGTCAGTAACTGGCGATTGAAGAAATTGACGTGCTCGAGCCTGCTCGCGGAGGGCTCACAGCAATCCGCGGTACAAGCATCCGAGGGCTCACAGCAATCCGTCACTTGAGAGTTAAGCATGGCGTTCCTTTGGATCAAGGTGTGATGGAGGCGTGGAAGGTCACCGTGAGGGCCGATGGCGCGGCCTGCACCGTCACCGTCTGGCCGCCCGAGGACCCGAGCGTCCATAGGGTCTGATACTGGCCCGGCCCGGCGACGGTCACCGCGCCGACCGAGCCCCCGCCGGAGCTGACCGTGAATAGCGGCGCCGCACCCCCGGTGATCGGATGGCCACTGCCATCCAGCACCGAGACCACGAGTGGATTTGCCAACGCGGTACCGCCCTTGGCGCTCTGGTTGTCACCGGACACGTAGGCCAGCGTCACGCCGGCCAATTGCGAAACCTGGGTGGCGAGCGCGACGAGCAGCTGAAAGAGGAGAGTGTTGTCATACACCACCGGGCGGTCCGAAACCGCATCCAGCGGACCACCTGAAAGGCTCAGCCGTCCGAGAGCAACGCTGGTGTCGGCCGGGACGGGACTGTAGTTGCCGGCGATTTCATTGGCGATGTTCGCCTGCAATGCAGTGCCCAGCGCCGGGAACGACCCGAAGCCGCCCGCCGGAATAGGCGGCGCGGGCCCTGTGGCCAGCCGGACGAGCAGGGTGAATCCCTCGGCGATGGTACTCGGCGCGCAGCCGTTTGGATAATCGCAATCGGGTACCAAAACAGCCACGGCTTCGGTCTTCTTCTCCGCATAGGCGAGCGACACGATGAGGGTCGCGCCGGCGGGCACCGGACCCGTGACCTGGCCCGTGGCATCGGTGAGATGCCCGATGTCGATTGGCGTTATGGCAGGGACGATGATTTCGCGTCCGGCCAGATCGATGGCGATGCCGGGGCCGAGCAGCAGCGTCCCGGGGGAGGTGCCGGACGCGGGCGTGAAGGTGAGGCCGAGGCCCGCGATCACGCCGAAGCCGCTCACGAAGCGGTTGAGCGCATAGCGCTTGTTGTTGAAATAATCCTGATCCTTCTGGAAGCGCTCGGCGTCCATCAGCAGGCCATAAAAATAGCGATTCCGCTCGGGGGCGACGAGTAGACCGAGATCAGTTGACATGAAGAACCTCATCGTCTGTGCACAGGTGATCATTTACCGCCAGCACCCTGTGATCGAGGCGCGCGCCGACCTGCGCCTCGTGTGGAGCACCGACGATCGTGTCGATCCCGATCCGGCACTGGGATCCGACGCGCATGCGCGGCGGGATGATGCAAATCTCGCAGACCGTGTGCGCGGGCTTTTCCCGCGCGATCACGGCACGAGCCGCGGCGAGGGCGCCGGGGCGCATCAGCTCACCGGCATTGATGGCCACGCAAAACCGATAGGCGACATCGTCGAACAGCGCGGCGCCGAAACAATCGCGGGGAGTGGTGAGAGCCGACCCATCCAAGAGTGCCGTGGAGTCCAGAATGGCGCCCGCGGCGGAGTTCGGCGCCAGCATGGTCGTGATGCCGAGCGTCGAATTCTGCCCGAGTGACCAGACGGTCGCGCTGAGCGCGAGCTCCCAGATAACTGCGTTGACCCCGGCGTAGATCTTAAGATAGCGGCGCAATCCTTCGAGCGTGCCGCGGCGCGAATACAGCCGGAATGCCTCCGCCAGATACTCGCGCGCTTGCGCTTGCGTCCAGTTCTGGTCGAGCTGCCAGGCGAGCCACCCGCAGAGCCACGCAAGCCATGATGGGTAACCGCGATCGGGCACGGCCGCCGGATCGAACAGCCGCGTGAGCGCGACGATTTCATGACGCAGTCCGCCGAGCGCGGTCTCGCCCAGCGATAGAAACCGCTCGAGCAGGTCGCGCGAAATGGGATCCGCCCGGTAGAGGGCGGGCAGGTATTTCATGTAGGTATCGCGGCCATAGTCGATGCGGATTTGCGCGATGGATGGTGTTGCAGTCCCATCGCTACGGACCACGCCACCGATCCACAGTCGTCGTGCCGGCGCATTGAAAATCACCGCCTGAAGCGCATCGCGTGGCGCGGCTTGCCAGCCCGGAAACGGAGTATTCGTCGCGGGCGCGAAGGGTGGGGTACCCGCCTCATCGGTCCAGGTGAATAGTTGAATGTGCGTCGCCGGCGGCAGCGCCGCGGGGTGCAGCGTAAAACGGTACCAGGGGGTGTCGCCGTCGAGTGCCTGAAACGGGCCGCCCATGAAAAGACCGGTGAGTGCGTACTGTCCGCCGGTCGCCGCGAGATGAAGGACGCCGCGCGCATCGATTGTCATGCTCTGCAACGCGAATGACGGCCATAGGTTGGCCGCATTCAGATATAGAAAACCCGTGGGCGCGGTGGCCTGCATGGCTATCCTTCGACCCCCATCCACACGACGCGCCAGCCGAGTTGCGCGAGCAGTTTCGGTCCGCCGACGGGGTCGGTAATGGCCGCGGGGTTGACTCCGCCGGACATACCGGGCAACGCCACTTGCAGCGTGAAGCCGCTGCGCGAACCATCGGTGACGCTGACGAAATCGGCGATGGTCAGCTTGGGACTCGCGAGCGACCGATTGCCGATGATCTGCGCCATATAACGGGGGATCGACTGGAACTTTGCGGCCGAGGTGTCGATGGCGGCGGTGAACCCGAGGTTGACCGCCCCCTGCTGCCAGGCTGTCCAATGAATATCTTTCGCCAGCAGTTCGCCTGCGCTGAGCGCCGCGCATGAGGCGGGGGTCGCGTAGCGGCGCACCGAACCTAAGACCGGACCGGCCAACACGCAGTTCTTGATGCTGACCTGCCCCAACACGACGTCGATGCCGAAGTTGAGCTGGGCGGCGGCCTTCCACAGGATGGCCGGAGCGTTGCTCAGCCGGACCGCGCCACCGGGACTGCAGGCGGTGGCGCTGCGCTGCTCCTCCGTGGGTTCATCGGCATCCTCGACGTAGTTCGCGACCAGATAATAGGTCGCCGCGGAACCATTCGCTCCGCCGGGAACGGCAGGGATGGGTATCTGCAGAGGAGTCGTGAGCAGGATTTCGCGGCCGAGGATGTCGATGGCAAAACCCGGATTTACCGTCACCGAGGTGTCGCCGCGTTTGCCCAGGACATCAAGCCCGACGGCGATGCCCCACGCATGGAGCGTGCGATTGTGCAGCCAGCGGAGCTGGCGATTGTTGCCGTCGAGGAGCGTCAGATCGTCGGCGGTGAGGAGTTCGCCCGGGAAGAAGCGAAGTCGTTCCAATAGCGGTATGGCGCTCACGCTAGCTCCCTTGAGTACGCGGTCAACAGATCGGCGTTCTTGAACGGCAAGTCGACGGCGAACCAGTTGATGGTCCATCCGCTGCTCTCGGCCTGCGCGGCGTTTACTTTGATCGCGGGCGTGCCCGCACCAGAGACAGGGACGACAAAGGTGAAGCCGGTGGGGTCGGCCGAGGCGATGAACGCTCGCGCCACCGGCGGCCCTCCCGCGAGTTGCGCGAAATAAGCGGGCGTCATGATGAAGCCGGCATTGGAGGTATCGATCGCCGCCTGAATTTCCCGCGCCTTGATGTCTTTCACATCGATCCAGCCGGTCTCGCCGGGTCGCGTCGCATCCGACCAAGTCCGCGGCCGATCCGCGGTGGCGGCGCGACGCTGAATGGAAGTATCGACCGCACTTGCCAGCTGACCGCCGGCGATCAACACGCGCGCGAGCAGAATGTCGGCACCCGGTTGCACGTGTTTTACGGTCTTCCACGCAAGCTCGCCCGATTCGATGTCTGTCGGGTTCATCGCGCCGGGACACAAGGCGGCGAGATCCGGTGCCGCGACGCAGTCGGTAAGGCGCACGCCGCGCGACAAGACCAGATACATCGTCGTGCTCGTCATGTTGGCTGGTGTGGCGACCCGCATCGCCCGCGGTCGAAGTAACTCGCAGCCATGGATATCGAGTGCGTAACCGGGTCCGACCAGCACAGCGTGCGTGCCGAGCGAGTTGACCTGCAGTCCCTCGACAATCCCCCAGGTTTTGTGCAGATATCGGATGTGAAGATGACGGAGCCGGTCGGCGGAGTGAACATCTTCGCGCAGATCCTTCGACAGCAGCGTCTGGCCGTCGCGCCAGGTGATGCGCTCGAGAGGCGTCGCAAGATCGCGCGGCGTGTTCATGCGCTCGCCACCTGAATCTGGTGCGGACCCGACGTCACCAAGAACGTCGGACAGAGCGCGATGTCGCCGCATTGCGCCGTGAGGGAATTGGCGGTCAGGGTGAGCGACGTGACGTAGTCGACACCCGGGACGTTCGCGATCAATTGCAAAATCTCGGCGTGATAGACGTGGCGTCCGAATGGCCAGCCGAGCGCCGCCGGTCCGCCGGTCAGCGGATCGAGAAAATAATCGAGCGCCGCGATGACTGCGCTTCGCACCGAGGCGATGCTGGCACCGGTGAGGGTATGAACAGTGGCGGTCACCGTAATGATCACGTAGGTTGGCGCGGCCACTTCGATGCGCGTGCAGATAACCCGCCGCCGATTAAGATACCGTCTGACCGCGGCGAGCAGACCGGGCGATGGCTGCGGCTCGGCGACCGGCATTCCCGGCAGAATCACCACCGTCACGACTCCCGTTGCATGCAGGCCGGGGAGCGCGGGATCCGTGTCGGACCAGGCGCGCGCGCGGGCCACCATGGTCCCGGGTACGTCGCGGGCGATCCGTTCGGTATCAAGGAGATTGACCGCCTGCGATGGCACGGGAAGCGCCAGGACCACGGCGTTGGGAAGCTGATCCAGCGTGCTCTGCTGCGCATTCTCGGCGACATCCAGAATGCGCTCGTGTGCGTGGACCACCGTCGCTGCGTCGCCTTCGATACGGGTCAAGGGCGCGGCGGGGAGTCCGCCGGCGGCGGCGCTTGGATTGCCGGCGATCTTCGACAGCAGCAAGCGCTCTGCCGCTGGAAGGGATGCGAGCAGAGACGCGTTCATCGGCGTCGCGGCAACGCCCGAAATCGAGTTTGCGGCGACATTGCCGCCATCGGCGAGCGTCGCACACCCGGTGACGACGATTGCAGTGGCCTCCGGAAACACTTGACCTTGTTCGCCATCCCCGCAGGTCACAAGACCGCTCGTCGGGTCGAGCGTGTAGGCCAGATCGGTGCGGCCGCAGGCTTCGAAGTCCGGCACCTGTCGCCATTCGGTCCAGTTGATGCCGTCATGCGTGAAAAGACGGATGCATCGGTTTTGCACCGGTGGGTTCGGGATATACACCTGTTGAGTCGGAACAGCTGTTCCGAGACCCGCTACGGCGAAGGCAATCGCGATCGAACCCGCATTGCCGGCGAGCGGCGGCACATAACTCAAGACATCGAAGCTGGGCACTCCTGCCGCGGGTGGCGATTGCACCGCAAGACTTTGGATCGCGAGATTCGCCGCAAGCACGAACTGCAGCGAGATCGGCTGGCCCGGGCTCGGCGGCGTGATGAGCGGCAGCACGGTACCGGCGATGGTGAGTTGCTGCCACAGGGGTATTCGTTGTACCGCATGGACCGCATTCGTAAGCACTCTCGCCAGCACCACGGGCGCGTCGTAGGCCCCGCCGGCAAGCCGCACGCGCAGATAATAGAGCGGTGCGGCGATGGTACCGACCAGCTTCCGAGTGATGGAGGGAGGTAGGTTGACCTCCACCAGACCGTCGAGGGTGAGGGATCGCGTATCGTCAACGACCTGGCCCGGCGCAGGACGTGCCGGCACCGCAACGGGCGTGAGTGAGGTCCAAGTTCCGCCGGCAAAGACCTCCCAAACCACGCGGGCGGAATGGTGAGCCGGCACGGGGCCCGGATCGAAATTGCAGTCGATGGCCGCCGGGGTTACTCCGCCGCACGGCCAGCCGGGCGCCTCCGGCCGGCATGAGGCACTCTGCTCGGCCGCCTCCGCCACGATGCGCTCGCGCTCGCGAGCGTCTTGCCCTGGTCCGGCGAAACGCAGCCACAAAGCGACCGGGGATCCCGAGGGAAGGGTGTCGAAGCCAAAATACAATGCCGCTCCGACCGGTGGATCCGTGCCCAACGCAGCGAACGATATGCCGTCGGCGAGGTCGCGCGAATGATCGTGAAACACGCCCTTTCCGTCATCCACCTGCAGCGCGCTCAGGATGACCTGAGCCAGATCGATGGCGCGCTCGGTTGCGAAGATCGCCGTGCCGTTTGTAGCCGCACGAAACTGCGTGCCGCGCGGCACTTCGAACGGTGGGCCGGGCGGTACCGGTCGGTACGCAATTATCGTGTGCGCAGGCAGCGGACCGCGCCGCGGATAGCCGATGAAGGCGAGGAATTTCCAGGTGAAGCGGTCGGGCACCTGATCGAGCTGATAGACCATCGACTCCGTCAGCCACGCGTACATTTCCATGAGCGTGATGCCCGGGTCGTGCGCGTTGAAGTCGGTCCACTGCGGCGCGTACCGCGGGATGAGCGGTATGGCTTCCTGCGTCAGATCCAGCCAGCGGCGATCGTCGAGGTTGGGAAGAGGAAGGGTCATGGCGTCAGACGTCCATCACGATGAGCATCGGACCGGCAGCCACCAGCCGCTGGGTCGGTACCAGGACCACATCGCCACAAGGGATGAGATCCCGCAGCAATTCCAGTTGCTGGACGTAGTCGACGCCGTCGATCCCTTCCACAAGCCGAGCGACGTCGGACAAATAAACGCTGCGGCCGAACGGCCAGCCGCGGCCATCCGGCCCACCTTGGAGTGGATGAAAGAAGAGGTTGAGCGCTGCCTCGACCGCGGACTTGACCATCGCGGATTGGCCGAGCTGTTTCGGCGCCACCGTCGCGCTGACGCCGACCAGCATATAGTTCGGGGCGATCACCGTGATGCGGCCGCTCTCGATCGAGGCAGGTGCCCGCTCGGCGAGGTACGCCATCACCTGCTGCTTGAGTTCGTAGGACGGCTTGGGTTGCGGATCCAGGCTGCGCGGTACCAGAATCAGCGTCACATAGCCGGGGGCAGCGCGAAGGTTAGCGCTGGTCGCCGGCAGGCACCGCGTGATCGCGACCCCGGGGGACGCTTCCAGGGCGAGTGCCTCGTAGTCTTCGGCGGCCAGCGCGGAACCGCGATGGCGCAACACTTGCG
>Ga0210399_10004031_pt1 | contig 11417 bp, 11 predicted proteins | sample IncBWC14MmetaG_FD_150865 | JGI IMG/M metagenome (GOLD analysis project Ga0210399, IMG submission 150865) | Forest soil microbial communities from Barre Woods Harvard Forest LTER site, Petersham, Massachusetts, United States - Inc-BW-C-14-M | ecosystem: Environmental > Terrestrial > Soil >...
GGCAAATGGATTTCAACCAGCGACATCCTAGCCCTGCACTAGGCGCTCAATGGTATTTCGCATTTTGTAAGTTGCTGATTCTAAAAGATTGGTCGGGCGAAAGGATTTGAACCTTCGACCTCCTGGTCCCGAACCAGGTAAGCCAACAACCTAAGTCGCTGTCCTGGCGTCACTTGTAGGTTTTGGGACTGCTCTCAGATGGACAAGTTGGACAAGTCAGCCGGAAAGATGCCGTGAAAACTGCGCCACCCGGAGAATCAAGTGCGTTGCCTGCCTCGCTGCCATCCTCAGTGAGGATTGGGATATAATGCGCCCATGCTCAAGAGCGTGACGCTGAAGAATTTCAAGCTTCACACCTCAACAAAGATCGACACTGCCCCGCTAACCGTTTTCATCGGCCCCAACAACAGCGGGAAGAGCAGCGTCTTTCAGGCTCTCCTGCTGTTGCGCCAGAGTGTGATGGGCAACGTTGGAGCTCTTCTGAATCCTGTGCCTAGGCAAGCGACGGACGAAGATCAGCCATTTCTCTATGATTCAAATCACCAGATCGACCCGGGCGCCTTCAACGACATAGTTCATTCAGGCGAACGAGAGATTGGGTTTGAGATCGAAGGCTCGATTGAGGACCCGGATCCGCAATATGGGGGCCGGCGGAGCGCACAAATTGCCTTAGGATTCCGTGAGAATCAGGTGAGCTACCACAGGGGTACTTTGTCCTTTGACGTTAGGGCCCAAGGCGGCAATCGAACGCTAACCTGGACTTGGGCGCGAGGACCTGTAGCACGAGTACCGCAACAACCAAGTGTGGGTCTATTTGGCAAGAACTTCATTTTCGCGGCAAACGACTATCCACAGATGCTTGTGCCCCAGGGATTCACCTCTACTGGAGGGTCCACCATTGATCCCGCGCTGACCGCGGAGTGGTCATCATTGCAATATCGAATCGCACAGAGTCCGAGATCCGTTCTTGCGTCGGTCCATTATGTTTATCCGCTGCGCGGTTTGGAGGAATCTGGTTATCCACTTACGGGAGGAGCTGAGACCAGCATAGATAGGACAATGCTTGCGGATCGAACGCTGGCTCTATTGAGTGTTCTAGCGTACCGACCAGATGTCCTGGACCGAGTCTCCGAATGGATCGCGAATCTGATCCCAGTGAGAGTCAGAACTAAGCTTGTCCCTGCCAAGCGTGTAACTCTAATCTGTGAGCCTCTAGATCGGAAGATTGGAAGAAATGGACTCTTCTCAAATGAAGGGACGGGGGCCAGCCAACTGCCCTTCATCCTTGTGCCAATCGCTCTGTGCCCCGAAGGCGAAACAGCAATGATTGGAGAGCCAGAAGCTCATCTGCATCCGCGTGCGCAGAGTGAACTGGCGCGCCTCTTTATTCGTGTTGCGTCCACTGAACGTAAACAGTTGCTAATCGAGACGCACAGCGAACACATGCTCAACTCACTTTTGCACGCGGTCGCGAAAGGAGATTTGAGCAAAGAAGCCCTGGCCATCTATTACTTCGAATCGCAGGGAGGGAAGGCGGAGGTACGCAGACTTGTGGTGGATGGTTATGGCCGCGTTGAAGGCGGTCTTCCGGGATTTTTCGATCAGAGTCTGACCGAGTTAACGGAATACCTTGAGACACTCAAGAAAAAGTGAAGCGTGAAGCATCGCTTTCTGCTCGATCTGAACATCATCTATCATGCAGTGCGGGGAGTTGATCGACATAATAATCCCGATGGCACTTGCGCGGATTTGCTTCGCCTCATCGGACAGAATTGTCACAAGATCATCGTCAATGAATACCTACTTGGCGAATATCTGAAGCGGCTACGGGAATTATTTAATACTAAAGCTCCAGCGCTTCCTCCCATCTATTTTGTCCAACAACTCTTATTCAAGGCGGAAAAATTCAGCCAGGAGACGGGAGAACTGCCCGCAATTCCGCTGGGAGTAGCCTTACCCCGAGAGGATGTCGAAATTGTCAGGTCGGCTTTAGTATCACTGCCAGTTTTGGTGGCTGCCGATGGTGAACTTTGCAATGCAGTGAACGAGAATCCGATTCTTGGATTGCGGGCAATGACCCCCGAAATGGCTTTGGATCTCGCTCGAGAGACGTAGGTGGTGGGTGTCCCCAAGAATTGCAGGTGATCTCGTTCTATTGGGGTATCGAGTAGGAATAGCCGAGCGGCTGAAGCTCGCCTATATCAATATCCCATGGCTGGATCAACCTAACTTGGCCGCCGCTGGCAGTGTGTTCGAGTTCATCCGTTGCTATGTCTATACTATGTACCACAAACAGAACCATCTGCTCCTTGTGTGCTCGGGCGAAAGTGAGCTCATTAGGCGTGAGTAAGACGAACAAACCGGGAGTCGTTGTCCCTTTTACCTCTACGTACAAAGTCTTCTCCGGATTTGAGCACAGCAAGTCATACGGTTTTCCGAAGACCTCAACCTTGTATCCAGCGGACTCAAAATGCTGTTTTGCAATCTTTACAGCGTAATCCTCTACCACTTTTCGGAGTTTTGGAGATACGAGAAAGCCTTGGCCGCGTTGCCCTAGTCCGGTCTTCTGATCCAGGATTGCAAGTGCTTGTTCAGTATCTAATTCCAGATTGTTCGTGCTGCGAATCTCCTCTTTCAACTTCGCTGCTAATTCTTGCAACGGTGACCAGCGTTCAACAAAAATTGCTGGCATCTTGGTCAAATAGCCCTGGTAGGCTCGCAGGCGTTTAGGGTAGGGTTGAAAGGGCACGAAAAGCGGTTTTTCAGAATTCCTCGTCTTGATCCAATCCCTAACCCAACTCTCGTCCCGCTGAACGGCATCCAGAGTTAGAGGACTCGCGCTCTTAACGAATGGATGAAGCTGCAGTCTCCAAGCTGGGCGGGACTTAATTGAAGAGACTTTCCGACGACCAACGGTGCCGTGAGGAATCCACTGGATCATTCCTTCCCTTGCGTATTCCGTTGCCGTTGACGCTCCTACGAAAGCTCGCTGTGTCGTGGAGTAATGAAAGACAATATCACCGGGCTGAATGAGCTTAATCAATGAATAGGACCAATAAGGTTTCCCTGCTTCGTCGCTCTGAGGACAGTTGAGGTCTCCGCCTATATCCTCGCGGCCCGTTATTTCGCACCAATAAATTTCAGAAGGATTTCCTTGCCACCAGTATTTCCTAATATCCGTCATAGTGGCGCTCCTCCAACCGAGAGAGGGATTCTGGACTCCGCAACTTCCACGGACATGTTTATCAATGTTATTCAGGTAACAAACTTCGGATCATACTCTAGCGACGCGCATGGCTCCGGCCGGTGGTGGAATCCGCAAATGCTCGCAGAAAAACATGATCTCAGAGCCTTCACGAACTTCGCGCGCGCTATATCCTACCTTATAGGCTAGGCGCCTACAGCTCGCGTACATTTTGCGAACCGGCGCGACATTGTCATAGGAAACTATCCATTTTTGGTGACAAACCTTTTTGGTCATTAATTCGGCAATTCGCAAATGGTCTTCGTGAACGTAGTAGTCATAGTAGAGAGCCTTCCCCTTCATGTAGTAGGGCGGATCAAGGTAAATTAATGAATTCTCGGGAAGCGTGTTCAAACGCACTGACAGAAATTTGTGCGCGTCTTCTCTTGAGAGACTGATGCGTCGGCGCAGCCTAGCGATTGCTTCAATGCGACGAATGAGTTCCGGTGCATTAAATCGCGCATCGATCTTCCAGGGGCCAGACTGGTCTCGGCCCCCGATGATTCCACCATTCAGAATGCCGGACCGATTTGTGCGATTAAGGAAGAACGCCGCAAAACCAAGGCTGAGGTCGTCGTGATCTTCATAATTGATAAAAATGCGCTTTTGCCTATCCCATGATCGAACAGTTAAGCGTGTGTTCCTTATGAGGCGCGCTAACTCATCTGTATGATCTAAAACGCTTTTCCAGAACGCGTGTATGGGGCGACTTATGTCGTTGATGTGAATCTTTGTGACGTACTCTTGAAACAGAAGCTCGAGAGCGATTGCTGCCCCACCTGCGTAGGGTTCGATGTATTCACCATCATTCAGACAATTTAGTTCTATCAAGCCTTTTACAAAGTCTGCTAGTTTGCCTTTCCCGCCTGGATACCTAAGAGGAGTGAAGTGCGCCAGTCGACGTGCGGCCGCTTGATCGGCCTTCTCCTTGTCTTTCACGCCCAGATTCTTTCAAAAAGTGGCTGCGCTTCGTCCCAAGCGCCGATAAGGTCATGGCGCTTGGGAATTACAAACAAGTTATGTACGTACGCATGAAGAAGATCGATATGTAAGGGACTCCGTTTGTCAGTCAGCGCTCGGGTCACACCAAAGAAGTCCCTTTTGTTGCAATTGGTTTGCTTCACGAGATGATCCACTACCTCCTCGAGCTTTTTGGAAAGCTTTTTATCATACTCCTTGCCACTTTTCTGGTCTTTTCCTTTGAGTGACAACTTGTGCCGCCTCATGTAATGGTCCACGGAAAGTTCTAGGAATACCCGCAACAATACCGCAATCGCGTTGTAGGCATCTTCTATTTTTAGTGTTTTAAGTTCCTTAAATATTGCAGCTAACCGATTGTCCTGAATATTTAGAGTGACTCCTCTGGGCACAACAGTTTTACGTTCTGATGGATCAGGCCTGCGCTTCTTTCCTCCCGAGCGCCGCGGTTTCAGCGTGAAATCACTCTCCGAAATACTCTCGACCGGTCGAAACTTGACCCTGGTTGCAAAACTCGGTTTGCTCGCAGAATCAAAACTGTCTATATAACCAACCTGTTGCGCTTGATTTTTTAGATCGCTAACCGTCACGCGCTTCATCGCTAAATCAAGTACCATACGTCGAAGCGGCTTCATAAGTTCGTCAGGGGGTAGGTCAGAGACTAATTTTCGTTCATGAACGTCTATTCCTACCCTACTCCGAACTTCACGGGATGAAAGAAGGCGATCAAGAGTTGTTATGGGGTAGTCGTTGCGATCAAGAAGTCGTTCCTGATCTTCGGTTAGGTTGCCTCTTAACTTTACGAAGTCGAGAGCCTGCAGCGCTGGATCAGAACCTCTAAAGCGTGAAGTGGCCAAACCAGACCAGGACACAACGCCGCGACCCTCGTTCTCACCTGTGTGCCTCAAGAGGATCCAGGACGTGCCAGTTTCGCGGCTGGGAGCTTCGAAACCTGCAATTGGCTCTACCTGCTTTCGGTCAAATTTTTCAGCAAGATTTTCAAAGCGTTTGCGGAGCGATTCCTTAATTTCAAGCCCGGTGAGCACAGTGGGATTTGCCAGAATTCTCAGTGCTGCAACGCGTCGGTTGCCCTCCAGAGCAATAAACTTTGCGGGGTCTTTTTCGCTGCGCAAGACGAGCAACCTATCCATCGGATTCATCCCGTCCTCAACGATACTCTCGGCAAGCGCGTATAGTTTCTCTCGCTGATCGTCCAGTATTTTCTGGAGAATATCTCGCTGTCCGCCACCACGCGCGAAGCGAGGATTCACTGCATCAAGAAGAAGGTCTTCGATCTGAAGATCAATCGCGCCCATCTTTTCCCTCCAATAGCCCCACCGCTCAACCGACTGATTGTTCTACCGGAAGAACAACTTTAATCTGATTCGTTACCCAGCAAGCTCGACAAAGTGGGATACTTGACGCATTTGACACCTGGGGGTTGCGCGTAGCTGCTTGTTCTTCTGAGGGTCAAAGCTGCGCGCCTAGCGGAACAGCGTCCTCCCTTCGCAAACATCTGATTGATGAGGTATTAGAAAATGGCATTGGAACGACTAAAGAGAGTCCTCCAATCACAATACGCCGTTCAGCTTCGAAGCAATCAGCGTCTCCTGAATCGCGTGAACGCTAAGGTCAATCGAAGAGCACAAGAGTTCGCAGCAAAGGGACAACCAGCCCCACTAACCAAAACCCCAACTACGGTTGCTTTGGTAGAGGCCCAACCGCAATGGCAAATCCGCGCCATAGACCTACTTCATAAAATTGGTCATCTTACGACGCCAACGTGGGTAAACATGGCACAACTAAGCGCGAGCTGGGCGACCAGGAGGTATTTCTGGGCGATAGAAGGCGGAAATGGCGGGAAGCAAAACTTCCGGCTAAGTGCAGACGCCCGCCTAATCGACTTCCACCAGAAAACGCTCCTTTCTGATGAGTTCGGGGTAGGCATGGCTGGTTTGCTAGTCGAGCAGTTTTTCAATGCCCCATCCTTTGTGGATGTCTCTGTAGCCTTGAATGATCCAACTCTGTATCAGGATGTCCAACAGGTCGCAGACGCCGAACCGGATTATCTCATGTGGGGCGAAGATCCTGCGTCCCCATACTACGTCGTCGAGTGTAAGGGGTGCCAGACAAACTCTTCGACCAGCATGGATCAGCTTCGACGAGGTCTTGAGCAAGTGCCGTCCCTCATTTTTGGAACTGGCGCACGCGCCCCCGTGACACTGGTAATCGCAACGTGCATGGAAGAAGATCGGACGACGGTGTATGTGTTGGATCCACCGAATGACGACCCCACGAACCCGCACCCTCCTGACAATTCTCAGAGAAAGAAGATATCTGAAAGAACAGACAAACGGACCTGGAGGATCACTGACCCCGAGGCTTTTGAGAGGCGGACCCAACTTGCCAAGGAATCTGAACTTCTCAAGTGGGCTGGACAATTTAGCAAGGCATTGAACCGGGATGCGCGTCTTGCTCCGATGGAACACCCGCCCAAGTTGCAGGATTTCGATCTTGATATCAGGAAAACAAACATAGCCTCATACAGGGGCTATTTGCAACCTCTCTTCCCTCAGTTGGGGTATCCGCAGCTGAGGTTGTTCACTGGCGTCGAAGAGGAGCTTTTAGCAAGCATTCAGGAAGGGTCTGCAACGGTACGCCAAACGGCTAAGGCTATTCAGGATCGAGTTGCGGAACAAAAGCTCAGTCTGGAATCGCCATATGAAAGCCTCAGCCGCAATGGAACGTGCATGATCATCGAGGGTTTGGGTTGATGTAAGCATCCATTTTTTGTCGTTCTCGTCGACATCGGGTCCTTTCCAATTCAGAACCTCCCTCAAATTTCAATCTGCGGGAGGCGTCATGCGCACGTGCGCAAGCGTGAGCTTTGGACGAAGGAAATTGCGCGTGTGACACATTTCGCTCGTATCGCACGTGCGGCGGGAGTACTTGTACCCCTTGTTGCAATTGCGACGCTAGCGCTGGAATCAACAGCTAGCACGTGCTGCGCATAGTATTTATAGCCGCTGTTCCAATCGCGACGCTAGCGCTGGAATTAACGCCTAGCACGTGCAGACGCGTGACCAGTACCAGCGTGATTTCACTCCTCCGGTAATTTCGCATGCGAATCCCCCCGGCCTGGCTCTTGGTGTCTGGAGGAAGTAAAATCTGGTGTACGCACGTTTACCTGGGAGCCTGGGCCTCTTGAAGGGAATTCGGAGATTGTTTTTGCCCCACGTGGGTATGCGGGGCTCAATTAAGCACTTATTTGAGGAGTTTCAGAATTCCCTGTGGGACCGACGGGAAAACTACCAGGGCGTTCCAAAAGAGAGACGAGAATCCCATCATTCCCGACTTCATCACCTAGCCCATGGGGCACGGCAGCGGAAAGCATTTTTGCCGGGCGAGCTCCAGTCATTGCGGGAAGTTCTGTGCGAACTTCTCTCCGATGAGAGTTGCGGAGAATGGCTCGGGTTCAATGATCTTGCCCGCCCCGACACTAAGCCCCCCTTGAGGCGTCTGGCCGGTCTCATTCGAGAATCTGACTGGTCAGATGCGGAAAACACTCACAAGTTGCGCATGTATCGGGCCGCCGCCTTTGTCGACGTGTTTCGTCCTTGCGTTCTCGATTGGCACACGCCCCATGATCCCGACATGGGCCTAGTTTCTGAATTTATCGCTGTGTTCACGCGCCCCGGTATCTCACCCGAGGAACAAGCCGATCTCATCGAAGACCTGTCTAGACCCCTTGTCCCATTGGAGGCAATCGTTCGAACAGAACGCGGCCCGCGTCTGAAACTTTCGCCAAGTGAACTGCACTATGTTTGGGAAACCAACAACTTGTCTCATGATGAGCGCGCAAAAGCCTGGGACAATCGCACTCCGAATCCATTTCAGCCATTTGGCCGCTCCAATTGCGAAATGTATCGGGACGATAAGCTCACGCATAGATGGCGTTCGGCCGTAAATCATCAACGAGATAAGGCGAAGGCTCTCTATGGTTCGGATCCTGGCGACGGTGAAGGCGAAGCTAATTAGCTTCAGAGCGCATTCCTCGGATTCCTGCATACTCCTCTAATTACCTTTGTTTTCAATCGAATTGCTGCGTTTTCACCCCTGCCAAGTTGCACGCACCCGCATACTAACGCCGCGATGCAAAAGAAATATCTTTGCCACGATTGCGGGGCCGAGTGTGGGGCACCCGCCTATTTGCGACTGCAGGTAACTCGCCTCGGATGGAAACGCGCTTCTCAGTTACCACGTTGGCAGAGGTCGATTCCGGTTGGGCACTTCTGTGAGGAGTGCCTCCTGGCGCGTGTGCGCACGGCTATAGGCGGCGACTTTGACTTGTCTCAAGTGGAGCGGCATGCGGGGCGTAAAACCACACCCATTCGCCTGCGCACACAAGAGGAGTCCCAATGAGCTTCGGAGGAAGGCTGGCGCAAATCCCGAGCAATCCGGGCGCGGAACTTGGACGACGGGCCTGGTCTTCCGCCGAGGAGTTCGATGGGGGCGGATGCGCCTATGCAGGCCCAGAGGATAAACGCGCTCCCTCTTCCCGCGCGGTTTTCGCGCGCGGGGAGAGGGCGGGGGGAGAGGGGCTAGAAGATTTTCAGAAAAACTTTGCGGAAAAGTTTTTCGGAAAATCGCCTTCTTATTCTCGACGGGGTTTACAGATTAATTGCGACAAGCGGGGAATATGAAACCAGAAAAGTGTTTTGTATGTGGAACTTTTACGGTAGTCGGGCCAGTGAAGGGGAAGCCTGGTCAGTTCGGTTACGCTGCCCTTTTTTGCAAGTCATACCGCTGTGATCGTTGTCGTAAACCCAAGTTGAAAAAAGTGCGTAAGCGTATCTCGGAAGTGGCCGAGGAACACAAGCTAACACGAATGGTCACGTTGACTCTCGATCCGAAGCGTATTCCTAAGAGAGACCGTAAGCATACGGACCGGTATATCCGTAAATGTTGGAGCAATATGCGGGTGTTACTTGCAAGGAAGCTCGGGGGATCGCTGCCATTTGTTGGCGTGTTGGAGTTCCAGAAGAACGGAAATGCACACTTGCATCTGTTAGTTGGCCGTTACATCGCGCAAAAGTGGCTCTCTTTGGCGTGGCAGTCCGTTGGTGGCGGGCAGTATGTCGACATCCGTTCCGTTGATGTGCATCGCGTTGCAGCGTACTTGTCGGCTTACCTCACGGGTGACAAAGTTTTGCATACTCTCGAATTGCTCCCCAAGCGGGCACGGATTTTTACCACATCGCGCTCCATCGTTCTCTGGGGCAAGAAGAAAACAAGCGGCTGGTGGCTGCGTCGTGTGGGGATAGAAACTTTCTACGATGCTGCGCCAAACCCGACCCATGTGCGTTTCGAGCCTGTCGAGGATTTGAAACCCTTCGGGCTGGAATTGCTTAGTTACTTCGAGTCCCCGCCTTTGCAAGAGGCCCTCGGAAATCGAGACGTAATCACAGTTCTGAGGCAAGCACTACCCAGATGGAATGGAGAGGCTCTCTAGCATGGCGTGCCGTCACTCCATCCACGTCGTGAGGGCGAGGCCGTCGTCACAGGTTTGTGGACTAGCGGACGACCAGCCTGCTATCGTCTCTCCGACGCCAGGACTGCGACAAGCGAGGAGAAAGCGCTTGGACGCAAGAACTGGACAGGACGGCACGGTGTACCAAGAGGGAAGAAAACAGACGGATGAGTGGTTGCCGGAAAAACCGGCATACCTTCGCATCTATCTGGATATTCCCGGCCAACATGAACGAGTGAAACACAACGAACCCCTCGGCAAAAGTGCCACACGGGAGGAGGCACGAAGAAAAGCAGATCGCTGGATAATGAGGAACGGAATCAATGACAGAGAAAAACTAGAATTCGCTTTGCAGCCCAGTGAGATAACTTTCCGCTCACAGGCCGCTTGGTGGCTCTCTGAAATCGCTTCCGGTCGCCTCAAGTCACGCCAGAAGAACAAGCGCGGCCAGAAAATTAGAGTGTCTACTCTGGACGCGTACACGACTGCAATTGCCTATCTAAACGAGAAAATTGGGGACCGTACGCTCGCCACTTTCGACAATTGGGAGATGAAAGAATTGATCTCCACAATGGAAGCAGAAACGAGAGATAACGGCGAACGGCGTTTCACACCAAAGACCATCGTCAACTACTACCTGATCGCGGCAGCAGTATTCGCCACTGCAAAGGATCGCAAGGGCAAACAACTTTTCCCGCGTCAGTGGGACTTGAATTACATCGGCTTGCCAGCAGTCGATAAGAAAACGCAGAAGACACCTACACTTGAGGCGACCGAAATAGAAACTATCTTGGCCGCCGCCAAGAAACTTTACCGCGTGCTCTATTGCCTGTTGGCCGGTTCCGGTTTGCGGATTTCTGAGGCCCTGGGCCTCGAAATAGGGAAACACTTCTCAGCGGATTGCTCGATTGTTTACGTTCGCCAGCAGCGCAGCAAAAAAGGGCACGGGATCGAACAGTATCCCAAAACAGACGCAGGTATCAGGGATATAGATTTGGCCCCCGCCTTAGCTGCGCTGGTGAAGCGATTCATCGGCGGTCGCACGAGTGGCTTTCTGTTCGAGACTTCCGGGGGCTTGCCTATGTCACCGCGAAACATTGCGAGAGACAGCTTGCATCCGATTCTTAAAAAGATGGGACGCGAGTTGGCAGGCTTTCACACATTTCGCCGATTCCGTGAGTCCATCCTGCAGATGAGTGAGGCGAGGACCTTGCTTATCGATTTTTGGATGGGGCACGCGAACCGGGAGATGTCGGGGCGTTACGGCAAGCAGTTGCTCGATAACGTCCAGTGGCGGCGAGATTGTGCGGCCAAGGTAGGTCTTGGCTTCGCGCTTCTGACTGAGGAAGAACAGCCGTTAATGGACAAGTCGGGACAAGTTTTGAAAGATGAAAGGCAAGAAGAAGTAGCAGCGTAAGTCTATATGAGAGCGGGAATTAAAATGGTCGGGGCGAAAGGATTTGAACCTTCGACCTCCTGGTCCCGAACCAGGCGCGCTAGCCAGGCTGCGCTACGCCCCGACATTGAAGCAGAATGCGGGTAGCAAAACACCCGCCGAGACACTAAGAATAGCACAGGATCGAAGGGCCCACCAACGAACGAATTCCGGCATGCGGCTAATTTCCATACACTATGCCCCGACAGTAAAACCACCGGAGAGGAATT
>Ga0210399_10004034_pt1 | contig 11416 bp, 11 predicted proteins | sample IncBWC14MmetaG_FD_150865 | JGI IMG/M metagenome (GOLD analysis project Ga0210399, IMG submission 150865) | Forest soil microbial communities from Barre Woods Harvard Forest LTER site, Petersham, Massachusetts, United States - Inc-BW-C-14-M | ecosystem: Environmental > Terrestrial > Soil >...
CCACGCGCGCGCCCAAATGACGAGCGGCTTGAATCGCGCCCTCAATTTCCGGTCGCGGGGCGCGATCCGAACCCATCGCATCCAGAGCTATGACGCTTGGCATGGAGTCGGCTGCGGACGGCTAGCTGGCTTCCTCGACTTCCACGACTTCGCGCCCTTTGTAGTACCCGCACTTGGCGCAGGCGCGATGCGGCATCTTTTTCTCGTGGCAGTTTGGACACTCCGACAGCGAGTGTTTGGACAGCGCATCGTGCGCCCGCCGCGTCGAGGTGCGTTTCTGGGAGTGTCTCCGTTTCGGATTAGGCATGAACAATTCCTCACTTCGTTGCCCCGTCCAAGCTCGGCTTGGGCGGGGATTTTCAAACCGGATCGTTTATATCGCGAATCTTGACGTTCTCGTCGTTACTTCTACGGTCCGGCCTCAATGCTCGAGCTTCTCGCGAATGTCTTTCAGCGCTGACCACCGCGGATCGCCCAACGGCGGAGCGCATGAACACGGCTCCGTATTGCGATTCTTCCCGCAAGTCGGGCAAAGTCCCTTGCAGTCTTCGCGGCAAACCACTTTCAGTGGAACCGCCAGCAGCACCTGTTCGCGAATCGCATCTTCCAGCAGCAGACCGTCGCCCTTGTAATAGCCGACTTCCGCTTCCGCCACCGTCACCGAGAGCTCTTCGTTCCCGGCATCGGTACCCAACGGACGATACAGCAAGTCGAACTTACGCGTCACATCCTGCACCACCGGCTCGAGGCAGCGCGCGCAGGGCAGCTCCAGGCTGGTTGCCAGATCCCCGTTCAGACGGATGTCCTGGATGACGTTCCGCTTCCCGTGATGCTCTTCCACGAGCTGCGCCCGGCCGCTGGTCTTGAGCAACGTGAGTTGACGCACGTCCTCCCCTAAATCGATGGCATCAGGAGGGAACTCCTCTTGGAAATCAATAGGATGGAGTTCAAGCTCAGCAAGTTCGATCAGCATCGGGAACCTCCGCGCCCACCTTTTGATACCGCGAAGGCCCGCGGAACACGCCCAGAGGCGTAAGTTCTCCAGGGAGCAATAGTTAAGAATAATTGGGGCGGGGAGGGGTGTCAAGAAAGGGGGGCTGCCGGAGAGCGGGCGACTTTCAGACTTTCACGCGTGGCATTCAGCCCCTAAATGTGGCAAGACGGACTGGATGCCTAAGAAAACATTTAAAGGCAGTTTCCGAACGCGAACAAAGAGTGCTCCCCGCAAAGGCGAGAAACATTCGAACCTTTCATTCGCAACTCCAAAGGATGAAAAAACCAGGTGACTACAAACTGAAAAAACTGACGATCCCTCACCTGTCAAGCTGTGTCAGAATCGGGCCGAGTGCGTATGCGACGAAAAATCCCACCGAGTATATGAGCGCAGAACACCACAGTATGACCTTGCTTATTCCGCTGACTTCGTCGCACGATGGATTTTCCGGATCGCACGCCTGAGCACGGAGCCTCGGAACAATTAAGTACATATTCAGAAAGCTGAGACCGATCAGAGCACCTGCGACCCCGAATGTCCATTGCTTGTGCTTCGACAGTGTGACCAGCCATGGCATGAACGAGAGCGTGGATGCGACTGACGCTCCCAAGCCGAAGAGCACGAGCAACGACGGGAGCGCGCAACACAGCAATGTGCTCACAGACGTAAATAGAGAGAAGTAGCTCAGCAATGCTGCCCGTTTGTTGGGAGTCCTCGCTACCGCGATCAATTTGATTGCTCCGTTATTGACCGATAACGAATTGAATCTGGTGTTTTGCCCTTTGGCGCTTCTGGTATGGTGCCGTTTACGAGAACAGACTTTCCCACCAGGGAAGCCGCATTCGTAGCCGATACCTCCCGCACAAGCGCCAGTACGTCGTGTGATCCTGAGACCCTCAGCGTCGGCTTTCCAATTACGTCTGCCACCGTTCCTGCAATAGTCGCATTGGAATCCTTCATCGTGAAGCCATTCCTGGTAACCGCGTCGTTCAATTGCTTGAGCGTAGCGGTGTTGCCGGGCCTCAGTTTCACTGTTGCAATTCCTTTCTCAAGACTTACCTGAACCGACTCAACCCCGGAAACCGCTTTTAGGGACACGCTCACGGCGTGTGCACACACCTCTCAATCCATGCCGAAGATCGTGATGTCGATGGATTTGATCTCCGCCGACGCTGAAGATGCGAATACCAAAAGTATTGCGAGCAAAACGGTCATCTTCATCATCTGATTCTCCTAATGTGAATGTGCGTGTTGAAACAACAAGTAGCTGAAATTTACGGCGAATCGCACACGCTCTTTCGGGAACGAAGAGCCGAGGTTCTGATAGACCGGGAACTGAGCGCCGAAGCTGACGGTGTAGTTGTGAAATATGCCCAATGCTGTGGGGCCAAGGAACACTTGGTGAGCTTGGGTGTTTGCTACCGGGACATTACCTTGCAAGAATCTGTTGGAGCGTTCTCCAACAAGTTCGCCAAAGAGTCTCCAATCCCACTTGTCCGGTGGTCTGCGCCACTTCGGGGGACGATAGCCGTAGACCAAACTGTAATCGAAGACATCGGGCCGCTTGTCCCCGTTGTGCTCATAGAACCTGGTGTACGTTCCGCCCAGCCAAAGGTACTGGCTGCGAGACGCCGTACCACTGACTACACCGACCATCGTGCCGGGCACGTTCGTTGTATGTGCAATCCCCCGAAACCCCGATTGCGGGCCGGGGACGACGAGACCTGCAAAGCCAGTCGTCTCGATTCGAGTGCCAACCCTTGTGGCTCGGTGCTGGAAACGCCATGACAGCGTGGAATCAAAATCGTCACCAGGCTGTATTCGGGTCGGTGGGAGTGTCGTATTCCCAATCACCGCGGGAAGGGTAAAGGAGAGCGTCAAATGAGGCGTGAAGCCGTAGGCCAAAAGCTCTCGGAATGAGGCTTCGGAACCGAGCCTCGTATTCCGCCCAAATACTCCTTCGTCAAAACTCCATTCGCCCTGTGAGTTTGTGGGCGTAGCAAGTCCGAAAACTGGCCCATGAGCGGCTGCAATGGCGAACAGGGGCAGTGCAAGAATGAGCAGGACAATGGCAAGTCTCATAATTTCCTCCGCAATGCGTTGAGACACACGGGTCGATACTCGTATGCCGAAGCAACGATGCGGAGTCTAGATTCTGATAACGGAGTTCAAAGCGGGTGGCGCCGGTGGCGGGAGACCTAATCGTGCGTGTGCCGTAGTCGCCTCAGACAAGGGGCCATTCTGGCAAACTGTAACCATAACTGCGCATGCGAAGTCTGGCTGAACCTGTGAAACAGATTGAATTGTCGCTACCGGCGCACTGACGTTTGAAACCGTCTTGCAGCATGGGTGATGACCTGCGCCCATGTGGCAATCACCTGCCATCTTTTTGCAGCAAGCCATTTCCGCATCGGTCATTTGTGGGTTCGGCAGACAAGCGAGTGCCGGAGTCGCCAGCCAAACGGTAAGAAGGATCAAGACGATGCTGGAACGCCACGTTGCCACAACAAGATGCTATCTGTCCGCTGCCTGAGGCGCAAGCGCCTGAGGAACTTGGCAACGTCAACAGCAGATGAAGTGGAAGAATAGTCCAGACTGCCGTGCTCAACGATGAAGCGCGCCGTGTTAGCGCCTAACCTGGGCCGGATGCAGCCGCGTCCTTTCGAACACTCCCGCAGCACGAATCATCTAGCAAACGTTAAGCCACGACCCTCGAACGCTCGCGCCTCCTTACCCCAGAATCGGCAACGCCCGCACCCTCTTCTTCGTCGCCGCATACATTGCATTGCAGATCGCCGGCGCGAGCGGCGGAAGCGGAGGCTCACCTACTCCACTGGGAGCCTCGGTGCTTTCAACAAAGTAAGCCTCCACCGCCGGAATTTCATTCATTCGCAGCGGTGCATAATCATCGAAGTTCCCCTGCACCACCCGGCCCTTTTCAATCGTGATCTGGGCGCGCATCGCGTTGGCGAGCCCATAAATCACGCCGCCCTGGATCTGCTGCTGAAGAATGTTCGGATTGATGACCTGCCCGCAATCGACGGCGGCCACCACGCGATGAATGCGCGGCTGGCCCTGCTCCATCGAAAGCTCCACGACCTGCGCCGCATAGGTACTGAAGCAACCGAAGCAGGCGATCCCGTGATAGTGGCCGGCGGGCAGCGGCTTGTCCCACCCCGCCTTGTCGGCCGCCATTTGCAGAACGCCGCGCATGCGGGCCGTCCGCCAGGTCGCATCGAAGTACTTGATGTCTTCATCTTTCGCGAGCAGGTGCATGCGGTAGGCGAGCGGATCTTCCCCCGCCGCCGCCGCCAGTTCGTCAATGAAACATTCGTTCGCGAACGCGACCTGTAGTGCGTACACCGAGCGCATCCAACCCAGCGGCACCGGCGTTTCCGTCTGGATGTACCGTAACTGCGCCGAAGGGAAGGAATACACCAGCGCGGCTTCGTCCTTCAGGTCAGGATCGACTCCGCCTTCGCCCGGCTGGCCCTTCTGCGCGCTGATCGAGGGCGCCACTAGATCATGCATGAACGCCGCCGGCCATCCCTGCCCATCGAGCACCGCGCTCAGCTTGTGATAGCTCGCGGGACGATACGTGGAGTTGCGCATATCATCCTCGCGTGTCCAGAGGACCTTCACCGGGCCGTTGATTGCCTTCGATACCTGCGCCGCCTCGACCGCATAGTCGTGTTCCAGGCGGCGGCCAAAGCCTCCGCCGATTAGCAACACGTTCACCTTCACGTTGTCGGCGTCGAGTCCGATTGCCGCCGCCACCGAATCGCGCACGTCCTGGGGCACTTGCGTCGGAGCCCAGATTTCGCACTTCGATCCCTCAACGTGCGCCGTGGCGTTGCCCGGTTCCATGGGCGCGTGCGCCATGAAGGGCAACTCGTATGCCGCTTCAATGCGGCGGCCGGAAACTTTCTTTACGTCGCCCACCGAGTACAGCGGCACGCCCGTCTTCGAAGCAGCCTCGCGCATGGACTGCATGATCGCCGCCGTGTTCAGATCTTTATTCGGGCCTTCATCCCATGTGACTTGCAGGACGCGCCGGCCCTCCATCGCACTCCACACACTGTCGGCAACCACCGCAATCGAAGAATCGGTCAGCTTGCCCACGTAGCTGACGCCCTCCACCTTCTTCGCTTCCTTGTCGTCGAAGTTCGCGACCTTGCCGCCGATCACCGGGCAGCGCGCCAGCATCGCGTATTTCATGTTGGGCACGCGGAAATCGATTCCATATTCGGCGCTGCCGTTCACCTTCGCGGGCGTGTCCAACCTCGGAAGTGGCTTACCGACGATCTTGTAGTCTTTCGCCTGCTTCAGCACGACATCGGTCGGCACCGGGAGCGTCGCGGCCTTGGTCGCAAGCTCGCCATAGGTCGCACGGCGGCTCGAAGTCGCGTGCACGATCGCACCGTTTTCCGCTTTGCACGAAGCCCGTCCTACGCCCCAGTGCAAGGCCGCGGCTGAGATCAGCATTTCGCGCGCCGCGGCTCCCGCCCGGCGCATTGGATCCCACGTCGTTCGAACGCTCGCGCTCCCCCCCGTCGTCTGGTCGCCGAATAAAGTGCTCGCTCCCGCCTGCTCGATCTGAATCTGTTTCCAGTCGGCTTCGAGTTCTTCGGCGAGAATCATCGGAAGTGAAGTGTGCACGCCCTGCCCCATTTCCGAGCGAGCCACCACCACCGTAACCTTATTATCGGGAGTGATCTTCAGATAAGCGTTGGGCGAGAACGCGTCTCCCGCCTGGTGCTTCCTCCCATGAGGCAGATAAACGCCGATCACCAGCCCGGCGCCGGCCGCCGCCCCGGCCACGATGAAATCGCGACGCGATAGCGCGCTCATCGCGCACCTCCAGCCTGTGCCACTCGCTGAATCGCGCGCCGAATCCGCTCGTACGTCCCACACCGGCAAAGATTCGCCGACATCGCCGAGTTGATCTGCTCGTCCGTAGGATGCGCCGTCCTGGCGAGCAGTGCCGCGGCCGCCATGATCTGTCCGCTCTGGCAATACCCGCATTGCGGAACTTCTTCCGCGATCCAGGCCACTTGCAGCGGATGCTCGCCGTTGGCCGAGAGCCCTTCAATGGTGGTGATGTTCTTGCCCGCCACCTGCGACACAGGCGTGGAGCAGGAACGCGTGGCCGCGCCTTCGACATGCACCGTGCAGGCGCCGCACAGTCCCGCGCCGCAGCCAAATTTCGTGCCCGTGAGTTGCAGGATGTCGCGCAAAACCCAGAGAAGCGGTGTTTCCGGCAAAGCGCGCACTTTGCGCTCGCTGCCGTTGACGTGAAGGATGATCTCTGCCATGAACGCCCCGATCCTAGTATGCGAAGCCCAACATACTAGCGGAAACCCGGGAAAAGCGAAATGACTGCAGAGACCGTCGCCTGAGCGGCTTTCGTCTTGACAGCTGCTCTCGTCGCGCCCACAATCGGCTGCACAAGCAAGAGTCTCGAGTTCCTTCACTCCCCCTGCTAGTCGAGCCTCGCAAAAGCACAAACAAATAAGGAGATTCTATGAGATGGCTCTCTCTGGGAATTGGTGTGGCGCTGTTATGGGGCGGCATCGCAAACGCGCAATCAGTCATTACAATGCGGGACGCCTGTGATCCGGACAGCTTCAACGCCGCTGTCGGACCCGGCACCTGCGTCGCTGGTCAACACGGAACCACTCCGTTCAGCGACTTCATCGGAGAACTGCAGACCGACCAGAACGCCGGAGCGTGGCGCTTCAATCCGATGTTGAATGCGACCGAAGGAAACTTCAAGCTGGTCCGGCTCGACCTGAAGCAGGGAGATCAGACCACGATTGAAAACAAGGGCGGAGAAACTCACACCTTCACCCGAGTTCAGAAATTCGGTGGCGGATTTATCGCTCCCCTCAATGGCCTCTCGGGCAATCCCGATCGCGCCCCCGAATGCGCCCAGGTGCTTCCGGATGGATCGCTAGCCAGGCAACCGGAGAGTGCCACGAATCAATTCGTGGAAGCTGGCAAGACAGAATCCGGCCCCACCGCTGGAAGTTCCGCGCTTCCGAAAGGAATGTCTCGCTGGGAATGCTGTGTCCATCCGTGGATGCGCATGGTCGTGGTCGTTCACGGACACGACGACTGATTTCAGACGCCCTAGACCGATGGCGTGCCAGGTCGACGGCCCCAGTTCGACGGTGCCCCAGGTTCGCGTCCGCTTTTTGGACGCTAACCTGGGGTTATCTTTTTAGACCCTAACCTGGGGACTCTCGTGCGACGCGTGAGTGCCAAGCCGGATGCAGGGTGACGGGGGACGGGCGCCCCAGCCTATCGGGTTCTTTGCGAGGCTGAGGCTTTTGCGCTGCCCCAATCTAGTTCCTTCCGCTCCCTCTCTGCGTCCTCCGCGGCCGTTCCCCGCGCCCTCTGCGGTTTAAGATTGTTTCGCGTCCTTAGCGGCGGTTCTTTGCGAACTTGCGGTTAAACGCCTTTCGCGCGCCGTGGCATCGCACCGTACAATTCCCCCCATGCATACTGAAGCCGTCACGCACGAAAATCCCACCCTCTCCGGCCGCCACGTTCGTCTCGAACCACTCGCGCATCGCCACCTCGACGGACTCGTTTCCGCCTCCGCCGGCGATCCCGCGCTCTACCAATGGAGCCCCGTCCCGCAAGGCAAAGCCGAGGCCATTCGCTACATCGAAACCGCGCTCGCTTGGCGTGATGCTGGCTCCGCGGTGCCCTTCGCCATCCTGCGCGTTGAAGGCGGCGTCGTTCTCGGCTCAACCTGCTTCTGGAACATCGAGCGCTGGTCGTGGCCGTCGAGCCATCCATCCTACGGCCGCACCACGCCCGACGCATGCGAGATCGGCTACACCTGGCTCGCCCGCAATGCCATCCGCACGCCGGTCAACACCGAATCCAAGCTGCTCATGCTGACCTACGCCTTCGAGACCTGGAAGGTTCTGCGCGTCTGCTTTCATACCGACGTCCGCAACCAACGCTCCCGCGCTGCCCTCGAGCGCATCGGAGGCCAGTTCGAGGGCATCCTGCGCGCTCACCGCATGGCTGCCGACTTCATCCCGCGCGACTCCGCCCGCTATTCCATCCTCGCCGTCGAATGGCCCAGCGTGAAAGAGAAACTCAATCAGAAATTGAAGAACTGAGCGGAGGACTTAGTAACTGGGAACCGCGGAATTTTGTAATTTAGTAATTTCAAGAACCCTGAAGGGGTCACCTTTCAAATTACAAATTGCCCTATTACAAATTACAAAAATTATTTGTTTACCTCTAAGCCATCAGGCAACCACCTGATTGCTCGTTCCCGGCTGCGCCTTCATTATCCTCGCTCGTCTTCGTGAGCGAGAACCCGACCGGCCCCCTGTAAGACGTCGAGCCCAACCAGCATGCCTGGGCCTCCGACATCCGCAATTTCATTTTCCCCGATTGTTGTTCACGGAGGAGATTCTCTATGAAGCGACCGCTGCTCAACAGCGTTCTTGTGCTTGTCATTGCTGGATTACTTGTTGGCTTTGCTCCCAACAATGGCGCTGTTACCACCGATTCAGAGATCAGCGCCATACTCACCAACATCAATCCCAATAACATCTTCAATACCGCGCAAACCCTCCAGAACTTCCGCACACGGCAATCCTGTTCCGATGTTGCCGGACCGAACCAGGGCGTCACGCCGGCGCGCGACTATCTGTTCGCCAAGTACAGCGCGATCCCCGGACTCCAGGTGCGCCTCGATCCTTTCGTGCACGCCAATTGTCCGACTGCGCCGACCTTTAACGTCATTGCCTGGTTGCCCGGCCGTCATCCCAATCGCCTGGTGATCATCGGCGGTCACTACGACGCGCGCACTACCAACGTCCTGGACAATACCTCCGATGCGCCCGCGGGCAACGATGCCGGCGCGCAGACCGGAGTCGTACTCGAAATCGCGCGGGTCCTTGCCGGCCATCGCTTCGACGCCACCCTCGTCTTCATGTCCTTCTCCGGCGAGGAACAAGGCCTGTTCGGCTCGGCCTCGATCGCGGCCAACCTCTCCCGCTACTTCGACGAGCCCCAAGTCATCGCGATGCTCAACACCGACATTCCCGGTGGCGACAAAACCGCCAACACCGCTGCCGATCTCCTGCGCTTCCGCTTGTACTCGCCCGGCATTCCGCGCGAGCGCCTCCGCACCGATCCCGACGGCAGCACCGACAATACCTCGCCCTCGCGCGGCGTGATGCGCTACGTCGGCGTCTGGGGCGGCACCTACGTCCCCGCGATCACGATGCAGCCGCTTCTGCGCGAAGATCGCCCGGGCCGCGGCAGCGATCACACCTCGTTCATCAGCAATGCGTACCCGGCGGTCCGCTTCATGGAGACCCACGAGTGCTCGCCTTCGCCCGTCGACAACAGTTGCGGCGCTGCTACGCTTCCCTGTCCTCCGCCCGCGCAGATTCCCGACTTCTGCAAGGACACCACCTTTATTACGACGCACCAGCACTCGCCCAATGACCAGGTGAAGTACATCACTCCGCGCTACGCAGCCACGATTGCACAGGTGATGGCGTCCGTGGCCGCCAGCCTCGCTCGCGCCCCGCTTGCTCCGACGGAATTCAACGCCCGCGGCAACTCCGTGGCAGGCGTGAAACTCCAGTTCGAACGCCCGGAGGACAGCCGGGTTGATCACTTCGTGGTCGCCGCCCGCTCCGTCACCGAGAATTTCTATCGCCAACGCGTTGTAATCGCGCATCCCGGCGGACTCCCGATCTCCGCCCAAACCCTCGGTCTCAACTCCGGCGACAGCTTTTATATTTCCGTCGCCTCGGTCGATTCCCAGGGACACGAATCGCTCTTCGCTTATCCCGAAGTTCGCTGCGACTCGAGCAGCTGCGCGATTCCCAGCTACGCCTTCGACGTGACCGCCCCGTTGCCGATGCCACCACCTCCGCCGCCGGACAACGACACCGACGACGATTAATCCCCGCCTCAATCGGAACGGGAGAAGCTCACGCTTCTCCCGTTCTCCCGCCCGCGTAGGGGCAGACGCCCTCGTCTGCCCAGCCGAGCGAAGCTCGGCGGTTTTTTGCTCTCACGCGCAAACTCGACCCAAGGGAACGGTCGCGCATCTTCGTCGCAAGCTGCGGATGGTGGAGTGGGAGGTCAAGCAGGAAGCGCCAAATGGGGGGCACCCCGGCTGGGGAGAATCGCAAGCCGTGTTCCGGCCAGCGTGCGGTGTCGCCCCCTGAAGGGGGCTCGCTTTTCTAGGGGCGCTTTCCCAGCGCTTACGCGCTGGGCTAATAACTGCCGCCGCTGCGCGGCTGGAGTTCGGGTGACGAGCAGGGCTGTCCCTTTTTCTTACAAGTGAACGGGCCCAGCCTCCGCAAAGCACGCGATCGGCCGGGGGGCAATGAGCACGGAGATTTGCCAACAGATTCGGGCTCGGGTGGGAGACAGGGCGTCTGCGCCTACGCGTTACCGACGAGGGCTTCTGCCCATACGGGTTACTTTAGTGACCTTCTCCCTTGCGATATGTGCGCTAGTTGCTTGGGAATTTGGCACACTCTGTAGTTGGACGAGCAGCGTTCCGCCGTCCACCCCTGTATTGATATGGGCCCCGCTCCTAAGCAATCCGAATCACCTCGGCGCATGACACGCGTGCGGGTTGAGATCCCGGTGCGGGTGGCTACGCTTGCTCCGGCCCCGGTGTTTGCCGAGCAGTCGCATACGCTGGTGGCGAACCCTCAGGGGTGTGGCGTGAAGTTGTCGCGGGCGCTCGATCCGGGAACGCGCCTGCTACTGGATGGTTTGCCCGGGGGCGTGCAGGTCAACGCTCGCGTGGCGAATTGCCTGCCACTCGGGACAGATGGCAAGTTCTTTCTGCTCGGTCTGGCCCTGGAAAGCCCCGGAAATGTGTGGGGAATTCAGAACCCGCCTGCCGATTGGAGTGCCGAGGACGCGGAGATCGTCGTACCGGTTGCTCCCGCCGAAGATCCGGTCAAGAAGAAGAACTGGCCTTATTCGCTGTTCTCCGAAAAAGGCGAAGCGCACCCTGGACGCAGATAGGCTTAAGGGCTTTCAGCGATCCTAGCGGCCGTTCCCTGCGAAGCCGAAAAGCTGCTGCGGCACAGAACGCCGCGGCTGGACAGGCGAGGGCGCCTGTCCCTACGCGAACTGTGTCCAGGTCGGTCGGGTTATTCGACCGCAATGATCGCAAAGGTCGCGACAGGATATTGGCCGATGGCGATTTAAGGTCTGCAGGTATTTCGAATTAAAAATCTGAAATCTGAGATCTGAAATCTCAAAATCCGCCCCTACTTTCTTCCTAGTCGAGCCAGGTATTCGTTGTCGTACATGCGGGTGGAGCGCTCGACGAACTCCAGGATTTTCTGCAGGTGGGCGCGGCTGTCGCGATTGCCCTCTTTGAATTTAATGGCCAGGCCCATGCCGGGA
>Ga0210399_10004037_pt1 | contig 11405 bp, 12 predicted proteins | sample IncBWC14MmetaG_FD_150865 | JGI IMG/M metagenome (GOLD analysis project Ga0210399, IMG submission 150865) | Forest soil microbial communities from Barre Woods Harvard Forest LTER site, Petersham, Massachusetts, United States - Inc-BW-C-14-M | ecosystem: Environmental > Terrestrial > Soil >...
CGAGTTCATGACAATGCCTCCGAGAATCTGCAGTGCGCCTGTCTTACTGTTAGAGGAATATTTATCGGATAGGTTGCAGCATTGAAATGTAATCATCCTTACAAAAGTGCGAAGGCGAACGGGGCTCTATTCCTGCGTGGCATGCTCGAGTCGTTGGCGGTGAAGAATCCGTATTGTCTTTCGTTCTATCGTGATGATGCCCGCCCGTCGTAATTCACCCAATGTGGCAGTTATGGACTCCCTGTGAACGGCGAGATGGTCGGCCATATTTTTATGAGTCATACCGGCCACCACGCCGTGCTCCGCCTTTTCTAACAGCAAGGTTGCGAGGCGCGGAATCAAGCCCTTGAGTGCGAGGGTCTCCATCTTTTGGAGAAAGTGCGCGCATCGCTCGCTCATCAGGTCCACGAGCTTGTGGGTCACATGCGGCGCGCATTCTAAAAGAGATTGGATACTATCGCGCGAAATTATTCGCACGCGGGATTCCTCGAGAGCTTCTGCGGAAGAAAGGTATCTTCCCTGGCCAAAGCAGCCCATTACGCCGAATATGGCAGGAGCTTGAAGCACCGCGATCGTTAGCTTTCTATCGCCGTAGGTTCTGAAAGTGCGAACCGAGCCCTTCTCCAAAACGAAGAGCACTTTCCCGGTCTGCCGGGACTGAAAAAACAGATGCCTAGCACCGCAATTCAATACATTGCTGTCTTTCTCAAGCACCTCTAAGCAGGAATCGGGCAGATGCTTGAAAAGGTCGATCTCGGAAAGAGAACTGACATCGACCATAATTCTCGTCCTTGGCATTAATTCTAGACTCATAGGAGCAAAGCCTCACTGGAGCGAGAACGCATCTTAACTGCTGTCATGCGCGCATCGCGGGACTCCCCAGGGACCATGGACGGGGCGGAGACGGGCGTGGGGCAGTCCCAGCTGGCGACGCCAAAGAGCAACAGGAAGATGCGCGCAACGGATAAAACGGGAGTCGTGATCGTGCTGCTTCTCATGGTGCTTCCAGCTTCCTATTCGCACGGTTCCAAGCTAACGAGCCATCCATGACTTCGGCCTATTTCTTCCTCACTCGGATGGGTCACTGAAGTGCTCGTTCGGCTCGAGAATCATCTCTCGGTGCGCGTAGTCGAATATGACTGTGAATCGGCGCAGCATTTGCGCCCCGATAATCCCCGCTAAGTCAGGTGTGGCCAGAATGCCCGAAGTATTTTGGGAAAATTGCGTGAAGGGCATGGAGACTACGAATTCTCCGAGTCTAATCGCCGGCACCCATCCGACCCGGGCACTTAACTCACCCCCGACGGCAACCACGTTTGGTACTTCGATTGTGTCCTTGGCCGAAAGAAACTCTGGATGTGCGTTGCTGAAGGCCTTCGTGAGCCAAAGCGCGGACGTCGCGCCTGAATCGATTAAGAAGACACCGGAGACTTCTGTCCCATCTTGCGCCACTACCTGCGCCCGAACACTCGGTATGTTGTCCCAGATAAACTGGAGTGGCAAACGCTGACCCGAGCCGGAGTACGAGTAGGTTGCCGGATCGTGGAGATGGAGCACCTGGTTTGCGTAATCGATTTCAACAACATAGTTGCGGAATACATTGGAGCCCAGGAATCCATCCGTACTTCGGCCCACTTCACGCGAGAACCATTCTAGAGGCAGCGTCGCCACAGTTTGATCGCCGAGCTCTGCCCCAGCAAAACTGAGGGTAGCGTGGCTGGCGAATGTCAACTTTTGGGAGGACCCTTGCCCGGGTCCATAAGCATTCCCTTCGCCAAGGAACCGAATTCCCAGGGTCTTCGATACCGGCTCGTCGAAGACAGTGACACTCGAACCCGTGTCCAACATCATCCAGAGAGGCTGTGAGCCGTTGAGGCTTGCCTGCATGTAGATGAGACTGTCCGCGAGCTGAAAATAAATCGGCGCGGAAATGGTGTCCGAGATGGAGTGCGAGTGCAGGATCCCTTCGCTGGCTGGGGAGGGGTCCGATGCGAGAGGTATTTGCAATTGGGCTTCGGAGGTGATTGTCGGGGAGCCGTCGCCCGAGCATTTGCTGTTGTTCGCATTGATCAGAGCCTCAGGCCGCTGGCTTATCTCTGCCGCTTTCAAACCGAGCGGAAGCAATGTCAGGAACAGGCTGAACATCGAAACCACTCTAGGGAATGGGAGGCTTCTCTTCTTCATATGCTGTCTACCCGTGAGGGTCCTTTCGTTCGAACGTAATAGTCACGAGCAATCGCACCGGAACAGCCTCAACGCCTAAGATTGTTGGCTCGTACTTCCATTGGCGGAGCGCCTCCATCGCGGCCAATGCAAGTATCGGCTGCCCAGATACCGTCCGCATTTCAACTACATTTCCCTGGGTGTCGATGACCGCATCAATCACAACCGCGCCGCTGACCCTGGCTTGTCGGGCCAGGAGCGGGTAGACGGGGTCGGGCCTAAAGATGAGTCGCGGTGCCTTCACTTTTCCACCGACACGAATCGGGCCCTTCGGCGCTGCATCGATCGGAGCCGGAGCTGGAGGAACAGCGCCGGACAGGGCTCCGCCGATAACGCCACCAGGCACTCCTCCAAGAACCCCACCGGCAACGCCTTCGCCAGGGGCAAGGGCAGCAGCCAAATCGTTTCCTTCTGACTCCTCAGTGAGACGAGCGACCTGATGCGGTATGACCCTCGGTACCACCAATTTTCCTGTCACCGACGAGGCTCGCCGTTTCGGCGCGACCGACCGTGACGAAGTGAGTGGCGGCGGTGGAGCTGGCGGGCGAGGAGCAACCGCGAGCAGAAGCTTATTGAACTGATGGACATCGATGGCTTCGCTGAAGTAGAGCGGAACCAAGAGCAGCACTGCTAGAAAAAGGAATTGCACCGCTGCAGAGACAACAAAATCACCCACGCGGCGCGGTGGTCTGGTCGGACTATTCTCCAGCATCGCTTCCGCAAACAAATCCTTGCGAGTGGCCATTCCCGTTTGCCTCGGTTCATAAACGAGTGTTGGGGTCTTGCGCGCTTGACCATCCTTCGACCTTTCTTGGGCAGTCGCGAGGTCAGGCAACGTAACGTCAACCGGTACGAGAAACCTTGGAAGTATCACTTTCCCTCCTTCTTCAATAGCAAGCGCTGTTGGCCGCACATACCGGATGGTGCCCGATTTGCATCTTGATTGGCGTGACCAGTGTAGGTACTGCGTTCGGTACCTAATACGTTAGAGGGAGCAGAGCCGAGCTGGATCGGGAACGCAGCTTGGCTGCTGCCAGGCGCTCAGCGCGCGCTTTTTCTCGTTGGAGTTCGTGGAGCAGTTCACGCAGCCGCATGCGGGCCTTGTGTAATTGCGACTTCGAATCACCTACGGAACGTCCCAATATCTCGGCAATCTCGCTGTGCTGGCACCCCTGGATATCGTGCAAGACAAATATTGTGCGATAGCCCACCGGCAACTGTGCGATGCAGCGTGCGAGATTTATTCGGTCAATCGATCCTTCCAGCAACAAGTCAGGCGCCCCAATATCGATGCCTGGCGAGGCGGTTTCATCGTCCGGGCCCGGGGTCGCTTCGATCGAGACGAGCGGTGGCGACTTCTTGCGCAGGTGCATCAGCACGAGGTTTACCGCGAGCCTGTGCAGCCAGGTAGAGAAAGCCGAGTCGCCTCGAAAAGTGTGAATTTTGCGGAACAAAAGCAAAAAGGCATCTTGAGTCAGATCCTCTGCTTCCGTCGTGTTTCCTAGCATACGCAGGCACACCGCATACACACGTCGGCTATGCAACCGGTAGAGGTATTCAAATGCAGCCGCATCGCCCTGCCCGGCTCGCTGGATGGCCTCGGCTTCGATCACCTTATCGCTGGCGACAATGGAGACTGGCGGCGCAGCCTTCTTCGAGATGCATTCCTTGCTGGAACGTGCATCCCAGTTCAGGCTACACCGCTTCTCTATCGTGGGCCGGGCCAGGGATCGAACCACTATCGTTCTGCACCTGGCGTCTCGAGTGACTTGCATGACTTCTTTCCTTACCGACCGCCCGTGTGGACTGCGATGGTTTCACTCGCCTGTGGTGCAGGCGCGGTCTGTGGCAGCGTCTTTTGACGGGCTTCCTTGTGTGCCATGTGCTTTTGTGTGGGCGCCAAGTAGATAAAGGTCACTCCTAGCTCCGGCGCCTCGAATGTCCGGACAGTCTGCACGTCTGCGATTTCCACCAGGTTCAACTGGGGGCGCCCAGAAACCACTCCCTGATCGACTGTAGCGGCTTGGATGATGGCAGTAACTCCCTGTCCCTGGATGTAGAGTCGGTATGGAGAACTGGTCGATGGCAGAGCGAAAGTGTAATCGCCAGCCGGCAGTGTGGCGCTTCCCCAGTGAGTCTCAAATGGCAGCGTGAACTTGCCTTGGTAGGCATTCTGCGCGTTCCCGCTAGTCGCCAAAGCGCCCAGTGTAAGAGCGGCCATACCAAACTTCGTAAATAATTTCAAATGTCGAGCCCAGATCATCTCAAATCTCCTTGTTCGATGCGGTTTTGAATTGCGAGACATTTCAATGTCTTCAGCGTGTAAGACCGCGCATGCTCTTGGATAATTCCGCGAAACAGAGATGTTTAGGGGACGGGAATAAAATTGTAAGTATTTCGGTCGCCAAGTTATGACGACTTTTCTCAGCGCACCGGCGTAGCGAAGGAACGGATGGAAATGTCTCTGTCCGTCCTTGCCCTTCATCCAGCGTTTGCGGCCCCATCAATTCAGACTGAAAAGCGAATAAGCTCGGGAAGTGTGCCCGCGGCGCCGCAACAATGACTACAGACGTCGAAGCCCCCGCTTACGCCCCGCACTCATGCGTTCACATCTACGATTCGGCGTGAACTCGGCGCCGTTTCTTGGGTCATAAGACCTGTCAGAGCTTGACGAAGGCGGCCGCGTGCACGCGATAAGCTCGACATCACGGTGCCCACAGGCATGCCGGTGATATCTGCGATCTCTTTGTAGGACATCCCTTCGAGTTCGCGCAGAATGAGGACTTCACGAGAATTCGGCGGGAGCTTCTCCAGGGCCTTTCGCAGCAAAGCGGCGCTGTCGTTTTGGAGCACAACTTCTTCGGGATTGGGAACGCGAGAATCAGGTGGGAAAACGTTCTCGTCAAATTCGGCGGCGTCTTGCAGTGGCCGGTTTACATGCAACCAGGTATAGCAAGTATTCCGGACAATTTTCATGAGCCAAGCACGCGCATCGCCGCCGCGAAAGCCGGGAAAGAATCGGAAAGCGCGTAAGTATGCTTCCTGGGCTACGTCCTGGGCGTCCTGCTCATTGCGCATCAACCAGCGCGCAAGGTTGTAGGCGGCGTCAAGATGCGGCAAGACAGCCTGCTCAAAATTCGGAAGCTGATTGTGCTCGGACATGGAAGCCTGCCTTCGACCGTACCGCGTCCTACCACTTCTCTTGACGGCCTCACTATGGTTCGCAGTTCGGATCCAATCAATGGACGGGCAGTTCCTTTGTCCTGGAATAGGGGTCCCCTGATAACAGCCACTTAACAAAAGGCTTACAGGAAACCATCCCCGCCTAGAGTCCCCGAAAACACTCGCTTTCGATCGAGGTTCACTTCTCTGTGCGCGACGACGATCACCGGGTGGCTCTGTTTTGGGGTTTTCGAACTGCGTCTTGGCGCTCGCGAATTGCGCAAGCACGGCCTACCAGTACGGCTTCAGGAACGGCCCTTCCCATTGCTCGCGATGCTGCACGAGCACCCCGGCGAGGTCGTTACTCGGGAGGAACTTCAGAAAAAACTCTGGCCCGCGGGCACTTTCGTGGATTTCGACCACTGGCTCAACAAAGCGATCGGCAAAATCCGTGAGGCCCTCAGCGACACCGCCGAGAGTCTCGGCTTCGTAATAACCGCTGCTCGGCGTGGCTACCGTTTCCTTGCGGACGTCCTGTACGCCGCATTGGTCTCAATCATTAAACTCGAAAACTTGGGGACCAAGGCTCGGATGCGATTAATTCCTGGCGAGGAATTCTTTAGCGTCCGACAGTTCGGGGCGCTGCGAGGGCACATCACAATTTTTGAGGAGTTCTCTATAGTAGCGAGCAGCGGTCCGTGGTTGTTGGAGTAATTCGGCAGAGCGAGCGGCACCGTAGAGACCATTGAAACGGTTAGGGGCTATACTCAACGATTTCTCGTACTCCGCCAGAGCCTCCCGCAGACGACTCACTTCCAAGAGCATGTCTGCGAGCATTTCGCGCGCGGGCAGCTCAACTTCTCCCTTGCCTTCCGCGTCCTGTTTGTCCGCGACGGAACGCAAGAGGCTAAGCGCTTCGTCATTTCTCCCTTCGGCGAAAACTAGCCAGGCATGAGCCTCAACGCCGTTCGTGCTCATGTAATCAGCTTGATAAGGACGGCTCGACTTCCGAACCGTGTCGACCATGGTGTCGTATTGCTGGACAGCAGCACGGGCGGCGGCTACACCGTGCAGATGACCCGCGGCGACGGCGCCTGCCCAATAGGTGATCGCTTGGCTGCTGGGTTCAGCGCCTGCGGGAGGCTGCAGCCCCAGTGCTTCCTTCCAGTGATGCGTTTCGAGTGCATACATCGCGGGGAGATGGGCGCGCATTCTGTCCAGATATCCATCAAGACCCGGATCGACATCGTCCTCGCGTATGGTAGCCAACTGATCGACGATGGCTTTCGCGTTATTGTCTTCGCCGATTTGCAGGTAGGCGTACTCCAAGAAATCCATGGCGTGAATCTGATGTTCGGCTCCGACGTGCATTCCGGCGGGTTGGCGCGCCGCAGCGATGGAGGCAAGGTTCGATTGAATGTCTTCTTGCCAGAGGCCAAGGCGGGCAAAAATGTGAGAGGGCATGTGCAGGGCATGAGGCGAAGCGGGAGCGATTTGCGCGTAGCGACGCGCGGCCGGCAACCCCAAAGCGGCGAGATGAGGGTTGTCAGCCGCGTGCACTAAATAGTGGGCTACGCCGGGATGGTCAGGTGCCTCCTTGAAGAGGTCGGCAAGGATGGCGATGGCTTTCTTAGGATTCTCCAGCTTGGTGTCATGATCGGGCTGCGACCCAAGCAATGCTAACGCGTAAAATACAGCGGCTTCACGATCTTTGGGATAGCGCGTGAAAAGTCTTTGCATCACATGGCAATAATCTGCTGAGCGTTTTTGGTAGTCGCGATTGTCGTCGGCGTAGAAGACTGCGAGGCTAGCAATGTAATCGCGCTCCCGTTGTGAATTGCCATCAATGGTTTGCGCCGCTCGAATGAGCTTCCTGCCATTCTGAAGGTCGGAAGCAGTGGGACGGTTCCAAAGGGGACGATAGATACTCATGGCTTGGCCCCAATAGGCGATGGCGCAATGGGGATCCTGATCGAGTACCGTCTTGAAACTCTTCTGAGCCTCCTCGTACCAGAAGGAATGGAGAAGGGCGAGTCCGCGCTCAAATTCCTTTTGAACTGACTGGTCGCAGGTGATGGGAAACGAAACTCTGCCGATCTTTTCGAGTGGTTCTGTGTGGTGATGTTCTTCTTGCGCGAGGAGAAGCCAAGAGAAAAGAAGTAATGCCAAGCTCAGCAAGAAAACATATTTCGTCAATTCCACGACTCACCTGGTCATTTCCGCGCACTCAAACATTTATTTCCATCCTGGAATGCAACATCCTACTGCTCGACAATAATTTGGCCCTTCATGCCTTTGTGCCCGAGACCGCAGGTATGGCAACACTTAAAGGTATAAGTGCCCGGTGTTTGAGCCAGGAACTCAATCATGGTCGTTTCTCCCTTCTTGAGTTGCCAACACTCCTGTGCCGAACTGAAAATTAGCCCATCGGCGCCATTCGGTAGAGCGCCATCTGGAACGGCTAAAATTTTGAAACCATGATCATGGTCTGTGGCTGTGATTTTGAGTTGAACTTTGGTACCGCTCTTCACGTGAACTGGTGAGCTTGAGTACTCGTACTTCTTTGCCGAAATTTCGACGACCTGTACGGCTTGAGTTTGCGCCCGAACCGAAGGGACCATTGCAAACCATAGGGCGAGCCCCAGCAGAGACGCGGGAAGAATAGGCAAGAGTGAATGCTTCGCAAGCTTTTTCATTGATCTTCTCAGTCGGATTCGTCTTTCCCGCGCGCGGGAGTCAAAAAGTTATCCAGGACAAAGTCTGCTACGTCGCGGCCCAGCCGTTGTCCGGTCGTCAGGTCAAACCGGAAATGCTGTCCACCGAAGATCCGGCTTAAGGTTGCTTCTTCGGCGGCCGCGCTGATGCTTGTGAATGATCGTTCTACTCCAGGGAGAACCTCGGAAGTCACGCTGAACTGGGCGTGGTCTCGCTCGAAAAAGGAGATCAACACCTCTGCTCCGGAAGCGCTGATCACCGCGTGAGCGCCGGGATAGGATGGGTCCGGAGCGGTCTTTCCGACTTCCGGGAGCCAGTTCGGGTCCGCCACGGTTTCCGCGTTGACGCCAGGATCAGCGGCCCGAATCGCGGTTACTGGCCGCCAGAAATTGTAGGTGTATTTGGCATCGTAAAAAGCGATCACGTCATCGGCAAAACTCAGATTGAGAAGCGCGAACAACCGGGCGCTTTGCGCCGTCGTCAAACCGTGCGCCAACGAGAACGTTTGCGAAATCTCATTCCAATAGTTCTGTATGGCGCCATTCCAAAACCGCCCGGTTAATGCCTCATCAGCCGTTGCGGTCGTGCTGTTGGCGATTCCAAGGGATTTGATTTGGTTGAAAGCATCGCCGTACGTATCGCTGGCCAGCGGGGGCGGAGGGCCGGGCCGGAACTGGCTCGCACGCTCTAGGGCAAACGGAGTCACACGAGACCAATGCGTGAATTGCGGCTGCGGCGCAAAATTCGGTGGTGTCGATTGGTAATCTCCGGGAGCCGTTCCGAAAACATAAGGAATCGGTTTGGCATTCGAGCCGTCGTTGCTTCGCAGAGACAGGATTCGATCGGCCACCGTGTGTCCAATACGGACACCTTGCACCTTGGCGTTGCCGTCCGGAATTTGCGCCAGGGATTGCTGCAGGGCGGTATCGAGTGCGGCCTGAAACCCCGGATACAGGGCCACCAGAACTTCATGCGCCGCCGCCGCTGCGGCCGCTTCCTGGGATGTATCTCGCGGCACGCCGGAAAGTCGGACCAGGTATGGCCGGTGCGTTCCGTCTACGGCATTCACCGCGTCGTAGATCGCTGCGTGCAGGATCGCAAAGCTCCGCGTCGGATGCACGGTGCCCGGCTGCGCCCCAGGCGTCCGGACGATCGCAAGGAGTGTTCTATTCCACTGAACAACCGGGTTTACCTGCTGAACAGAAGAATCGTTTGCACCTTGATGCTCGTCATTAGGCGAAGCATAAGAACCAAAGGTCAAAATCGAAAGACCGGCACACAGCAGAGCGAACACAATCGAGATTCTTGACATCAGTGGTTTCCTTTCGTTTTTGAATACAACTGAGGCGGTGCACGTCGTAAGACAGAGAGAGCGGAGCCCCGATTCTAATTGTCGTGATTGGAATCGGAGTCCTTGACGAGTCCGGTGGCCGCGATCCATGGCCCCGGAGCCGGAAGCGGAGTGCCGTTGAAAGCTGCTGCACGAATCAGCACGATCGTACCAAGGCATGGGGACGGGATCTGCAGCTTTGCATGGATCTCGGCGTTGCCATCCACACTGAGTACTACGGAATCAGTCGTCGCAGCCACTGCGTCTCCGCAAACAACGCTCGCGGCAACTGCTGTGACTGGCCCGGGTGTTCCCACACTCGGCAAGATAAGGCCGCGCAAGTCCACGCGCAGACGCCCTTCGTCGTTCAAGACTGCGAACCCATGGCTGACCACCCACGGCGCGCCTCCGCTCTTCACGCCGGCGATGGTGACGCCAGGATTCGAGCCCACAATCGGAGAAAGGAAGCCAATCTCATCCGCAACGGTGCCTACTGCAAATAGGCCAGATAGGAAGCTCGACAGAATTATTGTCATTGCTGCCCTAATGTTCATTCCTTGAGATCCTCTCATTCATTCAAGATACTTCGACTCTTTCCCTTGACTCCCTGAGTTCCGGTCACCTCAGTTGGTGCAGTAGCCAGGTTCCGGTCAACCGTGTCTTCTGCGCTTGGCAAACCACGAGCATCACAATCACGATGCTCTGTTCGCACTAACTAAACTTCCTGCTGCTTTATTCCTCTGGAACACAGAAAAAACACTTGGAATATTTTCGCCTTCGGAGAGTCTATCTATCGGTGTGCAGTTGGTCTCCGACGAGACACAGGTTCCGAAACGCTTGTTTCTTATTGGTCTAAGGATTTTGATAAGCGACGGGCCAGTCTGCTGTTTTCAATGATGCGCGTCACGAAGGCGGCCACATTGAGAGCCAGTAGGAGTAGCACAAGCCATACCACGATTGATGTCCTCAACATTTTTGATCCCTTCCGCATTTCAATTGCCTTCATCTCCGAATACCCCGGTTAGCAATGTTCTATTCCCCACGGTGAGGAGGGCATCGCCTAAAGATGAAGGACAAACTGAATGCGGGGCTTCTTGAATTTGTGTTTGCAGTTCGTACGATACTGCTCAAATTCGACCCTGGAGATGGAGTTGCACAGCAATATTGCTTATGCGAAAGAATTGATTAGCTGGTGGAGATGCTCAAGGTCTACAGGGTCTACATCAGAGACGGCGCAGAATTCCTTTTTGCCTTTTCGCCAATCCACCCATCGAAAGCTCTGCCGGGAACCTGTGCGCGGTGGACTGTCCCGTTCCCGTGTCGGCCAAATGAATACATTAATCGGACGTCCGTTACGCTCGTAGACGAGCACCGCGACGGCGTGGCCTTCAATAACATCTACGCGCCCACCCTGCAGCGCGAAACCGTCGCTTGTGAAATTGCGTACAGGAACAGCAAACCTGGCTCTGCCCTCGAGCCATCCCTCCACAACGCGTTCGTCGTTGGAGGCAATGCCGTTCATCTGGCCTGGCCGTAGCGAGTGCACGTGCGCATCGACAATTTCCCCGGCAAGTTCGGCTTGATAGTCGTCCCCGCGAGGCCCATGCCCCACTCTCCACAGTAAGATCGCGATGACGAGGAGTGCCGCCGCGGCCGCCAGCCAGTGCCAAAGGAGAGGCTGCGACGCAGCTGTCGTGGGCGCGATTGCGTGGAAGCGCGCGGTAATCTTCCGCCGCAACGCGGCCGTGGCAGGAGCGTAGAGTTGGGCGACTTGCAATCTATCGCGCAACAAATCCAGATCGATAAGCTCAGTGGCGCAGTGGACGCAATGTCGCAGGTGACGCTCGAATTCAGCAGCCCTACGGCCACTCAGCTCACCGTCGAAATAGCCCTGAAGCAGAGAGTCGGCAAAGTCACATCTCACGGACGAGCTCCTTGAGGAGGATTTACCAGCGCGGAATGCAACTGGCGGCGC
>Ga0210399_10004041_pt1 | contig 11398 bp, 9 predicted proteins | sample IncBWC14MmetaG_FD_150865 | JGI IMG/M metagenome (GOLD analysis project Ga0210399, IMG submission 150865) | Forest soil microbial communities from Barre Woods Harvard Forest LTER site, Petersham, Massachusetts, United States - Inc-BW-C-14-M | ecosystem: Environmental > Terrestrial > Soil >...
GCCTCGCAGGCGGGTAGCAACCTGGCCGTTAGCATCGCGCAGCCGGGCAGTATTTCTCAGAGAAATATAGTCCAGCAGGGATTTCAGGTGCTTTATACGCGCGTCAAATTCGAAAAAACAATGGAGTGATGTAGGCCCCGAGAGAGTCAGCGAGCCAGTCGCTTGTGGATGAACGCGACGATGTCTTGGGTCGAAGTGCCCGGCAGGAAAATCTCGGCGATGCCCGATTGTTTCATGGCGGGGATGTCGGCTTCGGGGATGATGCCGCCGACGAGAACGGTGACGTCTTGCATGCCCTTTTTTTGCAACAGGTTCATGAGTTGCGGGCAAATGGTGTTGTGGGCGCCGGAAAGAATGGAGAGACCGATGACGTCGACGTCCTCCTGCACGGCGGCTGAGGCGATCATCTCCGGAGTTTGACGCAGGCCGGTGTAGATCACCTCCATGCCGGCGTCGCGCAGCGCGCGGGCGATGATTTTGGCGCCGCGGTCGTGGCCATCCAATCCGGGCTTGGCAATCAAGACTCTTATTTTTTTCTCAGGCATATTCGTGGGAGAGTTTAGCTCGATTCCTCGGAGCAAATCAGGTGATGGCGACTTCTTCGTAGGTGCCGAAGACTTCGCGGAGGGCGTCGCAGACTTCACCGACCGTGGCGTAGGCTTTTACGGCGTCGAAGAGGTAGGGCATTAGGTTGTCTTGGCCTTGGGCGGCCTTACGGAGGGCCTTTAGGCGGCGGTCGACTTCGGCTTTGGAGCGGTCGGCGCGGAGCTTTGCGAGGCGTTCGGCCTGGCGATGGGCGACCGTCTCGTCGATTTGCAGGATGTCGAGCGGCTTTTCTCGGGCGACGTAATCATTTACGCCGACGATGATTTTTTCCTTTTTGTCGACGGCTACCTGGTATTTGTAAGAGGCTTCCGCGATTTCGCGCTGTGGGTAGCTGCGCTCGATGGCCGCGACCATTCCGCCCATGGCGTCGATTTTTTCGATGTAGTCCTGCGCGCCGCGCTCGACTTCGTTGGTCAGCGCTTCGACGAAGTACGAGCCGCCGAGCGGGTCGACGGTATTCGTGACGCCGGTTTCGTGCGCAATGATCTGCTGCGTGCGCAGCGCGATGGTGGCGGCGAACTCCGTCGGCAGGGCCCAGGCTTCGTCGAGAGAATTGGTGTGCAGCGACTGCGTTCCACCCAGAACAGCCGCGAGCGCCTGGATTGCGGTGCGCACCACGTTGTTATAGGGCTGCTGGGCGGTCAGCGAACAGCCCGCTGTCTGCGTGTGGAAGCGCAGCGCCCAGGTGCGGGGATTCTTTGCCCTATAGCGCTCGACCATGGCCTTCTGCCAGATGCGCCGCGCGGCGCGATACTTCGCGATTTCCTCGAAGAAATCGTTGTGCGCGTTGAAAAAGAAGGAAAGCTGCGGGACGAATTGATCGACGTCCAGCCCGCGGCGTATTCCATATTCGACATATTCCATGCCGTCGCGCAGCGTGAACGCCAATTCCTGAATGGCTGTCGAGCCGGCTTCGCGGATGTGGTAGCCGCTGATCGAAATGGGGTTGAACTTCGGCGTGTTCCGGGCGGCGAATTCAAACGTGTCGATCACCAGCCGCATCGACGGCTCAGGAGGGTAGATGTACTCTTTTTGCGCGATATATTCCTTGAGGATGTCGTTCTGCAGCGTCCCTGAAAGTTTTCTCCAGTCCGCGCCTTGCTTTTCTGCGACGGCCAGGTACATCGCCCAAATGACTGCCGCGGGCGAGTTGATGGTCATCGAAGTGGTGACGCTAGCCAGGGGAATCTTGTCGAAGAGCACTTCCATGTCGGCGAGGGAGCTGATGGCTACGCCGCACTTGCCGACTTCCCCTTCAGAAAGCGGATGGTCGGAGTCATAACCCATCAGCGTGGGCAGATCGAACGCGGTCGAGAGTCCGGTTTGACCTTGCGCCAAGAGGTAGCGAAAGCGCTCGTTGGTGTCTTCCGCCGTGCCGAAGCCGGCAAATTGCCGCATGGTCCAGAGTCGCCCGCGATGCATGGTGGAATGAATGCCGCGCGTGTAAGGAGGCTCACCGGGGAAGCCCAAGTCACGGTGGGGGTCCCAGCCCGGAAGATCAGCGGGTGTGTAGAGACGCCGGATGGGATATCCGGAAATGGTGGTGAATTCGGTTTGACGCTCAGGACTTTTTTCGAGCGTGGGGCGGAGCGTGTTTTCTTCCCAAGCGCGTTCCTTTCGAGAGGGCTCGCGCGCCGGGGCTGGAGCGTCGCCGGTCGCAATGGTCGTCCCTTTGACCTTATCACTCATGGTTTGGCGCTCCAGTTTGTGCGCCTACCGGTCGCTATTTCAAAAGAACTCACAATTCCATGCTATGCGAAAGCGAAAAACGGGGCAAGGGGATGAGGCGCAGCAGTCAGCAGTTCAGCAGAAGAAAAAAGAGAGGCTGGAGAGGTTTCCATTCCCATCCAGCCTCGCTCGAGAAACTAGCGTTGCCCTCCGTCACCCAAGCTCTTGAGGAGCTCTTCGGTGCCAACGACTTTTCCGTGAAGCGTACCGGGGATTAGCGTTTCGCGCTCGATATCGCCGGACTTGGCGTCGGCGATGGTGACGTGATTTACGTCGAGAGTGCGGCCCAGGGCGCGCTCGTAGTTGGCTTTGGCTTCCTCAAGATTAGCTAACGCGCGAAGCTCCTGGCCCTGGGCGTTGATGAGGTCGCGCTGGGTCTGAATGACCAGGTAGGTGGTGGAGGCCCCCAACTGGTATTTCTTCTGCTCGGCGTCGAAGGTCTGCTGTTGCAATTCGCGCGCTTTGCTCGCTGCTGCTACTTGCGCACGGTCTTGCGTGAGTTGGATGTAGGAGTTGCGAACGTCAAGAAGCGCGGCATTTCGCAGTTGCTGTTCCTGCGTCTCCAGTTGCCGTTGCACGAGCAGGGCGCGAGCGTGGAAAGCCTGAGCCGAGCGGTTGCGCAGCGGAAGCGTCAACGTTAGTTGTCCGGCATATTCAGGGAAGCGATTGTGAAAGATTTGGTTTTGCGCTGTCCCGAAGCCATGCTGAGAGGTGCCCAGTACGGGCGCACTGGCAGTCGGTTCGAAGATGGGAGTTGGCACGCCGCCAACGTCCACGGTGATGGGGTTGCCGTTGACGTCCACGATGGGCGCCCGCGTGTTGCCTACGGTGGTCGGGGTGCCGAAAGCGGTGGCGTTTCCTGCTAGCCCGCTGGACAGATAGAACGCGTTCGCGGTGAGCGAGGGCAGAAGGGCGTTCTTGGTAGCGCGAACGTCGATCTCCGCGTTCTTGAGATTGTAGATCTGTTCCTGAAGTTCGGGCCGCTTGGCAAAAGCTTCCTTAATGGCATCTTCGAAAGAAGCCGCCTCAATGGTTTCCGGCTGCATAGGCTTGTCCATAGGAACGATCTCCACATTGATGATGTTCGGAGCAAGTGGATCTTTGGAGATAAAATTCTTCAGGGTTTGTTCGTCCGTGAGCTGGGTCGTCTGCGCGAAGATGAGGGCCTGCGTGTCCGTGGCCACTTCGGATTCAGAACGTGTTACATCCAGGGGCGCGAGACTGCCGATCTCCAGCTGCTTTTTGTTGTCTTCATAGAGCTTCTGAGCAACCGCAACAGCCTGCTGATTCACTTTGACGTTTTCGCGAGCGAAAACGAGCTCCCAATACGCGGTGATGGTGTTGGTGATGGTGGTGATGGCTTGTTGGGCGAAGGCCCAGTCTGCGATCTTGCGATTGTTGTTGGCGATGCGAATGTTGCGAGTCCACATCTGCTTGCCGAAGCCATTCAAGAGAGGCTGGGAAATAGAAACCGAAAGCGTTGAACTTACGTCGGGATTGAAGAAGTTGGCGATGTTCTGGCTCTGGCGGGTGTTGTTCCAATTTACGGTGAAGTTCGTTCCGGTGTGAAAGGTTTGCGAATACTGGTTACTAAATTGAGTGGAGTGCGTAACCACGGAGGCCACGTTAACGCCGGCATTGGTGGTTGTACCGGCTCCGGAAGTGAACGGGTTGTTGATCGGTGTGGTGATGTCGGCAACCGAAGCGTTGCTCGTGATCAGAGGATCGAAGTTCTGAATGAAGAAAGCGAACGGATTAATGGCGGCGGAAGAGGAGCCAATGGCCACGCCAGGCGTAGAGAATCCGGAGTTGCCGGAGTCGGCGTTGAGCAGGCCGGCGTCCGAGATCCAGGGGTAGTAGCGCTGGACAGCAATGTCCAGGCTGTTTTCGAGCGCCAGCTCGACCGCATCCTGCAGGCTGATCTCCAGCTTGTTGTCACGAATGAGTTGATCGACGCGAGGTGAGTTGGTGAGCACCGGCGGATCGACGTGCAGCGATTCGTAAGGCTTGAAAATGTTTGGGAAGGCGCGTGCGCCGCGGTTGTAGTTGTGGCTTGCGACGCCCAGCGAGGCCACCGGGGCGATGGACGAACCACCCGTGGCAGGGGGCGCTGTAGGGGCAGGGTTCGAGGGCGGATTCTGCGCGGGGCTCTGTGCGAAAACCGGCGAAAGCGGCCCTCCGGCCAAAAGGCCGGCCAAAACGATAACAAACAGCGATCGCGCCCATTCCGAAGCTGTCCTGCGCGTATTGGCTCCTAAAATGGACCGCTTCAAGGTCCCCCTCAGCGTCTTCATAGTGATCTTTACCCTCGAGATTCTGTCCCATTGGGACGTTTTTAATTTGACCTAACTCTGTAAAACGCTCGAACCATGGATTTTGTTTCAATTGCGGGCTGGATTTGGGGGCACGAGGCGTAGTAAACCCTGTGCCTTGAACCAGAAACACGGCCGCGTTAGGTGCAACGAGGATAATGGACATGGGGAGGCAAGACAAGGATTTGGCGGAGCTGAAAGTGAATTGAGACGTTTAGAGGAAGTTGCCTCGCTGGTCGAAGCAAGTGCGGCGGAGAGAAAAAAAGTCAAGAAGAATACGGAGCCACGCATGATGCCATCGCAGCGTGGCTCCGTCTCTCGATTATCGCGAGCCGCCGTCCCTAAAAAGCTCTTCCGTGCCGACGACCTTGCCATGAAGCGTGCCGGGGATCAGGGTTTCGCGTTCGACTTCGCCAGATTTGGCGTCGGCAATGGTGACGTGATTGACCTCGAGAGTGCGTCCAAGCGCGCGTTCATAGTTGGCTTTGGCCTCCTCGAGATTGGCCAGCGCACGGAGTTCCGTGCCCTGCGCGGCGATGAGGTCGCGCTGGGTGAGAATCACGTTGTAAACGGTGGACGCTCCAAGCCGGTATTTCTTCTGCTCGGCGTCAAACGTTTCCTGCTGGAGTTGCCGGGCTTCGCTGGCGGCATCCACCTGGGCCCGGTCTTGCGTTAGGGCGATGTAAGTGTTGCGGACGTCGAGAAGCGCGGCGTTTTTCAATTGCTGGAGCGACATCTCCTGCTGGCGCTGGGTGAGGATGGCGCGGACGCTGTCTGCCTGCGCGGAACGGTTGCGCAAGGGCAGACTCAGTGTCAACTGCGCGGAATAGTCGGGGAAGCGACTGTGGAAGATCTGGCTTTGCGCGGTCGGGAAGCCTTGCTGTTTCGTGCCCATAACAGGAGTCTTCGACTCAGGCTCAAAAATGGGAACTCCATTGACGAGCACAGGATTGCCATTTTCATCCAAAATCGGCAGTTGCGTGTCGGGGACCAGAATGGAATTCCCTTTGATCGGAGCATTGCCGGCCAAACCCACGGAGCTGTATTGCCCGCTGAGCGTGAGGGTAGGCAACAGCGCGTTGCGCGTGGCTTGGATATCGATGTCGGCATTCTTCAAATTGTAGAGTTGCTCTTGAAGCTCAGGCCGTTTCTCGAAGGCTTCTTTGATGGAGTCCTCGAAGGACGGGTTTTCAATCACCGCGGGCTGGGTGGGCTGGTCGGTGGTGATGATCTCGACGTTTACCACATCCGGCGCCAACGGATCCTTGGTGATGGCATTCTTCAGGATTTGTTCGTCTTGCAGCTGAACCGTTCGCGCCACGATGAGATTTTGACGGTCGGTGGCTACTTCGGACTGCGCGCGCGTTACGTCCAAAGGCGCCATGGTGCCGGCATCGAGCTGTTTCTTGTTGTCGCTGTAAAGTTTTTGGGAAACGGTCAGAGCCTGCTCGTCGACTTTGACGTTGGCGCGCGCGAAAACGAGTTCCCAATAAGCGGTGATGGTGTTCGTGACGGCGGTGATGGCTTGCTGCGCAAAGGCCCAGTCCGCGATTTTGCGGTTGTTTTTTGCGATGCGGATGTTGCGGGTGTTGACGGCGATGCCGAAGCCGTTCAATAGCGCTTGCGTGAAACCGATCGTCAAGGTGGACTGAACGGCGGGGTTGAAGAGGTTGGCCAACGAGGTCGAGCTGGTGCGCGAATTGTTCCAACTGGCAGTCAGGTTGGTCCCCGTTTCGAAGCCGCGTGAAAATTGGTTATTGAATGCCGTGGTATGGGTCTGGAGAGTTGTGAGAGTGGCGACGCCGGCAGCGCCGGTCCCGGAGATCAAGGGATTGTTGACGGGCGTGGAGCGATCATCGATAAGAATAGTGCTTGTGACCGTCGGGTCGTAGGAGAAACTGGGAAGGAAGGCGGTGGAGGAAGCAAACAGGCCGCCAGGCGTTGCATAGCCCGAGCCGCCGGCTTTGGCTTTGAGAATCGAGGCGTCCGCGATCCACGGGTAATATCGCTGGACGCCGATGTCCAGACTGTTTTCGAGGGCGAGTTCGACGGCGTCCTGCAGGCTTAGCGCAAGCTTGCCATCGTGGATGAACTGCTGGAGCCGCGGCGAATTGGTGATGACCGGTTCATCGATGTGGATCTGTTGATAGGGCTTGAGCAGATCGGGAAATGCGCGGGGGCCGCCCGTGAAATTGTATTTGGCTAGGCCCAGTGAGCTTACCGGAGCGATGGAGGAGCCCTCGGTCGCTAGCGACGTCGTTGGGGCCGGGTTCGACGGCGGGTTTTGAGCCGCGCTTTGTGCGAAAGCGGGCGAAAGAGGACCAATCGCAAGCATGGCGGCCATGAAAAACGCCAAGAGAGACTTGCCAGCCCGCCATCCGGGCACCTCGGAAAATAAACCGGACCGCTTTGTGCTGACCAGCAATAGAAAAGACTTCGCGGTCTCACAGAGAGTCGTCATGATCATTTTTCCCCTCAAGATTCTGTCCCAGCGGGACTCATTTATTTGCTTCTGACAATGTGGAACGTGCCCTGAACAGGTGTTGGTACACTTAGTTGGCCGGTTTCTTGCCACACGGAAGGAAAGCTTCGGGAGCGTGGCTGCGAGATAGGGCTATCGAGGGGCATCCTTCACAGTTTGACCCAGAGAGCAGCCAGAACGTCTTGGCGCAGCCCGGAAACTGGTCCTGCAGTTTAGCAGCAGGCCCATTCCTTGACAACGCGGCGCGCCGCGGCTAGGCTGCTGACGATTTGATGTTTAGTGGCGATTCGCGGTTAGCAGAAAACGATGCTTTCACGAGAAGAATTGCTGCGCCTGTTTGAGTCCGCCGGAGCCATCCGCAACGGCCACTTTGAGCTTACCAGCGGCTTGCATAGCGGGACTTATGTGCAGTGTGCGCTGGTCCTGCAGTATCCGTGCTTCGCCGAGAAACTTGGCCAGGCGCTGGCCGCGCTATTTTCGGACGCGGTCATCGGTGCCGTTGTTTCGCCCGCATTGGGAGGGGTGATTATTGGGCAGGAAGTCGCCCGCGCCCTGCCGGAACCAAAGGGATCCGCGGGCCGGGGAGTGCCGGCTATTTTCGCCGAGCGCGACGCCAGCGGCACGATGACTTTGCGGCGCGGGTTTTCACTCGAACGCGATGAGCATGTGCTGGTGATCGAAGATGTCTGGACGACGGGCGGGTCGACGCAGGAAACCATCCAAGTCGTTGAGGAAGCCGGCGGGCGAGTCGTTGCTGCTGGGGCTTTGATCGATCGCAGCGGCGGCACGCTTGAACTCGGAGTCGAGACACAGGCTTTGCTGGACCTGCCCATCGCCAAATACGAACCCGAGGATTGCCCGCTGTGCCGCGAGGGTGGGGCCGCGGTGAAGCCCGGCAGTCGCTTCGCGCGCACTGCTCCGTGACGCGTCCAAAACACTTGCCGAATCCGATCGATCTTCTCGAAATCGATCCCTAGAAGTAGAACGCTCCCCTTCATGCGCCATTTCAAGATCACTATCGCTTACGACGGAACAGACTTTCACGGCTGGCAGATGCAGTCCAACAAGCCCACGATTCAGGGCGAGATTTCCAGTGTGTTAAGCCGGCTCACGCAGGAAAACGTGGCGCTCCATGGCGCGGGACGGACGGACGCGGGCGTGCACGCGCTGGGGCAGGTGGCTAGCTTTCGCACGCAATCGGGATTGTCAGCAGGTGAGTTTCAACGCGCTTTGAATGCCTTGCTGCCTCCTACGATTCGCATCGTTGGCGCCGAAGAGGTGGGCCCGGATTTTCATGCGCGTTGGTCGGCTCTCGGAAAAATTTATCGTTACCGTTTGTATCGCGGGAAAGTCGTTCCGCCTGCGGTGTGGCGCTACGTGCTGCACTATCCCTTTCCGCTCGATGAAGAGGCCATGCGTGTCGCGGCCTCGCGCTATGTCGGCCCGCACGATTTTGCTTCCTTCACAGCCTCCACGGGTTCTGAGGACGACGACAAGGAGCGCTCCACGGTCCGCGAGATTTATGCCAGCGAGTTAGTGCGCAGCGAAGACGGCCAAGAGCTTGTCTATACCGTGCGCGGCCGTTCGTTCCTGCGCTACATGGTCCGAAAGATGGTCGGCACGCTTCTGGATGTCGGCCGCGGAAAGCTCGTGCCCGACGATATTCTGCGCCTCTATCAGCTGCGGGATCGTGCCAAGTCCGGGCCTACCGTGCCTCCTCAGGGCCTGTGCATGGTGCAGGTCATGCATGACGAAGCTTGGCGCGTCGGCCAGGCTTAGCGCGGGCTCAGGCCTTTTGGGAATTGAGGGTTGAAAAACACGAAGTTAGCTAATATACTTAGCTAACCATGTACACCGTACACCAAACCAAGACGAATCTATCGAAACTGCTCCGCAAGGTTGCTAACGGAGAAGAGGTGATCATCGCCCGTGGCAAGGAACCCGTGGCGCGGATTGTCCCTTTTTCCAAGCGCCCGAAGAAGCGTGTCCCAGGCAGTCTTAAGGGGCGAATTCACATCCACCCTTCGTTCTTTGACCCGATGACCAAAGAAGAGCTGGCGCTGTGGGGGATCGAGTGAGCAGCGTTTTGCTCGATACGCACGTTCTGTTGTGGTGGTTCCAAGCATCACGCAGACTGTCCCCGAAGGCGCTGGCAGTGTTCCGCGATCCCGAAACCACGGTGCTCGTGTCAGCCGCATGCGCTTGGGAAATTGCAATAAAGCATAAGGCTGGAAGGCTAGAGGCCGCGGATTTGGTAGCCAATTTCGAAGCACGCCTCGAAGGTGACAGATTTTTGGAACTGCCGATCACTGTGGCGCACGCAGTCCGCGCGGGCATGCTTAAGGAAAGTCACGAGGATCCATTCGACCGCATGTTGATCGCACAGGCGCAGTGTGAAGGCGTTCCTGTTTTAACCACCGACAAGAGATTTGAGGAGTACGATGTTCAACGCATCTGGTGAGGCTATTCTTGGAAATTAATTTGAGCGCTACGGCCCTGGTTCCCCATCGAGAGACGGTGCTATTGCCTCTGAAAGTCGGCTAGAATTTGCCTATGGCATCCGCAGCCATCCCCGTCGAGACGATTCCATCGATTGATCCTGCTACGAGCAAAATTCTTGCACAGTTTGAGAAGACGCCGTCGGCTGCGCTGCCTGAAATTGTAGTGCGGGCGCGCTCGGCACAGTCCGCGTGGTGCGGAGTGCCGATCGAGAAGCGCTGCGCGCAACTACGCTTATTACGCGACTGCATTATGGTTTCGAGGAATGCGTTGGCTGACGCCGTTGTCGCAGAGTCCGGGAAGCCGCGCGTGGAGGCGCTTTTCGCGGACCTTTTTGTTGCGCTCGACACTGCCGAATACTTTTCAAAACATGGCGCGAAGCTTTTGCGGCCGGAACGCGTACCGCACCATAGCAGCGCCGGGAAAGCGAAGTTCGGCCGCTTGTTTTACGATCCCGTTGGCGTCATCGGCATCATCAGTTCCTGGAATTATCCGCTGGCCATTCCGCTTGGCCAGATTATTCCGGCGCTGGCCGCGGGCAACGCCGTCGTCTCGAAGACCAGCGATTTCACTCCGCAATGCGGCGCGCTGATCGAAAAGCTTTTCGCTGACGCTGGTTTCCCCAAAAACCTGGTCACCGTCATTCAGGGTGGCGGGGAAGTCGGCCAGGCGCTGATCGAGGCGGCTCCCGACAAAATCATGTTCACGGGGAGCGTGGCTACCGGCCGCCGCGTCGCGGAAGCTTGTGCGAAAAAACTGATTTCCAGCGTGCTTGAACTGGGCGGCAAGGACGCCATGATAGTTCTCGCGGACGCGAATGTAGACGTCGCGTCGAGCGCCGCCGTTTGGGGCAGCTATACGAATTGCGGGCAAGTATGTCTTTCTGTCGAGCGGCTTTTCGTGGAACAGTCCATCGAGGAAGAGTTTCTTGCGCTTTGCGTCGAGAAAACCAAGAAGCTGCGCCTTGGCCCAGGACGGGATCCGGCGACCGACGTTGGCCCGCTTATTCGACCTCAGCATGTTCAGCGGTTGAGCGATCTGGTCAATGACGCCGTGGCGCGCGGCGCTCGGGTACTTTGCGGCGGGAAACCTCGCCCTGATCTGGGCGCAAATTTCTTTGCGCCCACGGTCATTGCCGGCGTGAATCGCTCGATGAAGCTCTTCGAGGAAGAAACTTTCGGCCCCATACTCGCCGTGCAGTCCGTCGAAGACGCCGAAGAAGCTGTCGTTCGCGCGAACGATTCCGCATTTGCTTTGGCGGCAAGCGTTTGGACGAGCGACGGGAAACGCGGGCAAGCCCTTGCCGCGCGCTTGCGGGCTGGCGCGGTCATGGTGAACGATGCCATCAGCTATTTCGGCATTGCGGAAGCGCCGCACGGAGGTTCGGGCGCCAGCGGATGGGGCCGCACTCACGGTAAAGCCGGCTTACTCGAGATGGTCCAGCAGAAATACATCGATGTGGACCGCCTGCCGGGGCGCGAAAAGCCGTGGTGGTACCGTTATGGAACGGATTTGGAGCGCGCTGCCGACGCGTTTTTACAGTTTGAATTCGGCACAGGCCTCGTCAGAAGGTTGCGGAATGCCCGCGGGGCGCTCGCGACCATGTTTCGCGATCACCGTTTTTAGTTTGGGCGCCGATCGAGCCGATCGAGTCACCGTGCGGACAGTGAGCGCAAGAGGAGATACAAAGGAAGGCCAGCCCGATGCAGCAAAACGAATGGATCTACGACTGGAATGTGGCGCGAGCGCCGCTCATTGCGCCGGGCACCCG
>Ga0210399_10004043_pt1 | contig 11395 bp, 10 predicted proteins | sample IncBWC14MmetaG_FD_150865 | JGI IMG/M metagenome (GOLD analysis project Ga0210399, IMG submission 150865) | Forest soil microbial communities from Barre Woods Harvard Forest LTER site, Petersham, Massachusetts, United States - Inc-BW-C-14-M | ecosystem: Environmental > Terrestrial > Soil >...
GGCCGCGCCGCTACCGCAGCGCTCTGCCGTGTTACTCAGACCGTGATCATCCCGGCGCTCGCATAAACGAAAAATCTCTGCAGGAAGTCTCAAGAGTCAGGTCGTTAGAGACTAAAGAGCTAAGCTAGTCGTAGAAACCAGACACTCGACTCCGTTCTTGTCATCCCGGCGCAGGCCGCGATCCATAGTCTGGCCTAGATACCGGCCTTCGCCGGTATGACAGGTAGGCGGGTGCGATTCGTCAGGTGCTATCCACTAGGCGCTTCATCTGCTGTTAGTGGAGAGCCGGCAGGCGAGTAACAATATGGTTCGCGATCGCGACGGGCGTTCGGAGTTAGGATGCGCGTCGCGAGGTCTTCGTTCCGGGCCGCTCGCGTCTGGTTTTCGCCTTTAGCCGATCAATTGCCCGCAGACCCCCGAGGCGTTGTAACTCGACATGCCGGTCGAGCGTCTTCGAGAAAGCTCGACGACGAGATCACACTGCCCCTCTTCCGCCCGGCCCGGAGGTAACCGCGATGCAGCCGAAATCGATCGCCATCGTGGGTGGCCGAGACCACCAACCTCGGCGTCATCCCCGACACTTCGCAGATCCAACTGGATGCCGACGCCGCGCTCAACGCGATGGCCGATGCCGGGCTCAAACCCGCCGACATCGACGGCATCGCGACCGCCGGCGAGACGCCGGTGACGGTCGAGCATTATCTCGGCCTCACGCCGAAAATGGGTCGACGGCACCGCGGTCGGCGGCTGCTCGTTCATGATCCATGTCCGCCATGCCGCCGCGGCGATCGCCTCGGGCTTCTGCGAGACGGTCCTGATCACGCATGGCGAGAGCGGCCGCTCCGGCGTCGGGCGCTCCCGCAATGTCGTGGCGCCCACCAGCCTCGCTGGCCAGTTCGAGCAGCCGTATGGGCCGATGGAGCCGCCGACTTTGTTCACGATCCCGGTTGTTGCGCTACATGAAGACGTACGGCCTAACCCAGGAGCAATTGGCGATGGTCTCGGTCGTGCAGTGTGAGTGGGCGGCCAAGAATCCGCGCGCCACCTTCAAGGCGCCGATCACCATCGAGGATGTGCTGAACTCGCGGATGATCGCCTACCCGTTCCGCTTGTTGCAGTGCTGCCTGGTGACCGATGGCGGCGGCGCCTTGATCCTGGTTGCCGCCGAGCGCGCCCGCGACTTCCGGCAAAAGCCGGTCTACCTCATCGGCACCGGCGAGAGCGTCGAGACGCCGATGGTCAGCCAGATGGAGGATTTCACTTCCTCGCGCGCCTTCCGCGTCGCCGGCCCCAAGGCCTTTGCCGAGGCCGGCATCACGCACAAAGATGTTAACCATCTGATGATCTACGACGCTTTCGCGCATCTGCCGATCTACGGACTCGAAGATTTGGGCTTTGTGCCGCGCGGCGAGGCCGGCCGTTTCATCGCTGAGCGCAACACCGCCCCCGGCGGCAAATTGCCGCTCAACACCAATGGCGGCGGCCTCTCCTACATGCATTCCGGCATGGCCGAAGGGCCTGCGCCATATGCGCGGGACCGCCCTCGCCCAAATCCCCGACGCCAAGATCTCGGTCTACCACGGTGTGGGCGGCATGTTCGCCGCAAGCGGCACTATCATCATGTCGAACGAGGTGCCCTAGGCCGTGGTGTATAAGCGGCATTCCGAAGTTGGCTATTCTCACGTAAAACCGCGTCCATCATTTCTTCATCAGGCTTCTCCGAGATTTTATCAATGGGTGCATCGATCGGCCGGAAGATCCTCCTAGAGCTGAAACTCTCGCTGTGCCGATCGCTGGTATCGGCGGCACTTTTAGTGGGGCTTTGCGAGGCGAGCCTGGGGCAAGGCGATGCGGATTTGGAAGCCCCGGGTTTGCCCGCCTTCGCCGCTACTTTGACCAGCGGCGCCACGCTGTTTCAGAATGTCCGCATCTTCGACGGTAAGAATGCCACGCTCTCAGCTCCTTCCAATGTTCTGGTCAAAGACAATATTATTGCGCGCATATCCGTGAGTCCGATCACCATCGAGGCGAATGCTAACGTGCGGGTGATTCCGGCAGACGGGCGGGTGCTGATGCCAGGGCTGATTGACGCGCATTGGCATGCGTTCATGGCGGCGACGCCCCAGATGCTCCTAATGACTGCCGACTCCTCGTACCTTCACTTGTTGGCTGCGCGTCAGGCTGAGGCGACCCTGATGAGGGGTTTCACCACGATACGCGACCTTGGGGGTCCCGTGTTCGGGCTCAAGCGCGCCATTGATGAAGGTGTCGTGATTGGTCCGCGCATCTATCCCTCGGGCGCTTTCATCTCGCAGACCTCGGGGCATGGCGATTTTCGATTCCCCTTTGAGGTTCCGCGCGTGCTGGGCGGCTCGCTGAGCCACTCCGAGGTCGTGGGCGTCGCAGCGATTGCTGACAGCCCCGATGAGGTGCGCCTGCGGGCGAGAGAGCAGTTGAGACAGGGCGCAAGCCAGATCAAGCTGATGGCGGGGGGTGGCGTCGCTTCTCCCTATAACCCGATTGAATCGACCCAGTACACCGAAGCGGAGATTCGTGCCGCGGTTGAGGCCGCCGACAATTGGGGCACTTATGTGACCGTGCACGCGTATACGCCGCGTGCGATCCGACAAGCGCTCGCGGCCGGTGTCAAGTGCATCGAACACGGACATTTGATCGACGAGGCTACCGCCAAGGTGCTGGCGGATGAAGGCATCTGGTGGAGCCTGCAGCCCTTTCTGGATGATGAAGACGCACCGCCGCTGGTGAACCCGGTGTCCCGCATGAAGATGCAGCAGGTGTTCGCCGGAACGGACAACGCCTACAGGCTAGCGAAGAAGTACAAGAACAAAACGGCCTTTGGTACCGACATTCTGTTCGATGCTAGGCTTGCCAGCCGTCAGGGGGCCATGCTCGCCAAGATGGTCCGCTGGTACGCACCGGGCGAAGCGCTCAGGATGGCCACCGCAGACAATGGCGAGCTGATGGCATTTTCCGGGTCTATCAATCCCTATCCCGGCAAGCTAGGTGTCGTGGAAGAGGGCGCCCTCGCAGATCTGCTGCTGGTCGATGGCAATCCGTTGGAAAACATCAAGCTCGTCGAAGACCCCGACAGGAACTTTCTGGTCATTATGAAAGATGGCACGATCTACAAAAATGCGCTGCCCAAGTGAGGACTTTGTCCGTAAGCGCCTCGATTGGCCGCATCTATAGGCCCTGAGTAACAGCGCCGAGCTTGAAGCGATGCAGCTACCCTTCGCGCAATCAAGCGGAGGGGGCGCCCATCCGAGAAATGTTGGTCGATACAGCGGACGGGGATAGGCTCGGCTGCAGTGCAGTTAGGGCCGGTCGGCAGACGGGTGTCGGTGATGCTAGATCGAAGGAGGATGTTGGCCGCTGTTCTCGCGGCTATGGCTTTTCCGGTCGGGGGCGTATTGGCCCAGCCTGGCCGTCCGCCTATGCCACCGCCACGTCACCAAGTCCGGCCGCCTCGTCCGCCTGGACCCCGCCGCTGGTATTGGTCGCGAGGTCGCTGGCGATGGAATGGCCGCCGCTGGGTTTGGATCTCCGGGAGCTGGAGATGGCGCTAAATTAAGCGATCCGACTGCCGCAGCTGTGGATCCGCGACAGCACTGACAGCGTATTTCCGAGCCGCGGGCGGCAGCGAGCTTCTCACCGGCTCTGTTGGCCTGCCGTGAAGCCCTGCTGGAAGGCACTGTCCTGGGCCTGTCGGGACCGATCAACGAGAAGCCCGCCGAGCAGCCCCGCGCCCGCGCCGGCGGCCGCCCCGAGCCCGGCATTCCCGCCGATGGCGCCAAACACGGCGCCGACGCCGGCGCCCGCAGCGGTGCCGGTCAGCGCGCGTTGCTGGGTCGGGGTCATATCGGCGCAAGCGGTGACCGGAAGAGCGACGGCCGCGAGCAGCAGTAACTTCTTCATGGCCTTCCCCAGAGCGGTTGATCAGCGCGATTGCGGACAGGGGTAGCGTTCGCTCAGGAACCGGAACAACCCGTCGGTGGACGTGGCCGCCATGCGATCCGGCGACGCGCGCGCCCAGTTGACGAACTCGCTCAGCGCTTCATTGCGGCTCGGCGGAGGGTTCGGCAAGCAGAACAGCTTCGGTCCGCGGAATGCAGCCATGTTCTGCATTTCCACCAAGACCGCACCCAGCGCAAAGCCCTCGCAGAAATTGACTGCCGCCGTTCCGATCGCGTTGTCGGGCGTCGCTGTGCAAAGCTCGACCAAGTCGCCCGTGATGCTGGCGCCGAAATTCGCCTCGGTGGCAGCATGCGGCGCACAAGGTGCGAGCAATACCAGTCCCGCAGCGACGGTCCATCCCTTCAATGTCATGACTCCCCTTCTCCTTTAATGGTCGAGAAACCGATTGCCGATCGATTGAACAGTGGTAAGTAGCAACTCTCATAACGGGGTTCTCAAACTCAGAACGAGCCGAAAGCCGAACCGAGCGCGATCACCACGGCGAGCGCGATGATCGGACCGACAATGGCAGCCATGACGATTCGAAATAGCTCTCGCGATGGGTCGACCCGCAGACCGCAAGCAAGGTCACGACGGCGCCGTTCTGCGGTAAGCTGTCGAGCGTTCCGGCGCTCATCACGGCGATCCGGTGCAGCAGCGCCGGAGCGATACCGTGCGCCGCAGCAAGGCGCATGTAGGTGCCGCCCAGCGCGTCGAGCGCAATCGTCAGACCGCCGGAGGCGGAGCCGGTCAGAGCGGCCAGCAAGTTGGTCGCGACGGCGAGGGAGACGAGGGGGCCCCCCTCGAGCGACAGCACCCAGTTGCGCACGATGGCGAATGCCGGCACTGCGGCGACCACCGCGCCAAAGCCGACCAGGCTCGCAACGCTGAGCACCGGCAGCACCGAGGCATTGGCGCCGGCATCCATGGTCTCGCGCGCCGCCGGCAGGCGCCGCCGGTTGACGGCGATGACCGCGATGATCGCGGCCGCGAGCGCGGTCACCACCGCCCACACGCCGCCGACGGCAGAGAGCGAGGTCGCGCCGAACCGCTCCTCGGCGAGGAACGAAACATCGAGGCGCGGCAGGATGACCAGCGACATCAGCACATTGACGCTCACCACCACGAGGAGCGGCAATGCCGCCAGGACGATCGGTGGTGCCTCGCCGCTACGGCGGCCGCGGTGGACCTCGGGGGGATCGAACTCGCGCGCAGTGGTGGCCCGCTCACGCACCGTCGGGTCTTCTGCAGCCGCATCGACAGGAGCGGGGGCGACCCCCCCGAAACCCTCGCCCTTGCGGCGCGCGGCAGCTTCGGCGCGTCCCAGCCACCACAGGCCGAAAGCGAGCATGATCACAGAGGCGATGATGCCGAGACCGGGCGCCGCCAACGGCGTCGTGCCGAAGAACGGCATTGGGATCGCATTCTGGATCGCCGGCGTCCCCGGCAGCGCCGACATCGTAAAGGTGGAGGTGCCCAAGGCCGCCGCCGCAGGAATCAGGCGATTGGGAATATCCGCCGTGCGGAACAGCGCCTGCGCCATCGGCACCAGCACGAAGAAGGCGACGAACAGGCTGACGCCGCCATAGGTGACAAGCGCGCCGGCAAGCACGACAGTGAGTATTGCGCGAGCCGGACCCAGCCGTTCCGTCATGAACTGGGCGATCGCCGCGACGGATCCGCTGTCATCCATCAGCTTGCCGAACACCGCGCCGAGCAGGAACAACGGGAAAAATTGCGCGATAAACCGCGACGCGCTGTCCATGAAGGTCTGCGTCCAGTAGGCGAGCAGCGGCCCGCCCGCGAAAGCGGCGGCGATGAGGGCCGCGCCGGGAGCCAGCAGGAGGATGCTCCAGCCCCGATACGCAAGCCAGACGAGCAGCGCGAGGCCAAGCAGGATGCCAAACAGGCCCACGGCGTCACACGCTCATGCTCTGCAGCAGCCCGTCGAGGTCAAAGGAGGAGCACCGACCTAAATCCGCTCCATGTGCGTCGAGAAACGAACCCGCTGCTCGGCGCCCAGTGTCGCGCAGCATACACAGGAAATCCCACTCGGCATTTAGCTTTGAGGAGTAACCGAGATTAACCATGATATCGCTGGCTACGCGGTGGATGCGCATGCCGGCCCATTGCGCACCCTCGGTGTTCCCGGGGTTCGCCACTTGCCGCAGCAGCGCGATCATGCGCAACTCCTCCAGATCGGAAGCGTTGAAGGAGACTTCGTTGATTCGATTGAGGATTTCACGGGCGGTTTTTGGCGTGCTGGGGCGCTCAACGGGATTGATCTGAACGAGGATTGTGTCCTTCGAGTTACATTCTCGCACCAGGGGCGTGATATTGGGGTTGCCGGAATAGCCGCCGTCCCAATAACTCTCGCCGTTGATTTCGACCGCCTGGAACATGGTCGGCAGGCAGGCCGAAGCGAGCAGGACGTCAGGCGTAACCTCCCGGTTGCGGAACACGCGGCCATGTCCCGTGCGAACGTTGGTCGCTGTCACGAACAGCTTGATCGGAGCCCGCCCAAGCCGCTCGAAGTCGATGCACTCGGAGAGGATCTGCCTGAGCGGGTTGAACCCTCCAGGGTTCAGATCATAAGGCGAGAATAGCCGAGTCATCAGGTCCATTGCGATAAAGACGGGCGAATAGTCCAGCGACCAGCGGTCGAGGAGTACGTCCAGAAACCCACGACGCAACGGGCTCAGCGAAGCCGCCCGCGAGACGTTGCGCCAGAAAGTCTCCATGGCGGTGCGCGCACCCTCCGCCCCGCCCTGGGCGTGACCATCGACGAGCGTGGCGGCGTTCATCGCGCCGGCCGAGGTGCCGGCTATGCCGTCGATCTGCAGCCAGGGCTCCTCGAGCAGCCGGTCCAGAGCGCCCCAGGTAAAGGCGCCATGCGCGCCGCCGCCTTGCAGCGCAAAGTCGACGAGAACAGGATCGCGATCGGATTTCTCAGCCTTGGTGGTAGCCATCGGCATTGTCCTTTTCGAGCGTGAACATGATTAAACACGTTGGCCGGCTAGCGGAAGCCGCCCGTCGCCGGGTGGTCTGTTCGGCCCCGGCGAGGCGCCTCTGGTGTTCACCAGACCTGTCTGATGGTCATTCGGACGGCTTGCGCATCCGGCTGACCAGCGAGTTTCGCGACCACTCGCTCGTAGTTGACACTCACATCACCGCCGGCCCAGACGCTCAGGTCCATGCCCACCCCGAGCCGGAGCGTGTTGGCGGCGTTGCTCTGGCCGACGCCGTCGATGCTGGTCTCGCCGCCGGCGTTGTAATAGGCGTCCGCGGACATCCACAGACCGGGAGTAAGATTGCGGCTCGCATGTCTCTCGACAAGGAACAACGACTTCTGGGTAAGGCTGGAGGCGCCGCCCACGCGGTAGTCGGCATTGGTCGTGAACAGCTTGGTTGAAAGATAAGTTCGAGCCATGTCCAGCCCGGGTCAGGCGTGTAGCTGTAGTTGACCGTCGGAAAGAACATCCAGCGGTTCGCACTGGGGTTCAGCGGGTTCGCCGGATCGTATTTCCCGAGTGGTGTGTGGACAAAAAGGTGAAAGCTCGAAAAGGTTTCGGGAACGAAGGACCGGAATTGCTCCTTTGTGAGGGCCGGCCCACCGAATATGTTCATCTGCCAAAGAAAGCTGATATCCGAAATCCCTTGGTTCGAGGCGCGAAATGCGTCGGAACTTGCATTCAGGTTGCGATAGGAAAGACCTCGCCGAGCTTGTGCTATTCTGTCGGCATGACTCGCGCCATCGCGAAGCAGAATCTCCCCGTCGTCGTCTTCTTCGGCCTGCTGGCAGCATCACTCGGAGGATTGTTGTTGCTGCCGCCGATCCCGCAGGATCAAAGCTATCACCAATTCGCCGACCAGCGCACCATTTTCGGGATTCCGAACTTCTGGAACGTCGTCTCGAATCTTCCCTTCCTCGCGGTCGGCGCCGCCGGGCTGCGGCGATTTCGTGACGATCCGGCAACGGTCGTTTTCTTCCTGGGAGTTTTCCTGACCGGGATCGGCTCGTCCTATTATCACTGGGATCCGAACGACGGCACGTTGTTCTGGGACCGCTTGCCGATGACGCTGAGTTTTGCGGCAATCCTCGCGCTCGTGGTCGAGGAGCGCGTCAACGCAAGGGCCGGAGCCATTCTGCTTTGGCCGGCGCTCGCAATCGGCTTGTTCAGCCTGTTGCTGTGGCGCTGGACCGACGATCTGCGGCTCTACTTTTGGGTGCAGTTCTTTCCCGGCCTCGCAGTGCTATTGCTGTTTTTGCTGTACCCACCTAAGTATACCGGCACCCATTACTGGATTGCCGCCGGGGCACTCTATGCCCTCGCCAAGCTGTTTGAATTCACCGATTGGGCGATTTATTCGGCCGGAAACTTCTTGAGCGGACATATGCTCAAGCATCTCGCGGCCTCGGCCGCCTGCTTCGCGATCTTGCGATATTTCCAAACCCGCCGGCTGATCACTTGGCCTTCGGCTCGTCCGGTTGGCCTTCCGGTGCCGAAAGCCTAGCCAACATGGATTCGACCTCGGTGCGCTGCGCCTTGATATAATCGTAAAAGAGCCGTTCCACTCGGCGGTAGGGCGTGCCGCGAACGCTGGCGAGCATGTCGCGCCGCTCGTCGTGGCTTGCCAGGATCATTTCATATTTGTCCCGAAAATAGTGGAGGTTCGCGCCCAGGTTAACGAACCGCTCATCCGAGAGCAGATCGATCGCATGCTGCGTCTTACCCATCCTGAACGGCGATTGAAGCGTGAAGAGCCGAAACGTCGTATCGTAGAGGTCGTTCGGCTCGAGTACCGGCAGCGTCTTCAGCAGCGCGCCGTGCCGCGTGGGCAGCCATTCGAATTCATGGAGCGCGTCTCGTTGGGGTCCGTCTTGTTGAATTTCCCGATAGTCGTCGATATCCCCCTCGGTACCGAGCTCGGCTAGATTCACGAACTCGTTTGCCGGCACGGCTAGGTTGAATAGTTGACGAAACTTCACGGCGCGCACCGATAATGGCGACCAGATGTTCGCGGCCGCCAAAGCATTCCGCAAGGTATGAGAACAGTTGTCCGCCCAGACACTCCAATTGTAGTCGGCCTCTCCCTCGGCGTATTCGCGGTTTTTGTCGTTCAAGAAGCTGATGATTTCGTCCAACATCGGCTCGGTCACCGGAAGGCGTGCGCAGAACACCGACCGGGCGAACTGGAGGGCGAAGTCGGTACCGATACCTTCGTTTACGACGAAATTCTCGAGGCCTCCTCCCGCCCCGGCGCCGGGATAGTCGTGAAACTCGACCCCCTTGTAGATACCTTTGTCGATCGCATCCCGCAGGGTGGCCTCGAACTGGGCCTGAGTGAGGCGCTCGCCGGTTTTGAGGTTGCCCTGATAGAACAGTTCGTAGCCCGGGGTCGCTACCCAGTTGACGTTACGAAACCAGCGGCCGACGCTGACACCGGCACCGTGCTCGGGATCATCGAACTCCGTTGCGGCCACCCGGCATCGCCGCAACTGCGGGTAGGGCGCCTGCTCATCCTTGCAGGCGCCTTTGATATACATCACTGCGTGCCCGGCGACCCCACCCTCTCCCTTCAATTTGGAGCGGAATTGGCTCGTCGCACAGAGTTCCACATAGTAAGGAAAGAGGCGCTCGTAGACCGGGTCCGGGCGCCGCTCGACAATGATACGGTCCGGCTTCAGCATGAACCGCGACATCACGCCGTCTTCACCGCACCCGCTCAGTGCGGTCGCCAACACAAAGGCGATCGCGACAAAGAACCCGCGGATCATGTTTTCAGCAATCTGGTACTGGTTGGAGCGGTGAATGTGACACCTCTACTCTATCATGCGTACCGATCAGCTGCGAGCCGGTCCTTACGGTCGTAGGAGACACCTCCCGCGGTCACAAGACATAGGTTCCCGATACGGACTCGCGCACTGAGGTGATGATGCCCTTTGTCTCGGCGTGACCTCGAAAATGGGTCGACGGCACCGCGGTCGGCGGCCGCTCGTTCATGATCCATGTCCGCCACGCCGCGGCGGCGATCGCCTCGGGCCTCTGCGAGACGGTATTGATCACGCATGGCGAGAGCGGCCGGTCCGGCGTCGGGCGCACCAGAATGTCGTGGCGCCGACGAGCCTCGCCGGCCCCCTCCCTTCCCTCCCCCGCAAGCGGGGGAGGGTTAGGGTGGGGGTGGTCCGACGGGGCCGCCGATTTTGTTCACGATCCCCGTGCTGCGCTACATGAAGACCTCGGCCTGACGCACGAGTAATTGGCAATTGTCTCGGTGCAGCGCGAATGGGCGTCGAAGAATCCGCGCCACCTTCAGGGCACCGTTCACCTCGCGCACTCATCGCGTCCCCCACGATAGGCGCTGGCTCCGATGCGAGATAGCGGTGCGAGCATGGCGACGCTAGAATAGCCATATTCGTATTCCAGACTTCGCGCGATGGCGGCCTCTCGATGGGCCGGAGTTGGACCATGGAGGTGTCGATGAAAAGATTCGAGGATTCAACTTGAAGAAGGGCTCCCGCTGCAGACTCGCTGCAGGTGCAGCGGCGAGCGAACATGGGCTCAATTCACGATTGCATTTGAAACGTCATTCCGGGGGTTGGGTACACGCCATGGAGGCCCAAAAATCGGCTCGTTCCTCCTCTGGCCGGAGTTGAGCCACCCGTCGAATGAACACGGCCGGCTCAGGAACGGAGATACGCCAACGGCGCCGCTTCGGACCGCCTACGCCCCGCAGCTATTTATTGCGGCAATGCGACCGTGTTGAAGTCGTCGAGGAGGGCGGCGATTCGGCCGGTGTCGGACTGGTCCATGATCGCCCGCGCGCGGCGCGTCGCGGCGACCATATCGAGGCTGCGGATGCGCTGCTTGACCCGCGGTATGTTGCGCGGCGCCATCGACAGATTGCGCACCCCGAGACCGAGCAGCAGCGCGGCAAAGCGCGGCTCGCCGGCCATTTCGCCGCATACGCTGATCGGCATGCCGCGGCGCAATGCTGCTTCGACGGCGAACTGGATCAGCCGCAGCACCGCCGGATGCAGCGGGTTGTAGAGATAGGCGACCTGCTCGTCGCTGCGGTCGATCGCCAGCGTGTATTGGATCAGATCGTTGGTGCCGATCGCGAAAAAATCCGCCTCCGCGGCGAGCGCGTCGGCAGCGAGCGCCGCACCCGGCACCTCGATCATAGCGCCCAATGGCGGCAGGGTTTTGGGCAGCCGCACGCCGCGCCGCCGCAGCCGCCGGGCGACCTGGTCGACCGCCTCGCGCACGCGGCGGATCTCGTTGGCCGTCGAAATCATCGGCAACAGGATGCGCAGCGGCCCGTCGCTGGCGGCGCGCAGCATTGCCGCCAGCTGCGGGTCCAACAGGCGGCGATCCTGCAATGACAGGCGGATCGCACGCAAGCCGAGGGCGGGGTT
>Ga0210399_10004044_pt1 | contig 11394 bp, 10 predicted proteins | sample IncBWC14MmetaG_FD_150865 | JGI IMG/M metagenome (GOLD analysis project Ga0210399, IMG submission 150865) | Forest soil microbial communities from Barre Woods Harvard Forest LTER site, Petersham, Massachusetts, United States - Inc-BW-C-14-M | ecosystem: Environmental > Terrestrial > Soil >...
ATGGCGAGGTTGCCCGACCCCGTGAGGTTCTTCAGGACATCGAGCGCACTGCAGCCCAGCGTCGCGGCGGCGGCAACCGCGACGAGCACGGCCAGCGGGAAGGAGAGCGAGCGGCGTCGTATCATAGGTCTCTCCATCAAAAAATCTGATTCAATGATAATCAATTAGATAACAAATATCAAGTATTACTTTAAGGCTTGTCGTCGGGTGTTTCGGACTCGAGCGATGCGTCGCTGTCCGAGGCGCCGGCCTCCCCCTCCGCAAGGGGAATCTCCACCGGCCGCGGAGCCTCGATCGCACGCTTGAGCCCGGCCACGTCCACCTCCTCCCCGAGGACCTCGGCAAACTCCTCGATCCGGGGGAGATCACCCAGATCCTTGAGGCCGAAGTGGAGCAGGAACTGCTTGGTGGTGCCATAGAGGATGGGGCGGCCCACCACCTCTTTGCGCCCCAGGATCCGAATCAGTCTCTTCTCGAGCAGGGTCTTGATCACTCCCCCGGACTTGACCCCCCTGAGCTCGATGATCTCGGGGAGCGTGACCGGCTGCTTGTAGGCCACGACCGCGAGTGTCTCCAGGGCCTGGATGGATAGGCGGGTCGGGGCCTTGGGGTCGAGCAGCTCGCGCACCCAGTCGTTGTACTCGGGCCGGGTCGTGATCTGCCAGCCACCGGCGATCTCCAGAAGCTGGAGGCCCCGCCCGTCCCGGGCGTAGTCTCGGCGCAGCTCCTCGAGCGCGGCCTGCCAGGCCTCCCGAGGCACCCCCCCCATGACCTCCGTGATCTCGCGGGGGGTGAGGGGCTGGGGAGAGGCGAAGATCAGGGCCTCGAGGACCGCCCGCACCTCCGCGGCGGGAAGGACCGGGGCCTCCTCGGGCTCGGGGCCCGCGCCTTTGTCGTTCTCGTCCTCGTTCTCTTTCACTGGTCCTCTCGTGCCGCCCCTGATTCTAGGCTACCGGGCGCGGGGCGCCGTTCTCCGGTCCCAGGGGCCGGAACACGCGGATGGGCCCGAAGAGGCCGCGCTGGTAGACCTTCACCTGCTTGAGCCGGATCAGCTCCAAGAGAGCGAGGAAAGTCAAGATCATGTCCCGCTTGGTTTCCTGCGCCGCGAACAGTCCCCCGAACTCCAGGGACTCGCCCGCCCCAAGCAGGGATAGCAGCTCCTCCATCCGCTGCTCGACCGTCTTGCCCTCGGGCTCCACCTCGTGGGCGAGGAGGGTCTTGCGTCTCTCCAGCACCTCCCGGAAGGCGGTGATGAGGTCGAAGAGCCCGGCCTCCAGCATCTCCTCCCCGGCGTCGTCGAACCGGGGGACCACCCCGTCGGGACGGGTCCAGGTCGCGGCCCGGATCTGGGCCTGCTGGTGGAGGACCCCCGCCGCCTCCTTGTAGCGCTGGAACTCCAACAGGCGCCGCACCAGCTCCGCGCGGGGGTCTTCGGTCTCCTCCTCACCCTGCGCCTCCGTGGGATCGACGGGGACCAGCATCTTGGACTTGATGTGGATGAGGGTGGCCGCCATCACCATGAACTCCCCTGCCACGTCCAGGTTCAGCTCCTTCATGAGGTCCAGGTACTCCACGTACTGGCGGGTGATGGGCGCGATGGGAATGTCGTGGATGTCGATGCGGTCCCGCCGGATCAGGTAGAGCAGCAGGTCCAACGGCCCCTCGAAGACGGGGAGCTGAATGCGGGGGGCGTCCGCGGGGAGGACCGACTCCACCCCCTCCGGGGGGAGGAGGGGGGGCTCCCGGTTTTCCCGCTCGTCGCTCACCTCGGGGGCCGCTGATAGTCGATCTTCATGGCCGACCGGACCTCGGCCAGGGTCGCTTCCGCGACCGACCGGGCCCGTTTCGACCCCTCGTGCAGGATGTCCCAGACGCGCTCAGGGTGGGCCGCAAACTCAGGACGGCGGGCATGGATAGGGGACAGGCGCTCCAGCAGATGGTTGGCCAGGCGCGCCTTGCAGTCCAGGCAGCCGATGCCCGCGCTCCGGCAGCCGGCGGCGGCCCAGTCCTGGCTCTCCGGGGGGGAGAAGGCCCGGTGCAGGTCGAAGACCGGGCAGACGTCGGGGTTGCCGGGGTCGGTGCGACGCTTCCGGGCCGGATCCGTGACCATGGTGCGCAGCTTCTCCCGCACGACTTCGGGCGCATCCTGCAGGTAGATCGCGTTGGCGTAGGACTTCGACATCTTGCGTCCATCCGTGCCCGGGATGCGGGCCGTCTTGGTGAGCAGGGTTTTCGGCTCCGGAAAAACCGGCCCGTAGAGGTGGTTGAAGCGGCGCACGATCTCCCGGCTCAGCTCGAGGTGGGGAGCCTGGTCTTCCCCCACCGGCACCGCGTCCGCCTTGTAGATGATGATGTCGGCCGTCTGCAGGACGGGGTAGCCGAGGAAGCCGTAGGTCGAGAGGTCCCTGTCCTGGAGCTGCTGCTGCTGCTCCTTGTAGGAGGGAACGCGCTCCAGCCAGGCCACGGGCGTCACCATGGAAAGCAGGAGATGCAGCTCCGCGTGCTCGGGCACGGCGCTCTGAATGAAGAGGACGGAGCGGGCGGGGTCGAGGCCGGCCGCCAGCCAGTCCGTGGCTACCTCGAGGACGTTCCCGCGGATGCCCCGGGTGTCGGCGTAGTCGGTGGTGAGCGAGTGCCAGTCCACGATGGGGAAGAAGCACTCATACTCGTCCTGGAGGCGCACCCAGTTCTCGAGGGCCCCCATCAAATTCCCCAGGTGGAGGGGGCCGGTGGGGCGCATGCCGGAAAGGATGCGGGGCCGGGGCATGTTAGAGAGCGAGCCGGAAGAGGAAGTCCGTGAGCAGGCTAACCAAGGGTTGCACGACCCGGCCCAGGAGGCCGGTCATGAACAGGATGAGCAGGATCCACATCCCGTAGGGCTCCACCACGCGGTCGTAGCGGGCGGCGATGCTGCGGGGCAAGCCCCAGGAAGCCACCCAGGAGCCGTCGAGGGGAGGCAGGGGCACGAGGTTGAAGATGGCGAGGGCCACGTTCATCTGGATCCCGACGGCAAGAATCAGGGCCGGCAACGCGTCCTGGCCCTGCACCAGCCCCGTGCGCACGGTGACGAGCAGGAGCACGGTGAAGATCACGGCCAGGATCAGGTTCGAGACCGGGCCCGCCCCCGCCACCAGGACGTGCCCCTGGGCCAGGCGGCGGAAGTTCTGGGCCCCGACCGGCGTGGGCTTGGCCCAGCCCAGGAGAGGGATGCCGCTGGGTCCGAAGATCTGGAGGAGGGGGATGAGGAGGGTTCCCACGGGGTCTATGTGCACGAAGGGGTTCAGGCTCACCCGGCCCTGGCGCAGGGCGGTGTCGTCCCCCATCCGCCAGGCCATGAAGCCGTGCGCCGACTCGTGGACAGAGAGGCTGAAGAGCAGGACCACGTAGTACGTGACCCCCATCGCGATCCTCTCCGGCGTTAGCCCCTCCAAGCCCCCCCCGCGAAACCCCAGATACTAGCATGGGGTCAGACCCCCTTCGCGAAATGGGCCTGGATGGCTGCGGCCGTGGCCCTGCCCACCGCCGCCCTTAGCTCCGCTTCGCTCGCCCCCCGCACGCCCCGCACGGAGCCGAAGCGCGAGAGCAGCTTCTTGCGCTTGGTCGGTCCCACCCCCTGGATCTCATCCAGCTCCGAGCGCAGCGTGCGCGCGCGGCGGGCCTGGCGGTGGAAGCCCACCGCGAACCGGTGGGCCTCGTCGCGGACCCGCTGCACGAGCTGGAGCACGGGCGAGTGGCGCGGGAGCACGAAAGGGGCTTCGCGCCCGCGCAGGTAGATGAGCTCCTCCTTCTTGGCCAGGCTGGCCACCGGCTGGTCGCCGATGCCGAGCTCCTCCAGGGCCGAGACCGCCGCCCCCAGCTGGCCCTTGCCCCCGTCGATGAGGATGAGCTCGGGCAGGTCCTTGCCCTCCTCCAGCAAACGCTTGTAGCGCCGGCCCACCACCTCGCGCATGGAGGCGAAGTCGTCGGGGTGGCCGGCCACGCCCTTGACCCGGAACTTGCGGTAGTCGGCCTTCTTGGGCAGGCCGTCCTCGAAGGCCACCATGGAAGCCACGATGTCCGAGCCCTGGATGTTGGAGATGTCGAAGCACTCGATGCGCCGTGGCTCCATCTCCAGGTCCAGAAGGTCGCGGAGGGCGCGCAGGATCTCCTGGGACTGCCGGCGGGGATGCCGCCACTCCAGATCGAAGGCCAGGCGGGCATTGCGCACGACCAGGTCCAAGAGCCGGAACTTCTCGCCCCGCTGGGGGACGCGGATCCGGACCTGCGTACCCCGGCGGGCGGAGAGCCAGGACGAGAGTAGCTCCCGATCGGGGATCTCGACGGGGACGAGGATCTCGCGCGGGACGTAGCGGCCCGACGCGTAGTACTGCTGGAGGGTAGAGGAGAGCACGGACTCGGGCTCGGTGAGGTGGTCGAGGAGGTAGCCCTCACGGGCCACCACCTTCCCGTCACGGACGGAAAAGACCTGGACCGCCGCCCGCTCTCCCTCCCCGTAGGCCGCGAAGAGGTCCCGCTCCTCGAGCTCGGTGGTGGTGATCTTCTGGGGGGTCTCCAGGCGCTCCAGGGCCCGGATCTGATCGCGCAGGCTGGCCGCCTCCTCGAAGCGGTCCCCGCCCGCGGCCCCCTCCATCTCTCCCCGGAGCCGGCGCACGACCTCCTCCGTGCGCCCCTCCAGGAACAGCCGGGCGTCGTCGCAGGCTTTGCGGTAGCGATCGAGGGAGCAGATCTCGGCCACGCAGGGGGCGAGACAGCGCTTGATCTGGTATTGCAGGCAAGGCCGAGGCCGCCGCCCGTTCAAGACCTCCCGGCAGGAGCGGACCCCGAAGAGCTTGCGGGTCAGGGAAGCCGTCTTCCGCCCCAAGCTGGCCGGAATGTAGGGCCCGCCATAAGCGTTGCCGTCCTCCCCTGGCCGCCGTACCACGTAGAGCCGGGGGTACTCCTCGGAAAGGGTCAGCTTCAGGTAGGGATGATTCTTGTCGTCTCGGAGGAGAATGTTGTAGCGTGGCCGATGACGCTTGATGAGGTTGTTTTCGAGGGCCAGGGCCTCCATCTCGGTGTCGGTGAGGACGAGGTCGAGGTCGGCGATCTCCGCCCGCAAGGACTCGAGGCGCGGGTCGGTGGGACGCGAGGCCTGAAAGTAAGACCGGACGCGGTCGCGCAACACGCGCGCCTTGCCCACGTAGAGGATGGTTCCCTCCGCGTCCTTGAAGAGGTACACGCCCGGCCGGAGAGGAAGGGTCTCCAGCTTGTCGCGCAGGGGCACCCTCCGATTATAGGGGCCGCTACGGGCCGCCGCCGCCGCAGGCTCGCCCCCGGACGGGGTTAGGAGGAGCGATCCCGATCGGCCCGGGCCTCCGCCTCCGCCAACCAGCCGCGCCGAAGCTGCTCCTCGGGGATGCTGGAAAGATAGGGCTTCAGATCCAGGACGGGCGTGCCGTCCAGCATGTCCACCCCGCGGACCCGGAGCCGGGCGCCCTCCCGGCCCAGCAGCGCAACCACCGTGAGCCCGATGGGGTTGGGCCGCCTTGGGGAGCGGGTGGCAAAGACGCCGTGGGGCCGGTCGTCGATGGGCGGCTTGCCCATGAGCTCGTAGCCCTGGGCACGATCGAAGGCCCAGATCACAAAGAGGTGGGAGAAGCCCTCGATGTGGGTGAGCCCCTTCTCGAATTCAGGGAGGAGCTCGATGGTCCCCTCCTCCTCGTGCCGCGCTCCGCGGCCCTTGGGAATTTGCCGCGTCTCGGTGAACGGGCTGCGCACGTAGCCCACCGGCCGCATCGAGAATCTCTCCATGGCGTCTCCGGAAGCGCCCCCAGGAGGAAAGTGTGAGCGGCATCACCACCCCTGGTGGGGCCCCCCCAATAGCTGATAGTATGGCCTCAAGTCTGCTCCGGAAAAGCTGGTTCTTCCCTCGCGGGAGGTGCTGATGCGTCGGACCTTGATCACGCTCGTCCTCGTGGCTCTCCTCGGGGCCTGCGGCAACAACACGAAAACACCGACCGGCCCTTCGAGTGCGTTGGGCCCCATCGCCGTGGTCACGATCACCGCCGTGCCCGTCCTGGTTCCCGGCGTGAGCTCCGCCGACCCCAACTTCCAATATCAGATCTCCTGGGTGCTGACCCTCCAGGAGACGGCAGGGGTCGCGGCCACTCTGACCGAAGTGGACGCTGTCATCGACAGCGCCATCATCAAGTTCGGGCCGGGCGCGCTCGACGCCCAGTCCACGAGCGGGAGCAACCAGGTGGCGGCCAAGGGGACCCTGCAGCTCAACCAGACCATCGCTTACAGCTTCGGGAACGGGTCCCGGCTGGCCACCGTCGTCATCACCGGCTACCTGACCGACGCAAACGGCAACCGCATCATCAAGAGCACGCAGATCCGGATCGTTTGAGGGAGGGGTGGCTCCTCCCCCCGCCCGGTTCCGTCTTGACGGAGGGACCTGGCTCCTCGTCCTGACGGGGGCGGGCGTCTCGGCGGAGAGCGGGATCCCCACCTTTCGGGCAGCGGGCGGGCTCTGGGAGTCGCACCGCGTGGAGCAGGTGGCCTCCCCGGAGGGCTTCGCCGCCGACCCCGCCCTGGTCTGGCGCTTTTACTCGGAGCGCCGGCGGAAGGCCCGGGCCTGCGAGCCCAACCCCGGCCACCGGGCCCTGGTCGCGATGGAGGAGCGGCTGGGGGACCGCTTCCTTCTGGCTACGCAGAATGTGGACGGGCTCCATGGTCGGGCGGGCAGCCGCCGCCTGCTGGAGCTGCACGGGAACCTCTTCCTCTCCCGCTGCGCCCGCTGCGACCGGGCGCCCTTCCCCGACGAGGGGGCACACGATTCCGTTCCGCGCTGCGAGGTCTGCGGGACGGGCCTCCTGCGGCCGCACATCGTCTGGTTCGGGGAGTGGCTGGACCCGGCCCATCTGCAGCGGATCGAGGCCTTCATGCAGGAGGCGCGCTCCGGTCGCTTCGTGTTCCTGGCCGTGGGCACCTCCGGTCTCGTCTATCCCGCGGCGGGCCTCGTCTCCGCCGCCCGCCGCGCGGGCGCGGAGACCTGGCTCGTCAACGCGGAGCCCCCGGAGAACCGGCTCCTCTTCGAGCACGTGGTGGAGGGCCAGAGCGGGCGGGTCCTGCCCGAGTTCTTGACCTGGGCCTAAGGCTGGCCCTCCCGCCCCCCGCGGCCGGCCGCGAAGCGCCCGCCGGAGGCTGGACGATCCCATCCCAACACGCGCCGCCAACGCCGGGCTAGACTTGGCGGGCGGACACGCCTCAAGAACACAGCCGCCCGCCCGGTCGGCGCTCGTGCGCCCTTGGAGGATCGATGGACGCTCAGGGGTCCAAGTCGCTTCCCGCCAACGCCCACACCCTCCTTTCCCCGGGCGAGGTCTACCGGCCGGCGGTGCCCGCCTCCGCTCCGCTCCCGGAGACCACCGCCCGCTCCGTGGGCTGGGGCCTCTTGCTCTGCGTGATCTTCACCATCGCCTCCGCCTACTCCGGATTGAAGGTGGGGCAGGTGATGGAGGCCGCCATCCCCATCTCCATCCTGGCCATCGGACTCGCCCGCGCCTACTCACGACGTTCGAGCATGCTCGAGAACGTGATCATCACCGGCATCGGGGGGGTGGCGGGGGGGGTAGTGGCGGGCGCCATCTTCACCCTCCCCGCCCTCTACATGCTGAACCTGGACCCCCACCCCCCGCAGACCATCTTCATCTGTATGGCCGGGGGTTGCCTGGGCGTGCTCTTCCTGATCCCCCTCCGCCGCTACTTCGTCCGGGAAATGCACGGGCAGCTGCCCTACCCCGAGGCCACCGCGATCACCGAGGTCCTGGTCACGGGGGAGAAGGGGGGATCGCAGGCGCGGCTGCTCCTCGAGGCCACCGCCATCGCCGGGGTTTATGACTTCTTCGTGGGCACCTTCCAGGTGTGGCGGGAGTTCGTGGACTTCCAGTTCATCCCCGCGGTGAGAGCGCTGGCGGAGCGCGCCCGCGTGGTCTTCAACTTCGACGCCGTGGCCTTCATCCTCGGGCTCGGCTACGTCATGGGCCTCCGCTCCTCGATGGTCCTCTGCGCGGGCGGCTTTCTCTCCAACTTCGTGCTCGTCCCCCTCATCTGGATGATGGGCCGCTCCTTCCCCGCGGTCGCGGTCTACCCGGCCACGCTCCCGATCGCGAGCATGACCGCGGCCCAGATCTTCCGCGCCTACGTCCGCTACATGGGCGTGGGCGCCATCGCCACGGCCGGGATCTTCGGCATCCTCAAGTCCTTGCGGGTCGTGATCGGGTCTTTCGCCATCGCCGGACGCGCCTTCCGCCACGGCGAGGGGGAGGTCCGGGAGCGCACCGACCGCGACATCCCGGTGACCTCGCTCCTGGTGGGCGTGATCCTGAGCGCGCTCGCGGCGGGGGTCTTCTACCTGAGCCTGGGGGTGGCCTTGGGGGTGGTGGCCCTGGGCCTCGCCCTGACCCTTGTGTTCTGTTTCTTCTTCACCTCCGTGGCCGCCAACGCCATCGCCACCACCGCCCGCAACCCCGTCTCCGGCATGACCATGCTCACGATCATCGTGTCCTCGGTGGTGCTGCTCCGCTTCGGACTCTCGGGAACCACGGGCATGTTCTTCGTCATGGCCCTGGCGGGCATCGTCTGCACCGCCCTCTCCGTGTCCGGCCAGGCCATCACCGACCTCAAGACGGGCTACTGGCTGGGCTCTACGCCCGCGGCCCAGGAGAAGCTCAAGTTCCTGGGGGTGGTGGCCTCCGCGATCGCGGTCGGGCTCACGATCGTGCTCCTGGCCCGGGCCTTCCAGTTCGGCGAGGCCATCCCTGGGGACGCGCGCGTGGTCCTCCCCTCCCCGCAGGCCGCGATCATGAAGTCGCTCGTGGAGGGGTTCATGAGCCGCCAGCCGGTGGCCTACCTTCTCTTCGGCAGCGGGGCCATGATCGCGCTGGTGATGGAGATGCTGGGGGCGCCCGCCCTCATCTTCGCGCTGGGCATGTACCTCCCCCTGGAGCTCAACACCCCCGCCCTGGTGGGGGGGTTCCTGGCCCATTTCCTGAACCGGCGGGCGGAGGCGACGCCGGGCCCGCACGGCCAGAGCATCCGCGAGCGGGGCGTGGTCATCGCCTCCGGACTCATGGCGGGGGGAGCGCTGGGGGGCGTGTTCGGGGCCGCGTTGCGGCTCTTCCCGTGGTACGCGGAGGACGGCATCAAGACCCCCTTCTACGACCATGTGGCCGTGGCCCAGAGCCTCTCCGCCCTGATGTTCGCGGCCTTGTGCGCCTACATCTGGTTTAATTCGCTGCGCGAGCCCAAGGACGCCTAAGCATGGAGCGCCTCGACCGCATCCTGGCCGATTCCATACTCGGCATCGACACCCTCTGGGGAGGCGACGTCATGTGCCCCTCGGGCACCGGTCGCTTCATCGCCGACACCTGGTTCTCCGACGAGCCGCCCACGCTCGCCTACACCCACGAGGCGGCGGGCCGGGTGCGTCGGGCGGGGGGCGTCGGGGCCACTCCACCGGATCGGGCGGCCATCTCCGCCTACTTGGCGGCGGTGGACGTGCGCGGTGCCCTCCACGGCCTGGCCGAGGAGAGCCGGGCCATGGCCGGCTTGCGGGGTGCTTATCTCCGCGGTCTCGTGGTCTCCCTGGAGGTCATGTGGGACCTCGCCCGGGAGCTGAGGGGAGAGGGCGACCCCGTCCCCTACGAGCGCTGCGTGCGCGCCTCCTCCGGCATCGGCCCCGAAGCCTCGGACCCGACCTCCAAGAGGCGGCGCTTGGCGGACCTGCTCGCGCGGGCCGGCCACCCCGGGGAGGGCGCGGAGGCCCTCTTGGCCGCGGTGGATGCGTGGCGGCGGGAGCGGATGGTCCCCCGGAAGTCGATCCCCGCCCTCGCCGCCGCCTTCATCGCGGAGTTCGACGCCCTCGCCGTCCGCCACCTGGTCCCCCACCTTCCCCCCACCCTCCACGCCGTGCCCCGCGCGAACATCCGGTTCCTGCCCATCGAGGACGCCTGGTTCTCGGGCTCCATGAACTACCTGGGCCGTTCCCGAAACCCCGACGGCAGCCCCCGCTACGACGCCACCTACGAGATCAACGCTTCCTTGGAGATCTCGGTCCCCGAGTTCGAGCAGCTCGTGACCCACGAGGTGGTGCCCGGCCACGTGACCAATGCCGCCCTCCTCCAGCACCTCTACGTGCGCGGGGAGGTGGGATTCGAGGCCTCCGTCCAGACCATGAACAGCCGGGCCGCCGCTCTCGCGGAGGGAATCGCCAACAATGCCATCCTCATGGCTCACGGCGTGGCGGGGGTGGACGAACTGCCCGACGAGGACCTCCAGATCGGCGTGCTCCTGGCCCTCCTCCAGGACGACGCCAAGAATCAGTCCTCCTTTCTGACCTGGAAGGAGGCCTGGCCGCAGAAAGACGTAGCGGCTGTGCTCCGTCGTGACTTCCTCTGCTCTAAGGAGCGGGCGGACAAGCTCTCCGGGGCCTGGGGACGCCATCCCCTGCTGGGCCGCATGTATCTGCCCGCCTATCGCGCGGGCACGGAGGAGGTGGCGCGGCTCAGGGCGAAGCACCCCCCCCAGGCGGTGCTCCCCGCCCTCTATGGCTGCCGCGGCCTGGTGGACGTGGTGACCGTGCGGACGGCCCTGGGTGAGGCCGCGGCCCCCGGCGCTTAGCGATAGCGCTCGCGGATCGTGGGCACCAGGTACTCCGCGAAGGCTCTCTCCTCGTCGTAGCGCGGGGCGTAGCCCCAGTCGCGTCGGGCGCTAGAGTCGTCCACGTCCTCGGGCCAGGAGTCCAGGATCCGCTGCCGCTTCAGGTGCGGCTCGAAAGTGAGCCGGCTGCCCGGGAAGGCCTGCGCCACCCGCCTCCGGATCGCCTCTGCGGAAGGGTTGAATGCCCCCACGTTGTAGACGGTGCGGGTGAGTCGCTCCTTGGGGGCCTGGGCCAGACTCAAGAGCGCGTCCACGCCGTCGGGCATGGCCATGAAAGGGATCCGGGTGTCCGGCCGCACGAAGCAGGCGTAGGGCGCGCCCGCGGCGGCGGCGTGGAGCATTTCGGGGGCGTAGTCGGAGGTCCCTCCGGAGGGGACGGTGACGGCGGAGATCAGGCCCGGGAAGCGGACGCAGCGGAAGTCCACCTTGCCGGAAAGGGTCTCGGCCGCCAGCTGCTTGTAGTGCTCGGCGTAATAACGGCCCAAGTGCTCGCAGTAGAGCTTGTTGCACCCGTACATGGTGGTGGGCCGGTTCCAATCATCCTCCCCCACCCGGCCCACCCGGTTTTTGGTCTCGAGGTCGGGCAGCCCATAGGCGGCGATGGAGCTCGGGTACATGAAGACCACCGGCCGGCCGTGCGACTCCCCCTCCTTCTGGGCGAATTCCAGGAGGCGCAGCGTCCCCTCGACGTTC
>Ga0210399_10004045_pt1 | contig 11392 bp, 9 predicted proteins | sample IncBWC14MmetaG_FD_150865 | JGI IMG/M metagenome (GOLD analysis project Ga0210399, IMG submission 150865) | Forest soil microbial communities from Barre Woods Harvard Forest LTER site, Petersham, Massachusetts, United States - Inc-BW-C-14-M | ecosystem: Environmental > Terrestrial > Soil >...
CCAGGCGAGCCAAATCATTAAGAGAGGCGACCGTCTCAAGCACGTACCCAAGCTCGTGATGGTCACCGCGTTTGGGGAGGAAGACATCCGTGCGCGAGCCGAAGAGGTGGGAATTGACAGCTATCTGCTGAAGCCAGTCACGCCTTCGAGCCTTTTCGACATGCTGGTTGAGTTGTTTGGCAATACTGGCGAGGAGGCTGACCGCTCGCGAGTTACAAGAGCCGTTGCAACTTCTCACGACGCCACGGGAATCCGGATTCTGTTGGTCGAAGACAATGAGGTAAACCAGCAGGTGGCAACCGAACTTCTTGAGAGTGCGGGAGCCAGTGTGAGAATCGCGAATCACGGTCGCGAAGCCGTGAGAATCCTGACGGAAGGCGAACAGCCCCCGCGGTTTGACATCGTGTTCATGGATCTGCAAATGCCCGAGATGGACGGTTTCACAGCTACTGGACTCCTTCGGGCTCAGCCCCGGCTTCAAGGACTGCCGATTATCGCCATGACTGCGCACGCATTGGTGGAGGAGCGACAACGCTGCCTCGAAGCCGGAATGAACGACCACGTTAGCAAGCCCATCGATCCCGATGCGCTGTTTGCCACATTGCTGCGTTGGGCTAAGCCACGGCGAGCGCAAGCTGTCGGCGTCGAGAGCAAACCTGCAAAACTGGCCGAGGGCGTGATCCTCCCCGAGATGGACGGCGTTGACATGGTAGGGGGCCTCAAGCGCGTTGCTGGGAACAAACGACTCTACCGCGACTTACTCGTGAAGTTTGCTTCCAACCAGGGTGATGTACATTCACAAATCTTAGCAGCCATCGAGATTGGGGACCGCAAATTGGCCGAACGAATCGTCCACACGGTCAAAGGTGTCGCGGGAAATATAGGAATCGGAAATGTATTTACTGCTGCGGAAAAGCTGGAGCGAGCCATGCGCGAGGTGGATGTGGACATCCAGGGGCCGGTCAAAGAATTTGGTCTAGTGTTAAGCCGCCAAGTTCACGCCATTCAGCAAGCAATGAGTGAGGTCATGCTTGACCGACCGGCGGAGCAGGAAAAGGGCTCGGGGTTCGATGTGCGAGCGGCGTCAGCGAGAATCGCTCATCTCAGAACCCTCCTCGAGGTGAGCGACGGCGACGCCGCAGAGGCTTTTCTCGACTTGGAAGGCGCGCTTGCGGGCGTCTGCGACAAGCTGCGGATGGATGCCCTCCGCGAGGCCATAAGCGAGTTTGATTTTGACGGTGCGCTATTGAAATTGTACGAGATTGCAAAGGATCACGCTGTGGATTGGGAGCAGGCAAAATGACCACAACTACAGGAAAAAAACTCATTCTGGTCGTGGATGATGCTCCAGCAAACCTTCAAGCGGTGCGTTCGATTCTGAAGGACGACTTCTTGATCCGAGTTGCCACGAGCGGCGCAAAGGCTTTGGACCTTGTAAAGACCAAACCGCAGCCGGACCTGATCCTGTTGGATGTCACGATGCCTGAGATGGACGGCTACGAAGTATGCGCAATCCTGAAAGCCACGCCGGAGGCTAGGGACATTCCCGTGATTTTTCTTACAGGGAAGACAGAGGCGGATGACGAGACGAAAGGGTTCGAGGTCGGAGCTGTCGACTACATCCACAAACCGTTCTCACCCGCAGTGGTGAAAGCGCGTGTCCACACACATCTCGTGCTCCGCGAAGCCCGCGAACAGCTGGCCCGGCAACTTTTGTACATAAATAATGAGCTGGAGATAGCTCGGGAGATTCAATTGTCGATCCTGCCGCAGCAGATTCCCAGGATCAAGGGGCTGGAAATTACTGCGCGCTACCTTCCGATGAGCTCGGTGGCTGGTGATTTTTACGATTTCATCGTCGTAGACGAGAAACACGTGGGAATTCTAGTGGCGGACGTCTCGGGGCATGGCCTGCCCGCGGCGCTGATCGCGTCCATGCTTCAGGTTGTTCTGGCCGCTCAGTTCGCTCACGCATCCGATCCGGGGCGCGTACTCGCCGGCCTGGATCAAGCGCTGCGTGGAAAATTCCAGCATCATTTTGTTACGGCAGTCTACGTCTTTGTGGATATAGAAAAAAAGTCCATGAGTTACGCCGGAGCGGGCCACCCACCGATCCTGCTGTGGCGTACATCAACACAGAGTGCCTCAGAGGTGGTGGAAAATGGCCTGCCACTCGGCTTATTACCCGATGCAAGCTACTCTGTAAGGCAGATACAAGTGGAACCGGGCGATAAAGCTGTACTTTATACTGACGGAATACTGGAAACTGAGAGCCCATCGGAGCAGGAATTTGGGATAGATCTCTTCAAAGGGTTTCTGCAGTCCAATCATATTCTCAGAGCAGACCTGTTTGCCGATTCGCTGCTTGATGAGTTGTCGAGCTGGTCCGAACATCCTAAAGGACAAGGACAGCGGGACGACATAACATTCCTAACGATCGACTTCACAGCCACTGACGAACAGTCAGTTCCTGCGGAGAAAGTCGGTGCTTTCTCTACCATTCCAGAGTCGTTGTGAACGAACCATATCCGCGATGGGGCATTCTGTTGTTGCCCATTCCTACATGTCGCTGGAAGAGCCTCGGGTTAAACAAACGGTCTAATGCGAGTAATCATGCGCCGGGAAGGTGAGTGCATCATTGGCCGCAATCGGAAAGAAGCGGCGCGTTGTTCCAGAAGGATTTGGGAAAGATCACAAAGTTGGGGCTGTTTAGTCCCAACTCGGAACGACGAAAGCCGCAGAAATGGCTACGAATTGAGGAGTGTCCCCTCTGCAGTGGCTGGTACTTTTGACAATTGCCTTTCCTGGACTCCGCGACCATTCTCGCAACCTCGAATAAGAACTACTGTTCGTGCCTTCGAGGAGACGACGACTCGTGAAGCTGATGGACAAGCGATCCTTGGCTACGGCAGCGCTTCTCGTGGTACTGGGGCTCACGTCATCCGCACAGATTCAAGCCCAGCAGGCCACGGGCGAGTCAGGTTCGCCCAGCGCCACAACAACGCTCGACGGCAAACAACTTCCGCCGCCGCCTGCAAAATTCGGTGGGGTGATCAAGGAAAGTGCCAAGGATTCAACGCCTTGGTGGCCGCCGCGTGTGGTACCTCCCAAGGGCGCGCCCAATGTGCTGCTCATCATGACCGACGACCAGGGTTATGGCGTGTCGAGTACTTTCGGCGGTGTCATCCCAACACCTGCGCTGGAGAGAATCGCCCAGGCGGGTTTGCGCTACACGCAGTTCCATTCCACAGCTCTTTGCTCGCCGACGCGGGCGGCTCTTATCACCGGTCGCAACCACCATTCGGTGGGCACTGGCATTATCGGCGAGCTATCCACAGGGTTCCCTGGATATAACACCATCATCCCGGAAGACGCGGCAACCATCGGCACGATTCTGCGAGAAAATGGTTACGCCACATCGTGGTTTGGCAAGAACCATAACACCCCCGTCTTTGAGGAAAGCGCCGCCGGACCGTTCAACCAATGGCCGTCGGGCTTAGGTTTTGAATATTTCTACGGATTCATGGGCGGCGAGACCGATCAATGGACGCCGTTTCTATACCGTGATCATACCCAAATCTTCCCGTGGCTAGACAAGCCGGGCTACAACCTCATTACCGATATGGCGGACGAAGCCATCAAGCACATGCGCGATCTGAATTCAGCCGCCCCCGGCAAGCCGTTTTTTATGTACTACGTGCCCGGCGGCACGCACTCCCCGCATCAGCCCACCAAGGAATGGATCGAAAAGTTCAAGGGCAAGTTCGACATGGGCTACGAAAAGTTGCGCGATGAGATCTTCGCCAACCAGAAGCGGCTCGGCGTAATCCCGGCGAATACTCAGCTCACCCCATGGCCAGAAGGGTTGCCGAGATGGGATTCACTTTCCGAGGTTCAGAAAAAGCTCTACTCGCGCCAGGCAGAAGTATTTGCAGCCTATGCTGCCTACACTGATTATGAAATTGGCCGCGTTATTCAGGAAGTTCAGGATGAAGGCAAGCTCGACGACACGCTGATTATCTACATCTGCGGCGATAACGGGACCAGCGCCGAAGGCAGCCTTCAAGGCACGCCGAATGTGATGACTGCCTACAACGGAATTTTGAGTCTTCCCGAGGTCGTGCAGGTATTAAGTTATAGGGATTGGGGCTCGGATAAGACCTATGCCCACATGGCGGCCCAATGGGCATGGGCGTTCGATACACCTTTCAAGTGGACCAAGCAGATCGCCTCGCATTTTGGGGGCACCCGGCAGGGCTTGGCCATTTCGTGGCCTGGCCATATCAAAGACGTAGGCGGGATTCGCACTCAGTTCCATCATGTGATCGATATCGTGCCGACGATCCTTGATGCCGCCGGAATCCAGGCGCCTGATACTGTCGATGGCATCAAGCAAAAGCCGATCGAGGGTGTGAGCATGGTTTACACCTTTGACAAAGCGAACGCCAACGCTCCGTCGACGCGTCAGACGCAATATTTCGAGTTGGCCGGAAACCGTGCGATTTACCACGATGGATGGATCGCCAGCACGACACCTCCAGCACCGCCCTGGGTCATGGGAACGGCCAAGATGCCCGAGGTCGCAAACGGCTACCATTGGGAGCTATACAATATTGGTGACGATTACTCGCAATATAAAGATCTCGCCCTCGAAAATCCCGACAAGCTCAACGGATTGAAGTCTCTGTTCCTCAGTGAGGCGACGAAATACAACGTTTTCCCCATGGACAACTCGGCCTTCGCCCGGCTGGTTACGCCGCGACCCAGCACAGTCGCCGGAAAAACGGAATTCACCTACACGGGTGAGGTGTCCGGCATTCCCCCAGGAAATGCGCCCAGCATTTTGGACCGGGACTACACCATGACTGCGGACCTGACCATACCCGAAGGTGGCGCGGAGGGAATGATTGTCACCATGGGTGGTCGCTTCGGAGGCTACGCCCTCTATCTCTGCAGGAGCTTCAATTGGTGGCATCGCGAACGATTAATTGAAGTCGCAGGCGGGGTCCTCTTCGTGATTGGATTGTTCCTTGCTTGGCTCGGCAGAAAGAGAAAATGGTCGGCTGGCGGAATGCGGGTCGGCCACACGATGATTGCGCTCGGCGCGCTCGCGGTGCTTGCCGTGTTCGCTACCGGCGCGTTTGAGATCGGCAAGGGCAGACCGGTGTTCCTTTATAACCTGTTCGATTTGAAGCGTTACATGTGGCAAGGCAGCGCAATGAGCCCCGGTAAGCACACGCTGGTATTCGACTTCAAGTATGACGGCCCCGGCCCCGGCAGGGCGGTACCGGAAGTGTTATCGGTTGATGGGAAGGAGTTGGCTCGTAAGACCATTCCACACACGATGCCGCTCGTGGTGACTTTCTTTGAGACCTTCGACGTAGGCGTCGATACCCGTACGCCAGTGGATGAGAGCTACGAGTTGCCGTTCCGCTTCACAGGAAAGATCGACAAGCTGTCGATTAGGGTCGGTCCATCGCAATTGTCGGAGGCGGAGAAACAAACCGCGGCCGACGACATCCAGAAAGCGTCAGACTAAGGTTTCGCAGATTCGGATGTAGAACGGTCAGTACGAGATTGGAAATCTAAATTCGATTGGGAGGAAGTTATGAACAAGCGTTATTACTCGTTGATTGCCGTGCTTTCCCTAGTTTCTCTGTTGTTCCTCGAAATCGCCGTGCTACGCCCCAGCGAAGCCAAAGCTGTGCCACCGCAGCAGTATCCGATCATGGACAAGGTCGCTAATAAAATTATCCTGAAGTACGAGCAGTCAAGTTGCCAGCAGTTGCAACAGAAGGAGAGCCAAAAAGCGCCGCCGAGCCCTGAGGAAATAAGAGCCGTGCAATTTCTTCACAGCGATCCGCAAATGCGCCTCGCATTCATCAATAAAGTTGCACCCCCCATCGCTAACAAAATGTTTGATTGCGGCATGATCCCGTAAAGTCAGGCGTTGAATCAGTTGCCTGGTAGATGAAGCGGAATAAGGGAGATCATGCGATGAGCCAGAACCACTTCACTCTTAGTTTTCCATTGAAGTCGCCGGAGGATGCAAAGGCAATCGCTGTCCGACGAGGCCGGCCCAGCTAAAGGCGGCACCGGCGTCCTCTCAGGGGATGAGAAGAAACTCCCGACAGCCAAGGATTAGTCCGGCAGCACCGTAAACCCCACCGGGCACGATTTCTTACCGATAGTTACAGGAGGGGCCTTTGAAGCCGTTGGTTATTGCGAAATGCTCGGAAGCAGCACTCGCAGGATTATTGTTATTCATATTTCCTTCGGCGATGATTTCCTTATTGTTTGGCTCCCAGCTCACGAATCCTGTGGATACTGTCGTAGGTCGTGGTGCCGGAGTTGTATTGTTCGCGTTGGGAGTGGGTTGGCTGATATTGGGAGAAGCTGGCCACACTGCGGCGCGGCCAATTGCGAACATGCTGTTCTACGACATCGGGGTGGCGGTCGTTCTGCTTTATGCGCGGTTCGCACAGAAGCTGAACGGCAATGGTCTGTGGCCAGCCGTTGGACTTCATTTGGGATTCGGGATCTGGTGTTTAGTTTGTCTCACCCGCCAAAATACCGGTCGCATGAACAAACGAAGACTAGAGGCGAAGGAGAACATGTGATGAGTCAAAACCACTTTACTTTGAGCTTTCCCATGAAGTCACCCACGGACGCGAAGGCGATTGCTGAACAGTTGCCATCGCTGATGCCGACAATCCTTCAAGCGCAAGATGCCATCGGCACGATTCACTACTCGCGATTCACTGTTCTGAGCGAGAAGACTCTGCTGTTTCTCGGAGACTTCGACGGTGAATTCGCTCAGCTCATGGCTGAGCTCGCGAAGCGCGCTGGGCCGGTGTTTGACGCGATCCTCCCGCATGTAGGCAATCCCCCGTCCTCTCCGGTAGCTTCCAATTCCGACGCGTTCGTCGAATGGGCCGCGGCGCATTTGGTTCAAGCCGTGAATCTCTACACAGCTTATCCGAATGTGACCGCCAAGGAGATTAAGGCTTTGGCGTCGGCTGCAGATGTTACTGGCGCAGGCGAGCTGCATCCTTTCCTCGTGATTCTGCCCATGAAATCAAAGCTGGCGTTCGTTGAGGTGGAACTGATCCTCCGAGCGAGGGGCAGCGGGACTACCAAAGACTTAGACAAAGTCGGAACACCGCACTTTGCACAGTTCGTCAAGCTGGAAGACAATCAAATCGGTTTCTTTACCGTTTACGACGGCTCGTTTGACAAGTACATCGCGGATTTCACCAAAAATATCGGACCGATTTTTGATCTTCTCTTCAAGTTCACGAAGGGTGCGCCACCCTCGCCTTGCAGGAAATACCTTCAAGAGTTTATTGACTTCGCGGCGGGAGCAAACCGTACTCCGATCGGGTTCTATCAGGCGTATCCCGGGCTGAGTGTTCAGGACATCCATGCCCTGATTGCGGATAGCAAGTCACAAGCAGCATCGGCTGGATAGCGAGTTCAGGTCGGAGGTGTGGGCAATGAGTCAGGACAGCAAAGCACCGGCGGCACCGACAGAAGCTAGCGGGGGAATCCTCGGTCGTGTGTTCGGGCGTGGCGTGCATAAGACCGCAGAGAGCGAGGTTCCTTCGGCCCCGCATTCGGGGAACACCCTCGACCTGGCTGATATTCAGGGGTTCATTCTCCGCGGATACCGGATGCCGATGGTACGGCATTTCTTACTGAAGGTCGGCGTTCCTGCGGCAGCTCGACAAATTCTTGGCAAGCTCGTTAACGGCGACGAATCGAACGCCCCACAAATCACTACGGCCGAAGACTGGCACGTAGGCTTCGCGCCAGGACCTGGAGACAATGTCGCGGATGCCCCGCGCCGCAAACCGGACTATTGCCTCAACGTTGCCATCACTTGGCCGGGACTCGTTGCCTTGGAGATAAAAGATCGTGTTCCAACCGTATCTTTCAAATCCTTTGGCGCTTTCACCGCAGGAGCCGTGCAGCGAGCGGAGTTGGTTGGAGATACCGGAGCAAGCGCTCCTGAAAACTGGATCGGTGATTTTGGAAAAGGAAACGACCACGTGCTAGTGACGCTGCACGCCATCAGCCCGGTGGCAATGGCGAGTTACACCGACCGGTTGGTTTCGCTGCTTTCGGAAGGTGATGGGTTTCGAGAAATGTGGCGGCAAGACGGGATGGCGTTGATGGAGATGCAAAACGGCCAACCCGTGCCGACCGCCAAAGTTCACTTCGGCTATACCGATGGCATCAGCATGACCACCATTCGGGGCGGCCCGGAAAAATATCCGAAGGACCATCAGCAGCCATGCGAATCCTGGCTATTCGTGCTGCAGGACGAGGCTGAGAATTACATCGTGCCGGAGCCGAGGGAACTTGGTCTAAACGGTAGCTTTGCCGTTTTCAAGATGATCGAGACGGATGTTGTTGGCTTCGAGAACTTTCTGCAATCGAACAAAGACAAAATTGATCCTGAACTGCTTGCCGCCAAGATGTGCGGCCGATGGCGTAACGGCGTTCCCCTTGCCTTATCGCCGGATACGGATACTCCTACGGGCGGCCTCACTATTGAACAGTTGAACGATTTCGAATATGTAAACGCCGATGGTTCGGGCGATCCAAGAGGCATGCGCTGCCCCGTTGGCGCGCATATGCGCCGCATCAATCCGCGAGGACAGCCGGTTACCGGGCAAGGCGTGCCCGGCGGCAGCAACAACACTCACCGCTTGATTCGTCGAGGACTACCATACGGGCCGACCTACGATCCGAAGCAACCGTACGACGGTATCGCGCGCGGACTCCTTGGCTATTTTATTAACTCGAATATTGAGAACCAGTACGAGTTCGTGCTGGGACATTGGGTAAACGACAGCGAATTCGCCGGTGCTGTCAGGCTTAACCCGAAATCCAAAGATCCAATGATTGGCACACAGAATCCTGCCGATAGCATTTTTGTGATTCCACAGGCAAATGGCGCGCCGCCGATCAAAGTGACGGGCCTTGCAACCTTCGTGAAGACGAAAGCCGCCGCGTACTGCTTTCTTCCGAGCATTACAGCCATCAAGTTCATCGCTAACTTGGGAGCAGGCCAATGAGCGGCTGCAATTTGCAGGAATTCCCATGCTGTTTCTGACCCGATTGTTTGGCGTGACCGGCAGCTACGCGGAGCGCAATCTCTCCATGGAAAAATCTATTAACGACGAGATCGTCGAGAAAGTTCTCCTGCTGCAAGCGAATGTTGCTGCTCAGCAAGAACGCCCCCTTGCGCGTGGGACTCACGCAAAGGGAACTTCGGCGCGGGCGAAATTCGAAGTATTTGACGTTAGCGCGAGGCGCGACCCTGCGCTGGCGGCGCGCCTCGCGAAGGGAATCTTCGCGAAGCCTGGGGTATATCCCGCTATCGTCCGCTTTGGAAACGCGGATTCGAAGGTGAACTCTGATTTTAAGGCCGACGTGCGCTCTTTGTCTTTCTCCGTAGACCTGACTCGCGATGGGACGATTGCCGCCGACGCTAACTTTACGCGACAGGATTTTTCGCTGCAAAACACGACTACTTTGCCCATAAATGACGCGCCTGCATTCCTCGCGATCATGAAGCTGTTGACGGCATCGAACCCGGCGGCTGGCCTGTGGTCTCTTTCATTCAAGGACAAATTGCGAGTGATCCGGACTCTTGCGTTAGTGCAAGTGCAGGCACACCAGAAAATCCAGCCGTATCAGAAACTTCGCTATGGGAGCAACGTACCGTTTCGTCACGGATCGACCGAGATTGTGAAGTATTCGGCGACCCCGCTCCCGAATAATCCAGCGCGTCCTCTGCAAAGCAGTAACCCGAACGCGCTGCAGGAAGAACTGGGTCGGCACCTGAAGGAAGACGGCAAGATGAGCGCGTTCGACTTTGGAGTGCAGTTTCTTGACACCGCCCGGATGACCTATTGGGGTAAAGCCCACGATGCCGATTTCTGGACCGAAAACGCAAGTATCGAGTGGAAAGAATCGGAAGCCCCTTTTCACTCGGTCGCCCGGCTTACACTCCTGGCGAACTCACAGCTTCATCAGGCTGCGGCGGAAGCTGCTTATTTTGACGTGACCGCAAACTCGACTCCGGACAGCAGGCCCATTGGAAGCATCAATCGCGCCCGTTCGCAAGGCGAGGTAGCCAGCAGAAAAGCGCGAGCTCTCCCCGTTGAAGAGAAGGCTAGCAAAGCGATCGCGAGTTGATCGGCGGATTGTGCCCGATTAGTCGGGTGACCGTACACGTGCCCGGCCTGTACGCTATCGCTCCTCAAAGTAGCATCGGTTCCTCAGACCGCAACGGAGTTACTTACCTTCGGCAGTACATCTGGTGCCTCGCCCTCGGTTGAGATAGATTTCCGGGCGGAGGATTCATGGACATTCTTGCAGCGATCAAGCGCGAAGAAAGAAAGCTCGAAAAGCAGTTGGGGAAGGTACGGCGCCAATTGAGTGGAGTGCGAGCGGCAGCTAAAGCCTTGGGCGATTCGACCAACCGAGAACTGAAGGGCGTAAAGAAGCGCGTCATGTCCGCCGCTGCGAGGGCGAAGATTGGAAAAGCTGCCAAGAAACGATGGGCGAAATTCCGGGCACAAGCGAAGAAAGTAACAGGGTAGGTCCGTGATAAGAACGACTTGCGACGAGGAGCCGTCTGGCCCAGGAGACAACCATGGTGATCGGACACCGCTTGAAAGAACTGCGTGAGTCAAAAAAACTCTCGCAAGGCGACATTGAAAAGCGGACAGGCTTGCTTCGCTGGCTACATTTCCCGGGTCGAGAATGGCCATACGGTTCCAGCCGTCGAAACGTTGGAGAAGCTGGCACGAGCTTTCGAGGTCCCCATGTAGCGGCTTTTTCATGACGTCGAAGCAGAACCATCTATTCGGAATCTGAAACTTCCAAAGGGAGGCGAGGAGTGGGGCAGCAAAGGCAGCCCAGCCGATTATCTTTCCAAACTACGCAGGCTACTTGCCAAAATGGGGCCTGACGACCAAAGACTCTTGCTGCGCAGGGCCCAAAAAGTGGCGAGACGCTAGCCGCGAACTTTGAGAATCGCCAATACAGCTAGGGTCTGGCCTAGCCCTCGCAATCCAGTCGATGAATAAATACTTCCGTATTGGACACGTCTCCTGAACATACAGTTGTCCGCTGAAAGTAACAGGCGCAGCCTGCCTTATGGGAGGGAAACACATGCCCATTACCGACAAGCGAGGATTGAACAACTTGAAAAAGAAGTAGCCAAGCTCAAAATTCACGTGGAAATTTTGGCCGATCACTTGATGACCGCGAACACGTTGCCGATTCTCGGTCCTGATCGTTGGACTAACTATTCCACGGCCTTAAGACGAGAGCAGGCGGCCCTAGATCGCTAGTTGCAACCACCCATAGTCGG
>Ga0210399_10004046_pt1 | contig 11392 bp, 11 predicted proteins | sample IncBWC14MmetaG_FD_150865 | JGI IMG/M metagenome (GOLD analysis project Ga0210399, IMG submission 150865) | Forest soil microbial communities from Barre Woods Harvard Forest LTER site, Petersham, Massachusetts, United States - Inc-BW-C-14-M | ecosystem: Environmental > Terrestrial > Soil >...
TCCCGTAATCCCCGCCAGCATGTGACACGTCCGCACCGTGCGTTTCGAGCGATCTGGCCATCAGATAAAACGTTCCAGCACCCAGATCCGCCAAATAGCCCAGCGAATCGAACGCATCGTTCCCGGTGGAAGTAAAAACATTGCCGCGCATCCCCGCGCCAAGAATCACAAGCATGCCTACCGTCAGAAAACACGCCACCGCGCGGCCCCACATCTTCATGAGGGCGTGGCCCAATCCAGGTACCAGCCATCCGGCCACGCCAATGACGAAAGCCACCGCCTCGCTTCTGGAATCCTGCGGCGGCGCTGTTGATGCTGCTGTCTCGTCTGCCATGCTCTTCCTTCGACTCCCGGCCTATGCCAGCAACGCCAGAATTTCTTTCTGAATCGCCCCCGTCACGCGAGCCTCGCGATCGCCGACGTACACGTTGACTTCGCTGCGCACCCCGAATTCCGGCAGATAAATTCCCGGCTCGATCGAATTGCAGGTCTTCGGAATCAGGCGCCTTACGTCATGGGTTTCCAATCCGTCCATGTTCACTCCGTTGCCGTGCACTTTTTCTCCGATGCTGTGCCCGGTGCGGTGAAAGAAATATTTCCCGTAACCCGCTTTTTCAATTACGCGGCGCGCCGCTTTGTCCACCTGCCATCCTTGCAACGGCTTCCCCGCCGCGACGTGTTCGCGAATCAATTCGGTCGCCGCATCGCGCGCCTCGCGCACCACCCCGAACACCTTCGCATATTTTTCCGGAACTTTCCCGCCCAGGTAACCCATCCAGGTGATGTCGTAATACACGCTTCCAGGCTTCTTCTTTTTTCCCCACACATCCATCAAAAGAAGGTCGCCCTCGCGAATCGGCGCGGCGGAGTCTTCCGTCGGTCCATAGTGCGGATCGCTGGCGTGGGCATTCACTGCGATATCCGGCCCTTCTTCCGTCCATAGCCCCGCGGCCGCGAATTCTTTCAGTATCCAGCTCTTCAAATCGAATTCCGTCAGTGTCTTTTTCTCGCGCACGCTTTTCGCCGCAAGCTGGAAAGCTTCGCGCACGATCCGGTCGATGATCGCTCCGGCGGAAAGATGTGATTCGAGCTGTTCGGCGCTCCAGCAGGCTTCGTATTTCTGCACCAGGTCCGCCGAACTGACCACTTTCGGCCCGCAACTGCGCACCAGTTCAACCGTCCCCGCATCCACCATCGACACGTAAGGTATCGCGTTCTTCGGCGAATATTGCATTGCCACGCTCTTCGCGCGGCCGAACATTTTTTTCAGGTTCTTCCGCAGTTCATCCTGCGCCGAGTAATACAGCGTCTGCCCGGGCAGCGCCGCCAGCGACTGCGTCTCAATCTTGTGCACCAGCTTCTTCGGCGTTCCCTTTGCCGGGACAAAATAAAACCACCTTCGTGTCCTCATTCCCTCAGGCAGGGCCAAAATGTTTTGGGCAATGGGATCGCGTCCGCGAAAATCATAAAAGAGCCAACCATCGATCCTTGCGGCCCGCAAATCGCTCTGCATTTCTTGAATATCTGCGCCCATCAGGGAATTAGCTCCGTCGCCTGAACATTGATTGCGCTGCTTTTAAGCGTCCTGTACCAGCAGCCCCAATACCTGCTGTCGGGTCACACCGCGGATTTCGACGCGCTTCGTGCGGCTTCTTTCGCCGCTCAGAATTCTAACAGCCGGCTTGGGCGTAATCAAAAGGTCCGCCAGGAATTCGATCAGTGCCTCGTTGGCGCGGCCTTCAACGGCGGGCGCTCGAAGCCTCACTTTTAGCCCCCTCCCATTTCCTCGGCAATCTCATCTTTACTCACCCGCGGCGACACCCGCACGGAAAAGATCACAGCGCCCTCCCTCTCCTGGACTTCCAACATTCTGCTCCTTACGACTTCTTAAGGAACGACGCGCGCCCCAAACAGCGCCGTGCCCACGCGCACTTCGGTCGCGCCTTCTTCAATCGCCACCTCAAAATCGTGGGACATCCCCATCGACAAAACGGATAACTCGATCCCAAGCTTTCCGGCCAATTCGTCGCGCAGTTCTCTCAACCGCCTGAAACAAGGCCGGACTTGCTCGGTCTTTTCCAGAAACGGCGGAATGCACATCAATCCCGCAAGCTCCAAACGGGGAAGTTCGACCACCTTTTCCGCCAATGCCGGAAGCTCGCTAATTTCCACGCCGCTCTTTGCCTCTTCCGGCGCAACCCGCACTTCTATTAGCACGCGCAATTTGCCGGCGATGCCGGCCTCGGCCCGCGTGCGCCCCAGCCGCTGCGCGACCCCAAAATCATCGATCGAGTCCACGCTGTGAAACAATCGCGCCGCCCGCGCCGCCTTATTGCTCTGCAAATGGCCGATCAGGTGCCAAGTCGCCTCCAACCCTTCCGTACCCGCACGCTTCGCTTCCCACTCCTGCACGCGATTCTCCCCAAAATGCCGGACCCCCGCTTCATACCCCTCGTGGATAGTGCTCGCCGGATGCGTCTTCGACACACCGATCAGGGTAATCTCATCGGCGCGCCGCCCCGCGCGCGCCGCCGCACCGGCAATTTTCTCTTGAACTCGCAGCAGATTTTCCCGTACCGAAGTTTGCGTCATGTTCGAATCCGCATCCTAGCACGCCCGACATTGCAGCGCGGAGTCTCTGCGGTTAGACTGGCTTTCGGCCGCCGAAGAATCCGCGGTCAAACCAAAATGACCGCTCCCGGAAAACTCATCGCCGTCGAAGGCATCGATGGCAGTGGCAAGCGCACGCAAGTCGAGCTCCTGACGCTTACCCTCAAGGCGCGTGGCCACTCTGTCTATTCCACCGGCTTTCCTCAATACGATTCCTGGTTCGGCAAGATGGTCGGCCAATTCCTGAACGGCGATCTCGGCCCGCTCGAAAGCGTTGACCCCCACTTCACCGCCCTGCTTTATGCCGGCGACCGCTTCGAAACCAAGCCTAAGCTCCAATCCGCTCTGCTCAACGGCCAAATTGTTCTGGTGGACCGCTACATCGCTTCCAATCTCGCCCATCAAACCGCTCGCGTCCCCCCGGCCAAGCGCTCCGAATTCCTCCAATGGATCGAGCATCTCGAGTACTCCATCTACGGCCTTCCCCGCGAAAACCTCATCCTCTACCTGCGCGTGCCCCCGCAAGCAGCGCAGCGCCTCGTTGAACGCAAATCCGCGCGGAGCTACACGAGTGCCCGGAAGGATTTGCTCGAAGCCAGCCTTCGCCACCTCGAAGATGCCGCCGAAATGTACGATTCGCTCTCCCGCAGCGTCCCCTGGGCTACCATCCAGTGTTTCGATGCCGCCCGCAACGACATCCGTGAACCGGAAGAAATTGCCATGGACGTTCTCGCCGCCGTCGAAGGCATTCTTTCCTCCGCTTCCGCGGGCGAGGAGCGCTAGGGCATGGGCCTCTCCGAATTTCTCGGCAACGAACGCATCGTCACCGCGCTACGCGGCGCTCTTCGGAGTCAGCGCGTTCCCCACGCCTTGCTCTTCACCGGGCCGCGAGGTGTTGGCAAATTCACTTTCGCGCGCATGTTCGCGCAGGCCGCGAATTGCGAGCGCCTCACCGACGATTTCTGCGGCGAGTGCGCCACGTGCCAACGCATTTCGCAACTCGCCGATCCGCAAACGCTTCTCGAGCAAGGACTCGTCGAACGCGGCGAGAGTGCTGACGCCGCAACGGTCGAGCGTGTGCCTCTAATTCTTCAATCGCACCCGGACGTGTGGGCTCTTGTGCCCGATCCAGTCCGCCTGAAAAGTCCCGTAGCGCGCCCCATGCTGCGCGTCGGCCAGTTGCGAGCCGTCCAGCGCGCTGCCTACTTTCAACCCATGGGCCGCCGCCGCGTCTTCATCCTCGATGGCGCGGATACCATGCGCTGGGATGTCGCCAATGTCTTCCTGAAAATTCTAGAAGAGCCTCCCGGCTCCGCGACCCTCATCCTCACCGCGCCTTCTCCCTACGCCCTTCTGACGACCATCGTCTCGCGCTGCCTGCAATTTCATTTCGCGCCCCTGCCGCAAGCCGCCGTCGAAAAAATCCTGAAAGAAAAAACCGATCGCAAGCCCGCCGAAATCAAGCTCGCCGCCCAACTCGCCGAGGGCAGCCCCGGCCTGGCCATGGAAATGGACGTCAACGCCGCCGCCGACCGCCGAAGAACTGCATTGCAAATCCTCGAACGTGCCGCGCAGGGCCAGGGCTTCGGCCAGCTCTTCACCGCCACTTCGGCTCTCGCCAAGGACCGCGATTCCTCCTTCGAAGAACAGATCGGCGTTTTCTACGGCTTGCTCACCGATCTCCTTGAACTTACGTCCAAAGTGAAAGAACCCGTCTTGCGCAATGCTCCGCTCGCGAGAGAGTTGGATTCTCTCAGCAAGTCCGTGGACTCCGCTTGGGTTCTCCGCGCCATTGCCGGCTTTGACGAACTTTACTTCGGCGCCCGGCGCAACTTGAATCGCCAGCTCGGCCTCGATGCCCTGGCCGCTTCTCTTGCTCCCACACTGACGCGCGCTTCCGCGCCGCGGCCCTGATCAGCGCTGCCCAATACTCGCCATTTTAAAATTAAATCGCTAGACTGTAACCCACAGCTTGCCGCACGCATCATAGTGTTTAGATTGTCCAACCCCGCAGTTCAGAAGGAGCAGTCATGGTGAACCGCCGCATGTTTCGTCCGGGCTTCCCGGACGTCAAGGAGCCGAGCGCACCCCGCCCTCAGCACAACGGCCCCATCCCCAGCAAAAAGCCCGCACCGCCGGAAACGACGCATGCCGAGAACTTTTACTGGGTCAAGCAGATGCAGTCCCATACCCCGATGGCCGTCGTCCTGGAGAGCGGCGAAATCCTTCGCGGCACCGTCGAATGGTACGACCGTGATTGCATCAAGCTCACCCGCCAAGGCAGCCCGAATCTGCTCATTTTCAAGCGCGTGATCAAGTACGTTCACAAAGATGGCGAAGAATCGGCCCAAGGCGGCGACGAGTAACTTCTCTACTTGTGAAGGGAATGCCCAGCCTTTGCTCCGAAGGTGAGTAACGCTTTTGCGGCCAGCGACCCGTTCTGGTTGAAAATCTCGCATTCTGTCACAACAAAATTTCTTCCCGCACGCAATACCCGCGCATCCGCCTTGATCCGCCCGCCCGGCACCGGCTCCAGATAGTTGATGCTTAATTCCACGGTCGCAATCTCCGTCCCTTTCGGCACCACGGTGTACGCCGCGATCGCTGCCGTGGTGTCCGCAAGCGCCGCCAGAATTCCTCCGTGAACCACTCCATGAATCTGCTTATGATTCGGCCGCACATCCAGCCGGAAAATCGCCCGCCCCGCGTGCACGCTCTCCACGTCAAATCCCAGAAGCTCCGTCGACTGGCTCTCCTTCATCCGCTGCCGCACCATTTCCGTGACCCGCTTCTCTTCTCTCGACATTTTCTTCGTCATCGCGATTTATCGCTTTCCTTCACGCCATTCAAGGAACTCCGCCTATCCCCGCCTTCTCTGCGCGCCTCTGCGTCTCTGCGTTATCTTTATTCCTTTTTTTTTCACATTGATTAGGACGCTGTCACCCCACCATCCAGCGGAATCGCCGCCCCCGTAAGCCAAGACGATTCCTCCGAAGCCAGGTACACCGCCATCTCCGCCACATCTTCCGGCCTACCTAGTCGCCCCAGAGGAATCGTCGCCAGACGCGCCTTCAGCTTCGCCTGTCCCTCCTCCGTCTCGTTAAACACGCCCTTCACCAGATCCGTTTCCACCACCGAGGGACAAATGCAATTGACACGGATCTTTTCGTGCGCGTGATCTAGCGCCATGGACTTCGTCAACATCGTCACCGCGCCTTTTGAAGCCGAATACGCCGCCCGATCTTTCACCGCGAACAACCCCAGCACCGAGCCAATGTTCACGATCGCTCCCCCGCCGCACTTTCGAAACTCCGGCAGCACCGCCCGCGACACCAGAAACGGTCCTTTCACATTCACCGTCATCATGCGGTCCCACTCTTCCTCGCTGATCCCCTCCACTGTCGAAACATGCAGCGTTCCCGCATTGTTCACCAAAACATTCAGCCGCCCGAATCGCTCCACCGTCCCTTTCACCGCTCGCTCGACCTCCCGCGCGTGCGTCACATCGCACTCCATCGCCAATCCCGCTCCGCCCGCCTTCTGCACTTCCACAATCACTTCACGCAGCTTTTCCAGCCTTCTCCCCGCCACGCACACGCTCGCGCCTTCCCGCGCAAACGCTAGGGCAATCGCCCGCCCGATCCCAGTACCGCCGCCCGTAATCAACGCTACCTTGCCAGAAAGTCGTGTCACGGATTTCCCCGTTCCTGCGTCTAATAGGGACGTCGCACCGCCGCATCATGTCCCACGCAGTGCGCGCGACTCTAGCACTCGGCTCCCTGTCCCGCAAGTTGGGCTGTAGAGGCCGGGCTTTAGCCCGGCACGTAGTGGCGGGTCTTCAGACCCGTGCTTTTCTTTCCAGCTTTTGAGGTGATATCTCTATGTTAGTGTCTCAGGCGACCGGGTGCAGGCTTCAAATTCAAATTTAAATTGAAATCACGCAACGCATTTGAATTTGCTTTTACTGAAAACTGATAACTGACGACTGAAAACTCCTATGCGCATCGGTATCACCTGCTACCCCACTTACGGCGGCTCCGGCGTCGTCGCCACCGAACTCGGCATGGAACTCGCCGCTCGCGGCCATGACATCCATTTCATCAGCTACGCCCCGCCGATCCGCATGAACCAAAACGACCCCCGCATCCATTTTCACGAAGTCGAGGTCGTCTCCTACCCGCTCTTCGATCACCCGCCTTACACTCTGGCTCTCGCCACAAAAATGCTCGAAGTATTCGAATCCGAATCGCTCGACCTGCTCCACGTCCACTACGCCATTCCCCATTCCGTAAGCGCCATGCTCGCGCGCTCCATGGCCGCCCCGCGCCGCCTCCCGTTCGTCACCACTCTTCACGGCACGGACATCACTCTCGTCGGCAGCAACCGCAGCTATCTCCCCATCACCAAATTCTCCATCGAGCAGAGCGACGGCGTCACCGCCATCTCCAGCTATTTGCTGAAGCAAACGCTCAAAGAATTCGACATCAAGCGCCCCATCGAAGTCATTCCCAATTTCGTGAACTGTGAACTCTACAATCGCACCGCCGACAAGGGTTTCGCCGCTCAATGGGCGCCCAACGGCGAACCCATCCTCATGCACCTCTCGAATTTTCGCCCCGTCAAGCGCCTCACCGACGCCGTCGAAATTTTCGCCCTGGTCCGCGCCAAAATGCCAGCCAAGTTAGTACTTATCGGCGATGGCCCGGACCGCGGCGCCGCCGAGTACCTCGTCCGCAAATATTGTCTCCAGAAAGACGTTTTCTTCCTCGGCAAACAGGACAACGTCTACGAAAAACTCGCCGCCGCCGATCTTTTCCTGCTTCCCTCCCAACTCGAATCCTTCGGCCTAGCCGCACTCGAGGCCATGGCCTGCGAAGTCCCGGTCATCGCCACCAACGTAGGTGGCGTCCCCGAAGTCGTCGAGCACGGGGTGGATGGATTTTTGGTCCAACCCGGCGATGTGAAAGAAGCCGCCCGCTACGCCATCGAACTCTTGTCCCGCGCCGACCGCGGCCGCGAAATGGGCAAAATCGCCCGCATCAACGCCAAGAAAAAATTCTGCGCCAACGACGTCATCCCCGCCTACGAAAACTACTACAAGCGCGTCCTCAGCGAATCCTGATCCGCGATTGTGTTTGCCGTTGTCGAGGCGCAGCATGCTGCGCCCCGCTCGGCAACCAGCTAAAGCGGCTTGCGGCTTTCCTTCATCCCGAACAATATTCGGAAACGTTATGAGGGATCCCAGCGCTCGTTTCGCTTACCTAGAACTGAGGCGGCAACTATTTCCGACATCTCCGTTTGCGGATAGTCTCCAGATTGCCAACCCATCGGAAGTTACGCGCTTGCACATCGGTTCCGGCTTGAGGACGCTGAACTTCTGGCAGCAATTGACATGGTTAGAGTCCAGATTGAAACAACAGGTGACAAGTCACGTTCCAAAACGGACGCAAGGTGACAGGTTAGTCGGAGGGTTGCAAATGGAAAGAGGCTCCGTGGGCCTGGCACGTCGATATTCTTTGCGCTGAATATCTGGACGGTTAGTCAACCTGACACAAATCCATGTTATGTATTGTTCTGCACTGTTTATGTTCGCTAAATAGGCGTAAGCTATATTCGCTCGACCTCTAATAGGTTCGCCATGAGGCCCAAGACCATCAAACCACCAACAAAACACGCGGTCTCTCCATCCACGCTCATTCCCCCGCCGCTCCGCATGCGAAAGGGCAAGGGTGGAAATATGCAGTATCGGGCGTTGCTCGAAGCGGCTCCCGATGCCATGGTAATCGTGAACCAGAAGGGAGAAATCGTCCTCCTGAATCTCCAGGCGGAAAAACAGTTCGGATACCGCCGTGATGAACTCGTAGGGCAGAAGGTGAAGAACATCATCCCGGAAGGTTTCGCCGAACGGCTGATTGCGGATGGTCTTCGCTCCGCGGCTGACGCCTTGGCACAGCAGATCGGTACCGGTATTGAACTCACCGGGCGGCGAAAAAATGGAAGCGACTTTCCAATCGAGATCATGTTGAGCCCTTTCGAAAACGCCGAGGAAATCCTGGTGACAGCGGCAATTCGCGACATCAGCGTGCGCAAGGCCACGGAAAAGCATCTCGCGCAAATGGAAGGCAGGTACCGCGGGCTGCTCGAGGCAGCGCCGGATGCGATGGTAGTGGTGAACCATGACGGGGAAATTGTCCTCCTGAATCTTCAGGCGGAAAGAAGGTTCGGATATCGCCGCGATGAACTCATAGGGCAAAAAGTAAAGAACATCATTCCGCAAGGGTTCGCGGAAAGGCTGATCGCGGACGGTACCCGATCGGCAGCTGACGCTCTGGCACAACAGATCGGTACGGGCATTGAACTCATTGGGCGTCGAAAAGATGGCAGTGCCTTCCCAATCGAGATCATGCTGAGTCCGCTCGATGGGGTGGACGGAATCCTGGTCACCGCCGCGATCCGTGATATTACGGAACGCAAACGGCGTGAATACGACCTGTCCCGCTTGGCCGCCGTCGTGGAGTCATCCCACGATGCCATCGTCGGGATCACTCCCGAAGGGATCATTCTTACCTGGAACCACGGCGCCGAGCTAACCTATGGGTACTCGGCCACGGAAGCTGAAGGACGATCATTCATGTTCCTTTCTCCTGCTGACCGCACAGTGGAGAGCTCAAAGCTCCTGGAAAGGGCACAACGCGGCGGGACCGTGGAGCCTTTTGAGACTATTCGAGTGAAAAAGGACGGGACGCACATCCATATTTCTCTGACCCTTTCACCCATCGAAGACGCGGATGGCAAGGTGGTTGGTATTTCAAGCGTTGCCCGGGACGTCACCGAAGGAAAAAACCTGGAAGAGAGGCTTCGGCAGGCACAAAAAATGGAAGCAGTGGGACAATTGGCAGGGGGCGTGGCTCACGATTTTAACAATTTACTCGGGGTCATCCTGGGTTACACAGGGCTCTCGCTCGATCGTCTCAGTCCAGATGATCCCCATTACAAGAGTATTTCAGAAATTCAGAAAGCAGGCGAGCGTGCCGCATTATTGACGCGCCAGCTTCTCGCCTTCAGCCGCAAGCAAGTCCTGCAAACCAAAGTCCTCGACCTCAACACGGTAGTCGCCGGCGCGGAAAAGTTGCTCGAGCGCCTTATCGGCGAGGACATTGAGTTGCTGGTCGTTTTGAATCCCGCGCTCGGACGGATAGAAGCCGATGCTGGACAGCTCGAACAAATCATCATGAATCTGGCCGTGAATGCGCGCGACGCCATGCCCCCCGGGGGCAAGCTCACTATTGAAACTTCGAATGTGAAAATTGATGAGGAATATGCCCTACGGCACCCCACTATGCTGCCGGGACCCCACGTGATGCTTTCGGTAACCGATACTGGCTGCGGCATGGACGCCAAGACGAAAGCCCGCATATTTGAGCCATTCTTTACGACCAAGGAGTTTGGCAAAGGCACAGGCCTTGGCTTGAGTACCGTCTATGGAATCGTGAGGCAGAGCGGCGGGTCGGTCTGGGTTTACAGCGAGGTAGGGATCGGTACGACTTTCAAGCTCTATTTCCCCTGCGTGAGTCCAGTCCTTGAAAACGCATCGCCAAGCGATAAGCCGGAGAAAGTAGAAGGGGGCTCACAGACGATTCTGATCGTCGAGGATGAGGCGGCTCTGCTCGAGGTCACCCACCGGTCCCTGGAGGCGGTGGGCTACGCGATCCTCGCGGCGCAGACCCCGGCGGAGGCCGTACGAATCTCTGAACGTCACCCCGGTCCAATTCATTTGATGGTGACCGATGTCATCATGCCAGGTATGAGTGGAGCCCAGTTGGCCTCTCACCTCTCCGCTCTGCGTCCGGAAATGAAGGTACTGTATGTTTCCGGATACACCGATGACACTATCGTCCGTCACGGAGTTCTGGAAGCGGGTCTCGCATTTCTGCAAAAGCCTTTTTCCCCAAAAACGCTGGCCCGGAAAGTGGGCGAACTACTCACCCCTGCCTTGGTCTGAGGGATTCCTTAGCCGTTCATCGCGTTGCCGGCATGCCCCATGCTTTGCGTCTCTGTCGTATGCAAAGCGTGGGGGTTAGATTCAACACGATCACGACGCAAACTGGAGCCACTAGGACCGAAGCGCTAAATCGTAGTTTCCTATTGACAATAAGGTCATTACTCTGGTACATTACTCCCGTAAAGTAGTGCGCCTCGCCTTCCGCGAGACTCCCCTTACAATTCAAATCTAACTTTTCAGGAGAATTCTATGTCCACGAACCGCTCCGTCGACCGCTTTGCGGTCGCACGTGAAAAAGGCCGTTCTGCGGCCACAAAGGAAAAAGTCCGTTCTACGGCCACAAATGCAGGAGTTCGGTCTACGTCCAAATCCAAGAAAGACCGTTCCCCCAACCTATGCGCCTTCACCTTTGCCGATGGCCGCCAGTGCCGCACTCCGCGCTGCTCCGGGCATCTGCATTTCTGTTACTTCCACGCCCAAAAAGAAGCCGAACGCCTCGCCGCCCAACAAGTCGGCCAGGACATTTCCCGCTTCCTTCCCACAAAATTGTTGACCGCTTGCGATCTCGGCGTCGCCATGTCCCGGCTCTTCTGCGCCGTCGCCCAGGGTCAGGTCAAGCCCAAAGTCGCTTCCACGCTCGCTTATCTCGCCCAGACCATGCTCCAGTCCATCCCCATCGCCCAGCACGAATACTGTGAATCTTTCGACCCCGATATCTGGCGCAGCACTGTCCGTTCCTCGTTCAACCATGACGATCCAGACGACGCTGACGACACCGCC
>Ga0210399_10004048_pt1 | contig 11390 bp, 11 predicted proteins | sample IncBWC14MmetaG_FD_150865 | JGI IMG/M metagenome (GOLD analysis project Ga0210399, IMG submission 150865) | Forest soil microbial communities from Barre Woods Harvard Forest LTER site, Petersham, Massachusetts, United States - Inc-BW-C-14-M | ecosystem: Environmental > Terrestrial > Soil >...
GCTGAAAATGAACCAACCAAGCAAACTCGATCCCAGTAGCTGCCCGGGAAAGCGCAAGAACCGAAAGACGGGAATTGCGGCGAGGAAGCATAAGATCGCAGCAGCGGCGATCTTGCGCTCTATCGCAAAGCCATCCAGGAACGGCGCCTGATTCGCAATCACCAGCCAGGCGGTGAACACCAAAGTCAGGCAGACGCCCACGTAAACACCGGTGCGGATTGCCGCGTTGCGGAAGATGTGGAACCAACGATAACCGGGCAAATGCGGACGTACCAACATGCTGTGCTGGGCCCCCAAGAGGCAAGCAATTCGTTCAACCCGGATTCACGGCGATAGTTGCGTGACGTCGACAGCTACAGGCGCACAGGGCGGACTCTCATTCCCCGCGCGGTCGACGGCAGTCACGGTGTACCAATAGCGGTGGCCGGGCTCTACAGAGGTATCACGAACCGCAGGCGTGGGCAATAAATCGGGAGTCACAAGCGGGCCCCTTGTGCCTTCCTGCTCACTCCTATAGACGTGATAGCCGGCCAAGTCGGTTTCAAGATTAATCGACCAGGAGAGGTCCACGAGGACCGTTCCTGAAGTCGCGCCGGGGAGAACGGCGGCGACGAGGCCTTGTGGGACGGCAGGAGGAAACGTATCGTGCGGAGTGACCGTCACCGGCGGTGAGTCTGACGATTCCAGTTCGTTGCCTTCGACTTGGATCACACTGTGCACCAAGTAGAGGTAGGTGTGGTCGAAAACCATGGAAGCGTCGCGGAAGCTGTTGGTTTCAGAAGAAGCAAGCAACGCGGGATGTGCTTCCGGCTTTCCATGTAGAAGATCCTGTGGAGGGGCGCCTGCATCCGGGGGATGGGTTTCCGAACGGTAGATTTTATAGCTGCTGATCGCAGCTACAGGCTCCCCAGCTGCGGTAGCGGCAGGCACTGGCCAGGTCAGCTCGATTGCCGACTCGGTGACATGGGCCTCGACCGAAGCGATGGGCGCCGGAACCGGGAACACGCGCAACAAGATGACGTTCGAATCAGCTGAGGCGCGTTTCTGGGAAGCACGCGTTCGAACGGCGTACGCGACGGTGCCGCCGGGATGCGACTTGGTTTCTTCCGGCGCGATGGGATCGGTAAAAACCACTCGGCCATCCTCGCGATAATTGTCCATCAAAGCGCCGGGAATGGTGTAGACCACACGGAATGACTTCGCGTCGGGCGAACCGTCAGGCTTGAGGGCTCCTCGCAGAACTTCGACGGCGGGCGGAGCGGCGAGTTTTTGCCCGGAGATGGAGTTCGTCGGCAGCGTAAAGGAAAGTTGCGCGCCGTCCCCGGCCTGGTGCGCGGCGAGGTCCTTGATCGCCGCGGGAACGGGGGGAGAAGGCGGAACGGGTTCGCCGGGAGCGCCGCAGCCAGAAGACAATAAGAAAATAGAAAAGAGAAAATGGAAAATAGCTAAAACTTGAGCGGGGCGTTTTGCGTTGTGAAGTACCGTCCCTTTTCGATTTTCCATTTTCCAATTTCAGGAATCAGAGAATGTAGCGGCTCAAATCCTGGTTCTTGACGATATCCGCGAGTTGCTTGGTGACGTAAGCGGCGTCCACCTTTACGTTCTTTTTCTTCAGGTCGGGCGCTTCAAACGAGATTTCGTCGAGCACCTTTTCCAGGATGGTGTGCAAGCGCCGCGCGCCGATGTTTTCCGTCTGCTCGTTCACGCTGGTGGCAAATCGTGCCACTGCGGCGACGGCATCCTCCGTAAAGTTAAGCTTGACGCCCTCGGTTTCCAGCAACGCGACGTACTGCTTGAGCAGCGCGTTCTTCGGCTCGGTCAGAATGCGGATGAAATCTTCTTCTTTCAGTGATTGCAGCTCCACGCGAATGGGGAGCCGGCCCTGAAGCTCGGGGATCAAGTCGGATGGCTTGGTCACGTGAAACGCGCCCGCGGCGATGAACAGGATGTGATCCGTGCGAATCATCCCATAGCGCGTGTTAACGGTGGTGCCCTCGATGATCGGCAGAATGTCGCGCTGCACGCCTTCGCGCGAAACGTCCGGCCCGTGGCCAGACTCGCGCCCTGCCACTTTATCGATTTCATCGATGAAGATAATGCCCATCTGCTCGGCGCGCTCCACGGCCACGCGCGTCACCTGGTCCATGTCCAGGAGCTTGTTTTCTTCTTCCTGGATTAAATATTCGAAAGCGTCGGCCACGCTCATTTTGCGTTTCTTCTTTTGCTGCCCGAACATGCCGGAGAACATGTCCTGCAGCTTACCCATGTCCATCTCATCGACGCCTTGATTGGAGACGATTTCGAACGAGGGCATGGCGCGCTCGCGGACTTCGAGGTCGACCATGCGCTGGTCGAGCTTTCCTTCGCGAAGCTGCGCGCGCAGCTTCTCTCGCGTGCGCTGTGACTGTTCGCGCTGCGCCATCACTTCGGTTTCCGGAGTGCCAGGCGCGGGAGGAGGCGCCAGCGGAAGAAGCAGATCGAGCACGCGTTCTTCCGCGGCTTGCTCGGCGCGGTCGGCAACTTCATCGAGTTTTTCCTCGCGAATCATGTCGATGGAAGTTTCCACCAGATCGCGCACCATCGATTCCACGTCGCGCCCGACGTAGCCGACTTCCGTGTACTTCGAAGCTTCGACCTTGACGAACGGGCAGCCGGCCAGACGCGCCAGCCGCCGTGCAATTTCCGTTTTTCCCACGCCGGTGGGGCCAATCATCAAAATGTTCTTGGGCAAAACGTCTTCGGCAATTTCCGGCGGAAGTTTTTGGCGGCGCACGCGGTTGCGCAACGCCACGGCGACGGCGCGCTTGGCCGCCCCCTGCCCGACGATATACTTGTCGAGCTCGGCCACGATTTCCCGCGGCGTCATGTCATCGAGGGCCGGCAGAAGTTCCTGCCCTTCGACGGGCTCGGCTCCGTTGCCTCCCGGCGCGTAGATAATTTCTTTTTCGGTCTTACTCGTCATGAGTTGCTCAGTTCCTTTGATGCGCGAAAACCGCTTGGCGTATTCTTGCGCCAGATCCCTAGAGTTCTTCGACTGTAAAGTTTGCGTTGGTGAAAATGCAAATCTCGCTGGCGATACGCATGGCTTCCATCGCCAAATCCTTGGCCGATAGTTTCGAATGCTTCAAAAGCGCGCGAGCCGCAGCCAAAGCATACGTCCCACCCGAACCAATTGCCACCATGCCGTCGTCCGGCTCAATGACGTCGCCGTTGCCGGAAAGAATGAATGTGCCCTTAGTGTCCGCAACAATCAGCAGCGCTTCCAGGTGCCGAAGGGCGCGGTCCTTGCGCCATTCCTTGGCCAGCTCTACCGCGGCTTTTTGAAGATTGCCGGAAAATTCCTGCAGCTTGCCCTCGAACCGCTCAAAAAGTGTAATCGCATCGGCGGTGGATCCGGCGAAGCCCGCCACGACCTTGTCATTGTAAAGACGCCGCGTCTTGCGCGCCGTGTGCTTCATTACGTGATCGCCCATGGTCACCTGGCCGTCGGCGATCAGCACCACCTTGCCGTCCTTGCGCACGCACAGAACTGTAGTGCCGTGCATCTGCGAGCTTTCCTGGGGATTCCGCATCCGCCCATTATAGCGCCCCGCGACTCCGAGCGCCAAAAGCCCGTCAGAAGAAGGGCTACTGCCGCGGTCCGTAGAGAGAATCGAGGAAATGACGGAATTCTTTCTGGAGCAGGAATTTCTGGAAAGAGTCATCGTCGCGGGCGTCGGGAAAGGTCTCACCCGGGATGGTATTCGCGCGCCGTTCGAAAGCGAGCGTCAGGTACTTTTCCGTGTCCAAAAGCCCGCCTCTCTCCGCTGCAACGCAAGCCAGGTTGTAATAAAACATCGGGTAGTCCGGATCTTTAGACACGCCGTAATTCAGCGTCTCGCGAGCGTGCGTTACGTCGCCGGTGATTCCGTAAGCGATGCTCAGATGGTCGAGCAGCACGCGCCAAAGATTCTTTTCCAGCGTGGGAGTGACCTTTTCGATTTCTAACGCTTGCTTGTAGGGTCCGATCGCTTCGCGATACTGATGCGCGATGAAGTAGCGGCTGCCCTCCCGGAAAAGCAGAATGCTGTTCCCCACGGGCACGGCGGTGCCCGCGGCGTCACTGGGCACAATTCGAATGGATTGCAGCAGGGCATCGAAAAGCGGCTGGTCGGAGGCCCTGAAAAAAAGTTTCGAAATGTGGATGTCCACGAAGACATCCTCTTTGATCAGGCAGCCAAATATATTTTTTTGATTCTTGGGCACACCGTCGAATTGCGGCAAAGTGAACTCCAGAATCCGTAGCTCTCCGCTGGTGCGATAGTCGATGCCCTTCAGCTTGGCGGAGGCCAGCGTGGCGTTGCTCTTGGCCTTCTCTTCCAGCGAATGTTGGCATTCCTCGGGTTGTGCCGGGGCATTGGCTGCTTCCAGAAGGACAGATACAAGAATGTGGGATTTAGTATTTTCCGCCAGGAAGTAGCGGCCGCCATCGGGCTGAATTTCGTTGTCCCGGGTGGTGAATCCCGCGCCGTCCAACTCCAGCGCCCAGGCCTTGCCAGGTAACCAGATATTGGACGTCACGGTGCCCGGCGCTACTTGCGTAACCGGTGTGGCCGGCGCGTCTTGCGCGTCAACCGTATCGATCCCAGGAAGCACAAGACAGAAAAGAACCAGGAAAGGGGTTTTCATGGAACAGTCCGGAACATTCGCCTGCTACTCACTCTACGCTGGAATCGGCGAACGCCGCAGGAGCAAGAAAATTCCGCTTATCGAATCGGGAAACATCCTGAAGCCCGGTGAACGGTTACGGGAAGAGAATCTACTACTGCGAGATTTCGTGAAAGGCGAGAACCGTATAACTGCTGGTCGGCTTGGCAGCGTTGATCCAGCAGCTGCTGTAATAGATTCCTTGGCCGCCCATGCTGAGATTGAATTGGATATTCGAACCATAAGTGCCGGGGGTGCCATTCGAACTCGGCAGATTCGGATCGGGAAACAGGCTTCCGCTGGTGTTGCGGGTCTTCGCCAGGAACAGTCCTCCCACGATTTGGCCGCTGCCGGAGTGGGATCCCGTCATATAACCTTGGCCAATTAGAAAAACAATCCCGTACCAGGAGGCATCCGGATCGTAGGTCAGGTTGCCGGTCACGAGCAAAAGTCCATAGCCCGTGTTGTGCCATCCGGTTAAATCCAAATCCCCGTTGACCACCACGGTCAGCAGATTTGTAGTAGACATTCCTACGGGCAAACTGGAACCAGTCGCCGGCCCGGTAATCACAACATCCGCCATTTGCGTGATCGCTTGCGCAAGGGCATCAAGCTGGCTCGGCTTTTGGAAGCTTGAGGAGATTGACCCGCTGATGTTACCGACGCTTGGAATCGCAGGGAACGGCGGATTCGGAGGCGCTTGGCCTGTGTAATTAGACTTGTAAGGCGCTGTGGCTACGGCCCCCGAGCCCGCGATACTAGTGTGACTCGCGTCGGCGCCATTGTAATACCCGATCGCGTAAGCGGGAGAAAGGCTGTTGTGGTTGCAGCTCCCTAGATCGATCGTGTCATTGCCGCTTACGTTCCAACTGATCTGATTAGGCCCAGTGTAGTCCACATTGTTTCCCAGGAGGGTTATGGCTGCCGGAAAAGAGGGAAGGACTACCGAGCTGGTGGCAACGAGATACTGAAGAATCTTCTGGCTGCCGTTGGGCAGTACGGCAAACGACGTGAGTTCCAGAACCTGCGGTCCAGCGGACGGGTTGTTGCTGAAGTGGGTCCCATCGTAGTACAGCGGCGTCGTCGAATCCGCAAGGCTGTCGTTGTCCGCGTCTATGCCTGCAGATTTCTCCGAAACCGCGTTGATGCGTACCCACTTGTAAAGTGGGCCGGGAAGATTCAGCGCCAGGAGCGGATTTCTGTTCCACACCGAAAATGCTTTATGGGAAGGATTCAAAGGCGCGGTAAATCCGCTGGGCCCAAACTCCACCCCGAATTGATTGTCTGGATAGGTGGAACTGGAATCCCATGGTGTGATGGCCTCGCCGCCGACAGGATTGATTAGGTAGTAGGTATCCCCCATATTGAGGGCCGTTCCTGGTGGAGGGAGAAAAGTCGACGGGTCGGTTGTTGTGAAGGCATCCGAATTCTTTGAGAGGAGCCGCCCGCGTGTTTCCTCGAGGCCAGAGAGCGCCGCGTAGTATACTCCCGTCGCTGACCGGTAGTTACCTGCCAGCGAGGACTCCGTGCCTGAAGAAACGACCAGAGCAATCGCCACCACGCTGATCAACAGCAAAATAAAAATAGAGATCAGCAGGGCGATCCCTGCTTCTGGCCGACGAGTCCGAGTTGTTCTTCGCGCAACCATTAAAGTTTGACGAACCTCATTGATTCGGATTGACGCGGCGGCCGCGCCCGTTCAGCTGCACGATGCGCGGCAAACCCGTCTTGGCATCCGGCGTCGGGGTTGAAACGATCAGCGTAACGACGACATCTCGAATGTTCGCGGGGGCATTGTTCGTTCCTGCCGACCAACATGGCGTCGTAGCGCCTCCCGTGTCGCAATTGTACGAAAAGATGGGCACGGGCGCATTTAGCGGAAACATGGTGGGATACGTCAGTTGATACTGCGTGATCTGTGCGGAGGAAGAATTATTGATGACATTTTGTACGAATGGCACAAGTTGCGTGGAAGTGGCTGTGTCAGGATCGCCGCCGGACACTTTCTGAGCCGTCCCGCGGTAAAGGGTGGTGCCCTGCAACTGGTAGCGAATCCAAAGAACCGGGCACGGGTTCGGAGGACAGCTTGGATCCAGCGGATTGGGATCGGTCTCGACAATGAGATCAAAATCTCCGGGGCTGGTTAGCCCCGCGGTGGCGGTCGTGCAATTCCCGCCACCCCCCGGCGGGGCGATCTGACAGGAGGTGCCGGGATAGCCCGCGCCCAAGCTCCAAGCAAAAGGTGAGCTGGCGGAATTCTGGGGAAAACCAGTGATTAAGAAACTCGGAGGCGGAAATCCAGAGTCGTTGACGTCACGCACGATCTGATCCAGGGCCAGCCGCGCTTCCTGAAACGAAGTCAAGACCTGTGATTCGGTCTGGTAGCGCTGCTGGGAAGAGCTCAGCAGGCCAAATGCCGCTCCCGTGACGAGGAGAAAAATCCCCAATGCCACCAGCAATTCGATAAGCGTAAATCCGAATTGGCGTGTCTGATTGTCGGCTGCACTCATCTTTCCACCATCGTATCGAGTGTTATCGGCTGAAAGTAGCCGCTGCCGCCCGCCTGCCGAATGCCCACCAGAAAGCGTTTGGAAGAAATGTTGGAGCCATTGCCGGTGACGATCACTGCCCAGCGAATGTCATAGGTCGCACCGCTAGGATCGTTGGGGTCCTGATACGTAAAACTCCAGTTGGCCAGTCCCGTAGGGCTGCTGAAATCGATGAGCGTCTGATTGTTGACCACCACCAGCGGGCTGCCCTGGACCTGATTCTGTGGGCTGGGGCTCCCCAAATTGCAGGTCGTGCTTGCCGGGCAGTAAATGTATAGCGGCGGATCGGTGAAGCTGGTCGAGCTGAGCGGCTTATCCAGCATGAAATCCATTTCGCGTTGCGCAAAGACCATCGCTGCCGAGTCTGTGCGATTACGGTAATTCAGCAAAATCGTGGCCGGTACGAGCTGCGCGATTGCAATCAGTCCCACCAACAGGATCATCGTGGCGAGCATCATCTCTAGAAGGCTGAAGCCTTGCTCGCTGCGATGGCGTCTTGTGACTTTTAACAGCATCCTGGAGTCTCTACGCTATCTGTTACGACTATCCAATTCGCTGCCATGGACCGCTCGTAGAGGCAGTCCAAATCTGCGTCGCGCCCGAGGGCAGCAGGATTACCGCACGATACCCGAATTCTGGATTAGTCTGACTTCCAACGTACAACACATAGGCCGCCAGGGGCGATACCGCTCCGCGCGCATCGAACCTAATAGAGCCGGGGGAACTGGAGAGCGTGTTTAACGTGCTGGCCGCACCCAAAGTTGATGAGATGGAAGCCGAACTCGGCGGCGCACCCGCCGGGAGAATGCCGACGAATCCGCTGATCAACTGCTGCTTCCCATTTGTGTCGAGTATTCCGCCGCAGGTGGAGTCCGTCCCGAGAGTCCAAGTGGATCCGCTCTGTTGCATCAGAAAACACACAGGTTTGTTGCGGCGTACCGCTTCGAAGCGCGTAAATTTGAGCATGTCGGACAAGCGCGAGGCCGCATCATTCAACTGGTACGCTCGCAACGAGCGCATGAGCGTGGGAATCGCGATGGCCGTCAAAATCAAGAGCACGGTCATGGAAACGGCCAATTCGACCGTGCTGAAGCCACCAATGCTGCTGCGGCGAGTGCGGTAGATGGGGGCACTCTTATACAAAGTCATTTCCTCGTTCAATGGCCGGACCTGTGGTCCAGCCTATAAGGACGACCAAGAGACCAATATGATGCAGTTGCCATACCAAGGGACAAACGGTCGCAACTGCTGCTAAACATAGTACTTTCTAGCAGTCGACCGTTACATTCTATTCCAAGCGTCAAGGAATGGGTAGAAATGTAACAAAATGAAACATGCCAGTTGGAGGCGATTCAGGCTGAGTAATTTATTCTGTTAGTAAGTCTCTGCGGTCGGCAGGGCGGCGGTGCGAAGAAAATGCTTCTGGCAGACGGCTTTGTGCCTAGTTTTTGCTCTTCTTGGCCAGGGCTTGGGAAACCTGCTTGGAGAGGGTCGATTTGTCGAAGAGATCGTCGGCAAAGCCAGGATTGTATCTACAAGTGTCGTAAAAGATTTGCACGGACCGTCGCCCGTTGTGTTCGCGGGAAACCTGCAGCGGCGTCCAGACGCTGTCTTTCAGCTGATACTTTGAGTAGATGGAAACGTCTTCGTTGAGCTGCTGGTATTCCTCGTCCTTGGTGATGACCGCGCTACGAATCAACAGGTGAGTGGAACGGTCAACGGCAAGGCGAAACTTGCGCTCCTGGCCGTCATTGATCTCAACCCAATCTACTTGCTTGAGGTCCACGGTATCGTTGCCGCCGAAGCGGAGGGAAATGCCCGGCTCTTTGAGCCGCAATCGCAAAAGATTGTCGATATTGCGCTTCACCTGTTCCTGGAAGTCGCTAATGGAAGCGGCCGGCATTTCGTTGACTCCGCTGCGATCGAAAGTCCAACCATGATTGGCGTTGAAGAGGGTGACGAAGATGCCGCCGTGTGCGAGATCCAAACCGTCGATCCCGATCAGGTAAGGCAAGAGGTTGAAGTGGCTCTTGCCAACGTATTCGGTACGAACTTTATCGGGATAGCGGCGCAATTCCGCAAACTCGATATTGCCGACAACCTCGCCACTGTGACCAAAAAGAACGCGCCGTCCGGAGCACTCACTTTCGCGAACATCCGTGTAGCCGGCAGCGCCTAGTGCGGCGATAAGGTCATTGAGAATCTGTTTGCCCTTGGCAATGCTCTGCTCCGGCATCATGGTGTCCGGATTCTGTGCGGAGGCCTGCGACGCTAAGAAGGTGATTCCAATCAGAACGGCAACGACGAAAGGGACGAACTTTACCCGCACAAGACCGAACCTCCATTTACATTGATGACTTCTCCGGTCATGAAGTTGGCCAGGTCCGAAGCGACAAAGAGGATGGGGCCGGCGATTTCTTCGGCGGTGGCGGCTCGGCCAAGCGGAATCACCGCGGACGCCATCTTCTGGCCTGCTTTCGACTCCAGCACGGGATTGGACATGTCCGTGGAGACCCAGCCGGGAGCGACAGAGTTTACGAGAATATTGTGGCGGGCCAGCTCGGTGGCGAGGCCTTTGGTGAGGCTGATAATGCCGCCTTTGGATGCGCCATAGTGCGTGTGCAAGGATTCGCCGCGCTGGCCGGCGGTGGAGCTGATGGGAATGATTTTGCCGGACTTCTGCTTAATCATGTGAGGTACGGTGAAATGAATGATCGAGTAGACGCTTTTTAGATTGATGCGGATCATGTCGTCCCACTGCTTTTCGGTCATCTTCTCGATGGGCGCATCTTCGAGGTTCCACACGCCGGCGTTGGCGACCAGAATGTCCAGGCGGCCGAGGCGTGCGATCGTGTGCTCGACGAGTTTCTGATTGTCAGCGTGTTTTCCGACATCGGCTTTGAACGCTTCCACGCGAGTGCCGTGTTTGCCGGCTTCCTGCTGGATCTGTAGCGCGGCATCCTTGGCTTTGACGTAGTTGAACACCACGTCGGCGCCGGCCTGGGCGAAAAGCTTGACGGCTGCCGCGCCGATGCCGCGTGAACCGCCGGTGATGAGTGCTGCCTTGCCTGCCAGAGAAATCATGGATCCCCCGAAAGTAGAAACTCGAAAATAGAAATTCGAAAATAGAAAACCCGCAGGCTCACGCCTTGTGCGCGACCGCCTCGCGGGCGCGTGCGGCAGCGACGAATTGCTGAAACAGGCGTTGCGCGAACGGATCGTCCGGCATGCGCTCCGGATGCCATTGCACTCCCACCACCCAGTTGGAATCGCCGGTCCATTCCACGCCTTCGATCGTGCCGTCCTGGGCGTACGCTGTGACGCAAAGTTTTTCCCCAGGTTGGTCAATGGCTTGATGATGGCTGCTGTTGATATGCGCCAAAGTGGAACCGGCTAGCTTCGCGAGAACGCTTCCGGCACTCAAAACCGCATCGTGTTGCTGATCGCCGCCCTTTGCGCCTGCCGCGAGATCCGTAGTTCCATGTGGAACGGCTTGCGGCCGGTCGGGCCGTACATCCGGGATGTCTTGAATCAGCGAGCCCTTGAGGTGGACGTTGAGGATCTGACAGCCGTAGCAAATGGCCAGCACCGGCTTTGACGAGCGAAACGCATAGCTTAGGATGGCCTCGTCGGTGGCGTCTCGATTAGCGTCCAGAGTGACTGTCTTGGGGTGCTTCGAGGCGCCATAGCGGCTGGGGTTGACATCCGCCGGGCTGCCGGGCAGAACAAAGGCGTCCAACTGCTCAAGTTGGCGAGCAAGCTGCTCCGGCGATTGTTCTAGCGAAACTTCCAATGGCTCAGCGCCCGCGTTTCTGACCGCCCGGAAATAGAAGTCCAGTTTGTCGCGTGTGCCGTCGCGCTGTTCCTGGGTAGTGCGCCAGGGGATGCCCACACGGGGGCGAGGGGCGGTGCTTAGTTGGGAGTTAGCAGGGGTCATGCAACATCAAATCGTAGCATTTGGGTGAGAGTGCGGCAACCGGGGGAAGAGTAATGATTGAACCCACAAGATTTCGGCTCGTGCCGCCAGGTTCCAGAAAGGCTTATTAGCTAGCTCAGGCGCGGAGAGAGGCGGAGGGGGCCAGCGCGGCGTCGAGGCAGAAGTCGGGGCGGTGGAAGAAGGCGGGGAGTTCGGAGAGGCGAAGGGCGAGGCGTTCG
>Ga0210399_10004051_pt1 | contig 11388 bp, 9 predicted proteins | sample IncBWC14MmetaG_FD_150865 | JGI IMG/M metagenome (GOLD analysis project Ga0210399, IMG submission 150865) | Forest soil microbial communities from Barre Woods Harvard Forest LTER site, Petersham, Massachusetts, United States - Inc-BW-C-14-M | ecosystem: Environmental > Terrestrial > Soil >...
AGCCTGCCAACATTTTCATAACGAAACGGGGATCTGCCAAGATTCTCGATTTCGGACTGGCGAAAAGTATCGGTTCTGAGAATTTGCCGAACACGATCGATCATGCAACTCGATCGGTGCCTTGCGTCGCGGGGGAAAATCTCACCAGCCCCGGCACGGCCCTGGGCACCGTGGCGTATATGTCTCCCGAACAAGTGTGCGCCAAAGAGCTGGATGGTCGCACCGACCTGTTTTCCTTCGGTGTGGTGCTGTATGAAATGGCGACGGGGAGGCTGCCGTTTCCAGGAGCCAGTCAGGGCCTTATCACCGATGCCATCCTAAATCGCGATCCGGTACCACCCATACTAGTCAATCCTGCTGTTTCTCCAACTCTTCAGGACGTCATCCACAGAGCCCTGGAGAAAGACCGAACCTTGCGCTATCAGCATGCAGCCGACATGCGGGCTGAGTTGCAGCGGCTAAAGCGAGACGCGGAGCGGTGGATCTCGGAAGAAGGAACAGAGCCGAACACGATACCAACCACAGGCAGTTTGTCGACATCAGGAAAGCGCAGAGCACGAACCTCGTCCGTGCACGCCGCTGGCTCCGGCCCACAACGAGTTTCAAAAATCATTGACTCGCTTGCGGTTCTGCCTTTCGAAAATACTAGTGGCGACCCTGAGCACGAATACCTCAGCGATGGAATCACCGGGAGCCTGATCAATATCCTTGCATCCGTGCCAAAACTGCGAGTGATGGCGCAAAGCACGGTCTCTCGCTACAAGGGCCGTAGAGTTGACCCTCAGGCCATCGGTCGCGAACTAAACGTGCGCGCCGTGCTCATGGGAAGAATGATGCAGAGCGGCGGTTGCTTACGCATTGGCACCGAATTAGTGGATGTAGTCACTGGCTGTCAACTTTGGGGAGCCCAGTATGATCGCGAGCCCGGCGAAATTTTTAAGGTCCAGGACGAGATTTCCAACGAGATATCAGGGAAATTGCGGTTGCAGCTGACCCGCTCCGACAAGAAGCGGCTGAGTAAACGTCACACGGAGAATGCCGAAGCTTACCGGCTGTACTTGCAGGGTCGTCATCACTGGAACAGGTGGACGGAGGAGGGATTTTACAAGGCGATCGACTACTTTCAGCAGGCAGTCGAAAGAGATCCTAAGTATGCTCTCGCCTTTGCCGGCTTGGCTGATTCCTATGTGCTCCTGGGATGGAACAGCTATACACCACCGAAAGCAGCGTTCCCCGCCGCCAAAGCTGCAGCGATGACAGCGCTGAAACTCGACCCGAATCTCGCGGAAGCCCACGCGCCATTGGCGGCCGTGTTGTGGCTTCATGATTGGCAATGGGAACAGGCTGAGGCCGAATTCAAACGTAGCCTCGCACTGGTTCCCACCTACGCAAACGCCAACCACTGGTTCGCTGAGTACACGATGACCATGGGGCGGAACGAAGAAGCTTTGGCCAGAATGACCAAAAGCCAGGAGCTCGATCCGTTATCTCTCATCATCAACGTCGCAGTGGGCTGGGCCCTCTACCACGCGCGCCGATACGACGACGCTATCGAACAACTGCGCCGCGCGGTTGAATTAGATCCGCACTACCCCGTCACCTACTGGATTCTGTGCCTGCTGCTCAGGATAACCGGCCGCCACGAGATGTCTATCACTGAGGGGGAGAAGGCTGTGAAGCTGTCGGGCGGCAGTCCTTTGATGTGCGCGGCACTGGCGCAAGCCTTCGGCGCAGCCGGCAGAAAAGAAGGAGCGCTGAAGTTACTCGATGAACTGAAACGGCGCGCCGAGCAAAAGTATGTTGCGCCGTACTTCTTCGCTGGAATCCACATCGGCTTAGAAGAGAACGACCTCGCCCTTGAATATCTGGAGAAATGCTACCAGGAGCACTCCCATTGGCTTATCTATCTTCACTTAGACCCGAGCATGGACAGCTTGCGCGGCGACCCACGGTTCCAACATCTGTTGCGGCGCATTGGCCTTCCTGCCCTCGCGGCCGCAATCTCCGCATGAAGAAGCGGAGTCTGCGAACACCGCGCGAGAACCGCGCACCCAGCTGGCAGGAAACGGACACAAAACCCGAAACGGGAAAGGCTGGGCCACCCGTCCGCTAGCGTCGTAGTGACGCTGAAGTGCCCAGTTACTCAGGGTGACTTACTGCCGGATAGGCTGAACGATAATGGAGAACCCCCTTCCCGACAGAGATAGACAACCGAGCCGTCGTCAGACAGCGCGACTCCTTCAAATACCGGATGTTCGGTCGCGCTTGCACTCCATTTGCGCTCAAATAACTTCTCGCCGGTATCCGTGCGATAAACGATTACTCTGAGTCGGTCATAAGTTCCTTGCCCAAACTCGTGTAAGAACGACCGACCTCGCTCAAAGACAGCGAATCGCGTCTCAGACTTGTTCGAGGCTAAGTCCCAGAACTTGAAATGCGGCATAGCATATAAATGTTTACCATTCCGATCTGCAGTAAACGCTCCTTCGGAACAGGGTTCGATGTATATGTGGCTTGCGTCTATTAATCCGGCGCCCACCGTACAATCATGTTTTTTATCGGAATATATTAGGCGTCGTGTTCCCTCGCCAGGCTGTAGCCATAATTGATCCTTGTTCTCGTCAGCCTAGATGCACCCCAGGAAGGCAACTGTTCTTCAGTGCACGCCTGATTGATGCACTTTGCCTCCATTCGTCTACAGACTTGGGAGACCATTGATGACAGCGGCACTAGCACGATTCCGAACATAAGAATCATCGACTTCAAGATTGATCTCCAGACGCTGCAGAAATCACCGAACGCAACTCACTGCGATTGGCTGGGTGGCGCACCTTATTCTCCCTAATGGTTTTGACTTCTTGTAAACGATACCTCGCTGTGGGTGCCGCACTCCGCCTTTTTTCGCGGGATGCGTGTGTCGAATAGTTACTGGATCGCTTGCGTCTGGCTGTCCGAAGCGGCGAACTCTCGTTCTCGACGAAGTTAAGATCCCCCAACCCAGAGTAATTCGCAGAGGAATAGGACGTGCGATGATGAGTGCACCGCAAGAACTCTCGATTGCGCACTCCCGCGAAAAAGCCCGCGGAGTGCGGCACCCTCTTTCTTCGGTATCGCAGCAAGAAGAAGAAACAGCGAAGGGTGCGCCACGTGTCCGATCGTTGTCGGCACATCCTCACAGATGGTTTAATCCCAAAAAGAGAACTGTGACTTGACTTCAGGGGTGTCGGTGGGGGCCCTGTCGTCACAGGATCGAAACATTCGCCCGATTGGGACGAAATAGACCGGGACGAAATGCCAGTTCGCGTTGACTTCTCTCCGCCCCGGGACCAAAATACGCGACGCGCCTATAGCTTTGTCGAAAGACCTCTCGCCTAATTGGGAGCGAATAGCTGCCCGACAAGTCCTTACAGCAGAGCTAAGCTCAGAAGGAGAATCAACTATGAATAACGTTCATCGATTCCTGGCAATTGCTGCTCTGCTGGGCGTTTCGCTTCTTGGCACGATGTCGGCCCAAAATGGTTTCGTCGAGACGGACCTCGTTGCTGACGCGAAACCTCTCATCGACAGCAACGGCATCGTGCATACACCGGTTAATCTCGACCCGCACCTGGTGAATCCCTGGGGTGTCGGCACATCTGGAGGCTCGCCGTTTTGGGTTTCGGATAACAACGCTGGAGTGTCGACGCTCTACAACACTGCAGGCACACCACAGACACTGGTCGTTTCCATGCCTTCGCCGGGAGATCCGCTAGGATCGTCGGGAACACCAACGGGGCTAGTCTTCAACATTTCTTCTGACCCCAATGCATTCAAGCTCTCGGGTTTCAGCAAAGCCGGCGCCCCGGTGAGTGCTCGGGCCGTTTTTCTGTTTTCGACAGAAGATGGGACGATTCTGGGTTGGAATCCCGGAGTAAATCCGGCGGGCTTCGATCCGGCGAAGGCGGGCACGTACGCGATCATCGCGGTCGACAACTCCGCCAAGCCTGACGCAGCGAATGGAGCCGTATACAAGGGACTCGCCATCGCCACCGACAGCAATGGCAGGACATTGCTCTACGCTACGAATTTCCGTTCCGGCACAGTGGACGTGTTCGACGGGAATTTTGCAACCCCGACGACCCCGGCACCTCTCCCTGCCCACGCGTTCACCGATCCAAACCTGAAAAAAGGCTATGCTCCATTCAACATCGTTTCCGCCAACGGTAAGCTCTTTGTGACTTACGCTGTACAGAATGAGACAAGGCACGACGACGTGGGGGGCCAGAGCCATGGCATCGTCGACACTTTTGATCTCGACGGAAGCGGGCAGCAGCGATTCGCACAGCATGGCCAGCTCAATTCGCCCTGGGGAGTGGCTGTGGCTCCCGCCAGCTTCGGTCAGTTCGCCGGCGACATCCTGATCGGCAATTTTGGCAATGGTCACATCAATGTCTACAGCTCGACTGGGGAATTCGTGGATAAGCTCCGCGATCCCAACGGCCAGGCGATCGTCATCGACGGCTTATGGACTCTGAGGGTAGGGAACGGCGGCAACGGTGGTAACGCCAACACCGTGTACTTCACCGCCGGTCCGAACGGGGAGAGCGACGGATTGTTCGGCAGCCTAACCCCTGCTCAGTGAGCAGAGGACGGGTGAGAAGGGAACGGGAACAGGGGACAGCTTGGTCTGGACATCGTCTGAGAGTGGATGTCCCAGATTGGGATCTCTTGTTCCCTTTCGTTTTCTTTGGGTAAGGTTACGCCCAAAACCCGTGGAGCACCGTTTTGTTGCTCATTAGCGGCAGGAGTCGTTCCGTCTGGAACTTCTTTCCGTATGAAGGTGTCTTACTCTGCGGGGGAGTCTATGCAGCATCCGATGTCCAGCAGAATTCGCCAGAAACACGCGCGCGGACGTGCAATCCGCGCAGCTGACACAACTGTCTTTCCGATTGCGATGGTCGTGGTGCTCACCGCGGTGCTTGTGTTACTCATGGTCTTGGCGGCGCAGCGATAACTAGGCGACCGCGAAGATCCCCGGGCAGGGTGCCTCAGCCTTGCTGCCTCTCGTTTCATATGGAACTCCACAGGTGGCGCACCCTTCGCTATTGTCTTATTTTCCTTGCTTGCGATTGCTAAAACGTGGGTGCCGCACTCTTCGTGCCTTTCGGACGCCACCCGTCATTATTTTTGGCGCATGTTGAGCGCGTCGAGTGTGTGCTTCAATTGTTCCAGCTTCTGTCCAGCTTCGCCGAGCTTACCTTCCGCCGTTAGGCGCTGGTAGTCGGCCAGATCCTTGGCGGCTTCCCCAATAAGTGCGTCGCGATCTGCGGAGGGGGATAGCTCAGACGACGGAGCGCGTCGCGCGGGCTGCTCGGAGGCAGCGGCGGGGCTTATCGAGGAAGCCGCTCCGCCAAAAAGCGATGCCATCGCCGACTCGAACGTCGGTCCATAGGCGAGCCGATCTTGCAGCGCGAGCACGACGAGACGCAGCTCTGGCATCGGGCTGCGCTCAGCCTGCAGGTAAATCGGCTCGGCATATAACAACGCGCGTCCTGAGGGAATCACAAGCAGGGTTCCGCGACGCACGTGCGAGCCTTGCTGGTTCCACAACGTTAATTGTCCTGAAAGCTGTGCGTTTTGATCGATTCGCGCTTCGATCTGCAGCGGTCCATCCACAAGCTTCGTTTTCGGAAAGTTATAGATCAATGTCTTGCCGTACTGGGCGCCGTCGCTGCGACCGGCAATCCAACCAATTAGATTATTCCGATTTGCCGGCGTGAACGGCAGGATCTCTACGAACTCGACGCCGGTTTCACCCGGAAGTTTCATCAGCACGAAATTCGGTTCCATCGGCAGCGTCGTTTGCTCGCTGTTGGCATTCAGCCCGACTTCGCTGGCCACCGTCCAGAGATCCTCACGGTTGTAGAACACTTCAGGATTCGTCATGTGATAGAGGCCATATACCGCCGCTTGCATCTTGAGCAACAGCTCGGGGTAGCGTACGTGCTTGCGAAGATCGGGTGGCATCGCCGCTGCGTCCTTAAATAGCTTCGGAAAGATACGCCGGTACGCCGAAATGATCGGGTCGTCCTTATCAAAAATGTAAAACGTCGTGGTGCCGTCATAGGCGTCGATGACCGCCTTGACGCTGTTCCGCATGTAGTTGATGGGATTGTTACCGAGATTGTGATGGCTCGAGTACGGATAGCTTTCTGAGGTTGTGAACGCGTCCATGATCCATGACAGCCGGCCATCATCGCCGAGGACGATGTACGGATCCGGATCATAAGTGAGGAATGGCGCCAGTGCCGATACTCGATCGCGCACGTTGCGCCTCATCAAGAGACGACTATCTTTGTTCACGTCATCGCTGAATGGCAGCTTCGCGATGTCGCCACGATCGAGCGCAATGAGGATGCGGCGCAAGAAGCTGCCGAGAACGAGGCCGCCATTGCCCTCGTACGCTGTGAGGTTGTTGGTCTGGCCTTGCGGATAGTTGAATTCCTTCTGTCGTGTCTTTACGTACACGTCGGTGTTGGTCATCTCACCAAAGTAGACTTCTGGACGTGTCACCGTAAGACCCGGCACCGTGCTCTGAACGGGCATATTGCTCAGAATCAACGTCGGCAACCCTTCCGGCGTAAAACCGTTTACGGGATTCATCGTGATTCCGTAGCCGTGTGTATAGATCAGCTTCTCATTGATCCAATTGCGGCTGCTCTCTGGAAGTTTTTCGACGTTCAGCTCGCGCGTGGCAAGCATCACTTGGCGAATCGTGCCGTCGATTTCATAGCGATCGATGTCGATATCGGGGAAGTCGTAGTACGTGCGGATTTCTTGTATCTGGCGCAGCGTGTCTTGCAATGCATGCCAGTCCCAAAGTCGGATGTTTTGTAACGTAGCCTGATTGCTTGCAGGATCGATTGCAGCGACGGTTGTCTCGGCGGGAAATTCCCGCTCCGAGACCTGGTTCAATCCGTATGCCTGCCTCGTCAACTCGATGTTGTGGGCAATGTATGGTTGCTCACGAATCAGCTCATTTGGCTTAACGATAAAGCTGCTTACATACCATGCGAAAGCCTGAACGCCGAGATAACATAAGATCGCCGGAAGGATGCCTGCGACAAGCCAGCGCAGGCGCGATCCCAAAACGGCATTGGCGATCGCGATCACCGCGCCCAGAACGAGCGCTATACAGAGGACGAGCATTCCTGCGAGCGTTACATGTGCGTCCGTGTAGGTTACACCCGAGAAAATGGTGTGATCATCGAACAACCGCTCGAATCGACCGACATACACACGCATTGCAAGGATCAGCAGAAGGAATGCGAAGGCGCTGGAGAACCCGCGCCACGGAAACGGAGTGTAGTAAGCACCGCGACGCCAGGTGAGGGCGCGTGTGCCGCTGGTGATAAAGATGAAGAAAATGGCGACCACGCAGATAATCACGGCTACTGTCATTAACCAGCCGAGGAGCAGCTGCCACGCGGGAAGAGTAAACAGGTAGAAGCTCAGCGGTTTGCCAAAAATCGGATCGACAAGTTCACCAGTCGCACGCGGCGCGTACCCATAGAGAGCGAGCGTCGGCCACTCCAGCATCATGCTGGCGCCGGTTGCAGCCGCGACAGCGAGTGAGACTCCGAGGCCGAGCAGGCGCAGCACAGGTTCGACCGGCAGCTTTACCGGCTGTCCCGCGATGAAAATCGTGTGACTGCTCGGCAAGTTGGGGAGGTGCGCTCGCTTCAGAGCTAAGAACGATCCGTATAGGATGAGAAATGTGGCTACAGCAAATGCTGTAAGGGCGACCCACTGAACTCTCAGTGTCGTCCAGAATACGTCGCCGTAGCCCAACGACCCGAACCATAGCGCGTCGATGTAATAAGACAGCGCTGTCCGGAAGCCAAAGACGACACCAAGAAGAACCGCCAGAACGAGAATGATCAAGAAGCGGCGATGGCGTGGCGGGCGCATCGCCGGCCAATCAATGGACTCAGGCATTAGTCATTCGCATGATACTCCCTCGGGTTAGGCAAGTTGCCTCGCGGGTGGGCTCAACAATGGCAAAGCGAGACCATCGACGTGTCCAAACTGTGCCCGAATGCCGCTCCGCTGAATGATCGATGAGTCAATGAACGGGCTATCGTAGAAGGCCGGCTCGAACCCAGCGTTTCGTTCGAACCGCAATGCGATCACTGCACGAGTTATCGGCCATCCGGACGGGTGGCACCCTTCGCCATTGTCTTAGTTTCCTTGTTTGCGATTTCCAAAACGCGGGTGCAGGCTGCCGCGATCTCGTCAGTACCTGAGCACCTGGAAACGCTCAGACGTGGAAGTCTGCGCGATTGAGATGGGTGCCACAATTTTTGTGGCAGTTCCAAGGCAAGAGTGAGCCGTGGTAGTGTGATGCCGCGAACACGCTTCCTTGATTGGAACTGGCATGTGGGCGCTGACGCACGAAGGGCGTTCCTAAACTGAATCGCGCTTCGTGTGCGCTAATCTCCGGATTGCGACGAACACCCACTAACAGCCCGATTCTGGATATTGCAAGTGTAATGGCGATTTAACGCCAACTGGGGACAGAAAACCTTACGAGGCTGGGGAAATTTCTTTGCACCCAGCCTACAGTGTGATCTGCCATGTGCAGGTACGCCTTGGCTCCCATACTGTTGTCGATCGATCGAGCTTTTGCCACGAACGAATCAATTGGGCCAGCTTCGACCGGAATGTATAGACAAGCAGACTCCGGTTCGTCAGGTCCCCTGCATCCATCACTCCTGAGCCTTACGAGCACCACGGCATGTCCGACTGAATCTACGCAGCGGAAACTCATGTGAATACCGCCGCCCGCGACATTTGGCGCAAAGGCTCCGAGCTCAATATCGCGAGTGTCTCTCATGTTCGACGGAAAACCACTCAAAGTCTCGCCAGTCTTGAACAAATCGTCGTGAGCCAAGTACATCCTAGTGGCGCCACGGAAAGGCCCGTTTGAGCAGGTGACCTGGTATTCAATCACGTCTTGATCGAACCAGAGGACCTCGAACTCTATGCCTCGCATGATTGCAGATTGTAAGAGATGGTCGGAGAAATCAGGCGTTAGCACTCGAATCGCGGTCGGTCAATGAGTGTAATGGCGATATTACGCCAACTATAATTTTCGGCGTGAAGGACACGTCCAAACCGGACGACTTGCCTGCCGACGTAGTCGAAGGCGCTACGCTTCGTGGAAATGAGTATGGCTGGCCTGTGACTTCCTTTCGAGTTGCTCTTGACAGAGCCGAGGCGCACGGTTACGCGTGCTTAGGCGGCCAATTCCAATTCCGCTTGGCTGATGGCTCTACTTGCGAGATGTACTGGCTAAGTGCTGACTCGAAAGAACGGTTGCTTGGAGAACCGTGGGCCGAGTATTCCCGACGTTCATGTTCCGAGGTGAAGCAGAATTTTGAACGATTAATCTCGGAAAAAGATTTCACCACGGAAGCATCAGGATGGAGCCTCCCACCTGGCGCTGCTGAGAATCTAGTTTTTGTCGCCTATTTTGTAACTGAGTTGGACCTCGCCAGACTTGATACATTGAAGCTTTCCTAAACAGGCGTTATCGTAACTTGCGATCAAAGGCGGGGGACGATTCGGTGATCCTTCGGAACTCCAAGCCCTCGCCAGCACGATGGAACAAGCATGCGATGCGAGTTGCGCTTTCCATACGGCACTTATAAGTAAAGTCGCCTTCCGCTCCGAAGTCGGGCTCGAACTCAAAGTCACCATTCGCATGGAAAGTAACATCTTCGACATCCCCATCCGGGCGAAGCCACTCTCCTTCCGATACGATCTGAACTCGATTGCCAACATGCCGAAACCTCAACCGCCAGTAAAACTGCTGGGGATTCTTGTAAGAAGAAGGATGCTTCTCTTGCCGGGCAGCTTCGGCATTGCGAATCCCTTTTCCATTGATCAGGACGTGGTCGGGGCCGTTTTGCCCGGTTATAAATTGCTGAGTGGTAACCCAGCTCACCAGAACCCAATTCCCGTTCAGCTCAACACGCTTTGCGGGACGCGCTGCGGCGAAGATTGCCTCCAATCTTGCCATGGGAGAACGATGCGATTGCTCAGAGTGCGCGTAGAGCGTCAACGACGGCGCCATAGTCATTATCAGAATCGCGGCAAGTTGTCTGCGTGACATCATGATGGTTGTTGATAACAGCGTCATCACTCAATGAGTGAGATGGCGATATTTCAACAGTAATCCGCAAATTTATTCACAGCCGATCCCAGATCTCCACGTCTTCTCGGCAACCGAAACGGCGTCCTCCACCGAGATCACGTAAACACCGGCATGTTTCTTAGAGTAGGCTTCTCTCCATTCTTCGTATCCATTGCGATAATCAGGCAGCGATGCGGCTGTTGCAATCCGTTTTGTAACACTCACCTCAACTGCCTTGTGTGCGAACGGCATGTGGGGCACAGATTCCGGCACAGGGTTATTTTGACAGTCCTTCCATGTGAGACTGTCAACAGCAACGTGAACGATAATTCCCAACTCGGGAGATTTATCAACTCTCACGACGACGAGTCGTGAACCCTCTTCGCCAGGACGAGTTTTATATCCCCAAATATCGCCAACACGAAACTTTGAATCAATCGCCTGTTTCAGCCGCACGTCACCTTTCGGCAAGACTCCGACCTGCGCAAGTCCTGATACAGCCAAAACCGCGATGGTGGCAAACACTAAGATGAACGATGTGAGGCGTTTCATGCTGTCTCAGAGTCTATCCCCGGGGCTGTGCCGTCCTCAAACGTTCTGGGATGGTTGACGGAAAATCAGGCATTTACACGTTTTGACCGCGCGGGTTGATTGTGTAATGGCGATTTCACAACAATAATTCGTCGGTGGTACGTTCTTAGGATAGGCGGACTATGGTTACGTGTCGGATTGGATCGATAGCGATGGTGTTGATTGCGGCGTCTGCATTCTCGCAGGCACAGTTTGGCAGCGTGAACGACGCCATCGCCGCGCTTGCCGATGGGACTAACAACACGAAGTGGAGCGCCGTTGAATATCTCGCCAACCATCCAGACGAATCCATTCCCCAGTTGTTCTGGATTGTCGAGAACCAGAAACCGGGATGGGTATATGCGTCCTCGGCAATCGTGCGCTCCAAGGATGCCCGGGCGCTGCCGTTCTTCACGCGGCTGCTCGCTGACAATTTCTTCTTGAAAGAGGCTGACGGGAGCAGGAAGAAGTTCGGCCTTGGTTCGAAGAACGGCTGCCTCGTGATGCCGAACCTCTTTGGCAGGGTGCTCGCGATGCGTCTCGGAGAACTAGGCGACCCAACTGCAATTCCCACGCTTCGCGATGCCGCGTCTCAGGGCGATGCCGCGGTCGAGGCGAGTGCCTACGATGCGCTATACAGA
>Ga0210399_10004052_pt1 | contig 11384 bp, 7 predicted proteins | sample IncBWC14MmetaG_FD_150865 | JGI IMG/M metagenome (GOLD analysis project Ga0210399, IMG submission 150865) | Forest soil microbial communities from Barre Woods Harvard Forest LTER site, Petersham, Massachusetts, United States - Inc-BW-C-14-M | ecosystem: Environmental > Terrestrial > Soil >...
GCGCAATATTTTCTCCATTTCAACTTTGTGTCAAATCTGCGTAACAACTTACTGGTAATGTCTCCGCATGTTTTACCGTCTGGTTAGGCTCACCAATTGCTGAGACAGGTGCTGAGGCGATAGTAGCCGAGTTAGAGGTCACCAATAGTATGAGAAAAACCAATCTCATCCGCGCCGTGCTGCTGCCTATTTTGATTTTGATTGCCTTCAACGCGACTTCCGCCACCGCGGACCGCCAGCCCATCGCGGAAGCCCTGCGCTGGGTTCGCTCTTCACCTCGCCAGGCCGTGCAGTACGACTACATCATGACCGCGCGCGTCCGCCTCTTGTTTTTCTGGGCTGGCAAGGATGACGTCGGTGGCGGCTATATTCGGCGTGCCGTTTCGGATAGCGACCCGCATCAGGAATTCTTCCAGGTCCTCTTTGGAAGCGACCCGGAAAAAGCTCCCCGCGCCATCAATCGCTGGGGTGCCGGAACAGAAGTCGCCTGGCACAAGGACCCCGTCTCGCCATCCACGGCGAATCATGAAGATGTCTTGGCCAGCGCTTTCTTCGGTTTCATGAAAGGGTCCAAGGGAAAATCCGCATCGGAGATGCAGGAGGAATTAAAGAAGGAGAAGGAACAAGGCCTCCACTCCTTCACGGGCATTTTGAGCCGTGTCGATCGCGCCAACGCAATTTCGCTGGTCGTGCCGTTGCAATCGGATACCGATTTCAACTTGCACCAATACGCCACCGCCGAACCGCTTATGTTCGAGAATCTTGGCAATTCCAGCCGGCCCCTGCGAACTTTGCAGGATGCTTCACGATGCCCGCGTTCCGAAGCGTTCCTCGGGACCATCGCCGAAATGATGGAAGCGGCGTTGGACGCCCAGCCCGCGCCCCTATCCCGCTGCTACGTTTACGACGCGCAGGAAAACATGCTGACCGTCGAAAGTATCGCTCCGGTTGCGAAGCTAGCCGTTCAGCTCCATGGCCCGAACAACACGACTCTCCTCGACACCGTCCAGGAGAATCTGCTGCAACTCGATTTCGTCTCCACCAGCAAACTGACCGGCAAACAATCCTACTTTTCGATTTTGTGCGGCACCAAAGGCGACCTTCGCGGTGTTCCCGTACAAATTCGCTATCAGCCGAATTGGTGGTTTCAAGTGATCCTGAATCTTCGACCTTCGAAAACTTCAGAACCCCCGAGCACCGTCGCGTTACGCTGACACCGACTCCCAATATTTACCGCCCCTCGCTTTCGGGAACTACTTCCACTTCCACGCTCGAGGGATACTTCGCCGACCGATATATCTTCTGCGTCGCTTTCTGATAGTCCGATTCCTTCGCCTCAAAAATGTTGGAGACGAATTTTTGCGGGTTGCGATCGTACAGCGGGAACCACGAGCTTTGCACCTGCACCATAATGCGGTGGCCCTTCTTGAAAACATGGTCCGCGGTGTGCAGGTCAATCGTGTACGGCGTCACCTCGCCCGCCACAATTGGTTCCGGCTTTTCGTAGGAGTTGCGATACCTGCCGCGAAAAATTTCATCCGCGATCATCAATTCGTAGCCGCTTAACTTCCAGTTCTCTTCTACTTTTTGCGGATACACATCAATCAGCTTCACCACCCAGTCGCTATCTGTCCCGCTCGTGGACGCAAAAATCTTGGCGGTCACTTGCCCAGCGATAGTGACGTCCTCCTTCAGCTCGTCCGTCTCCCAGCTCAGCACGTCCGGCCGGTCGTTTACAAAGCGCTGGTCCTGCACCAGCCAGGTGTACCAGCTCCCTGGATGATCCTCCGGATACGTCATGTCCACGGGACGATGACGATAGGGCACCGGATGCGTCGGATCGCTGATATACGCATCGAAGTCTTCCGCGCGCTCCGTCTTTGCTGGGTCGAACGAAAGCTTTCCATCTTCCCGTAGGTAGAGATTTTCTGTTTTCGCGTCGCTTGGCGGCCACGAGTCGAAGTTCGTCCACACGTCGCTGCCAGTCTGGAACAACAGCGCCTCTTTCACCGGCTGCGAGCCTTTGTCGTGCAACCAATACGCGAACCACGGCGCTTGCACTTTCTGCCGGAAGTACACCGCGGTGTCCGAATGGAAAGGAATCTCGCCCAGCGAATTCCCTTTGCCCCGCTCCCACCCACCGTGGTTCCATGGGCCGACTACTAGATAATTCATGTGCGTTTTGTCGGTCTTTTCCAGGTTGGCGTACGTGCGCATCGGACCATAGAAGTCTTCCTGATCCCACCAGCCCGCCACATTCAGATTCGGTACCGTAGCTTGCTTCAACGCGTACTCAATTGCATGACGTTTCCAAAAATCGTCATAAGTTGGGTGTTTAACAAAGTTCGCCCAGGTGGGAATGTTTCCGTGAAAATACCGCGCATTCGCATTAGACAACACGCCCAGCCGCAGATACCAATCGAACAAATCGAAGCTGTCGAATGCGAAACTGAAATTCTCTTTGGAAGTTTCCATCAGCGCCGAATACTCGAATCCGTAGCTCAACCGGAACGCGCCGTTATGAAAGAAGTCATCGCCCATCCAGGCGTCGCCCATGCACGCCTGTTCGGAAACTGCCTTCAGCGCGGGATGCGGATTCACCAACGCCATCGCCGCCAGAAAACCACCATAGGAAATTCCCGCAATTCCCACGCGCCGGTTGTTGTTCGGCACATTCTTGATCAGCCAGTCGATCGTGTCGTACGTGTCCGTGCTTTCATCGGTGCCCTTCGCATCGCTTGGATCGTGTATCGCGCGATTCATTTCGAACCCGCCTTCCGAACCATACCGGCCGCGGATATCCTGCATCACGAAAATGTATCCGTCCGCCCACATGTCTGAATAGCCGTACAACAGCGGGCTGAAACCCTTGTCCGCGGCCGAAATACCATAGGGCGAGCGTTCCATGAAGAGGGGCAACGCCACGGCGGCCTGCTTCGGCGTGTAGATTTCCGTGTGCAGTTTCACACCGTCCCGCATGGGGATCATCACTTCGCGCTTCTCAAAAAGCTGCGCCAGGTCCGGACGTGCCGGTCTCTGTTCCTGTGCGACTGCACCGCCCGCCGCCGCAACCACGCCCACCAGCGCCAAAAAAGTCCAGAAAACGCGCATCGATCTCCTCACTCTCAAAATAATTACCATCGCAGCCAAAACTTCGCGAGCATACCACACTCATATTTAGACGTTCTGTCGGAATAGAGTTGTTGCTTCATTTGAGGCTACTTTGGAAGGTTCAGTCGAAGCGGAAATCTGGCACACGAACAATTGTGTTGACGTAACGAATTTGCGCCACTCACTCAGCGCGCTGTCTCCATGTCCGGCGCCGGAACCGTTGAGGAGGCGGCGCGACGCCTCAGGCGTTTTTCCGCGAATAAATAGCAGACGGTGATAAACACCAGAAACGGCGGCCCAGCAAGCAGCGTCACATGGAAACTCGGCACCCACCACGTAGAAGCCAGTACGCCAAGCAGCGTAACAATCCCAAAAAGCGAACTCCACGGCCCCGGCGGCGCAAACGTCAATATATTTCTCTTCTCTCGCAAAGCGGAGCGCCGAAAGGCAAGATGCGTCAACAGAATCGTGATCCAGGCAAACGGTCCGCCAAAAAAAGCCACTCCAATCATGAAAACGAACGCCGTGTTCGCGAAAAAATGCGCTAGAACAAGTGCCGCGGCCATCCCCACGCTGGAAGCAAACACCGCGGCAACCGGCATGCCGCGTCGATTCAATTTTCCGAGCGCTGCAGGAGCGTATCCGCCGCGCGATAAAGAAAAAAGCATCCGCGAAGCCAAGTAGACGTTGCTAGTCGCTGCGGACAACGCCGCGCTCAACACCACCAGGTTCATTATGTGCCCGGCGGCGGGGATCCCAACGATCTCGAACACCTTCACAAATGGACTCTCGCCCAATCCGATCTGATTCCAGGGCACTATCCCGACAACGATTCCCAATCCCACGGTGTAGAAAAGAATCAGCGTGAACAGCGTCCGTCGGAGCGCGCGCGGTACAGCCGTTTTTGGATCAGCCGCTTCACCCGCCGTCGCTCCAACGATCTCCAGCCCCATATAGCTGAAGATGGCCATGGTCACGCCCAGCCCCACCCCCGTCCAACCGTTGGGGAAAAAACCTCCGTGCGCTGTGTAGTTCGCCTTTCCGCTGCGCGGAAATCCCAGACCGAAAATCACCGCTGCGCCCAGCACCATGAAGACCGCGACGGTGACCACCTTGATCATCGCCAGCCAATATTCGACGCTCCCGAAACTCTCCACGCTGCGCGTGTTCACATAGATCATGGCCGCCGAAAATCCCGCGATCCACAACCACGGAGGCACATTCGGAAACCAGAATTGGCAATAAATCGCCGCCGCCACTACTTCACTGCCAATTATGACCACCACGCAGATCCAGTAGGTATACCGCAGCGCGAACCCGGCCCACCGATGAAGATAAATCTCCGCGAACAGTCCGAATGAACCAGCCGTGGGATGTTCCACGGACATTTCCGCCAGCGCCCACATCACCGTGAGCGCGACGACCGCTCCACCCAGAAAACTCAAAATCACCGCGGGCCCGGCAAGCCTCACTGAGATAGCGCTGCCGAGGAATAGCCCGGTGCCAAGTGTACAGCCCAAGCCGATCATCGCCACTTGGCGCGGAGAAAGTTTGCGGCGCAGCCCCGCTTCCCGTTGAACAATGTCGGCGGAATCGTGGGCGATTAGGGGCGCGCGTTCTGTTTGAAGATCGCTCATCGCGATTGGGGAGGCATCTTAGTCAGTTGGTTTGAGCGACCGTACGAATCCATCATATCGAAACGCATTCCGTCACTCAAAAAATCGCGCGATTATCGTGCGCCGGCCAGTTCCACACAATACCCGAAAAGGACTAGTCGAGCACCCTCCCATCGGCCCGGCGGAACGCAACGGCGCGACTAGCGCCGACGACGCGCGATGCCGTCTTGCCGCTCGTAACACGCACAATCCACCGTGCGACCGTAGCCCGGAACCCCTCCCGCAACGTTCCTTGGCCGCATATCGCTCCTCTGGTAAACTATATGTTCGGAACCGCACCTGTAATTGATGAAGAGAGGATTCGTCAAGGCTGCTGGTTGGCTCAGCAGCTATTTTTGTCTAAATACGATTTTACGCACATGAACAACAAAGATATCCGCAACATCGCTATCATCGCCCACGTCGATCACGGCAAAACCACTCTGGTGGATGCCATGCTCCGGCAGTCCGGCATCTTTCGCGCCAATCAGGAAGTGATCGAACGCGTCATGGATTCCAATGACCTGGAACGCGAGCGCGGCATCACCATTCTCGCCAAAAACCTGGCCATCTTTTTCCACGAGACCAAGATCAATATCGTCGACACCCCCGGCCACAGCGATTTCGGCGGCGAAGTCGAACGCGCCCTGCGTATGGTCGACGGCGTCGTTCTCCTCGTGGACGCCAGCGAAGGCCCACTCCCGCAAACCCGCTACGTCCTGCAGAAGGCCCTCGCCGCAAAGCTTCCGCCTGTCGTTGTGCTCAACAAGATTGACCGCACCGACGCGCGTGCCGAAGAAGTCCTCAACGAAATCTACGATCTCTTCATCGACCTCGACGCCACCGAAGACCAGCTCGATTTTCCGGTCATTTATACGAACGCTCGAGAAGGCGTCGCGCATCGCAAAATTGGCGATGGTTCCAAGGATCTTCTGCCGCTCTTCGAAGCCATCGTAGGTAAAATTCCGCCGCCGACCGGCGATCCGGCCGTCACGCTGCAAATTCAAGTCACCAATCTCGATTACAGCGAATTCCTCGGGCGTATCGCCATCGCGCGCGTCTTCAACGGCACGCTGAATCGTGGCGATGAAGTCGGTATCAGCAAACTCGACGGCAAGCTGCAAACCACAAAAATCACCAAGCTCTTCACCTTTCGCGGCCTTGACCGCGACGAAGCCGAATCCGTTACCGCCGGCGACATCATCGCCATGGCAGGCGTCGAGGGCATCCAGATCGGCGAAAGCGTCACCGACAAAGAGAATCCGTCGCCGCTCGAGCCGCTGACCATCGATGAGCCGACCATTGCCATGATTTTCAGCGTCAATTCCAGCCCGCTCTGCGGACGCGAAGGCACGTACCTGACTTCGCGCGATCTTCGCGATCGCCTCGCGCGCGAACTGCTCACCAACGTCTCCATCCGCGTGGAAGATACCGATACACCCGAATCCTTCCGTGTACTCGGCCGCGGTGAACTCCAACTCGCGATCTTGATCGAAACCATGCGCCGCGAAGGCTTTGAGATCATGGTCGGCAAACCCGAAATTGTTGTGCGCACCGAAAATGGCAAGAAGCTCGAGCCTGTCGAACGCCTGGTTATCGACATTCCCGAAAATTTCATCGGCATCATTATGGAAACCCTCGGCAGCCGCCGCGGCGAAATGTTGAAGATGAGCAATCACGGCTCCGGCCGCGTGCGCCTCGATTTCAAAATTCCTTCGCGGGGCTTGATTGGTTTGCGCAGCCAACTGCTCACCGACACCCGCGGCACCGCGCTGATTCATTCCATCTTCGAAGGCTGGATGGACTATGGCGGCGATATGGCACTGCGTCCCACCGGCGCTCTAGTCGCCGATCGTCCGGGTCCTTCCACTGCATATGCGCTGTGGGGACTTCAGGAGCGTGGCGAACTTTTCATCGGTCCTACCGTCGAAGTCTACGAAGGCATGGTGGTGGGCGAGAATTCGCGCGAGCAGGACATGGAAGTGAACGTCACCAAGGAAAAGAAGCTCACCAACATGCGCTCTTCCAGCGCCGACGAAGCCATCCGCCTGATTCCGCATCGCCAGCTCAGCCTCGAACAAGCCATTGAGTTCATTGCCGACGACGAATGCGTCGAAATCACGCCCAAATCCATCCGCCTCCGCAAAAAGGTCCTGCAAGCCAACAAGCGTCCGCGCCGCTGGCAGGAAATCCGCGCCTCCCAAGAAGCCGCCGGCTAATCTAAATGTGGGCCACAAACAACTTAGCGAACCGACACCTCACCTCGAATCTGCACTTACAAAAAACTGGGGAAGGTGCTGAGCTGATGTGAGCTTGGTCCCGGCCGCGCACGCGAGGATTGTCAGCGCGTTATTTCCGCATAGCGCCGCAACAAGAATCTCCGCTCGATATCGTTGTTAACCAGTTGCAACGCGCGGCGATACGCCTCCGCCGCTTCCTCTGTTCGTCCCAGCCTGCGCAGTAAATCCGCGCGCGCCGCCGGCAGCAGATAAAACTCTGCAAGCTCGTCGTGTTCTTCCAATTGATCCAGCAGCGCAAGTCCATCCGTCAGCGACGTAGCCATTGCCACAGCCACCGCCCGATTCACTTCCAGCACCGGCGAAGGTTGGCTACTCACCAACAGGTCGTAGAGTCCGGCGATTTGCGGCCAATCGGTTTCCGCGGCCGTCCCAGCGTTCGCATGCAACGCCGCAATGGACGCCTGCAAGGTATAAAATCCGTTGGCTCCGCCGTGTAGCGCGGACTCCAGCAACGTAGAGCCTTCGCGAATTTGCTCCTGATGCCACAAGCCGCGGTCCTGCTCTTCCAGCAGAATCAGTTCTCCATCGCCGCTCACGCGAGCGTCGCGCCTGGAATCGTGCAGCAACATCAGCGCCAGCAACGAACGCGCCTCGCGCTCTCTGGGCAGCAGCTCGCAAAGAACGCGTCCGAGCCGAATCGCCTCCGAACAAAGTTCACGCCGCACCAACGCATCCCCGCTGCTGGCAAGGTAGCCTTCATTAAAAATCAAATAAATTGCGAGCAGAACGGAATCGACGCGCTCCGGCAAATCTTCCGGCAAAGGTTCTCGATAGGGAATCCCGGCATCGCGAATCTTGCGTTTTGCCCGCACCAACCGTTGCGCCAGAGTTGCCACCGGCAGCAGAAACGCTTTGGCAATTTCTTCCGTGGTTAAGCCACAAACCGTTCGGAGCGTGAGCGCCACCTGTGCGTCCGTCGCCAGCGCCGGATGGCAACAGGTAAAAATCAAACGCAATCGATCGTCGGCACACATTTCTTCCGCCGCTTCTAGCTGAGGCGCCTGGACAACTTCGATGTGATGCTGAATCTGGTCGCGCTTCGCGTCCAGCCGTTTCCCGCGCCGCAGCTGATCAATCGCGCTGTTTCGAGCCGTGCTGATCAGCCACGCGCGAGGATTCGCTGGGGTGCCTTCCGCCGGCCACTTTTGCAGAGCCGTAGCATAGGCCTCCTGCAACGCTTCTTCGGCCAGATCGAAATCGCCCAGCATTCCGATCAGCGTGGACAAGATCCGGCCGGACTCTTCCCTGTGCAGCTTTTCAAAATCCATGGCCAAAAGGATTTAGCACGAATTGCCGCGCGGTACGAATTTATCCCTTCGCGGCATCCTGTTTCGCTGGCTGCTCCACGACCGGGCGCACCTCGATGGAGCCGTCCCGCGCCGATGGAATGCGCGCGGAAATGGCCAATGCTTCGTCGAGGTTCGCAGCCTCAACCAGGAAATAGCCGCCAAGCTGCTCCTTGGTCTCCGCGAACGGACCGTCGACAATCAGCTTCTTTCCGTCGCGCACACGCACCGTGGACGCGCTGCTGGTGGGTTTCAGCTCATACCCTCCAAGATATTTGCCCTTCTGGCTCAATTCGCCGATCAACTGGCCATATTCCTGATACATGGCATTCACCTCCTGTTCCCGCAACTTCGCGGCCTGCGCTTCGGTGTGGTAAATCAGCAACAAATATTTCATTGGTCTTTCCTCCTGCGGTTAGACGAACGGGCTGCCTGGAATTCGACATGCCAACCAGGAAAATCTGCACTTCTCGCGGCGCCTCTTTTAAATAGTAGCTCTCTCGCGGCCAGCCGCATGAAAGTCCATAAATTGCTTTCAGGGCGAGCTATTCTCGGTCTTAGGCCCTGAGAAAACCGGAGAGAACGGCATGCCAGGACTTTCTTGGTGCATTGCTCTTGTTACGCTTCAGCCACCAGACGGTGATCCCTCTGTGCTCAAGGCCGTGGCCAGTGATCCGAACTTCATCTGGTACCTCCTGATCCCGATTTTTCTCGCGGCTTATCTTTTCGCGGCCCTTTCCTGGATACGTCGCACGAATCCGCCGGGCGCGGTGGTCATTCAATATTCGCCCCCGCTCAATTTGTCACCCGCGGCCATGCGTTATGTGTTCACGGGAGAATTCGACGAAAAGGAAGTAGCCGCATCGATCGTGCATCTTGCTGCGCGTGGATTGATCCGTTTTCAAGGGCTCGATCAGTATTATTCCGTCTCCCGCACCTCCGCATCGGTGCCACCCGATTTACCGCCCGAAGAACTCGCCATTTACCGCGTCATGTTCAATCTGGATAACGGAGGCACCGATCCATTTCCCGGACGGTTGCGAACCTATGAGGAGATTCCACACCAGGCTTACCTGCTGCCTCCCGTGGAAGACAAGACAGTTTCAGCTTTTGGCCGGTGCCGCGAAGCAATCGCTGAAAGCAGTAACCGAACAAAAGTATTTCACGCAGAATTTCCGATATATCGCCCCTGCGGCAATCCTCTCGCTCTTTCTTCTTTTTGTCCGCACCCAGCATCCGGTTGTGGCGCTTCTAGGGAGCATCGGCTTCACTATCGCGGCCCTCTACTTCGGCTCGGGAGGCGTCGCTTGGCCGGACCATCCGGTGCGCGATGCCAGCGTAGCGGGAATTCGACTGGTGATCCTTATGTTCAGCTTTGTTTTCTTCGCCGTGTTGCAGAGCGGATCGTTTGCTTATTTGCTGTCCATGATTGCCACCGTTTCCATCAATCTGTACCTGGCCCCCCAACTGCGAGGCCGCACACCGCTTGGCCGCGAACTAATTTCCAAAATTGAGGGATACCGTGAGTTCCTGAAAGAAGTTGAGTTGGATCGCATGCAGCGGCTGAAAACGCCCGAATGGGCGCCCACCCCATCTACGGAATATTTGGCCTACGCCATCGCCCTCGATATGGGCGACGCCTGGGATAATTACCGCGAAAATTCCGGCTACTGGGTTGCCAACATGGAAAAAAGCCGTCCGCTTGATCCCAAGCGCATGGTTAGGGTTCGCGCCCCTAGTCTGACATTCGACGCGTGGATCGGATTCGGCATCGCGATGGTGTTCATCGTCGGTCTTTCCCGGTTGACGATGCACGTGACCGTAACGTCGGACTCGACCGCCTCCGCTTTTTCCGGCGGAGCACTTGCCGCATGGCTGGCTATCGTTTTCCTGGTTTTATTCGTAATTATGGCGTTCCGCTCCCGCTAAGGCAGCAGCGATTTACCTTCCGCAGTGGGCAGCGACAATCGCACCTCACGCGCGAAAGTCGGCGCAATGTCTCGCATATCAATCACGCCTAAATCCTTTCCTGCGGGAACTCCTGGGCCCACGAAGAAGAACGACGCTCGCAGTTCCGGCACATCCGGCAACTGTCCGTGCGTTCCGCCCGGCTTGACCGCCAAAAGCACCGGACCCATCACCGAAGATCCCGTCCGCCACCCAGGTTTCATGCCCACAAAAAAAGATGCGTTCGGACAGCCACCGCGCTTGTGCAACTCGTCCGCATCCAGCACACGATCGATCCCGTTCGCGGGATCGGCCGCCAGCTTGGCCAGCAATTCGCGCGCTTCCGTCAACGTCGCCTGATCTTGCGAATCCTTCAACACAATCGCCGCCGACCCTCCGGTCTCCCACGGCATCGCCCGCCAATCGGTAATTCTCCCCTTGTCATCCGTACTGAAGAGCTTGGCTTGCCGGAACGCCGAGATCAGGTTCAACTCGTGATCGTAATTCGCAAAGCCATGATCGGAGACCACCGCGACATACGCGCGCCCCGGCGCAACCTGTTCGGCTGCCTCGCGCACTTCTCCGATCACGGCATCCAGCCGCTCCAGAACGGCAATATCCTCCGCACTGAAGATGCCGGTCTCATGCTCGATGTGATCGAGCGCAGTGAGATGCAAAGTCAGCAAGCCAGGCTTTTTCTTCTCCAGAATCCATGCCGCGTATTTGCCGCGTACTTCGTCGCCTTCGGGCGAAGTGTCAATCCCGCCCCGATAGTCACCCAAGTCTTTCCGCGCGTCCTCCAGCAATCCAGGCGTCGTCACCGCATGAACGAGTTTCGCGTCTTCCGGCGTCCCTGCCCTCCAGAGCTCCGGAATATCCCAGGTGATTTTCGCGCCTACCGTCACCGGCCACTGCACGCTAGCCGTGGACCGTCCAACCTGCGCCGCCGCCTCCCACATTGTCTGCGCTCGAATATCTTCCGCATACCAATACCAGCCCTGATAGTTTTTCTGCAGCGGGTCGAAGGTCGTGTTCGCGAGAATTCCGTGTTTGGCCGGCCACACGCCAGTCATTATCGTCGTATG
>Ga0210399_10004054_pt1 | contig 11380 bp, 11 predicted proteins | sample IncBWC14MmetaG_FD_150865 | JGI IMG/M metagenome (GOLD analysis project Ga0210399, IMG submission 150865) | Forest soil microbial communities from Barre Woods Harvard Forest LTER site, Petersham, Massachusetts, United States - Inc-BW-C-14-M | ecosystem: Environmental > Terrestrial > Soil >...
CGAGCGACACCGAGACGATGGGGTTTTCGAAATCGCGCTCGTCCTTGTCCTGATGCAGCGACATCCGCGCGCCCGCCTGGTAGCGGTTGATCAGACATGCGTCGGGCGAGAATCCGTCGAAGCCCGCCTCCGCGGCCGCCCGTCCGGCCAGTGCGCGAAAGGCTGATGGCATTGCGGGCCATGGTTTTCCGGACTCCGGATCGATGGCGTCGTAGCGATAGCCCGAGCGATCGGTGATCCAGCCCGCATTGCCGCAATTGGTCATCGCCACCGACATCTGATGTCCGCCCGGCGTTACCATGTGGCGGAACGGCGTTTGCGCGGCAATGTCGCGCAGTGCTGCGATCAGATCGTGCTCGATCGGCCGCGCGAAACCGCGCAGCAGCATCGCGCCATCCGCGATCCGTTCCGGAACAGGGCGGACATCGCTCAAGCTATCAAACAAATCAGCAGTCATTTCGCATCGTGAAAAATCACGCCGACGGTATGGCGATGGCCGGAGCGGAGCCGGCTGACGCCGTGACGCAGATTAACGCGATAGGCCCCGCGCGTCCCCTGCACCGGGCGGTGATGCACAGCAAAGGCGACCGCATCGCCTTGGCCGAGCGGCACCACTTCGGGGCGCGACTGCATGCGCGGGCGCTGCTCGGTCAGCACGAATTCGCCGCCGGTGAAATCGCGGCCCGGCTCCGACAAAAGGATCGCGACCTGCAGCGGGAACACATGCTCGCCGTAGAGGTCCTGATGCAGGCAATTGTAGTCGCCGGGTCCATATTGCAGCAGCAGCGGCGTCGGCCGAGTCTGGCCCGCTTGATGGCAGCGTTTCAGGAACGCCTCGTGGCGTTCGGGGTAGCGGATGTCGATGCCCATCGCCTCGTTCCAGCGATTGGCGGTACCTTGCAGCCGCACATAAAGCGCCGGCCGCAGCTGCGCGATCAAGTCCGGAAGCGGATAGGCAAAATATTTGTATTCGCCGCGGCCAAAGCCGTGGCGGCCCATCACGATCCGGCTGCGGAAGTGTTTGTCGTCGGGATAGAGCGCGGCCAGCGTGCGGCACTGATCCGGCGCAAGCAGGCCCTTGAGAACCGCGCAGCCTTGCGCGTCGAGATCGTCAGTCGCTTGCGCCCAATCGATCGCATCGACGCGCGCGCCGATGTTGGAAGATGCAGCAGGGCGAATGGCGGGCTTTGTTTGCGCGTTCACGGTATGCATTTTCGCAAATTGCGCATGGGAAACCACCCGATTTCCGGCTTCCTCGTCATTGCGAGGAGCGTCAGCGACGAAGCAATCCATTCGCGGGTTCCAAAAACTGGATTGCTTCGCTTCGCTCGCAATGACGACGCAGAGCTATCCCAGCACCGGCAGCGCGATCACGTCATAGCCGTGGCGGATGACGCGCTTCAGAACGGGATCCTCGAGCTCATATTCGAACCGGTCCGCGGGACGGATCCCGCCCATCGCCGCAAAGGTGCCGCCATACATGGCGCAGCCGTCGGGCAATTTCCCGTCCACAAAACCGCGTGCGAGCAATTCCTTGACCGGTAGCATGGCATCCAACGTGCCCTCCTGGTACAGCACGCGCTTGCCATCGATCCAGGCAAAGGCGCGCAGGATCATCCGGTCCCAATGGCCGATGACGTCTTCCAGTTCCCACAATTCCGGCGCGATCGACTTGTCGCACATCTGCTTGGAAACCGCGACGCTATAGCTTTCGACCTTGCGATCGGTATGGTCGGAACCGCAACCGACAAAGATGCGGCCCTGCCAGCCGATCAGCACGAACTCGACCTCGCCGCTGGAATCGTTGCCGCAGACCTCTATGCTGTCCTCCAAGGTCAGCCGCCGCGCGGAGACGCGGTAATAGATCGGCGTCGTCGCAGGGCGCGCGATGCCGATGGCCTCGAGTTCGGCGATGTGCTTGTCGCGCGCAACGGGATCGCGCCCGGTCCAGCCGGCGATGACGGCCTGATCGATCGGCAGGGTCAGCGGCGTCGGTGCGCCCTTGTCGTCAATGGTGAAGGTAAGATCAAACACGGATGGCCCCCTCGATTCCGGCGGCGAGCTCGAAGATGCGGCGATCCGATCCGCCCGATGCCGCCAGCATCAACCCGACCGGCACCTCGCCCTCGCGATGGGCGGGCAGTGAAATCGCGCAGCCGTCGACCATGTTGATCAGCAGGCAGTTGCGCAAGGACCGAAGGTTGGCCGCGGCAAAAGCCCTGTCGTCGGCGAGATCGGCAATGCGTGGCGGCGTGTTGGCGGTGGTCGGCATCACCAGCGCGTCATAGGGCGCAAGCCGCGCATTGGTGCGCGCGATCAGCGAACGACGTGCGATGACGAGGTCGACATAATCGGCGGCGCTGAGGGCTTCGCCGCGCAGGATGCGCGTGCGGACGCGGGGATCGTACATGTCGCCCTTGCTGGCGAGCAGATAGCGATGCCAAGCATAGCTTTCCGCCGCGGAAAATCCGCCCTTGGCGTTCATGACGCCGACGTCGTGGAATTCCGGCACCTCGATGCGTTCGATCAGCGCGCCTTGCCGCGACAGCGTCTCCAGCGCGCGCTCAAAGGTCTTCGCCACCGCCTCGTCGAGATCGTCGAGCGCAACCGTGACCGGCACCGCGAGCCGCATGCCCCTGATGGGACGCGACGTCGGCGGGAGGATCGGCTCGGCAGCGAGCACCGCATCGAGCACCGCGCAGCAAGCGACCGAGTTTGCCAGCGGCCCAAAACTGTCGAGCGAGAATGACAGCGGCACGCCGCCGTCGAGCGGCACGCGGCGCTGCGTCGGCTTGAAGCCGACGATGCCGTTATAGGCCGCGGGAATCCGGCAGGAGCCGCCGGTATCGGTGCCGAGCGCGCCATACGCCATGCGATCGGCGATTGACACCGCCGCGCCCGATGACGAGCCGCCGGGCACATGGCCCTCTTTCCGGTTCCAGACGGACTTCGGCGTGCCGAAATGCGGATTGATGCCGATGCCGGAATAGGCGAACTCGGTCATGTTGGTGCGGCCGATCACGACAAAGCCGGCCTGGCGCAGCCGCGCTACCACGGGCGCATCGGCCTCTGCCGGCGCAGAATCTTCCAGCGCCCGCGAGCCGGCGCGCGTCACCTGGCCCTTGATGTCGAACAGATCCTTGATCGAGACCGGAATGCCGGCAAACGGCGATGGCGCGGCATTGGCTTTGCGCAGATGGTCCATTGCATCAGCAGCTTCGATCGCGGCCGCCTTGTCGACATGGATGAAGGCGCGCTGGCCTTCGCCCGCGGGGTCGGCGATTCTGGCGAGGCATTCCTCGACCAGTTTGCGGGCGGAGGTGCGTCCGTTGGCGAGGTCGGCAGCGAGCAGCGCAAGTGTCGGAGCGTTGTTTTTCATTTTCAATTCTCTCCGTCATGGCCGGGCATAGCCGTCCGAAGGACGGCGTCGCTTCCGCTCGCCTATGTCCCGGCCATCCACGTCCTTCTCTACCTTTACGTCACAAGGACGTGGATGCCCGGGACAAGCCCGGGCACGACGACTATGGACTGAGATCGTCGTCGATTTCCAGATCGAGCAAGGCCGAACTTAAGGATTTACCATGCGCGTCGAGCGCAAGGGAGCGCGTCACGCCGCCGCCGAGCGTCCCCGTCATGACGAAATTCAACGCCGAAATGTTGGGCAGTTCATAACGAACCACCTCGCCTTCGACAACGCCTGTGAAATGCGCCTTCACCCGTTCGCTGCTGACCTGCGCAAGCAGCAACGGATAGTGTTTTGCTTCATAGGCGATCACAGAGATATTGGACGTGTTGCCCTTGTCGCCGGTCCGGGAATGAGCGATTTCGCGCAGCTTCACGTCGCGCTCCCGAAAACTCGTACCTGCGGGTTGGCAAGCTCTCGCGGCAGCAGCACGGAAGCCACCGCGACGACGTTGCGCGCCGATTTCCACGCGCCGCCGCCGGCAGCCGGGCCGTTGGTGTAGAGCGTCTCGACTTCGTTGCCGATGCGAACCGCCTCGCGCAGGTTTTCGGTGCGGCCGGCGACGCGCACGCGGACCTCATAGGGCTCGTTATGGGGTTCGTGCGCCCGCGCCGAGACGCGCGCGCCGTGCAGAGCATCGACGCCGATCAGATCGAACCGTAATTCGCTTGTCGCAACGCCGGTGAGCTTGAGCCGCTCGCGGACGATCTCCAGCGCCAGCCTTCCACGCGCCAGCGCCCCGGGGCCGGCATACGAGATCTGGCCTTCGCCAATAAAACCGTCGACATAGCCGACCGAGACTTTCAGCGTGCCCGTTCGTTTGCTGCCGCGGCCGCCGCTGACCCGCACGCGATCCGGCCCGATCTCCTCGACCCTCACTTGCGAGAAGTCCGCGACCACGTCGGGCTGGATATATTGTCTGGGGTCGTGCACCTCATAGAGCAGTTGCTCCTTGCAGGTCTGCGCCGTCACCGCGCCGCCGGAGCCTTCAACCTTGGTGATGACGAGCGAGCCGTCCTCGCCGACTTCGCCGATCGGAAAGCCGAGCCGCGCCAGATCAGCGATGTCCTTGTAGCCGGGGTCGGCAAAATAGCCGCCGGTGATTTGCCCGGCGCATTCCAGCAAGTGGCCTGCGACAGTGCCCTGCCCCAGGAGATTCCAGTCATCCATCGCCCAGCCGAAGGCATGGATCATCGGCGCCAGGAACAGTGCGGGATCCGATGCCCGCCCGGTGATCACGATATCCGCGCCACCACGTAGCGCTTCCGCCATCGGCTCGGCGCCGAGATAGGCGTTGGCCGACAACAGCCGATTGCCGAGCTTTCCGATGGTGCCGTCGAATTCCATGATCGCAAGGTCGCCCTCCTTGCAGGCGTCGAGCACGTCATCGCCGATCACGGCGGCAATCTTGAGCGACCAAAGCCCGAGCGATCTGGCGATCTCGGCGGTCCTCTTCGCCGCGCCTTCGGGGTTCGCCGCGCCCATATTGGTGACGATCTTGATGCCTTTGGCAGCGCAGATCGGCAGCACCGCGCGCATCCGTTCCTCCAGCAGCGGGTCATAGCCGCTCTCGGGGTCCTTCATGCGCGCCTGCTGCGCCAGGGCTACGGTGCGCTCGCCGAGGCATTCGAACACCAGATACTGGATGCTACCCTTTTCGGCGAGCTCGACCGCGGGCTCGATGCGGTCGCCCGAATAGCCGGCTCCGGAACCTATGCGAATGGTCCGCATTATTTCAGTCCGAAATAGGCGCGCCGCAAGGCTTCGTTGTCGGTCATTTCCGCAACCGTGCCGGAAAAGCGGATGCGCCCGCCCTCCAACACGAACACGCGCGTTGCCACCTCAAGGAAACCGATATTTTGCTCGGCGATCAAGAGCGCCAGCCCTTGGCCGCGCAAATCGCTGAGGATTCGGATCACTTCCTTGACGAACAGCGGCGACAGGCCGGCCGAAGGTTCGTCCATCACCAAGAGCCGCGGTTCGGCAGCCAACGCTTTCGCGATGCCAAGCATCTTGCGCTGGCCGCCGGAGAGGCTGGACGCCGGCGCCCGGCGTTTTTCGCGCAATGCCGGGAATAGGCGATAGAGTTCCTCGACCCGCGCGGTTGGATCGGCGTGTCCAAGCGCCTGCGCGCCGACCCGGATGTTTTCCTCGATCGAAAGATCCGGAAATACCGCGAGTTCCGACATATAGGTCATGCCGAGCCGCATGCGGTCGCTGGAGCGCATCCGCGTCACGTCCTCGCCGCCGAGCTTGATGTTGCCCTGCCGCGCCTCGACCAGGCCGACCAGCGATTTGAGGAACGTGGTCTTGCCCGCGCCGTTGGCGCCAAGCAGCAGCACGGTCTCGCCCGGCCGCACGTCGAGATTGACGCCCCACAGCACCTGCATGGTGCCGTAGCCGGCGTCGACGCTGGTTGCTTCGAGCAGCGAGGCGGCTTCAGGCGGCATGCTCGCCTCCCAGAAACACCTCGATCACCTGTGGCTCCCGCACGGCCGCCGCAAGCTTGCCTTCAAAGATCTCCTTGCCGGCATTGAGCACGATGACGCGATCGGTGACGTGCTCGATGAAGCCCATCAGATGTTCGACCACGATGATCGCGATGCCGGTTGCGGCGAGCTTCTTGATGCGCTCGGCGATCCAGTCGAGTTCCGCCGGATTGAGCCCGGCGGCGAGTTCGTCGAGCAACAGCAGCCGCGGACGGGTGGCGAGCGCGCGGACAAGGTCGAGCATCTTTTGTTGCGCGCTATTGAGGTCGGTGGCCGGGCGATCGGCGACATCAGTGAGCCGGTATTCGCCAAGCAGCTCCGCCATCGAAGGCGGCGCCACCGCAGCGCGGCCATAGGCCAGCGCGACCTCGATATTCTGGCGCACCGTCAGCGACAGGAAAGGTTTTGGAATCTGGAATGTCCGGTTGATGCCGCGATGAACCAGCCGATGCGACGCAACGCCGCCGATCGGGGCGCCATCGAGCACCACCTCGCCGCCGTCGGGCGCATAAAGCCCGGAGATGACGTTGATCGCGGTGGTCTTGCCGGAGCCGTTCGGGCCGACCAAGCCCAAGATCTCGCCCGGGGTGACGTGGAAGCTCAGGCCATCGAGCGCGTAGAAGCCGCCGAAGCGTTTTATCAGTTTTGCCACGTTGAGAATGGGCGCGCTTTCAGGGGACATGCCATCCCCTTCGCGTCGCGAGCGAAACCAGGCCGGCCGGGAGGAACAGCACGAGCCCCATGATCAAGAGACCATAGATCAACTGGAAATATTGCGGCGTGGTGAAGCCGATCAGGTTGTAGATGCCATAAAGGATAATGACGCCGACGATCGGTCCGGTGATGGTGGCGACACCGCCGAACAGCGCGAACACGATGGCAAAAATGCTGAACTCGCCTGAGAAGACGTTGTCGGGATAGAACACCGACACGTACCAGGCGTAGACGCCGCCGGCGAGGCCCGCCACCAGCGCGGAAGCAAGCCAGGCAACCACGCGCATCTTGACGACGTTGACCCCCGCCATCGAGGCGGAGACCGCATCCTCGCGTACCGCCTGCAGCGCCAGCCCGAAGCCGGAGTTTTTCAGGTAAACCACCGCGCCCGAGGTCAGCGCCAGGATGACCAGCGCCGCCGTATAAGCGTCGGTCGGGTTGAAGGTGCCGGTCAGCGAGACGCCATAAGGTCCGCGCGTGATATTTTCCAGCGCCGGATTGGCGACGAAGTGCAGCACCGCGAGCGAGGCCGCCAGATTGGCGATCGCGAAATAGGCGCCGGAAAGCCGCAACAGCGGCGTCAGCAGCAGGCCGAGCACGACGCCGACCAGGCCCGCCACCAGCACCGCGACGACGGCAGGCGATTGGTAGTGCATCACCATGATCGCAAAGCCGTAGGCTCCGGCGCCGAAGAACCCGACATAGCCGAACGGCAGATAGCCGGTGAACCCATAGATGATGTTCACGCCCTGGGCGAGGATCAGGAAGATCACGAAGTTGAACAGCAGCAGGTGGTTTTGGTAGACGCCTGGCGCCACTGCAAAGACCGCGATCAACGGCACCAGGATGAACAGCGTATGTTTGAAGGCGCTAGGCAACGCGCACCCGCCTTCCCAAAAGGCCGCTCGGGCGCAACAGCAGGATCAGGATCAGAAGCACGTAAGGAAGAAGATCCGCCCAAGAAGAGAGATAGGTCTGCACCAGCATGTAGCACACGCCATAGACGATGCCGCCGAGCGCTGTGCCTAAGGGATTGCCGAGCGAGCCGAGCACCACGATCGCAAATGAGGTGACGGTTGCGTCCGCGCCGAACGCAGGCGTGACCGATCCGAACATGAAGGGCGCGAACACGCCAGCCACCGCCGCCAGCCCGAGCCCGATGCCGAAGGCGGCCGCCGAGACGCGGTCGACGTCGATACCGCTCGCGAAGGCCTCGTCGCGGCGCGACATCACGGCGCGGGTCAGAGTGCCGAGCCGGGTGCGGTACAGATAGAGATACACCAGCGCGATCGCGATCAGGCTGGTGACGGCCGCGATCACCCAGGGCGCCGGAAATCCCTGGCCGAAGATCTGGACGGGACCTGCGCCGGCGGGCTTGCCGCCGAAAAGTTTTACCTTGATGGTCGTAAAGACGGTGCCGAGCGCGCGGCTCTGGATCGAGCGCTCGCTGGTGCCGGCGAAAATCGTGGTGATGGCTTCGATCACCTGCGACAGCCCGAAGAACAGGATGATCGAGAGCATCTCCGGATTGACGGAGCCCTGCAGCCGCGGCACCAGCACCCAGTACAATAGCACGCCGGCCAGCACGAACACGACGAAGGCGAGCGGCACCGCAAATAACGGATCGATCCCGGCCAGCGTCACCACGACGAAGGCGACGAACGCGCCGAGCATCAGGATGTCGCCATGCGCAAGATTGACGATGCGCATGACGCCGAACACGAGATTGAGGCCAATACCGACCAGGCTGAAGTACAGACCGAACAGAACGCCTGCGACCAGCGCGTAAGTTAACATTTCAGCGCCCTGCGCCGGGCGTTTCTTTCGTCGGGTTGCAAATGCCTCATGGAGCCGGGTAGACCGGCTTGCCGGTCGCGGTTTCGTGCGGATAGATCGAGATGAACTTGAGGTGTTCGTGCTCGTCGAGCGCAAGTTGCCCGAGCGGGGTCAGTTCACCGATCTGGCCGCCCATCTCATCCAGCGCGAAAGTACCGTCGAGGGTCTTGAGCTCTCCGGAGAGGCTGAACACGGCGCGACGCAGCTCCATCTGGTCGAGGGAGGTAGCAACCGCAAGCGTCTTCTCGAGCACGAGCCCGGTCGTGTAACCAGCCACCGCGTTGAAGCCGAACTCGATCTTGCCGTCGGGATATTTCTTGTCCCAGGCGGCTTTGTAGTCCTTCATGGTCATGCCGAAATTGACGGGGTACTCGATTTCGGACGGCGGCACGTAGGTCCAGATATGTTCGAGCCCCTTCTCGCCGACGTTCTTCTCCAAAAGCTCGGTTTCGAGGCCGGCATAGATCGAAAACAGCATCTTGAACTTGACGCCGACGTCCTGAACGTTGCGCAGGAACGCGATGTCGTTGGGCGCATAGCCGAAATGAATCACCGCGTCCGGATTGGTGTTGTTGATGTTGTTGATGATGACGGTGTAGTTCGTGGTCTCGGTCGGAATGCCCTGGTCGTAAACGATCTCGATCGGCGCGCCGGAATCTTTTACGAATTTGCGGAACGCATTGGCCTGCGTGCCCGTGAACTCATTGGTCGAATAAAGGATGGCGATCTTCTTGATGCCGAGGCCGGGCCCGTCGTACGAGATGAAATCCGCCACCGGCTTCGGCCAGATGGTCGAGACCGGGTCCGCCATCAGCGCGATGTACGGATTGTCCTTGGAAAAGAAGCTCGCGCCGGTCCCGGTCTGGTCGAACAGGAATATCTTGTGGTCGCGCGCGATCGCGACCGCCGGCGCCGTCAGCACCGAGCCGGAGTCGGCGACCAAGAGATCGACCTTGTCCTGCGTGATGAGCTGATTGTAGAGCGTGGACGCGGTCGCGGTGTTGCTCTGGTCGTCATAGGCGACAAGCTTGACGGGAATTTTCTTGTCGAACGCCTTCACGTAAACGCCGCCCTCGGCGTTCTTCTGGTCGATCCAGAGTTTCAGCGCGCTGTGAACCGGCATCGAAATCGAGGCGTAGCGGCCCGAAGACGCGTATAGCGTACCGATCTTGATCTCTGACGGAGCGTCGGCGGCAATAGCCGGCGTAGCGAAAGCGAGCCCTGCGACCAGTGCTGTGCCCATCACCTTGAACATTTTAAATCCTCCGGATTTTCTTGGTCTGACGGTCCTTCTACCGCGCCGGATCAGCGGGACACAAGCGTCTCCGCCTCATCCCTTATGGGTGCGGCGGAATATGCGCCATGCACAACAGGTGGCTGGACCGTTGACGTCCGGCCGTCCAATGTCGCGTCAAGATAGTCAAGGGAGGAATTGCCGATATGGCCGAGCCAGCGCGCGCGCGACCGAAACCGACACCCGAAACCCAGCATTTCTGGGATGGCACGCGGGCGAATGAATTGCGGTTGCAGCGCTGCGATGCCTGCGCCAATGTCTATTTCCCGCCGCGCCCGTTCTGTCCCGCCTGCGGCGGCCGCAAGGTCAGCGTGTTCAAGGCGAGCGGCAGGGGCAAGCTGTACAGCTATGTCATCCATCACCGGCCCGCGCCCGGCTTCACGCCACCCTATTCGATTGCCGTGGTGGAGCTGGACGAAGGCCCGCGAATGATGAGCAATATCGTCGATTGCCCGCAGACGCCGGAGGCGCTCGAGCTCGATATGAGGCTCGAAGTCGCGTTCGAAAAGCTCGACGACAAGATCACCCTTCCGATGTTTCGACCAGCGAAGGGTTAAGCACCATGCGCAGGAACCAGGTTGCCATCGTCGGCGCGGCCGAGACCACTGAGCTCGGCGTTATTCCCAATACGTCGCAGATCCAGTTGCATGCGGATGCGGCGCTGAACGCAGTCGCGGATGCCGGGCTGAAATTGTCCGACATCGACGGCTTTGCCACCGCGGTCGAGACGCCGCAGCAGATCTGCCATTACCTCGGCATCACGCCGACCTGGGTCGACGGTACTTCGGTGGGCGGCTGCTCCTTCATGCTGCATGTCCGCCATGCGGCGGCCGCGATCGAAGCCGGACTGTGCAAGACTGTGCTGATCACGCACGCCGAAAGCGGCAAGTCGAATATCGGCCGCACCCCGCGCATGACCGGCCCCGACAGCCTGAACGGACAGTTCGAGCTGCCTTACGGTGTCACCACACCGGCGAGCATGTTTCCGATCCCGGTGCTGCGCTACATGAAGACCCACGGCATTACCCACGAGCAGATCGCGATGGTCGCGGTGGTGCAGCGCGAATGGGCGGCGAAGAATCCGCGCGCCACCATGAAAGAGCCGATCACGGTTGCGGACGTCTTAAATTCGCGGATGATCGCCTATCCGTTCCGCATTCTGCAATGCTGCCTCGTCACCGACGGCGGCGGCGCGCTGATCCTGACCTCGGCCGACCGCGCCAGGGATTTCCCGACCAAGCCGGTTTATATCCTAGGGTCAGGCGAGAGCGTGGAAACACCGATGGTCAGCCAGATGCAGACTTTTGACAGCTCTCGCGCGTTCAAAGTGGCGGGGCCCCTTGCGTTCAAGGAGGCCGGCATCACGCACAAGGACGTCGATCATTTGATGATCTATGACGCCTTTGCGCATCTGCCGCTTTATGGGCTCGGTGATCTCGGCTTCATGCCGCATGAAGAGACGGGAAAATTCATCGCCGGCGGCCATACCCGGCCCGGCGGCAAGCTGCCGCTCAACACCAATGGCGGCGGCTTGAGCTATATGCATTCCGGCATGTATGGCATGTACGCGCTACAGGAGAGCGT
>Ga0210399_10004055_pt1 | contig 11379 bp, 16 predicted proteins | sample IncBWC14MmetaG_FD_150865 | JGI IMG/M metagenome (GOLD analysis project Ga0210399, IMG submission 150865) | Forest soil microbial communities from Barre Woods Harvard Forest LTER site, Petersham, Massachusetts, United States - Inc-BW-C-14-M | ecosystem: Environmental > Terrestrial > Soil >...
TGCTGTCGCCGCCCAGTCTTCTTTACAGCCAGTTTGTGATCGGAGAACCCGCAGAGCCTCAATTGCTGCTCTTCTATATCATGCCGGGCCATCTTGAGCAGGCCGGCTGGGAGATTGATCATGGAGGAGCCTGGCATCCGAGCGGCGACGGCTGACGATGTCTCCGCCATCACGCAAATCGTGGGCCAAGCCTATCGGCACTACATTGCCCGCATGGGCAAGCCGCCCGGGCCGATGCTCGACGACTACGGGGCGCGTGTCTTGGAGGGCGTGGTATGGGTGCTCGAAGAAGGGTCGGTCATAGCCGGCATCATCGTACTGCTGCCCACGATGGACTATCTGCTCCTCGACAATATTGCCGTCTCTCCGGCTCGCCAGGGCTTAGGGTTGGGCCGACGGCTGCTCGCATTCGCGGAGGCCGAGGCATTGCGGAGCGGGTATCTGGAAATCCGACTCTACACGCATCGGACGATGGTCGAGAATCAGCGCCTCTACGCTTCAATCGGTTATGAAGAAACGGGACGCGGCACCGAAGCCGGCTACGACCGCGTCTTCATGCGCAAGCAGCTTCGCCGATAACGACTTCGTCAGGCGGCTTTGAGAGGTGCCATGAAGGGAGACACTGTGATCCAAAGCGACCTTGAAGTGTTGACTGCCCTTAACCGCGACTACGTCCAGTCGGTCCAGGATGGCAACGTCAGGAGGTTCCAGGAGATCCTGGCCGAGGACTTCCTGTGCTCGAACCCGGATGGGTCACTCGTCGACAAGAAGCAATTCCTCGCACAGACCGCTCGACCGGTCACGATCACTGACCCTCGGCGCAGGAGGTCCGAGTGCGCATTCTCGGAGATGTCGCGATCATTCACGCGCGCACCAGCTACACCACGGCAGACGGTGAGCAGCGGAACGGCCGCTATACCGATGTCTGGGCACGCCGGGACGGAAGATGGCTCGCGGTATCCGTGCATGTGACGCGATAGCCCTGTTCCACTCCCGCCGGGCATTACCTTGGTAATTTTGTGACCTGCTGGTGCTGTGTGCGACGGGCCTAGAACCGACAAATCTATTATTCTGAATGCGCCCTGTCGGGAACAGCTGCACCGCAGGCAAGCGTCTCATCGCGGTAGGCCAATTGCCAGTTCCGAGCAACGATGAGCTGGGCACAATTCAGATATTGAGCACCATCCAGATAGGCCTCGGTGAGATCGGCGCCATCAAGTGCCGCTTTGAAGAAGTTCGCACCCTCCAGACGGGCACCTGACAGATCGGCATCGCAGAGTCTTGTTCCCCTGAGATCGGCGCCGCGAAGATCTGCCCGGGTAAGATCGAACCCGGTCAAATCGAGCCCTCGAAAGGCAGCCCGAGATAAGTCCGGCGCCTCGTCATGGTCCGCCCGCCATGCATTCCACACTGCAGCGCCGCGACCAAGCAAGGCGACATGCTCATCATTTGGCATCTTCTGTCCCTCTCAAGGCTTTGGGCAGCTTGGTTCCGCTATTGCAGTGCGCCAACTCTAGCTGCGCCTGCGTGAGCCCTTGGGTGTCGTACAGATTGGCGTCGGACAGGTCGGCATCCTCGAGCCTTGCCAAGCGCAAATACGCGCCACGCAAGTCGGCGCCACGCAGCGAGGCTCCGACCAGGAACGCGCCGCCCAGCCGTGCATCACGGAGGTCGGCTTCGTCAAGCCGTGCATTACGAAATCCGGCCCCACGAAGGTTCGCCTTTCGCAGTTCAGCCCGCGTCAGCACAGCGCCATCGAGCTGGGCGCCGCTCAGGTCAGCCTCATGCAGGCAGACGCCCCGCAGCAGCGCCTTGGCCATCAGCGCGAACTCCATATCCGCTTTGGTAAGGCAGGCATCCTCGAGGCTCGCCGAAACGAGGTTTGCCCCGCTCAGACGAGCGCCGGATAGATCCGCTCTGTCGAAGCGCGCCTCCTGCGATATCGTGCCGATCAGATTTGCCCTTTGCAGAAGAGCTCGGGTGAAATCTGCGCCCCTTAGGACGGCGCGGTCCATCTTGATCCCGCGCAGATTGAGCCCCGAGAAATCTTGCCCGGAGAGATCGGCCGATGCGAAGTTCGCGCGGTGGCCTCGGTGATATTCCGTCTCGAGATACAGCCGATGCGCCGCCAGCATCTGTTCGATCTCGTCGCGTGAAAGCATGCGAACAGGTGGCCGGGCGGAAAAGTCGGCCATGCCGGCAAAGGGTGATCGCGGCCGGTCCGTGTCTGACATCGCGAGATCTTACTCCGAATGCCAGAGATCGACACCGGGATCGCTACGTGTGCGACGGGATGCGAGTTCACGACTGTTTGGGTCGAGGTGCAGTCAGGCATAGCGTCCATACGGCCTCGACCGGCCGGGCGACGTCCAGTGAATGCCGTCCCCCGTAGGGGCTGTACATCAGCGTCGGCATGTCCATCGTCACGACGAGCCGCGCCGCGGGCGAGCCGTCACGAGCGTCTAAGAACAGCTCGAAGGTCGCACTGCCGAAGAGCCAGACCGTGTGAAAACTCGGAAATTGTCTGAAAACGGCGCATCTGGAGCGAATTTTTTCGCTCTGCCGGGCCTGTAATGGCCGAAAATGCCGAAAACCGACTGAAATTCATAAACAGCCGCCCGGGTGTTTGAGTTTTCACACGGTCTGGAGCCGAAGCGGACGGTCGACCCCGCGCTACCGCTAGTGAGGTATTGTTATGCCAGTGCCGACGAACGAGAGGCCCTAGCGACATGAGAGGTCGGCCCGGTTCGGTGAGGAGCCTTGAAGAGTTCGGTCGCGTGCGGCTGTCGGCCTCTTTCTTCATGCGCGATTTCCTGCACAGCGAAATCGCCGATTTTCACGGCATACCGAATATCCCGGACGCCCCGGACCTGGCGATCGCCGCCGGCCGCAAGCTCTGCGAACAGTTGCTCGAACCGTTGCAGGCGACCTTCGGCCGGCTGGCGATCCGCTCTGCCTACCGCGCGCCCGCGGTCAACGAGTTCGGCAACCGTCACGGGCTCAGCTGCGCCTCGAACCTACGCAATTATGGCCGCCACATTTGGGACCGCCGCGATGCCGCAGGGGCTTTAGGGGCGATGGCCACCGTCGTCGTGCCATGGTTTGCCGACCGCTACCGCGACGGTACGGATTGGCGCGCTTGCCTGGTGGATCCATGACCACCTGCCGTACAGCCAATTGCAGTTCTTCCCCAAATTGGCCGCCTTCAACATCGGCTGGCATGAGCATCCAAAGCGGCGGATCGATAGCTTTATCGCCCCCAAGGGCTGCCTGACGCGACCAGGAATGGCCAACCACAACGGTTCGCACGCCGAATTCTATCCTGGCTTTCCCCGGCTGCGAGCGGGTTAGAGGGGTTACCGTGATTTGAATTGCCTCTAAGCCGACGGCGAGGCCGAACGCCAAGGGAGAGGGCAGCGAGCTGCAGTCGCGATGGCAATATTCGCGAGTAGGAGATGGTCTGACCAGAAGCTGGCTGCGAGTTTGGGGGAAACTCCCATAGGGATTCTATATGGGAGATTCCTCTAAACTCGTCGCGTGTCCCGGACAGCGGGACCGACACGGAACAAAGCCCATCACCGTGGGCAATCGGGAGGAGCAAGAGATGGAAGCCTACCGCATCGACCGCTTCGGCAGTGTTGACGGTATCGTCCTGCGATCGAGCGAGGACCCCCGTCCTGGATCGAAGGAGATCCTGATGCGAGTGCCAACTCGCTCAACTACCGCGATCTGACGGTCCTCCGATGGCGCGGGCGAGGTCGCCGCCATTGGCGACGAGGTGACGCGGGTCAAGGTTGGCGACCGAATTGCCGGTTGCTTTCACCCGCGGTGGTTCGGCGGCCCAATCAAGCCCGATTACCTGACCGATCGGCTCGGAGCCAATCTCGACGGGATGCTCGCAGAATACGCGGTGTTGGGCGAGGAGGCGCTGGTACACCTGCCGAGCCACCTCTCCTTCGAGGAAGCTGCGACGTTGCCATGCGCAGCTGTGACGACGTGGGTAGCGCTTAGCAGTCGGAGGAGCAAGGGGAGGCCCTCTCGGTCGAGACAGCAGCTGGGCGCCGTCCGCACCGATGCAAACGGGAGCTCATGCCAGACGAACACCCGCCTGCATCGCCACACGGCACTGATTAGGCGGCAACAGAGGGGCGCAACTCAGAGCGTTCGGCCGTATCGCCGTAGTAGTCGTGGTCCTTGGTGCGGGCACGGGGTTAGGCTGGCATAACCTCCGCGGCGACGACCCTGCTACGGGCCGAGGCGCGCCCCCCTCCTCGCACCTGCTGTAAGTTCTGCACCAAGGGTAAGGCCTGCGGAAACACGTGCATAAGCGGAGCCCATGTGTGCCACGTCGGAGCCGGCTGCGCCTGCGATCGTTAAATGCCTCAGCGAGACAGGCCCGCGTGTCCAGCACCAGACGAGGAATCACACGATAATCGACGGCGAAGTTTCAGAATTGACGTGATGGAGGCGTTATGGCATCTACCACAGAGCACTTAGTATCGTAATGGTCAAGCATCGTATTGTAATATCTCTTAATTACTCTCATAACAAGGTTTCTACGGTTTATCTCCATGCTGGTAGTTACGTAAGCATAAATTCGATCATTAAGTGCGCTTTTATCTATCATTCGGAAAAATTCTTCATCCTGTGGGAATGGGTGGCTGCCCTTAGTGTAATAAGAAAACAGGATAGCGTCTTCCGAGATTCGAATATCGTGCATCTCGTAATACATATTCCGATTTTCGAATTGTAAAACCTTTTGTTGCTTCAGATCTATCGCGAATATGTGGTTTATGTCCCTCCCATCAACTTTATTCGCGCATGACAGCCAAATTATGTGCTTCGTAGCCTCGGACATTTGAGCCATAACGTCGGTGGGGCTGTGGGTTAGAAGTTCGGCGCCTATTAAAGAGACAGCGAGAAGTCGTTTCATCGACTTACGCCCCCCCTTGTACCTCCGCGAACCGAGCGTTCCAGGATCGGGAGACTGGCGACAATAGTAGGCGAATATCCGACGCATTTGAGCTGCTCACACATATTGGTCCATGCCCTACGCGGTGCGCCTTGATCGGTTAATTTACATTTTCCGAAATATGGCGTTATCTATGAATTCAGCTAAGCAAACGGATATGGTCGTCAGAGGAACATAGGGCTACCGTCAGCACCGTAGCGATGCTTCGGTGAGCTGGCAGCGTGCGCGACGGTCTCACAGATTGATCGCTGAAAACTTTCCCATCATTGGCCCTGACCTACGCTGAGGAATGACGCCTCACCGAGCTGGCCGCGCTGGCCGGATCACCTAGCCCGCCGTGATCGAGAACGGAGCGCATTCGCCGGAATCGTGTCTGCCGCCCGCTCTTGGGACTGTTCACCCGGTGTTAATCGTCTCCGCACCAAAGTGCTTTTCGCGTTACTGCTGAACGAAGGCCGCGCCGTGAAGACCGCAACCAACCGCGCCGCCGAGGCGATAGAAGCGGCAGAAATCATGTTTGCTGACGAGATGGGCGTCACTCTGGATCTCAGCCCGGCCGCCAAGGTGGCGCTGATCACAACTATCGCCGCAACGATTGAGGCCGCCGTCGTCGAAGAGCAAGAGAGGCTCACATGCGCGCAGTAATCCTTGCCGTCGTATGTGGGTTAGCTCTGGCCGCCACGTCGTTGCAGGCCGCTCCGGTTCCAACCAAGGCGCTCCCTGGCGAGCTTGGCGTTGCGCCGTCCCTAGAGCTGGTGCGTGACGGCTGCGGACGCGGCTGGCACCGCCACCACTGGCGTGACCAATAGGGCTATTGGCATGGGGGCGGTTGCGTTCCCGACGAAGGCCGTCCTTACGGCGGTTATGGCGCGGGGACGTACTATCCCCCCTCATATTGGGGCGGTCCTCCTCCCCGACCATGGGGTTGGTAACCCACAGCAAGCGCCGTGCGCACCGAACCTTCGCTCGCCGACCCGCAGCGCCTGACTCTCCGGCAAGCGGACCAGGCAGGGGAGCGATGGGGCCTGCGCTTTGCCACCTTTCTGACGCCCGATCGGACAGGTCAATGATGGAACATGGTTAATAAGACCGCGCTCCACCTTGGCAGAGACAGTCAAATGCTCGGATTGATCAACCGCTTCTACCGGCACGAGCGCGGCGCCACGGCCACTGAATACGCCATGCTCATCGTCTTCATTGCCCTCGCTATTGCCGTCGGGGCGCAGGCTCTCGGCGGCGGCCTCGGCAACACTCTGACAAACATAGGGAATATGATTTCGACGGTGGTAATTCCCAACGTTTAATGTCGCGCGAGACGATTATTGCGTTTTGGAATTGCGGGTCGTTAAACACGATACACTCATATTAAGTACCTTTTTGCTCGTATTTTACGGAAAACCGCGTCAAACATCCCTTTCAAGTTGTTAAGGCCTCCGAGCAAAAGCTCCACAGGCGCGCGGCCGGGCTAATTGGGGCATCTGGCGAACATTTACGTTTTAAGCGAGAGAGCGAACATGGCAAAACGAATCAAACGGCGTCAGCTCGGCATTGCGGCGTTGGTGGCGACCGCCTGCGGGTTAACAGCGGGCGCGATCCCGAATCCTGCCCTTGCAGGCCTTTGTCTTTCCACCACCGACTGCACGCTTACCCTCGATACCGGGAACACTGGTTCGGGATTTGGAACCGGCAACTTCGGAACGGTTCATCTGGGCTTGAATACCACCACTCACGTCGCAACAGTGACCGTGGATCTAGCCGATAACTTTTTCATCATAAACACCGGCTTTCCGGGTTCGTTTGGATTTGCCGACGCTCTGGGAGGCGGTCTGACGATCGGTAATTTCAGTTCAGCCGCGTATAGCGGGTTCATCAGCGATGCTACCAACGACCAGCATTTCGACGGATTTGGGTATGTCAATGATGCCGCTGCTACGACAGGTCCAAGTGGCGGGAGTGCCAGTGCACAGAACGTTGTGTCGTTCGATGTCAGCAAGGGGACGAGTATAACCGACGTAAATCAATTGCTAAATCTCGCCAACCCTGAGGGTGGTGACGGTCCCGCATACTTTATCGTTGACGCGATTAACAGAAACACCTCCGGTCCGGGTGCGGGGAAGACTGGTTTGATTGCCGCATCTGGGAGTGACACCCCTTCTGTGCCCGAGCCGGCGAGCTTGGCTTTGTTGGGCACAGCACTCATCGGGCTGGGATTTATCAAGCGACGTCGGGAGCCCGTGCAAAGTAGCCCAAGCGCGGTTTAGGCCGCCCGCACGACATGCCCTGTGGTTGCCGCGTCACGGGCGCTGGTGCGGTACGGGGCGGAGGCGCGCTCGGCGATCGCGGCTATACTGGGGGTGCCGGCTGAGGACCTCGTGACGAGGGACCGCGCGGAGCACTGATGGGCAGGTGCGCCCCCAGTCCGTTGATACTCAGCACGAGGGAAGCGCGCGGCGGTCATTCCTCCGGCAAACCGGCTTTGCGCAGACCGGCGAAATAGGTGGCTTCGTACAACGCGCGGATCTTCGGCGCCCCCCACCATGCGCCCGGATAGGCCTTCAGGTGGGCGATGCTCGAAAAAAGATCTCCGCCGTCCAGCCTCCGGGCTTCGGCGAGTTCGGCGGCGGCGCGTTCGGTTTCGCCTCTGAGGGCATAAGCGGAGGCAAGGCGGCTGCGAGGGAACGGTGCGGCAGGCATGTCGCGGCGCGCTTTTTCGAACCAGACGATCGCCTCGTTGATGTGGGATTGCAGCAGATGCACGGTTCCAATCAGGTAGTAGCGAGGGCCGATGCCGGGATCGCGGGGGCTTAGGCGAATGGCTTGCTCCACGAGCGGGGTCACCTCCTCTATCGACCCGGCGTAGAGCTTGCACCAGCCGAGACTACCCAATGCCGCCACCAAGTTGCGATCCAACGCAAGCGCCGCCTCGTATTCGGGAATGGCCTCCTCCCATCGTTTCTGAGCGCGCAGCGAATGGCCTTTGACGTGATGCGCAAGCGCATAGCGGGGCGATGCCGCCAAGACTCGATCGACCAGCCCTTCTGCGCGTACGAGGTCGACCGCCGCCGAGTCGGCCCATCCACTGAGAGCGCGGTCCACCAGTACGAACGCCAATCGGCTCTGTGCCTCGACGGATTGCGGATCGAGCGCCAAAGCGTGCTCGAACAAATCAATTTCCTCCTGTAGGTATCACGCGTTCGGGGCTTCGATAACACCGCACGCCCCCGAAGAATGTAGTCGAGCGCGTCGGGATGCTCGGTCGGCCGGGCAGCCTCCGCAGCGATCAGCTCGACGCCCAGCGCGTTCGCGGGCCGGCTCGTGATCTCGTTTTGCAGAGCGAACAGATCGCCCGTATCGCGGTCGAACCGCTCGGTTCAAAGATGCGCGTCGGTCGCGGCATCGATCAGCTGGGCGTTGACGCGGAGCTGGCTGCCCGATCGCCTGATGCTCCCTTCGAGCACGTAGCGCACGCCAAGCTCGCGGCCGATCTGCTTCGTGTCGACCGGCTTGTTCCGGTACGTGAACGCGGTATTGCGCGAGATCACGAACATGTTCTCTAGCCGCGACAGATCCGTCGTCAGATCCTCGGTGATCCCGTCCGCGAAATACTGCTGCTCCCGATCGTCGCTGAGGTTCGTAAAGGGCAGAACAACGATCGACAGGCGTGGCGCAACGATGGGCTGCGAGATCGACACAGCGGGCGGCACGCTCGATGCCGGCAATTCGGCGATAGCTTCTGGGCGCAATGCATAGACCCGCACCGGGCGAACGATGTTCTTGACGCTCTGCTCACCCATGTCCTCGAAGACGAAATCGAGCTTGTCGCGCACCTGGTCCCTCACGACCCGGCTGACGCAGATCCCGCCGGGCTCAGCCAGGGCTTCGAGCCGCGCTGCTACATTGACGCCGTCGCCAAATATGTCGCCTACCTCAACTATGACATCGCCGAGATTGATCCCGACCCGAAACTCGATCCGTTCGGTGGCAGCGATGGACGCATTCCGCTCGGCCATACGGCGCTGGATGTCTACGGCGCCGCGCACCGCATCAACCACGCTGGAGAAGTTGGCTAGGAACCCGTCGCCGGTGTTCTTTACGGTACGGCCGCGATGCTCAGCGATTGTTGGCTCAACCAAGTCTCGGAGATGTACTTTGAGGCGCTCGTGCGTCCCTTCCTCATCAGCCCCCATCAGCCGCGAGTAGCCGGCCACATCGGCGGCAAGGATCGCGGCGAGACGACGTTCTAGGGGCTGTTTCATGGCCTCCCTCAGCAGCAGCGATCATAGCAGGACCGCAGCGCAAGCGCCGAGGGAAAGAGCGATGGCCCAGCTCAGCTCCTGTGATCCGCGGACATCGGCGCGGCCACCCCTCCACGGTTGGGGAGCGGAGGGCCTTCGGCTATGCTATGTGCCGGTGCAGCCCGGCATTTCGAAAGAGGATGCACCTTGGGGAGTGCGGGTGAGACGACCAACCAGAACAGGGCGCGACCACCTTCGGGCGACAAGGTGATCCAGTGAGGCGACGCGAGTTGGTGCTTCTGCTCACCGGCGCGATGACGGCGGCATCCGCCCTGTGCGCGCAGCAGAAGGCGATGCCTCTAATCGGCTGGCTCAACAGCAACTCGCCCGGCCCGTCTGCACCGTTTGTGTCCGCCTTCCGCGAGGGACTCAGCGAAGCCGGCTACGTAGTGGGACAAAACGTGGCAATCGAATACGGCTGGGCGGAGGGTCGCCATGATCGGCTGCCGGCATTGGCCGCCGACCTCGTCGGCCGCAAGGTCGATGTGATCGTAGCAGGCGGCGGCGTGGCGGTGCTCGCGGCGAAAAACGTGACCTCGACGATCCCGATCGTCTTCTTCGGCGGCGGTGACCCGGTCGCGATGGGGCTGGTCACCAGCTTCGCCCGGCCGGGCGGCAACCTCACAGGCGTGGCATCCATGGCAGCCGAGCTGATGGTCAAGCGGCTCGAATTGCTGTCCGAATTGATTCCCCCCAGGCCAGGGTGATCGCTCTGCTCGTAAACCCGAACGATCCGAATGCAGAGCGCTTCATTGGAGACGTGCAGGAAGCGGCGCGCGCGAAGGGCCTGCAGCTCCACATCCTGAGGGCGAGCACCGAGAGCGAGATCGACGGCATTTTCGCCTCCCTGGTCCAACTGCAGGCCGGCGCGCTCGTCGTCAGTTCCAACGCGTTCTTCGGCAGCCGGCGCGATCAGCTCATTGCGCTGGCATCACGCCATGCAGTTCCGGCGATCTTTGGCGGCGTGAGTTCGCCGCGGAAGGCGGGCTGATCAGCTATGGATCAAGCCTCACCGGCACATTGCGCCAGGTCGGCATTTACGCAGGGAAGATCCTTAGGGGCGCCAAGCCGGCCGAGCTCCCAGTCCAGCAACCGACGACATTAGAGCTGGTGGTCAATCTAAAGACCGCAAATGCGCTCGGCCTCACCGTGCCGCCATCGATCCTCGCGCGCGCCGACGAGGTCATCGAATGAGCCGGATCGTCATCAAACGCTAATTTCCCGATTGCCGGGCGAAGTGCGCAAGACCGCCCTAGATCAGTTCCCGGACCCTCGATCTCGCTTTTTTCGACAAGCAGCTTATTGTGCCTACCAGCCCGCCGATCTAATGTTCGGCCACGAAAGACAATCGTAACGCGCCCGGAAAAAGGGCCGCGGTGTGAACGGGGAAGGAGATGGCGATGGCCAATTTCACCAGGCGTTCGGTGCTCCGCGGATCTTTGGGTCTGGCGGCGGTCGGGACGTTGGCGCGGCCCCATATCGCCAATGCGGCGGCGACGACAGCGACCGTGTGGTGGCAGCAGGGTTTCGCCGAGGAGGAGGACGTTGCCTTCAAGAAGATCGTCGCCGATTACCAGAAGGCGAGCGGCAACGCGATCGACTACAGCCTCGTTCCCTACGCGCCGTTGCGCCAGAAGATCGTTTCGGCGGTGACGAGCGGTGTCCTCCCGGATCTGTTTCAGAACAGCCTGACCGAGATGATTGCGCTCTACGCCTGGGAGGACAAGCTGGTCGATTTGTCCGACGTCGTGGAGACGCAACGGGCGAAGTACACCGACACGGCGCTGCTCACGGTCCGCTGCTACAACAACATCGAGAAGAAGCGCAGCTGTTACGGCGTGCCCTATACGGTCGATGTGTTCACCAACCATATCTGGCGGCCGCTGGTCGAGAAGGCCGGCTACAAGCTGGAGGACATCCCGAAGACTTGGGATGCCTATTACGATTTCTTCAAGGAGGTGCAGAAGAAATTGCGCGCCCAGGGCATGCGACACGTCTATGGCCTCGGTTTCCAGGTGACCACCAATGGCAACGACCCCAACGCCTTCTTCAACCAGTTCCTGATCGGCTACGGCGGCCAGGATATCGTCACCAAGGACGACAAATTGCACC
>Ga0210399_10004056_pt1 | contig 11376 bp, 2 predicted proteins | sample IncBWC14MmetaG_FD_150865 | JGI IMG/M metagenome (GOLD analysis project Ga0210399, IMG submission 150865) | Forest soil microbial communities from Barre Woods Harvard Forest LTER site, Petersham, Massachusetts, United States - Inc-BW-C-14-M | ecosystem: Environmental > Terrestrial > Soil >...
CCAAAGCTGGCACACCGTCGCATGTTGCTGTGACGGGTTCGCGGGGGAATCCGACAACGATCACTCAACTCGTGCAGGGCACTACGACGATTCATAGCACGAAGACCTACTACGACACCGGAATGCTAAGCACCGAGGTCGATGCCAACGGCAATCCGGCGACGACCTACACGTACGGCACAGGAAGTTGCGGCAATGCGTTCCCAACCACAGTGACGAACGCCGGCGGATTCAACACATTGTTTACCTGGGACTGCAACGGCGCCGTCATGACAAACACAACCGATCCGAACAGTCAATCGACCTCTTATGGTTGGACCGATCCGAACTATTGGCGTTTAACGCAGATAACGTATCCGGACGGCGGCCAGAAGACAGCTACGTACAACACGGCATCTACGCCGTGGAACATCGTACAAACCACAAAAATCAATGGTACCCAGACCCTGACGACTAAGACCATTTATGACTCATTAGCTCGCGTGTCGCAACAACAACTGCAGAACGATCCGGACAACGCCGGCAATCCCGACTTCACCGACACGACCTACGACGCCGATGGACGATTAAAGTCCGTATCAAACCCCTACCGGAGTACGGCGGATTCGACCTATGGTACTACCTCGTACCTGTATGACGGTGTGGGAAGGGTCACTAACACTACCGAGCCGGACGGCTCCGTTGTAGGCACGTCATACTCGGGAAATCAGACAACTGTCACTGACGAAGCCGGGAATCAGCGCAAAACACAGGTAGACGGTTTGGGGAGGCTCACAAAAGTCTGGGAAGCCCCGAACACCTCAGGCTACAACTTTGAAACTGACTATCAGTACAACTCGCTTGGAAATCTCATTTGCGCGGTGCAAAAGGGGACGGATACGAGTGCTTTCACAAACTGTGTGTCCGCGCCCTCGACATGGCGGCCTCGCTCGTTCACTTACGATTCATTATCTCGCTTACTGGCAGCGAGCAACCCTGAGGCCGGTACTATTTCGTATACCTACGATAGCAACGGAAACCTCAAGCAGAAGACCTCGCCGAAGCCTGATCAAAGCAACCCCGCTACGACTACCAATATCAACTACTGTTATGATGCGTTAAATCGCGTCACTAGCAAGGCGTACAACACAACCGCCTGCCCACCGGCGTCCGCGGTAGCGACCTACTCGTACGATCAGGGCACCAACGGTATCGGCCACCGTACGGGGATGATCGATGGCGCAGGCTCCGCGACCTGGGTCTACGACCTGATGGGACGCGTTAAGTCCGAAACGCGGGTGACATCGAACGTTACCAAGACCACTAGTTATGTCTACAACCTGGACGGTTCCGTCCAGTCCATCACTTATCCCAGCACGCACACCGTGAATTACACGTACAGCGCAGCAGGGCGTGCTCTATCCGCGATTGATCCGGCGGGCCCGACTAACTATGTGACCTCAGCGAAATATGCCCCTCCGGGGGAACTGGCAACTTATACCAATGGCTTTGTATCCGGCGGGTTCGGTGGCATTGCGACGGCAAACTTCTACAACTCTCGTTTGCAGCCCTGTCGCTTATCGTCCAGCACGGGCTCGGCTCCATCCCAGTGCAGCGACAATACCCACAATGGCAGTATTCTCGATCTTACCTACAACTTCCACGCAGGCAGTGGCAACAATGGCAACGTCTATCAAATTGCGAACAACCGGGATGGCAACCGCACGCAAAATTTCCTCTACGACTCCCTGAATCGCATCCAGCAGGCATATGCCAATGGCCCGAATGGCCCGAACTGGGGAGAGACATTTGGGCCTACAGCGACCAACCCGGGCACGCCGCCCTCATCGCCTGGCATTGACGCGTGGGGTAATTTGACGAACCGTTCTGGCGTGATTGGCAAGACGTTTACTGAAGGCCTGAGCTGCCCAGCAAACACCAACAATCAGCTTACGACATGTTCTCTCACTTATGATGCCGCTGGAAACGTGACGTGGGATGGCTCTCTTAACTACCTCCATGATCTAGAAAACCGAATGACGAAATTCGTCGGATCAACCACCGATATTTACGTTTACGATGGTGACGGCCAGCGCGTGAAGAAGACCATACCCGCCGTTGCGCTGTACTGGTATGGTGCCACCGGCAACGTCCTCGACGAAACGTCCGGCAACGGCACGCTCGTCTCTGAATACATCTTTTTCAACGGTAAGCGAGTGGCTCGGCGCGATGCCGACAATAGCGTGAAGTACTATTTTGCAGACAACCTCGGCTCAGCCAGCGTGATCACCAACGCGACCGGCGCGATGCCCCCGCTCGCGGAGTCGGATTACTATCCCTACGGCGGCGAGATTCCGATCACCAGCGGTGACCCCAATCACTACAAGTTCACCGGCAAAGAACGCGATACAGAATCCGGCCTCGACAACTTTGGCGCGCGCTATGACGCGTCGAGTATGGGGCGGTTCATGACCCCAGATCCGTTGCACCTAGAATTTCACCGGCTCGTCGATCCTCAACAACTGAATCTCTACTCCTACGTTCGGAACAATCCGCTTAGCCTCACCGACCCGACTGGCCTTGACATCACTTGCACCGGGGACAGATGTACGGACTACCTGGCTGCTTTGGCGAAAGACGTTTCGTTCAAGGTGAAGTACGACGACAATGGAAAGGTCGTTGCGACGGTCGACAAGGACGCGAAGCTCTCCAAGAGCGACAAGGCTTTCTTGAAGGCCATCGACGACACGAAGAACCACGTCACAATCAACGCAGTTGGGGGAGAAAAAGACTCTTCGGTGTTCTTCGGGGCATCGCACGGATCAACACACACGATCAACTTCGACCAGGCAGCGCTACTGGATAGCGCCAAGAACGCAGGTGGGATGACGTCTGCAGGGCTAGTTGGTCACGAGACCCTGGAAGGGTACGACGAAGCCAGGGGTAACACCATGGCAGAAGGTCACGAGTGGGCCGCCGGCCTGGGGTTCCCTGGGTTCGACAAAGCCATAGCGGGCACTGCTCAAGTGCAAAATGGTATGGTGATCGGAATCACCGGGACGTACCACTTGCAGGGAACGTCAATCAATGAGCAAATCCAAACACGCTATGCGACACCGATTCCTCAGGCTGACTTTTTGCAGGGCAGAGGTCTTCCCGCACCCGCATACCCTGTGAGCGTGGAGAAGCAACAATGAAGGCGCACACATCAGTGCTGATAATCCTGACCGTATCGTTGTGCTGTTGTACGGCCAGCGCTGCAGGTAAGAAAGCTTCGTTCAACGGGCGAATAGCGGCATACCGCCCTGCGGACAGGATGCAAGTTGTTTCGTTCGTCGCCAACAAGGAACTCTTGCTCTTCCAAACAGACGGGGCCAGCCAGGATGTGCTGAAGATCGTTTACGTTCATCAGGGTTTCTCCGACCTTAAAGGTGATGTCCTCTCGGGAGCGCAAGACATCTCCATCTTCGTCCGCAGAGACCCTTCCTGCGATCAAACTCTAGGCGCGTTTGAGAAAGAGGCCCCGGCTATCCCGCTTGAGGGCAATACTGCCTCTACCGAACGGCTTGTTTTCGCGGCCTCAGTGCCCCGACCGCCGGAATCCTACCAGATGAAATGCTACGTGTTGAAACGCTGGGAACCTGTCAATCCGGCTTCCAGTAAATCGAAGCTATAGGATTGTTCTTGATGACGGTAGTCGGTTCACGCGGAGGGAAATCGGATGCGCAGCTACCTGATTGTTTTCGTTGTTGCGACAGTGGCAGTCTTCTCGACGCAAGCGGGTGCGCAACAGCGTGGTCCCTCGACTCCTGAAGACCGCGCCCGTGCCGTTCAAACTGCCAAATCTCTGCAATCCGATCCGCTAGCGCCTAACGTCCAAGAAGATCGTGAATGGCTAGTCAAGTGGCTGATCGAGGTCCCGGACATCTCGGTGAAAATGTGCACCACATTCTTTGGTGATCTCGGGGACTCAAAGAACGGCTACCCTGGTGCAATCATCGCCACAATGTTGGCCTCCGAAACGGCCTTTGTGATTGAGCATCCGGAGAAGGCGAAAGACGTTGACGCCGTCTACTTCGCTGGTGTCGATGGCGCGCTTCGTAGCTACGAAGCCATTCACTCGAAAGATGCGTCCTACCGTTTATCGCATCTAGACGACCTCATCCAAAAACGTGACCAAGGGAAGCTCGCAAACTACATTCATGCGACAGCGAAGAAGTGCAAACCCTGAGGCTGTGAGTCCGCGATCCTGACCGCTGAGCCGAGTGCCTTCCGTTGGCGTATGTGCGCTGCCCGGAGGACGATCCGGGAGCGGGAAACGGTCGGGGCAGGTCCTCTCGGGGGCCGGTGATCCGGCTCTGCCGGGAGAGGCTCGCGCGTCCGATACTTGGACGGCGGCGGGTCGTGGGAGAACTATTTGGCTCCTGGTCAAACTTACAAGATCACCTCACCGCCGATTAAGAAGTGAATCGGCACTAGTTTCTGCCCAAACTCTGCCCGTTAGCCCGAAAAAAGATGTAATAAGACGGCACAAAACAACTCGCACAAGAATGGATGATTATCCCATAAGTCTGGCAATGGCTTGTAGTTAGTGGGAGTTACGAGGGTTATGAAAGGTGGGTTGAGCGGTCTTAAAATCCCGGGTCCCGAAAGGGACGTGACGGTTCAATTCCGTCTCCGGGCACCACTCAAATTCCAATCGTTCCCGCCACCAGCTCTCGCTCAAGGCGTTCGTGCCGTTGATTTTGATTTTCAGAAAAGGGAGTAAACGGGGCCTGATTTCCGTCCGCCCCGGCATCTTCGCTAGAACCGCCGAGCCCACAAAAAAAGCGCCGCCGGGACGGGGCAGAGCCCCGTCACCACACAAGCACGTGAGTTCCGCAAGCTGTCGCTTCAGGAGCTCGCTAGCGCTTGCGCCTCAGTTACACCCTCAGTGGGTGGTGAACGGGATGTAGCCGTAGCTCAGCACGTTTCCACCCATGTCATACAGGTACGCCTGGTAGCCGATCTCGAAGTAGTACTGTGTGCCGCCTCCATTCAGGTTCGAGTTGGGTTGCAGCGTGACTGTTTTGAAGTCCGCGGAGAAGGTAATTTTCGCGGGTATTACGTTGTTCGAAGCATCGCGCAGCGTGAAACTATTGTTCGCGTCGAACGACGCCGGACTCATCGCCTTGCTGAACACGGCCTGGAGCGCGGCGTTCACGGGAATATTCGAGTTCTGGCCCGAGTTGGGATATGTCGACACGACCGTGGGCGTCACCAGATCAGTCCCCGTTCCCGTGGTGAATGACTGTGACGCGAAACTGGACTGAGCGTTGCCGGTAATGTCCTTCACTCCGGTTACGTTGATTGTGTACACCGTGCCTGTGGCCAGCGGCACCGAGGGTCGCAGTTGGATGCCCTGGTCGCCATCGTATAGCGTGGCGGTGGTTGGAATAACCGAGCTGCTCTGCTTCAACGTCACGCCTCCGATGGATGCGCCGGAGATCTGCTTGTTGAATAGAATCTGCACGGGCGCGTTGATGCCCACACCCGTGAAGCCGCTCGGCGGACTCACTTGCTGCACCACCGGTCCTGTGGTATCAGTTCCGGTTCCGCTGGAGAAGTTGACGCAGAAGTTCTGCTGCGGGTTCCCAGAGAGGTCCGTCATGTAGTAGCTGCACAGTTGGAACGTGTGGCTTGCTGTGAGGCTAGCCTTTGGGCTCAGCATGACGGTGGTTAGATCCGCACTGAAGCTGAAGTTGACCGCCACATAGCCCAGAGTGTTGTCGTAGAGGTACACGTCAGTGTTTACCCCGCCCGGATTGACGCTCCCAGGATCCATCGGCTTGTTGAACTGCATGGCGAAAGCGGCGTTGGTGCCTACCACCTGGCCGGTATCCACGCTGGTATGGACCACAACGGGCGGGCTGAAATCGGGGCCCGGCATGGTGTTGAAATGGGTGGTCTTACTGGCGACGGCCACTCCGGCCTGGCTGGTGACGCCGTTGATGGCGATCGCCATCGTCGTGCTGGCGGGCAGCGGAGCCTGCGGAATAATCATGGTGCGAGTGTAATCGGTCGTGAAGCTAATGCTCGACGGTACCTCAATGGTCGCGCCCGCGCTCAGTTGGATGGTGCTGCCCGTGACCGACACCGGATTGACGGCCTTGTTGAAGTTGACGCTGACGCCGGCGTTGGTCCCGATGTTGGCGGCAGTGTCCGGAGGAGCGATCGACGAAATGGTCGGAGCGGCATTGTCTACGGCCGTGCCCGCCGTGAAGTTGTAGGCGAAAGCCTGCACTGGCAGGCCGTCGATGTTGGTGACGTTGAAGGCGTAGTCCACGTAAACCTGATACTGCGAACTCGCAAGGAGGTTGCTGGTCGGGGTGATGGTGATAACGCCGCCGCTCACCGAGCAATTCGGGGTCAGGGCTGAGCTCGTGGCGTACTCGTAGAGCCTCACCGAGCCCGTGTTCCCGGTGCAAGTGACCGAACCGGCTGTTAATGCCTGGTTGTACTCCACCTGAATCACCGTGTTCAGGGGCACACTGGTGGCGCCGTTGAACGGATTGATCGCCTGCACCACAGCCGTCGTGTTGGTCGGGGATCCCGCCGTGGTGAAACTTCCGATGAAGTTCTGCAAGTAGTTGCCGTAAATGTCCTGCGCCGTCGTATCGAGGAAAACTTGGACCGGCGTGCCGGCGGTAAGGGCCGAGCCGGGAGTGAATTCGATGCTCTGCCCGTTGCTTCCAACGGTGGTGCTGCCCGAGACCAGTGCTCCGCTTTGGGTGATGTGCAGAGCGCCGGCGATCGTACCGGTATTCATGGGAGCGCTGGTAAACAGGGTGATGACCGTGTTGGTGGGAACAACGGTCGCGCCATTGCCGGGGCGCATGCTGATCACATACGGCGCTGCGCTCGAACTCGCCGCTGTCGTTGTGAACTGGCTAGTCGTATCGGCCAGCGCATTACCGGAAAGGTCCGTAATCAGGTGTGTGGCCGTGGCGGTGAGGGTCGCACCCGCTGGCAGCGTTGCGCCGTTGTAGTTAAGGACGACAGTGCGGTTGTCACGAGAGATGGAAGTGGCCGGGTTAATCGGCGTGTCTCCATTCAGCAGGTTGACGCTGCCGGTAGTAATCGTCGCCGGGTTAATGGACTTCGAGAACGTCATAACGACTTGTGTATTGAGGCCGGCGTTGGTGGTGCCGTTGGCCGGTGTGATGGTCACCGTCGGGGTGGTGTTGTCCACAGTGTTGACGGTCGTGAACGTACCTCCATCCGCATACCCGAGATTCCCCGCTTCGTCGGCCAGCCCGTACACATACATATGCATTACAGTAAGAGCCGGGTACGGGCTCAGCGGAGTGAAGGTTACCGCCGCGCCGTTCACGCTGTAGCTCCCTGCCACAACCTGATTGGTGGCGTTGAGGTACACATAAACGGTATTGGGGTTCACCGAGGCCGCATTGATCAGGTTGCTCATGGTGAACGTGACTGGGCTAGTCACCGATACGCTGGTGGTGCCGCTCGCCGGACTCGTCGAAACCAGGGTGAACGATCCGTTGCCGTATCCGGTCGTGCCCGTCGTGAACGAACTGTTAAAGGTGGTGACCGTGTTGGCTTCCGTGTCCTTGAAGCCACCGACCGACACGTTGTGCAACTTGGAGGCTGCCAGGGGAGCGCTCGGAACGAACGTAAGCGTGACGCCGTTGCTCGCCAGGGTAACTGTCCCGGACACTGGGCTGCCGCCTGACGGCGTGACCGTAATGGAGCTGTTGGTAACCGTCGTGGGGTCGATGTCGTCACTCATCACCACGTTGATCTGGGTGTTGAGTGGAACTCCAGTCTGCGTGTTACTTGGAGTGATCGCGGTAACCGTGGTGGCGCTCGTATCCGAACCCGAACCGGTCACGAAGGTGCTGTTGTAGCCGCTGCCGTAGTTACCGGCAACGTCGTAGTAGTTCGCGCCGTATCCCACGTAGAGAGTGTAGGAAGTATTCGGCGTCAGTGGCGAGTTAGGCGACACTATTGCCGTCAACCGGTCCGCGGACATGCTGACCGTGGCCGGTACGAGCTCAGCGGTGGCGTTGTCGTACAACTCGACGGAGCCGCGGTTGTACAACTCGTTGGAGCTGCTGACCACGCTGAGCGGATTGAGGCGCTTGTTGAACACGATGCGAGGCGCCACGTTGGTGCCGACGCCGGTCATGTTCGGCGCCGGATCCGTAAGGGTTACCGATGGATGGAGCAAGTCGAAAGTCGACCCTGTCTGAAAGGTATTGGTAACCGTGCCGACCAGCGTATTGCCGGCAGTGTCGTTGACGCCGGTAATCGTTAAAGTGTAAGTGGAGTTGGAGGCGAGCAACGGCAGGCTCGGCGTCAGGGTCAGCAACTGGTTGGCGTCGCTGAACGACGGCGTGACCGCAACCGGGTTGCCGCCTGTCTTGAGCGTGACCTGGCCAATGCTGGTCGGCTGAATCGGCTCGCTGAACAGGATCTGGACCGGCGCATTTGACGGAACTTGCGCCTCCGTGTTTTCCGGGCTGGTGTTCACGACCGTCGGCGGGTTGGTGTTGGGGTTGAACGATGCCGTGAAACTAATGTCGAAGTTAACCTGGGGATTGCCCGAGAGGTCGGTCATGTAAAGGCTATACAGTTGGTAGACGTTCCCGACAGCCAAGCTGCTATTGGGGACAATGAAAATCGTCGTCTGATCGGCGCTCCATGAGACTGTCGACGCGACGTACTGACCGGTGTTGTTGTCATAGAGGCCGACAACCGTCGTGCCCCCGTAGCTGCCAATGTCCATCGGCTTGCTGAACTGCATGCTGAACACGGAGTTCACCGGAACGTTTGTCTGGCTGCTTACCACGCTGCTGCTGAGTACGTAGGGTGCGGTGAAGTCGGGCTGGGCCGCGGTGGTGAAGTGAGTCGTCTTGGCAGTGACCAGCTTGCCCGCCTCGCTAGTTACACCATTGATCGCAACTGTCATTACCGTGCTTGGTGGGAGCGGAGCCTGCGGCACGATCGACACGCGAGTGTAGTCGGGGCTGAAGCTGATGCTCGACGGCGCTTCATTGGTCGAGCCCGCGCTCAGCTGGATCGTGCTGCCCGTCACCGATACGGGGTTGATGGCCTTATTGAAGTTCACGGCAACCGAGGTGTTGGTGCCGATATTGGTGGCGCTGTCGGTTGGCGCCTGCGACACGATCGTTGGGGCGGCATTGTCTACGGCCGTCCCAGCAAAGAAGTTGTAGGAGAAAGCCTGTACCGGCAGGCCGTCGATGTTGGTGACGTTGGAGGCGTAGTCCACGTAAACCTGATACTCCGATCCCGAAAGGAGGTTGCTGGTCGGGGTAATGGTGATAACGCCGCCGCTCACCGAGCAATTCGGGGTCAGGGCTGTGCTCGTAGCGTACTCGTAGAGCCTCACCGAGCCCGTGTTCCCGGTGCAAGTGACCGAACCGGCTGTTAATGCCTGGTTGTACTCCACCTGAATCACCGTGTTCAGGGGCACACTGGTGGCGCCGTTGAACGGATTGAGCGCCTGCACCACGGCCGTCGTGTTCGCGGGCGATCCGGCCACGGTGAACTGTCCCGAGAAGCTCGACAACGGGACATTGCTGGCACTGAGTGCCGACGAATCCAGGTAAACCTGAATCACGTCGCCCGCATTGAAGGGGTTGCCCGGTGTGAACTCAATCGCCTGCGCGTTGCTGAACAGTTGTACTCCTCCCGAAATCAGTATTCCGTTGTCGGTAACGTGCAGGGCTCCAGCGACGGTGGCAGGGTTCATTGCGGTGTTGGTGAACAGGGTCACCAGCGTGTTGGCAAGGACATTTGTCGCACCAACGCCGGGACGCATGGCGATCACGGAGGGTGCGGCGTTCGAGAGCGACGTGGTCAAGGTGAACTGGCTGTTGGTATTCGCCAGGGCGTTCCCGGATAGATCCAGAATACCGCTGGTAAGTTCGATGGTGATGGTGGCACCCGACGTCCACGCGCTGCCATTCGGATTCACGACAATCGTGCGGTTATCCCTGGAGAGGGTGTAGCCGTAGCCGACCGAAGCATCGCCGTTGAACAGCGCCAGCGTGTTCGCAGTAATGGTGGCCCCATTGATCGACTTCGAGAAGGTCAATACCACTTGGGTGTTGATCCCGACGTTCGTAGCGCCGTTGGCCGGCGAGATGGTCACTGTGGGCGGCGTGGTGTCCAGTGTGTTGGCAGTGGTGAACGTGCCGCAGTCCACATAGGCGAGATTGCCCGCCTCGTCCGCCAGCCCGTAGATGTACATGTGCATCAGGGTGTTGCCTGGGTACTGGGTCAGCGGTGTGAACGTGACTGCCGCGCCATTCACGGTGTAGCTTCCCGCCACAACCTGATTGGTGGCGTTCACGTATATATAGACGGTATTCGGGTTCACCGCTGCCGCATTGATCAGATTGCTCATGGTGAACGTGACCGGGCCGTTCACCGCTACGTTGGTCGCGCCATTGGCCGGACTCGTCGAAACCAGGGTGAACGATCCGTTGCCGTATTCGGTCGTGCCCGTCGTGAACGAACTGTTCAAGGTGGTGACGGCATTGCCTTCGATGTCCTTAAAGCCACCGACCGTGACGTTGTAGACCGTGGAAACGGTTAGCAGGGAGGTGGGAGTAAAGGTGAGCGTGACGCCGTCGCTGGCCAGCGTGACAGTTCCGGGGATGTTGGTGCTGCCTTGCTTGACCGTGATGGAGCTGTTCGTAATCGAGGTGGGATCGATGTCGTCACTCGTCACCGCGCTGACTCGCGCATTGATCGGAACGACGGTCTGCCCATTGCTTGGATTGATCGTGAGGACCGTGGTGGCGGTGGAGTCACCAGTGGATCCCGTGAAGAAATACGTGTTCGAGCAGTTGCCGATATTGCCGGCAATGTCGGTGTAGCCGCAGAGGTAGAAGTAGTACAAGGTATTCGGCAGAAGTACCGCGTTGGGCGTCAGCGTCGCACTTAAACGATCGGCCGAAACCGTTACGGTCGCGGGAATGATGAGAGAGAGGCCTTCGTAATACAGGTTCAGTGCCGGGGGAATGGTTAGCTCGTTAACCGGCTCGTTGAACGTCAAGTGCGGTGTCACGTTCAGACCAACCCCAAATGTACCGCTAGGCGGATCGACGGACGTCACGCTCGGACCGGTGGTGACGGCGCTGGTCCCGGTCGTGAAGCTGAAGCTGCCCGGGTTAGTCAGCGGAGTGCCGGTCGTGTCGGTGATTTGTGAACTGTAACTGACGGTGTAGCTGGTGCTCGCCGTCAGCGGACTGACGGGCGTATAGGTGACGGTCTTATCGTCGGCGGAGTAGGTGAAGTTCCCGGGCACCGTATTTCCGCCAGTTTCCATGTAGAAGCCGGTCTGCGCGGTGATCGGATCAACCG
>Ga0210399_10004058_pt1 | contig 11374 bp, 10 predicted proteins | sample IncBWC14MmetaG_FD_150865 | JGI IMG/M metagenome (GOLD analysis project Ga0210399, IMG submission 150865) | Forest soil microbial communities from Barre Woods Harvard Forest LTER site, Petersham, Massachusetts, United States - Inc-BW-C-14-M | ecosystem: Environmental > Terrestrial > Soil >...
GATCATGCTGAGCGAAAGCCAGGAGCGGATGTTGACGATCCTGCGGCCGGGCAGCGAGGCTGAGGCCGCCCACATCTTCGCGAAATGGGAGCTCGACTTCGCCATGATCGGCCGGGTCACCGAGACCGGGCGGCTCGTCTTGCGGACGAACGGAGCGATCGCGGCCGACATCCCGGTCGAGCCGTTGGTGAATGGGGCTCCCGCCTACGAGCGGCCGTGGCGGCGCCGCGATCCCGAACCGGAAATCGACCTGGCTTCACTTCCGGACCGCCATCCGGTCGGCTGTCTGCAAAGCCTCCTTGCTTCCCCGACGCTCGCCTCCAAGCGCTGGATCTGGGAGCAGTACGACCACCTCGTTATGGGCAGCACGATCAAACGCCCAGGCGGCGATGCCGCGGTGGTTCGAGTTTCTACCGACGGCAAGGCTCTGGCGCTTGCTACCGATTGCACACCGCGTTACTGCCGGGCCGACCCGGTGCGCGGCGGGGCGCAAGCCGTTGCAGAAAGCTGGCGCAACTTGATTGCAGTCGGTGCAGAGCCGCTGGCGTTGACTGACAACATGAATTTCGGCAATCCCGAGCGGCCCGAGATCATGGGCGAATTCATCGGCGCCATCGAGGGCATGCGGGAAGCGTGTCTTGCCCTCGACTACCCGGTCGTGTCGGGTAACGTGTCGCTGTACAACGAGACCAACGGCAGCCCGATCCTGCCGACACCGGTGATCGGCGGCGTTGGGCTGATAGCGGACGCCAGCGACGCGCTCTACCTCGCGCTGAAACATGACGGGGATGCGCTGATCCTGATCGGAGAGACCTACGGCCACCTCGGCTGCTCGCTCTATCTGCGTGAGATCGAGGGCAGCGATGCCGGCCCGCCGCCTGCGGTCGATCTCGCCGCGGAGCGACGCAACGGCAATTTCGTGCGGAGCGCGATCCGCGCTGGGCATGTCTCCGCATGCCACGACCTTTCCGATGGCGGGCTCCTCGTCGGAGTCGCCGAGATGGCAATGGCGGGGGGTCGCGGCGTTATCCTCAACGCGCTCCCCGCGGGGCTGCCGCGCAACGCCTTCCTCTTCGGGGAGGACCAGGGGCGCTATCTCGTCGAAACTTCCGATCCTCGGGCGCTGGTCGAGGCCGCGGGAGCCGCCGGCGTGCCCGCCCGCGTGATCGGCGCGGTCGAAGGGGCCGCGTTGACACTTCCTGGCGTCGGTGCCATATCGGTTGGCGCCCTAAAGGCGACAAACGAGGCTTGGCTGCCGGGCTTTATGGCGCAGGCGTGAGCGAGGGAGTCAGGCAATGGCGATGGACGCGGCGATGATCGAGCGGTTGATCAAGGAGAGCCTGCCCGACGCGCTGGTGACGATCGAAGATCTGCGCGGCGACGGCGATCATTACGCGGCGCATGTCGTCTCCGGCGCCTTCCGCGGCAAGACCCGCGTCCAGCAGCACCAGATGGTGTATCAGGCCCTGCGCGGTCGCATGGGCAACGAATTGCATGCGCTCGCCTTGCAGACCGGCGCGCCCGAGGACTAAAGCGAGAGTGTGAGCGACCAGCTACATCGAAGGATCATCAGAATGGACATCACGGTACACGAGCGCATACGCCAAGACGTCGCCGACAACCCAGTCGTGCTCTACATGAAGGGCTCCCCGGTCTTTCCGCAATGCGGGTTTTCCGCCGCCGTGGTGCAGATCCTGAGCCATCTCGGGGTCAAGTTCAAAGGCATCGACGTCCTCGCCGACCCGGGAATTCGTCAGGGGATCAAAGAATTCTCGAACTGGCCGACGATCCCGCAGCTCTATGTCAAGGGCGAGTTTGTCGGCGGCTGCGATATTATCCGCGAGATGTACGAGACGGGCGAGTTGCAGCAGGTCCTCGAGCAGAAGGGCGTCCCCGTCCGCGCCTGATCGATTGTAAGCGGCCGTCCCCCCGCTTCGTACGATTGATGGTCGAGCCGGCCGCGGACCGAGCCAAGCTCATGGCTCGATTGCGAAGGAGAGTTTCGCCGCGGACAGAAAGATCGAATAAAAGTACAACTCGGCGTCGAGGGTGCGTTTGATCGCCTGCGCGCGGCGAAAGCCATGCTGCTCGCCCTCGAACAGCAGATACTGGAACGGCAGACCCTTGGCCTTCAGCGCCGCCGCCATCGCCTCGGCCTGATTGGGCAGGACGATCGGATCTTCCGCTCCCTGGAAAAAAGCGATCGGCACCGATAGTCGATCGGCAAAATGAATCGGCGACCGGTCATGATAGAGATCCTGCCTCGCCGGATAGGGGCCGATCAACCCGTCGAGATAACGCGACTCGAATTTGTGGGTGTCCCTGGCCAGCGCCTCGAGATCGCTAATGCCGTAGTGGCTAACTCCCGTCGTGAACACGTCGTGGAAGGTCAACGCGCATAAGGTCGTATAGCCACCCGCGCTGCCGCCGCGGATTGCCATGCGCTTGCCGTCCACGCGCCCTGTCGCAGCGAGGTGACGGGCACCGTTGATGCAATCCACAACATCGACGACGCCCCACTGCCCCAGGAGGCGTCTGCGATAGAGGCGCCCATAGCCGGTGCTCCCGCCGTAATTCACATTCAGGACGGCAAACCCGCGGCTGGTCCAGTATTGGACACTCCAGTCGAGGGCGGACGAGAACGCGCTGGTCGGTCCGCCATGTGCACGGACAATTAGTGGCGGCAGCTCTGCTGCGGGAGCGGTGAAATCTCGATTGACCGGGGGGTGAAACAGGCCGAAGGCAGTCAGCCCGCTTTCGGTCGGAAATTCGATCGACTGCGGCACCGAGAGGTAGCCCTCGTAAGCTCGAACATCTTCCGTGTTGGAAACCTTGAGGATCGTCACCTCTCCCGATATGGGCGACAATTGGACGATCGCCGGGAAATGCATCGCCGAGGCGCCGACAAAATAAACATCATCATTGGCGGCCCGCAGCGAGCCGATCTCAGTGAACTCGGTGGCGATGCGCGTTACCGCGAGGGTCTCCAGGTCGACTGCCGCCAATGACGCCGCGCCATCCCGCGAGTAACTGCACAGCAGCCGCCGTGCAGATGCAAAAGCATAGCGCGACGGACGAAAACCCCATTGCGCCGAGCCAAACTCTGCCGCCAGAGGGTAGACCGCCTCGGCCTCGGAGCCCCCACTCGGTGGATCGCCGGCGAGACGGTAGAGATTCCACCACCCGCTGCGGTCGGACACGAAGTAGAGGACACCGTCGGGTGACCACTCCGGCTGAAAAATCGACTCCGCATCACCGCCGGCCACCTTGTGTTTGTAGGCGATGGTCCCGTCCGCGGCTAAACTTGCGACCCACAGCTCTGTGCCGTCCCAAGGCATGTTCGGATGGCGCCATTCGAGCCAGGCGAGCCTTGCGCCGTCTTGACTGAGGCGGGGGGCGGTATAGAAGTCGCTGCCCGAGACCAGCACGCGCTGCGGCCGCGAGCCGTCCAGCGCGATGTCGACGAGGGTGTTTACCGGCTCAGCCGCACTCGTCGTGTGGTCCTCGCGGACCCAGATCATCCGTCCGCGCGCCGCATCCATGACGCCGTCGGCGTAGCGCATCCCCCTCGACTTGCTCGGCGTTTCCGTTATCGGTACCGGCGATCCTCCGCGCTCCTGCCGGTAGAGCCGCTGGTCGGCGTCGTTGCAGAAATAGACGACCCCGCCGCTGACCAGATAAGCTCCGCCCCCATATTCGTGGGCCCGAGTACGAACATTGACGGCGCCTTGGCTGTCTGACGGCATCGGCGGCGTCACATCCGCTGGTCCGCCGTTCTCCGAGCAGCGCACGATGACCGATCTTCCCCGCTCCTGCGGCCGGCTCTCGATCCAGTAGATGTCGCGGCCGTCCGTCAGGATGTCGCCCAGACCGATCGACGAAGCGACGATCAGATCCGAAGTGATCGGCGACGCCCATGACGCATACGAGGCTATCTGCGGGTCAGGCATGACGGCACTCCCTAAATCTCGGTATTCCTGTGGCTCATCGGAGGGACAAGCGCGCTGACATGGCACCGGATTTTGACCGTTGTCGTTTCGCGTTGTTCTCATCATCCCTAGGAGGCAGGAATGAAGGCTCGTCTCGGGTGGCCCGCGCTGGTGGCATTGGCCGGGCTGTCGGCCTCGGCTTATGCGCAGGCACCACCGCCCGGCTCATATACGCAAAGCTGCAGGGACATCAGGATGCAAGGCACGACGCTGACCGCGGTCTGCCGTCGAGCTGGCGGCGGTGGGGAACAGCTGACGGCCCTCAATGTGGCGCGTTGCGTCGGCGACATCGGCAACAATAATGGTCAACTACAATGCAATGGTGGGCAGCCTGCGACGCCGACGCCGCCACGGCAAGGTGCCGCGCCGGTTTACCCGCGACCGGGATATTCCCCTTCGCCCGGCACCGGTTATCCGCCGCCGGGTTACGGACCAGACTACAGGTGGAGCGAGGCACAGGCGTTCCGAGAGCATTGCGAGAGACTTCGGAGCGCCGAGCATGAGATTCGCGGCCGGCTCGCGTACACCCCCTATGGCGAAGAACGTGAACAGTTGCAATATCGCCTGGGCCAGATCCACCAAGAACGCGAACCGTGCCGGCGCGGTCGGCCGTAATATCCGTTCCTCAACTCCGGTAACTCGGATCGAGTTTGTCGATCAGACGCAGCAGAGCCGGCCATTCGCGCTGCCCCGCGAGCCGCCGCTCGCCATCGCCGCCCATGCGGCGGGAGGATTGCTCGCAGACCTCGCGCGCCGGCGTGACGATCTTGCCACCGGCTGCCGCAGCCGCCTGGATTTTGAGCTGCGCCTCGGCCGAGCGCTCGAAATGATAGGTCAGCCAGAAGGCCTCGGCGGGGTTGCGGCCGACGGTCAGCAGTCCGTGATTGCGCAACACCAGCACCTGATGCGGCCCGAGGTCGTGCTGCAACCGGGCGCGCTCGTCGAGATCGAGCGAGACGCCTTCATAGTCGTGATAACCGGTATTGCCGTAGAAGGGCATCGCCCATTGGCTCAGCGGCAGCAACCCCTCTTCGAGAGCGCCGACGGCGATGTCAGCCTCGGTGTGAGTGTGCAGCACGCAACCCGCGTCCTCGCGCACCATGTAGACGGCACTATGAATGATAAAGCCGGCGTAATTCGGCTCGTAGTCCGAGGGCTCGACCAGATTGCCGTCGAGATCGAGCTTAAGCAGGCTCGATGCGGTGATCTCGGGGAACATCATTCCCATCGGGTTGATCAGGAAATGACGGTCGCTGCCCGGCACGCGCGCCGAGATATGGCCCAATATCATATCGTCCCAACCGAAATGGGCAGTCAGGCGATAGCAGGCGGCGAGGTCGACCCGTACCTTCCATTCCTCCGGATCCATTCCCCGCGGTCGCTCGGCAATCATTGCTTCGATCGTGTCCATCAGACTTGTTCTCCTTCAGTCATCATGCGGGAGTGAACATCGGCACCGGCGGGCCGCCGTCGCTCGGCTTAAAGACGAGACGGACGGCCTGGCCGATTTTGATCTTGTCGAGGTCGCAATCGACAATGTTGGTCATCATCGACACCCCTTCCTGCAATGTCACATAAGCGATCGCATACGGGATCGGCGCGCGCCGCATGACGCTGTAGGTATAAATTGTTCCGCTTCCGGAGGCTCGTTGCAACTCGGTCTTGTCGCTTAGGCAATAGGGGCAGATCGCGCGCGGGTAATAATGTACTTGGCCGCAGGCGGTGCACTTGCCGATCATCAGCCTGCCCTCGGCGGCGGCATCCCAAAACGCTTTGGTCTCGAGATTGGGCTGCGGCGCTTGGATCTTGCGTTCCTGGCTCTGCATCGCGCTCACTCCCTCTCCATGATCACGGTCGCCGCACCGTGCCGGGTGCCGAGCGAGCCGCCGGTGCCGTGCGCCAATGCCAGATCGCAATTCTTGACCTGCACCGCGGGATGCGCCTCGCCGCGCAGTTGGCGCACCGCCTCGACGACCTTGGTCAGGCCGCCGCGATTGGACGGGTGGTTGTTGCAGAGCCCCCCGCCATCGGTGTTGAAAGGCAATTTGCCGGTGCCCGAGATCAAATTGCCGTCGGAGACAAACCGGCCGCCCCGGCCCTTCTCGCAAAAGCCGAGATCCTCAATCTGCATCACCACGGTGATCGTAAAGCTGTCGTAGATCGAGGCGTATTTGATGTCGGCGGGCTTGACGCCGGCTTCGGCAAAGGCGGCCGGACCCGACCACACCGCGCCCGAATAGGTCAGGTCGATCTGCCCGCCCATCTGATGCTTGGGCGCTTCGCCGGCGCCGATGATCTTGACCAGGGGCCGCTTCAGGCTTCTAGCCACTTCGGGGCTGGCAACAATGATGGCGCCGCCGCCGTCGCTGATCACGCAGCAATCGAGCCGGTGCAGCGGGTCGGCGATCATCGGCGAATTGACGACGTCCTCGACGGTGACGACGTCGCGCAGCATCGCATGCGGGTTGTGCTGTGCGTGATGGGAGGCGGCGACCTTGACCCAGGCGAGCTGCTCGCTCGTCGTCCCGTACTGGTATATGTGGCGCATCGCGCACATCGCGTACATGTTTGCGGTGGCCGGCGCGTAGGGGTTCTCGAACGCGGTCTCAGCCGATTGCGCCGTCGCAGCCCGCGGTGCCGTGCCGGTCGCTTGACCCTCGGTGCGCGGCCTTCCGGCCAAGGTGATCAGCGCGATCGAGCATTTGCCGGCGGCGATCGCCTCGGCCGCGTGACCGACCTGCAGCAGATAAGACGACCCGCCGGTATCGGTCGAATCCCAGTGGCGTAGCTTGAGCCCGAGATAGTCGATCATCGACAGCGCGCCGAGGCCGGGCGTGTCGCCCGAGGCGCAGAAATAGCCGTCGATGTCGTTCTTGGAGAGCCCGGCATCGGCGAGCGCGCCGCGGGCGCATTCGGCATGCAGCTGAAACAGCGACTTGTCGTCGGCCTTGCGCGTCGGATGCTCGAAGATCCCGACGATATTGGCCTTGCCCTTGATGCTCATCGCGATTTGGTCCTCCCCTTGACCGGGCGTAACGGTGGGCAAGGATGGGATACTGTTCGGCGCGCTAGGTCAATCGCAGATTGCCGCCATGCCGACGGCGCATGCCAACGCGCGTCTCTGCCCCGCCTTTTCCTCCTGTTTTTTCAGGCGAAGAACAGGCAGGCGTTCTCCGACTCATGCCGTCCACGAACCCATACTATATAGTCCGCGCGAATTTATCAATGCTGTATGGGCAATAACGGAGCATCTTGGCAGCCCCTTGCCACCTTCGTAAGCCAAGAACGCCTGCTCAAGTAATATAGTTAAGAAAATGGGCAATGGTTGACAGCCATCAGTTAAGTTCTACCCGATCTGTTAAGATCGCGTTACAAAGAGAGCACATAAATGCTACAAACGGAGATATCTGTTACAAAACAAAGGTCATGTTTGGGTTGACAGTCTCCTTTTCGACTGGCTAGCCTCGAACGTCCTACCCTCCATGCCTGGTTCCGTCGGGGGGCGACCAGGCCTACACCGATCTGCATTTCCTTGCCCACCCAGTATTACTGGCGTGGGGCGGCGCGATCTATTTGCCCGCGGCAAGGCGATGCTCAGCGAAGAAGGATCCGATGCAATGCCAATGCGTCGAGCGATCGGCATTTGCCTTGCGTGCTTGGTCACATCCGCCTGCGCGATAGGCGAGACCCCGGAGACGGCCAAGACAGCCGAAGACAGCACCTCCGACTACCCAGGCGAAGCCTCCGGCAAACCCCGGCAAGACCCGGACCCCTCGGTTCGGGTGGTTGGCAGGAGTCAGTTTGGTAAAGCCGCGTGGTACAACCATGTGGGTCGCCCCACCGCAAGCGGCGAGATCCTCGACACCGTCACCGCCACCGCCGCCCATCGCTCGCTGCCGCTGGCTTCTTTTGCGAAGGTGACAAACCTCGACAATGGCCGCTCGGTTGTCGTCAAAATCAACGACCGCGGCCCATTCACGCGCGGACGCATCCTCGACCTCTCGCCGCGTGCTGCCGACGTGCTCGACATGAAGCGTGCCGGCGTGGTGGCGGTCGTGGTTGAACCCTTGGTCAACGAAACAGCTTCGGCCACCCCTGCGATGTTTTAAACCGCTATTCGGTTAGTGCGGCGATCTCGGCCGCGGAATAGCCGAGTTCGGCGAGCACGCTTCTCGTATGCTCCCCGAGGCGGGGCGGCGGGAGATGGAAGCTGTCGCCGGGAGAGGCGGAGAACGCCACCGGGATCGCCATCGTCAGCATCTTGCCCTCGGTGGGATGCTCGACCTGCTGGAAGAACCCGGCTTCGCCGAGATAGGGGTCGGCCAGCAGCCCTTCGAGGTCGGTGACGACTCCGTTGGGGACATCGAACGCGTCGAGCCGCTCGCGCCATTCGGCTGTGGTGCGCCGGCGCATCCGGTCGATGACGATTGCGTAGAGCGCGCCGATATTGTCGGTGCGGCGCGCCAGGGTCGCGAACCGCTCGTCATCGGCGAGCTCGGGGCATTCGATCGCTTCGAACAGATGGCGCGACTGCGCGTCGGTCGTCGCCAGGATGCAGATATGCCCGTCCTTCGTTGGGAACGGCCGGCGGTGCTCGGTCAGCATGCGCGGATAGCCGAGCCCCTTTTCGGGCTCGGCGAGGACGCCGTGCCAGAGATGGTCGACGAGGTTGAAGGCAACCATCGTCTCCAGCATCGGGACATGCACGTCCTGGCCCTCGCCGGTGCGCTCGCGATGGAACAGCGCCATGCCGATCGCCGAGGCCAGCACATAGCCGCAGATCTTGTCGCACACCGCCATCGGCACATAACGCGGCTCGCCGCCGGCGCCGCCGTTGAGTGCTGCAAGACCGCTCTCGCCCTGGATCACGTCGTCGAACGACGGCCGGTCGCGGTATTTCCCGTCTCTGTGAAAGCCGGTCGCCGCGGCATAGACGATGCGCGGGTTGCGGGCGGCGAGCGCCGGATAATCGAGCCCGAGCCGCTCGGCCGCTCCCAGCCGCATATTGTGGACAAAGACATCGGCGGTCTCGACCAGCCTGAGCAACGCCGCGCGCGCCGCCGGCCGCTTCAAGTCGAGCTCGACGCTCTTCTTGTTGCGGTTGATGTTGAGGAAATAGGCGCCCATGCCGGGATGGCGCGCCGGCCCCAGCGGCCGGACCGGGTCGCCGCCCGGCATCTCGATCTTGATCACGTCCGCACCCATGTCGCCGAGGATCTGGGTCGCCACCGGCCCCAATACCGCCGAGGTCAAATCGACGACTCGGATACCTGCGAGCGGTCCCGACATGCTCAGCGCCTCCACGCGGTATTCTCCCTGCTGACAGGGGAATTCACGGGGAAAAATCGCATCGGAGCCGGGTTCGTTGCCGAAATCATCTTCTCTATCAAAGGCTTACGATACCGTGTGGGACGCTTCAAGGACACTGCGGCAGGGGAATTTTGACAATTTCCTGACGCCTCGATCCGGGCAGCACCGATGAGCCGGGAGATTATCGGGAAACGGCGGCGGATCGTCATCTTCTACGGCCATGCTCTCGCTCGCGATGGCCGCGGCGCGGCCATTCTCAAGGCAAGATACACCGCGATTGGGGTGCCATGATGGCGGAAGGTGAGGGGGGCTTGACCCGGACCGCAGCACCTCGCAGGCTGCCGCCGGATCGCAAAGGAGGCTCGCCGTGGGACCGCTCGCCGGGATCAAAATCGTCGAACTGACGGGGATCGGGCCCGGGCCGATGTGCGCGATGCTGCTCGCCGACCTCGGTGCCACGGTGCTGCGCATCGATCGGCCGGGCGGAAGCGACCTCGGCGTCCCGCGTCCGCTGCGTTATGACCTGCTGCTCCGCGGCAGGCGATGCCTGGCGCTCGACCTCAAGCACCCGGACGGCAAGGCGCTCGCCTTGCGCCTTGTCGAGCGCGCCGATGCGCTGATCGAGGGGTTCCGCCCGGGAGTGACCGAGCGGCTCGGTCTCGGCCCCGAGGATTGCCTCGCCCGCAATCCCCGCCTGGTCTACGGCCGTGTCACCGGCTGGGGCCAGGAGGGACCGCTGGCACAGGCCGCCGGGCACGACCTCAACTACATCGCCTTGGCCGGTGCGGTGCACGCCTTCGGCCGTCATGGCCAACCTCCAACCCCGCCATTGAACCTGATCGGCGATTTCGGCGGCGGCGCCCTCTATCTCGCCTTCGGGATCGTCTGCGGCATTATCGAGGCGCGGCACTCGGGCCAGGGTCAGGTCGTCGACGCAGCGATGGTCGACGGCGCGGCATCGCTGATGACGGCGTTCCAAGGGATGATGGCAGCGGGTCTGGGGAGCCACGAGCGCGGCACCAACATCCTCGATACCGGCTCGCATTTCTACGAGGTCTATGAATGCGCCGACGGGCGCTGGATCTCGGTCGCGGCGATCGAGGGCAAGTTCTACGCCGAATTGCTGCGGCGCCTCGACCTCGACCCGGCAACTTTTCCGCCGCAGATGGACCGGGAAGGTTGGCCCGAGGCGAAGGCCCGGCTCGCGGCATTGTTCAAGACCAGGACATGCGACGAATGGTGCGCATTGCTCGAAGGGACGGACGCCTGCTTCGCGCCGGTGCTGACCACCGACGAGGCCCCACACCACCCGCACAACGCGGCGCGCCGGACCTATGTCGAGATCGACGGGATCGTCCAGCCGGCGCCGGCGCCGCGCTTCAGCCGAACGGTCCCGGACCTGCCGATCCCGCCGCAGCCGCGGAGCGACCCCGAGGAGGCGGAAGCGGTGCTCGCCGACTGGCTCGATCCGGCGGAGATCGCGGCATTGCGCGCCGCCGGCACGCTCGGTTGACGAACGCCGTCAGCCAAGACGGAGACAGCTCCGAGCCATCGAAAATCCTGATCCGTGATCCGCCGCTCGGCTCCGATGAGCTGCTCAGATTCTCTGCCCAACTGGATAATTTTTGCCAGGGACGACTTTTCGGCCATATCATCAGGAGATGGCAAATAGCGAAAGTACACCCATGTCAGGCGTACTTGCCCGGATTTCGCAATCGGGCCGCATCAGCATTCCGGCAAAGTTTCGCAAGGCAGTTGGTCTCGAGCGAGGCGGCGAGGTCGTAGTGGAACTCGATGGTCGGGAGATTCGTATCAGGACGGTCGACGAGGTTGTTGGCCGCGCCCAGACACTCACCCGTCGGCTGCTCGGTGATAACCCCGATGCTTCCGTGGATGCCTTTCTCGCCGAACGGCGGCGAGAAGCCGCGCGTGAATGACCCTGGCGGTTCTCGATGCTTCCGCTCTTCTGGCCCTGCTGCTCGGCGAACCGGGTAGTGAAAAGGTTCGTGCCGTTCTCGCCGCATCTGCATTGACGGTTGTCAACCTTGGCGAAATTGTCGGGCACTTCGCCCGCA
>Ga0210399_10004059_pt1 | contig 11373 bp, 8 predicted proteins | sample IncBWC14MmetaG_FD_150865 | JGI IMG/M metagenome (GOLD analysis project Ga0210399, IMG submission 150865) | Forest soil microbial communities from Barre Woods Harvard Forest LTER site, Petersham, Massachusetts, United States - Inc-BW-C-14-M | ecosystem: Environmental > Terrestrial > Soil >...
AAGGCAGCGCCACCACACCGTAGTGCGCGAGGACATCTCGAAACAGTGGATTGACGGTGGGTTCGTAGATGTCGGGAACCAGCACACCTTCTTTCAAGTTGTCGAGAACCACCACTCTCGGACAACCACCTAAGCGGCGCAACGCTTTCTCATGCAGTTCGGCCCAGATGCGCGAACTCGAACGCCACGTTAACAAGCGCACCGATTTGCGGCTGTAGCCGAGCGTCAGCACGAATAGCCGCGTGCGGCGATACTTGCCACTCTGCGGTTCGCGCACCATCGGACCGCTGCCGTAATCGACTTGAGCTTCTTCTCCGGCGGCGGTGAAGATAATGCCCGCCGCTTCTGGACGTTGTGGTCCTCGAAGCGTGCGCACGAAACGCTTCACCGCCTGATAGCCGCCCGCAAAACCGTGGTCGGACACCAGGTCTTGCCAGATCGCCTTGCCATTGCGTCCACGGGCGAGACCCTGCTCGATCAACTCCCGGTACGCTTCACAGACACTTGCCGATGGAGGAGAAGGGGCACTCGGGGCGCCCTGCTTTTCTGAAAAAGGCGCTATAAAGTCGGGGGTCACCCCTATGGCCGGTTTTGCCTCAGAGTCGGGGGTCATTCGTATGGCCGGTTTTGCCGGCGCTCGGCGCCCCCACCCGGGCAGGCAGACGACTACCCCGGCAGCTTTTAGGTAAGCACTTGCTGTCTCTCTACGGACACCAGTGGCTTCCTCGATGCGCCGTAGCGGCCATCCGAGCTTCCCCAGTGCTAGGACTTGTTGTTTTTTCTCTTCGCTCAAGACATTGCTCATGCCGAGAGAGCCTATAAGCGCTTCTCTCGGAGTCAATGTCCCGGGCCTTACTATGGCCGGTTTTCAGCTGACCCTATATGGCCGGATTTGAGTGACCCCTGAGGACAACAAATTAAAGAATAAGCTGCTTCACACAAAGGACCCTAAGGGTGCCAGCGATTCGGTGCTCTGCGGGCGTTGCCACACGGAAGATCACGTGTGGATGTGGATGACGCTGGACTTGGATTTTGCGGATGTCCAAGCGGTGAATTTGGCGATACGAGCCAGCCGCTACATCCTTCCATGAGCAGGCCGGTGAGGATTCTTTCTGCAAAAAAGATTTTGCCAACGATTGGCCCCTTCCCATTCGGTCTCTTCATGGCTATAATAGCCATGAAGAGGGAGCGGCCAAATGCGCAGCGTGAATGTGGCGGAACTGAAGAACCGACTGAGCAAGTACCTTACATTCGCCAAGGGAGGCGAAGAAGTGGTAATCCGAGACCGCAATCTACCGGTGGCCAAGCTGGTTCCGTTTTCGGCAGAAGGTGCCGACGATCAGGAACTCGTGTTGGTTGCGGCCGGCAAACTGCGTCTCCCCAAGGTGCGACTCGATGTAAAGGCGCTCTTGAAGATTCCAACGGGAAGCGTTGCAGGGAGCAAGGCGATTCAAGCCGTTCTCGCCGACAGAGAAGAAGAACTGTGAAAAAAACGACCGCGTTTTGGGATGCCAGCGCGCTAGTTCCCTTGTGTGTTCACGAAGCCGCGAGTCGTCACGCTCAGTCCCATCTGAGGAGATTTGCGCTCGCAGTTTGGTGGGGAAGTCTCGTAGAAGTTTACAGTGCTATTTGCCGCCTCCATCGAGATAAGGCGATAACCGATCTCGACAAACACGGTGCGGTGGCACGGCTGCGTTTGCTAAACCGTGGGTGCAGAGAAATTCTTCCCGGCGATCACGTTCGTGATTTGGCGACGCAGTTGTTGGATAAGCATTCCTTGCGGGCGGCCGATAGCTTGCAACTTGCCGCGTCCTTGATTTGGTGCGAACAGCGTCCCTCCAGGAGGAGCTTCATCTGCGGGGACCAGCGATTGGCCAAGGTCGCAGAGTCAGCTGGATTCTCAGTTCTCGAACTTTCAAGAACTGCTCCCTGAACGAAATATCACGCCTGACTTTACTTAGCAGCGTCTATTCTTGCTGCGGACCGACCCAATTTTTCTGGTTCGTTTACACTTAGCGGCAGGAAGGCAACGGTTCAGACACTCAGCGTTGTTCAGACCGAGACTGCGATTGAGGTTACCGAAGCGGAAAACGGCCGGACGAGCACTAACAGCTATCCTCTTGATGGTAAGGAGAATGTGTATACAAGTCCCGGCGGGATGAAGGGGACGTGTATAAAGACAGCAGAAGAAGAATTACCTCATCTTGGAATCATTGGTTACATCACTCCCCAGACCAACGGTCCGGCCGTGCAAATTCGCACTAAGCAAAAATGGGAATTGTCGCCTGACCTGAAAACATTGTGCATTCACACCGATGTCGACTCTTGGCAATCTTCAATCCGCGTTGTCGAACCCCGGACCGACATATGCACTCGAGACTAACTCGGCTGGTCTTTTTCCGCGGCTAGAAGCGGTGCGCAAGACCGATCAAATGCCAGTGGACAGAGAACCAAGTCAGGAAAACACAGGCCATTGCGACCAAGGAAAACTTCAACTTGGAAATGATGCGAATGTCGGAGCGGCGCCAGACGCGCAATCCTGCGAAGACGGCGAAGCAGCCGAGCAGTATCGCGACGCCCGAAACCAGGTTCATCATCACAAAATATTTGTCCAGGGCATGAGTTGGCAGCATCGCCTCATTTTCCAAGCGCGACACGAGGACTGCGGTTCCGGCGGCTAGAGCGATCCAAGCTGTGGCAGACAACTTTGACCCCAGCGTGAGCCGCATGCTCCCGGGCTGCTGTTTGAACGGAGGCCTCTTAGAAAGAAAAACCTTGCGCCCCAACCGCAGCAAAGCAGCCGCGACCACCGCCGCCAGGATTACCAGGCTAACCATCAGAATTGGCAAAATCGCCTGGCTGTTCTCATACCAGGGCACGCGCTCGAACTGCACTCCGGGAAAGCTCATCGCGATGCGCACGATCTTTCCTGTGCTATCGCGAATCGCAAAGATGCGTCTCTGATCCTCGGCCTCCTGCCACAAATCCTTGCCAATGAGTTTCCATTGGCGCACGTGTCCGCGCAAATCCTTATAATCATCCACTTTGAGTACGCCGTCTTTATCAACAGTGGCTTCGCTCTGTCCGACGAGGCTTCCTATCTTTAGCTTGTTGCTCTCGGACCGGCGCGTGGCCTGATAGGTGCCTGCGATAGCTTTGCGATCGTCCTCGGCGAGTTTCTGAAACTCAGGCTTCTGCGCGTACGGGTAGTAGCGGTCTGCAAATGCCGTCAGGATTTCCGCGCGGGTCTTGTCTGCTGAACCCGCCGAGTTATAGGAAATAAAGATCACCAGTTTTTCTTTGGGCTCCAGGAGAAACATGCTGTGGAAAGCGATCAGGTCGCCGTCATGCCCGACGAAATGAAGCCCGTTCCGCCAAGTCTGGTAAAAACCCATGCACATCGCCGGCAACGCCTCGGAAGTGCCGAACTGTCTCGTCCACATCGCGTTCAATGTTTGAGTCTTCAGAATCCGGTGGCCGTCCCACTCACCCCCATTCAAGAGCGCCTGTGCGAAGCGGCTCATATCCGACGCCGTTGACGAAACGCCCCCTGCTGGGGCAGGATTGAAAATCTCAAAGCCGACCGCCGGCTTTTCCGTATTGGTCCGGTAACCGTCAGAAGGGAATGGCAAAAGGTCTTCAGCAAGGGGCTGCTTAAAACTGGAGTGCTTCATCTCCAGCGGCTGGAAAATGTGTTCTGCGACGTATTGCTCAAACGGCTCGCCGCCCACACGCTCGACGATGTATCCCGCCAGTCCAACTCCGTAGTTCGAATAAGCGGGCACCACTCCCGGCGGAAAAATCCTCCGCGGCTGGTTCTCGATCATGAACTGTCTGAGCGGCGTCGCCTGCTTCGGGTCGGTGAGGAGAATGTCTCGGATCTCTTCTTCGAACCCGCCTGTGTGGGTCATCAAGTTTCGCAACGTGACGGGCTTGCCGAAAGCCGGCGCGATTTGAAAATCGAGATACTCATTTACATCAGCGTCGATGTCCAGCTTGCCCTGTTCAGCCAATTGCATGACGGAAATCCAAGTAAAGAGCTTGGAGATCGAAGCCAATCGAAACATCGTCGTTTCAGGATCAACCGGTTTTTTCTTCGAGATGTTAGAGAAGCCGTAGCCCTTTCTCAGCAGATCCTTTCCATCTTTCATCACCAGGATGGTGGCTCCGGCGATATCGCTGCGCTCCAATTGCAGCGGAATGATACCGTCAAAGAAGATTTCAAGATCTTCTCGCTCTAGTCGGTGCGGCGCGCTGGATGGAGCGGCGGTGAGGAGTTTCTCGGAAGCCGAGATAACCTTGGGAGCAACCTCCGTTTGCGGAAACAGTGGTAGTGCAGGAATAGGTGCGCATATCACCACAGCAATCAAAACCCTGCAAATCGCCGCCATGCCGCCTCCCAAGCTCAAGTGAATTCGCACCGAGTCTCGTGGATATCCGGGACACGCGCAACTAGAAAATGGAGTTTCCCGCCGTTTGACAACCTGATTTGTTCGGGAACAGAGACGCGGAACGCGTTGCGACCTACCACTTCCGCGCCTTTTCCAACTATCAAGGGTTGGTCGGCTTTGGGGGTGTTGCCGGAGGCGGTGGCGGCACGAACTTGGCGTCGTCCACCGGAACGTTTTGCTGAACTTGCTCGACCTGAATGGTGAAACGGTTGCCGGGGCGCGAAAGCGTCCATCGAAACGGTATCTTCACGCCATGCGCATCGCGATAGTCGGCATAGTCGATCTGTGTTGGGTTGCGTCCTAGAGGAGTTTCGGCGTACCGGACAAGGCGCAGCAAAAGGCCCGATTCTTTGTCGAGGTACAAGCGTAGCGGCGGCTGGTTTTCGCTACGCCCGACAACCAGGTAGGTCTCATGACCGTCTATCTTTTCACCGGCATCGACTCGAAATTTCTGGTAGAGGGTCTTCACATGCGCCGGAAAGTAAAGATCCGCATCGATGCGTACAGCGTCGTTTTCCGCCGCCGACATCAGATGCACTCGCCCGGGAACGCTGAGCCACCCCAGTTTCCCGTCGAACGCCGTCACGCTGTCCCCACCCTGTAGGTGCATCACCGAGAAACGCTTGTCCGGCGCCTTCGAGTAAACATCCATGGGAAAATGTTGCCCACCGAAAGCGGTGAGTGTTCCCTTTTGCACCCGGCTGGTGATCTTGTGAAGCGCCTCCGCGCCGCCAATGGCCGCGAGATATTTGTCGAGAAGCTGCTCTGCTGCCGGCAACGCGGCTTTTGCTTCGCCCGGCTTTTTCCCTTCCTCGGCTGCCGGCCGAGGCTCTTCGTCAGCGATGATGGGGGTGCCCACGGGTTCCGTCGACCCTCGATGGCAGGAATAGCAGGTGACCTCGCGATGGCCCTCGAAGTTGTCTTTGTTGATCGCCATCATCATGTTGATCATCTTGCGCGCGGTGACTTTGGTCTTTTTGTCGTCCTTTTCGTTCGCGTGTTCAACATGGCAGTACTCGCATTCAACGCCGAGCGAAGCCGCAATGAACTGCATCGCGGGAATGACCTGCTCGGCGGGTATACCCTTAAGGGCCTGAATATTTTTGAACTGCTCTTCAGCGAGTTTGGATGCGGGGGCGCTCGAAGCAAGCGCTGGCGGTGGAACGGACTGCGCCGAGGCTCCCGCAGGTGACAGCAAAACGCTTAGTAATGTTCCACACACGGCAAACCAGAAATTCCGACGATTCCCATTCACGATTATTATCCTCGCAGGTTATGTGACGAGAGTGCATGCGGCACGGTTTCAAAAACAAGGAGTTCCGCTGGAATCGCGTCAAGCTCAGGCGCTGATCTCGCCGCGCTTTGCGAGCGCCGTGATGCGGTCAGCCGCTCGGAACGCCAGCGCTTCGATCGTCATGGTGGGCTGCCCACGGCCGGAGGTCACCAGGCTGCTCCCATCGCAGAGGAAAAGGTTCCCTACATCATGTGTACGGTGGTCCGAATTGATCACCGAAGTCTTCGGATCATTTCCCATCCGGCAAGTGCCGAGCAGGTGCACGGCAAATTGTGCTTCCGCGGCAGGAAAACCCCAATGCTTGTTAGAGCCAGCTGCTTCATACAGTTCATGCGCGCGTGCGTACATCCAGTTTGAGAGCTTCAAATCGTCGGGATGATCCTTGTATGTCAAACGAAGCGCGGGCAAGCCCCAGGCGTCCTTCAATTCAGGATCGAGAGAAAAGCTGTTGTTTTCGACGGGAAGCGAAGTGCCATGGCAGAATATTTCCATGGTGCGGTTGAAATTTTGAGCGAGAGCGGCTTTGAAGTCCTTGCCCCAGCCCGGCGTACCGGGCGGGAGGCCGCCAAACGCAAAGCTGATGGGTGTGAAATCGAAGCGCGCGTCGAGACCGCCACCGCCGTAGAATCCGACTGTATCGTGATCGAGTTCATAAAAATCATGGAAGATGCGGCTGACGGCGAACCCTTTATAGTCGTTGAGCGGATGCTCAAACTGGCCAAAAACCGACCCGCCGCTATTCAACATGAGATTCTTCCCGACGTAGCCGCTGGAGTTGGCGAGGCCATCCGGGAATTGCTTATTGGCAGAGAGCAAGAGCAGCCGCGGAGTCTCCGCTCCATTTGCGCAAACTACAACCGCCTTGGCTTTCTGTAGGTGCGTGTCGCGCTTCTCGTCGAAGTAGGCGGCTCCGACCGCGCGCCCATTGGCGTCCGTCTCAATGCGATGCACATAGGAATTGGGCCGAATTTCGCACCGGCCCGTCTTCTCCGCCATTCGAATAGCAGTAGCCAGAGAGCTCGATTTTGCTCCGACTTCGCAGCCAAATCCAAGACAGAATCCGCAATTGACGCAAGCGCTTCGTCCCGCGCGCGCTTGAGAATTAATCGCCATCGGCGCCGGGAATGGATGCCAGCCCAGCTTCCGCGCCGCGCGCTCGAAAATCACGCCGGAAGACTTCACCGGCAGCGGCGGCATCGGATACGGTTTTGATCGTGGCGGATCAAAAGGGCTGGCGCCCGCCAGGCCGGAGACGCCGATCTCCCACTCCACTTTCGTGTAGTACGGCTCGAGTTCGGCATAAGTGATCGGCCAATCCGCAAAGGTCGTGCCGGAGATGGGACCAATCTTACTGCGCTCGATGAAATCGATCTCGTGGAACCGCCAGAAATTCGCGGTGAAATGTACGCTAGTGCCGCCGACGCACCGCCCGTACATCACCGCGCGTTGCGGCTTGGCTTTTTCGTTCGGAGTCTTGCGGAACGTCGTCGGCTGAAGCTTCGGATGGTTGGTGAGTTTGTCTTGGACCAAGATTTCGATTTCGTTGTGGGTAAAATCCGCTTCCGTCAGGTACGGGCCCTGCTCCAGTACCACAACGCGAAAGCCATTCGTCGAAAGTTCTTTGGCGAGTATGCCGCCAGCCGCACCGGAACCGATGATCACAAAATCCACTTCCTCGGAAGTCTTGTAGCGAGGCTGCTCGATCGTCATTTCTTTTCCGCTTCTTTCGCCGCGGGTTGCCAGCCAGGATAGTCTTTGTCGTAGTACCCAAAGGGGGCTTGAAACATGTGTTCGCGCTCGCGCCCAATGACCTTCCATCCAACCCCATCGTGATTCCCACCACTATCAGGATCGACCAGGAATCCCTGAATCGTATGCTGCTGCAGCGTCCCAAAAAAATTCTGCGCGCCTGGCCACTCCCGAAACGATGGACGGCCGGCAACGCTGCTTTCATCTAAGGAATGTAATACCTCGTCCTGCCGTTCCGTCGATAGGCCGGAGAATTTAGACACACTCGGAAACATCTCACTCACTCTCGCCTGCAATTCCGCTAGACCCTCGCGATAAGTTTTTTGGTTATCGGCGGCAAACGTAGTCAGTCCACGATCGATGAAATATACGACCCCTGCTTCGCGTGCCCCGGGAGTGTCGTCCGTCGGAAGGATACGCGCTGTGATGGCTTCGACCTCCGTCGCCTCGTCGGGGGTGAAAAACTCAAACTTAGGCGGCGGCGTCGCCTTCGCAGCCCTATGTGCATGCGTTGCGGCGGACAGCAGGGCCGGCCAATTCGCGGAAACCCACGCGGCGGTGAAACCTGTTCCTGCTCGCAGCAGAAAATTGCGGCGATTGAGGTCGTTCATAGCGGGTGGTCAAAAAGCTCCGGACCTGTGACTGTAGGATGAAGCCGATTCTCCGTCAAGAACATTTGACGCATCGACGCAATTAAAAAAGTCTATTCATCCCGGCAAGTGCAGTAGAGCCGTTGGCAAAGGCTACTGCGTGGTGTAGGATGCGCAACGTTCCAAATCCTCTTTCAATTTCGCGAATTCCCCGTGATTCTGAGACACTATTAGGCGCTTATGGCTACGTTAACCGGGGCAATTGGAACCGGCAGCAAATGGCTGCTTGACAGAATTGTTGGTGCAATCGCCGCCACCGGCATCAATCCCAATCTCCTCACATTTCTCGGGCTGGTCGTGAATTTTGGTGCCGCCGCCTTTTTTGCCGTGGGTAGTTTCTTTACCGGCGCGCTGATCATTTTCTTCGCCGGCTTTCTGGACATGCTGGATGGGCAAGTGGCCCGGCGGCAGAACCGCGTCACGGCCTTCGGCGCATTCTACGATTCCACGCTCGACCGCTACGCCGACATGGCCCTGTACATGGGCCTGCTGGTCTACTATTCCGTCAGCGGCAGGACACCGTATGTCGTGCTCGCCGCCGTTGCCACCGCGGGCTCGGTGATGGTCAGTTATGCCCGGGCGCGCGCCGAGTCTCTCATTCCCATGTGCAAAGTCGGCTTTATGGAGCGTCCCGAGCGCATCGTGCTGCTCATCATCGGCGGAATCTTCAATCGCATGGGGCCCGTCCTTTGGGTAATTGCGGTGGTTTCAACCATCACCGTCATCCACCGTATTTACTACACCTGGCAGGAAACCCGCGCCGGCCGAGTCCTCCCCGGAATCAAACTCTCGCTCTAGTCAGCGCCCCTTGATGCTTCCTCCACCGGCGCCGCGACGATCCCGCGAACACGTTCGCGCAATGCCGGCACATCTTCCTTAGTCAAACCTTTGGTCGCGATGGTGTCATGCAGATGAACCGTAATCTTCGCTGGCCAGAGCATCCAGTGGCCGGTCCGGTGATGTTGAAAGGAACCCACGATGCTGACAGGTACGATGGGAATCCCGAGCTGCTGTGCAACACGGAACCCGCCGTCCTGAAATTGGTCCACGTGCCCGTCGCGCGTGCGCTTGGCTTCCGGGAAAATAATCAGGCTGGTGCCGCCGTTGATGGCGTCCTGCGTGAGTCGCCACATGCGTTTTAAATCGGATGGCCGCCGCACGTCCGGAACGGGTACGTTGCCGAAGCGCTTCATCAGCCAGCCATATGCCGGAATCTTGAAGTGTGATTCCAGCTCCCATCCGCGCACCAGCTGTGGAATGGCGCAATAGAGTATGAACGGATCAAAAAGATTGACGTGGTTGCTCATGAAGAAGGATGTCTGGCGAGCATCGAAACCAGCCGAGCCGTGGACCTCGACTCGTACGCCGGAAAGAAAGGCGATGCGCCGGCAGAATCCGCGTTGCAACCAGTCGTGTTTCCGCGGGTCCAGGAAAATGCCCAGAAAGATCAGCACTGGCACAACCAGAAAGAAATGCAACCCGCTAAAGATCCACAGAATCGCGCTGCGGAATACCAACCACGCCCGCTTCATATAAAAACGTCCACGGCGGCAGGAACAACATCGAGCGAGCGGCATTCCAGTATCACCACTTCTCCATCAATCATCACGTCCACGGGTGCCGCTTCTTTGAATTCTACGTGGCGCACCGCGCGGCGTGAAGCCAGCGGATGCTTGATATGCGAGCCGTCGTAGAGTCGCGGCAATGTACGCAGCAATCCCAGCCGGCCGATCGGGCCCCAGCGCACGAATTCAATAAGCCCGTCGCTCGGATCGGCGTCCGGCGCGATGAGCATCGTGCCGCCCGTATACTTGCTGTTGTTGAACGCCAGAAAAAGAGAGCGCCCTTCGTCCCACTCCGCATCGTCATCGCAGCGCAGCGCCATCGACCGCCGGCGCAACTGCACCACGCGTACGAAAACACCGAGCAAATAACCGAGATCGCCAAACGGCTTGAACACGCGATTCGTCAGAGCAGCGACATCCGCCGTAAAACCGACACTCAAGAGATTGAAGGAGTAGATTTCGCCAGTGGCGTGCGTGAGGCGCAAAAGATCGACGGTGCGAGTGCGGCCTTCGATCAGCGCTTGCAGCGAAGCTGCCGTCCCGTCCTTTGCGAAATCGCGCAAGAAAGAATTTCCGGTACCGAGCGGCAGAAAACCCAGCGCGATGCGCTGAGCGGCGGTGCTTCCCGCAAAAACACCGTTAAGGATTTCGTGAGCTGTGCCGTCGCCACCTACGGCGAGAAAACGCCGGTAGCCCTGATCGTACGCCTCGCGGGCAAGTTGCACCGCGTGGCCCTGGGACGTCGAAGCGATGACGTCGATCTCCAACCCGTGCTCGCGCAAGCGCGCGAGAGCAGGCCCCGCGAGTTTCGCGGAGCGGCCGCCACCGGCGGCGGGGTTAACGATGGCGAAGAATCGATTCATTTGGAGCGCGAACGAAAGCGAAATACCAGCTCGCTATCTAAGTTCTTGCTTCCAACGCTCTTCATAACGGCAGAATCGCGGCCGCGCTGTCCAGCTTCGCAAGGCATTCTGCCAAAACGTTCCGTTTGATCTTGAGAGAGGCTGTCCGTGGGAAGTCCTCGTCCAGCAGAACCACCCCGTGGATACGCTTGTAGTTTAGCAGGTGCTTGTTGCGCGCGTTGATCTCTCGCTGGAGCTGATCGCTGTACTGCTGTCCCGGCTCAAGATGAAGCACCAACACAAGCTTTTCGCCAACCATCGAACGCTTCGGCCAGACGTAATTGGCGGCGAAAACACAAAACTCCTTTACGGGGAGGCTCTCGAAAACAGACTCGATGTCCTCGGGATAAATATTCTTTCCTTCTTCGGTGACGATCATGTTTTTTTTGCGGCCCGTTAGCTGCAGATGGCCCGCCTCGTCGAATCGCCCGAGATCACCGGTGAGAAGCCAGCCGTCAACGATGGTTTCTGCCGTGAGCTCCGGCTCGTTTAAGTAACCCGCCATCACCGTCTTGCTTCGAACGGAAACTTCGCCAACGCCGTCGGCAGAGGGTTTCACGATGCGCACTTCCATCCCCGGCAGCGGCTTGCCAACCGTGTCCGCGCGAAACGGTTTCAAATCGTTGACGGTGATCCCCGTCCCAGCTTCTGTGAGTCCGTATCCGTTTGCGACCGGTATCCCGAGATCGTAAAAAAATTGCAGCGTCTGCGGTTCGGTGAACGCGCCACCCACAATAATGGCCCGAAGTTCTCCGCCGAACG
>Ga0210399_10004060_pt1 | contig 11371 bp, 9 predicted proteins | sample IncBWC14MmetaG_FD_150865 | JGI IMG/M metagenome (GOLD analysis project Ga0210399, IMG submission 150865) | Forest soil microbial communities from Barre Woods Harvard Forest LTER site, Petersham, Massachusetts, United States - Inc-BW-C-14-M | ecosystem: Environmental > Terrestrial > Soil >...
ATTTGCATGAGGGCCCTTGCGTTGCTGTCAGCAAAAGCAAACTGACCCAATACCAGTACTGGAGTTGGATTGCGCGCCGAAATGGCCTAGGGTAGAGTCAGGAGTCCAGATGAACTACGGCACACTTCCCTCCCGATTACTGAACGCCGTCGACTCCCTGTCGAATCCCCGAGCGCAGATGTACCGTGGCGCCGACGGATGGAAGTCGATTTCGTCCGAGGAACTCTTGCGGCGCGTCGCCGGGCTATCCTCAGCATTTGTCGAACTGGGTGTAAAGCCGGGAGACCGCGTCGGCCTTTTTGCTGCCAACCGCCCGGAGTGGCACACCGCCGATTTCGCCATCACGGGCGCGGGAGGCGTCACCGTTCCCATCTATTTCAACGAATCGGCCGAACGCATCACCTACATCCTGAAGCATTGTGGCGCGAAATTCGTTTTCGCCGCCGGTGCCGCGCAACTGCAAAAGCTCGAGGCCGCACGAGCGCAGCTCCCCGAGTTGGAGCAAATCGTCGTTGCCGATGGTGGCCCAGACCTGCCAGGGGATGGCCTCCGCTACGAAACACTGATTGCTGCCGCCGGCGGTGCCGATGTCGCGTCGTACCGAATGCGTGCCTCGCAGGTCCTGCCCGGCCAGCTAGCCTCGATCATTTACACCTCAGGCACCACCGGGGAGCCCAAGGGTGTCATGCTCACGCACACCAACTTTTGTTCGAACGTCACGGATTCCTGCGCCAACGTCAGATTCGAATCGAAGGATGACATTGCTATTTCGTTCCTTCCGCTTGCGCACGTTTATGGGCGCACTCTCGACTACGCCCATCTTTTCCACGGCGTAACCATTGCGTACGTCGCGGCGGTCGAGCAAGTGGCTGAGGCACTGCTCGAAATTCAGCCCACGCTGCTTGCAGCCGTGCCACGCGTGTTCGAGAAGATTTACACTCGAGTGGTAGAGCAGGGCAGCAAACAGACCGGTTACCGACGAAAGATATTTGACTGGGCGATGGAAGTGGCGAGCCGTTCGGCACTGTGGCGCTCCGGCGAACAGAACGCCAATTCGCAGGTAAAGCTTGCCTGGGGACTCGCCGACAAGCTGGTGTACTCGAAGATTCGAGAGGGAACTGGCGGAAGGTTACGCCTCGTTTTTTCCGGAGGTGCGCCGCTTGCAAAAGAACTTGCCGAGTTTTTCTGGGCCGTGGGTGTCCCGATTTACCAGGGGTACGGCCTGACGGAAACTGCCCCGGTTCTGACCACCAACTATCCTCAAAACAGAATGGGCAGCTCCGGCCAGCCCATCCCCAACGTCGAGCTTCGCATCGCGGAAGACGGCGAAATCCTGGCCAAGGGCCCTTGCGTCATGCAGGGTTACTACAAAAGCCCGGAAGCCACGCGAGAAGTGCTGAGCGCGGACGGCTGGTTCAGCACCGGTGACATCGGCTATCTCGACAAAGACAACTATCTATTCATCACCGACCGCAAGAAGGACCTCATCAAAACCGCGGCGGGAAAATTCGTCGCGCCGCAACCGATTGAAAACGCCCTAAAGACCAGCCCATTCATCCTGAATGCCATGGTGGTAGGCGACAAACGAAAATTCATTTCGGCGCTCATCGTTCCGAATCCTATAATCGTCGGAGCCAAAGCCGCCGAGCAGGGAATCAAGTTTTCTTCGAACAAAGAGATGGTGGCGCATCCCTTGGTGCGCTCGCTCATCGAAGGCGAAGTGCAGCGCCTGACCGCGAACCTCGCGCAATACGAAACCATTAAGCGCTTTGCTCTATTGCCGGAAGATTTCACGTTTGATAACGGCAGCCTTACGTTTACGCTGAAGCTTCGCCGCCGGGTCGTGGAACAGCAGTTTCACGAGGTCATCGAGCGGCTCTATGCCGACGTCTCCGAGCCCCGCCCGATTTTGCAGGATTAATCCAAACTATCTACAGCACCTTCCGGCGCCGCCCGGAATGCAGGGGCGGTTTTTGCCGGCCGCCCGAGCGAGGGCCTTCTAGATCGGCTCTCCGTCGGCGTCGAGGAGGTGAATCTCTCCGAGTCCCAGCTCTCGAATCCCGGCCTCGATTTTCGCGCGATCGCCGACAATCACCCAGATCAAATGATCCGGGTGCACCATGGCTTTTGCGCCTTCTTCGACGTCGCTGGTTTTTAACGCTCGTACCTTGCCCGCGTAGGTCTCGTAATAGTCTTCCGGCAACCCGAACTGCACCAGATCATTGATCGATTGACCGACGGCATTCGTCGTTTCGCGCGAGCCAGGAAGACTTAACGTCTCGCTTGCCTGAATTTTTGAAAGCTCCTCCGCCGTGACCGGGTGGTCCGCCAGAATTCCACGGAATTCTTTGTTCATTTCCGCAAGGGACTCTTTGGTCTTGTCGGTCTCGACCGGCGCTAGCGCAAAGAACGGCCGCTGCGCGCGCGCACCCCAGAGAAAGCTCGTTGCGCCATAGGACCAGTGTTTGTCCTCGCGCAAGTTCAGGTTCAGCCTGGAGCCAAACATTCCGCCCAGCCCATCGTTGGCCGCCTCGATGGCAATCTCCTTCGGATTGGCCTGCGGTGGAGCAATGCCTCCGGCGATGATGATGGACTGCTGTGCGCCCGGCTTGTCGATGAGGTATACGACAGATTTTGCCGGAAGCTCGACACTTTTGATGTTTTTCTCCGGAACTTGTCCCGGCTTCCAATTCGCAAACAGTTTTTCGAGTTTGGGTGTGACTTCGGCGAGCGTGGCGTCGCCCGCGATCACCAGCGTCGCGTGGTTTGGTTTGAACCACTGGGCGTGAAATCTGACGAGATCCTCCCTGGTCAATTTTCCGACGCTCGCCGTTGTTCCGGAACCCGTCAGCGGGTTGCCATAAGCATGCCCCGCGCCATACATGAGGCCAGGCAAAACGCGCAACGCCATGGGCACCGGCGTATTTTTTTCGCGCTGAATCCCGGCAAGCGTCTGCTGCTGTTGCCGCTTGAAGTCCGCCGCGGGAAAAACGGGGTTCAGAATGACATCGGCGAATAGATCGAGCGAAGGGTCAAGCTTCGATTTGAGAGCGGAAAGTTCGACGAAGGAAAGGTCGAGATTTGAGCCGGCTCCCAGTCGCGCTCCGAGGAGCTCCTGTTCATCGCTGATTTCGAGCGCCGTGCGCGTTTTGGTCCCGCCCGTGAGTAGCGCCATGGTTATCCCTGCCGTTCCAGGCGAAGCCAACTGATCCGCGGCATAGCCCGCATCCACATTCAGCCAGAAATCCACCAGAGGAACTTCGTGCCGCTCGGCGAGAATCACCTTCAACCCGTTCGAAAGCGTCGCGTGCTGCAGCTTGGGCAGCTTCAACTCGGGCGGCGTGCCGATTTCCGGAGCCTTGGAACGATCCGCTCCGGTAGCTGTTTCTTTGAACGCCGGGAAGGGCCGTACTTCGAGCACATACACGCCATCGGATAGCCAGCGATTCGCGGCCGCTTTCAAGTCCTCCGCCGTGGCTGTCGCGACTCTCTGGAGAGAAATCTTGTAGGCCTCGGGGCTTCCCCGGAAAACCTGGCTCTGCGCCAGCCGGTCTGATTTTCCACCGAATCCGCCGATGCGCTCGATTCCTCGAACAAAGCTCGCTTCATGCTGCGCTCTTACGCGCCGAAGCTCCTCCTCCGTCGGTCCGTCTTTGAGGAACCGCGCGAGTTCTTCATCCAAGGCCTTTTCCACTTGGGCGAGGTCCTGGTCGGGCCGCGCGGTAGCCTGCACACGGAATTGCCCCGCGATTTCGTTCAAATCCAAGAGCGCGCGCGCGTCGGTCGCGATCTGATCGTCGTACACCAAGCGCTTGTAGAAGCGCGAAGTCTTCCCCAAGGTCAAAACGTCGCTCACCATATCGAGATAATCGGCGTCCGCGCTGCCGTATTGCGGAATATTCCACACCTTGTAAATCCGCGCCTGAGGCACGCGGTCCTCTACGATTTGCCGGTGCGTGCCACTCATTTTGGCAACCCAGACCTCCTGATGCGCCACAGGCGGCCCCGGCGGAATGTTCCCGAAGTACTTTTCGACTTTCTCTTGCGCGGTTTTCGCGTCAATGTCTCCTGCAAGTACCAGGGTCACGTTCGAGGGTCCGTAGTAGGTCCGGAACCAATCCTTCACGTCATCCATCGAGGCGGCGTTTAGATCGGCCATGTCTCCAATCACCGTCCACGAATAGGGATGCCCCGCGGGAAAGGTGTTTTGCGTAATCAATTGCCGCGAGACGGCGTACGGCTGGTTCTCGCCCTGCCGCTTTTCGTTCTGCACCACGCCGCGCTGCAGATCGAGGGTCTTCTGATCAAGCGAGCCCAGCAGGAATCCCATGCGGTCGGACTCCATCCACAGCGTGTAGTCCAGCGCCGAAGTCGGAACATTCTCAAAATAATTCGTGCGGTCATTGTTCGTGGTGCCATTCAAATCCGTCGCGCCGATTTTTTCCATCGCGTCGATGTAGCGCCCCGACGAGTGTTCGCTGCCGCTGAACATCAAGTGTTCGAAAAGGTGCGCGAATCCCGTCTTGCCCGGCTTTTCGTTTTTCGAGCCAACGTGGTACCAGGTGTTAATGGCCACAATCGGCGCCTTATGATCCTCATGCACAATGACCGTCAAGCCGTTGGCCAGCACAAATGTCTGAAACGGAATATCGATGTCCTTGCTCTGCGCACGTGCTCCCGGCACGAAAAGCGCAGCAACCAAGACCACAACCGCCGTTCTAATTCGCATTTCCCCCCCAGGGATTTCCGACCGACGCAATTTGGAATCTCTGACCTCTAAACACACTATCTCAGCAACTTTGGACGAAGGGAATCGTGAACTGTTACCAGCAAGAGGACCCCATGCCGCCGCGCCGCGCTATCAGTATCGAAAATTTATACTGGAAAGTCCATGCTTGGCCAACACACTCCTAGTGCCTAATTCCCTCCGAGCGCTAGGGAACTCTTGTAGTTTTTGTGGCTCTTGTTCCGCATCTCGCGGCCGCACGCTAGGATGCTCTTCTGATTTGTCCCGAGGCCCGCGGAGCGCTAAGATCTCTCCTGAGGCTATCTAATGTCCGATGATCTGATCATAGCCGGCCGCGCCTTCAAATCCCGTTTGATCGTCGGCACCGGCAAGTACCGCAGCTTCCCGGAAATGGCTCGCGCCCACGCCGCGTCAGGCGCGGACATGGTGACCGTCGCCGTCCGCCGGGTGAATCTGGCTGACCGCTCCAAAGAATCGCTTCTTGACTACATTGATCGCAAAAAAATCTTCATCTTGCCCAATACGGCCGCTTGTTACTCCGCCGACGAAGCCATTCGCACCGCCCGGCTCGCCCGCGAAGTCGGCCTCTCCAATTGGGTCAAGCTGGAAGTCATCGGCGACCAGCAAACTCTTTTCCCCGACACGGAGCAGCTCATTGAAGCCACGCGCGTGCTCGTAAAAGAAGGCTTCGTGGTCCTCCCGTACACCAATGACGACCTGATCGCTGCCCGCAAACTCATCGATGCCGGCGCCGCCGCCGTCATGCCCCTGGCTGCGCCCATTGGCTCCGGACTCGGCATTCAGAACCCCGCCAACCTGCGCATCCTCCGCGAACGCATCACGGAAGTCCCCATGATTGTGGATGCGGGTGTAGGCACGGCTTCGGATGCTGCGGTGGCCATGGAATTGGGCGCCGACGGCGTCCTCATGAACACCGCCGTCGCCGAAGCCGCCGACGCCGTGCTCATGGCCGAAGCGATGCGCGAAGCCGTTTCCGCAGGCCGCAAAGCCTGGCTCGCCGGCCGCATGCCCAAGCGTCTCTACGCCTCCGCTTCCAGCCCGCAGAGCGGCGTGGTCCGCTGATTCAGTTTTTGGGACTTGGTGGGTGCTGCCCGGGCTTAGCTTCCGGTTGTTTGCTCATCTCAGCGATTTGTTGCTGAATCTCCCGCGTCATCGCATCCATTCTCTGCCGCATCAGCGGCATCATGACTTGCATGGCCTCTGAGGTGATGGCCGGCATCTCCCGCAGGAATTTTTGTCCGGTGGGACTCGCATAAAATGCTACTAGATGATCGACGTCGCCTTTGGTGAGATGTTTCTGGTACACCGGCACCATGGCCTGAACTATTTCGTCCCATGGAAATTTCTTCAAGTAATCGTCAATCACCTTATTCGAGCGCGCCTCAAAGTCAGCGGGAAGCTTGTCCTTATCCTTCTCATACTGTTCGTGGATCATCTGATGCATGGGCTTCATCATCGCATCCATCATCTTCGACATCATTTCCCGCGACTGCGCGACTTCGAGGTATCTCTGGATATCCTCCTTGGTGGCCGGTGAGTCCGCGGAATCCTGCTGCGCAAAACCGATCGAGGAACCGAAAAGCAGAACAATCGTTAGAAGCACAAAGCGTTTCATGGGGACCTCCAGCAACTGCCTTCGAGGCTAACTTAGGCGAGCCCCCGCGAACAACAACAACCTGAACAACCTGGCGATTCGCACACCGCGCTTCGGTCGGAAGGTCAGTTCTCGAGGGGCCAGGCGATCCGGGCAATTCTCGAATGAAACGAGAGGCAGACTCGAATCTGCCTCCCGAATGCGTTTTCTGGAGGAACTGGCTCTGGTCGGCCGCAATCAGGCTATCCCAGACTTTGGTTGAGCGAGATTAGTGCCTGTCCGGGTGCTCGTGCCGCCAGCGCCAATACTCGCGCTGTTCATCGCGGCTCAACCGGTTGAACTCGCGGTATTCGTAATGCCTCTCTCCCAGCCAAACGCGGTACGCCCGCGCTTCACCATCACCCCAGCGATGGTAATCCGAATGATAGTCGTCGTAATACCGCACTCGCGCCGCACATCCGCTGGTCAAAAGCGGCGCAAGCATTGCAGCGCCCAGCATCAGCGGCCCGAGATATCCCTTTATTCGCAACATTTCGCAATCCTCCCAAGGATCCGAGCGTCCGATCGCGCTCTGATGCCGACCATCTAGCGATGCGTGTCGAGTCCCCCGGGGATTTGCGGGGCGCTCGATGTCAGCTATTCATAAAACACCGGAAGCGCGCCCAAGTTGCGATTGGTTCGAATGGACTTCCAGAGATTTTAGTCAGATCGTCGAAGCAGCTAGGCTTGCGCCGCTTTTCTGGCCTGTTCGGCGTCGTAGCTCTCGCCGTAAATCGAAGGCACCTTCGCTCCCATACATCGTAAGTAGGAGCTCAGTTGTCCGCGATGATGAATGGTGTGGTGCACTCCAATCATCAAAAACATCACGGCCGGACGCTGGAACATCCCGCGAAAATCCACCACCTTCAGCAACTGTTCGCTGGTCAATTTCGACAGGGCTTCGAGCCTCTGGGCGTAATTTTCGGAATACCAGGCCGCAATCTCCGCCGGCGCCTTCAACTCCGGAGGAAGAACTGCTCCGGTCGCGAACTGTCCAGTAATCACCGTGTCCAGAAACCGGATATCCGCGGCCGCGATGTGTCTCACCAATTCCATGGCGCTCTTCGATACCGAGTCGGGCCGGTACTCGGCCTTATCGGCGGGCACCGCCTCGATCACTTTCTTGGTCAGTTGACTCTCATTCTTCACCGCCGGAAGGTACACTCCATGGAGCAAAAACGTCGCGTTTTCCGCAGTCATCTCTTTCATCTTTGCCGCCTTTCTCGTAACCATCAGGACTGACCCCGTCCCGTGCTCCCTTGGATGCCGAGATTGGCCTAGGGTTTCATCGCGCACCCCCGACTCCCCCAGTACCTTTCTCGTACCGTGCACGCAGCCATAGCTGTCCGTACGGTCAGGATATCACCAGCACACAGCGGCACCGCGCCATGGGCGGTGAATGGCCGCACCTTCCTCATACTTAGAGAAACAGAGGATAGTCGATTCCTATGCATCTCACGTTTGCCAAAATAGTCTCGGAGTGTCCCGTCTGCGAGAGCAGCTCGGTGCGGAGATCCAGAAGAACAGGTTTCGTCGAGCGCATCTGGTTCCGCTTGGCGTTCGTTTGGCCCTATCGCTGCGACGACTGCGACTCCCGCTTCTGGGGCTTCCAGCGCTGCTATCAGGCTTCCGCTAGCTCCTTGGTCTACTTACTTGGGCTTTGTGCGTCCCCGGCCCTTCCGTACGCTCATCCGGTCCGGAACAAGAAGTGCCATGCCACATCCACCAGCGCATGCACAATCGCTGAGGCAAATATCGACCCCGTCTGCCTCCAAGTCCACCCGTAAAAAATCCCTGCGATCGATGCCAGGATGACGTACCGCCAATTCGGAAATCCGAGGTTGCTAATATGCGAAAATCCGAACACCACTGACGCCGTCCACCACCCCGCCCAATCGTTCTTCGACGACCGCGCCAGCATATTCTGCAGCAAGCCCCGAAATAGAAACTCTTCCGGCCAAGCCGTAAAAAAGAAAATCCCCAGCGAGGTGAACAGCAGAGAACCCCAGGCATGCCACTGCGGCGCGAACGCCAGGAAATGCATGGCCGTCCCCAGCGGAATAGCGATACAGCCGAACCCGAGAAAGCTGCCCACAACGAAGAATCCCCAATGCCGTCCCCAGCCAATCGAATACCCGATCCCATCCACGCGTCGCAGCATAACGAACACAGCCAGCGCTACCTGCAAAGCCAGCAGCACGGTGAACACATAAGCAAGCCGCCCGCTCGGATAGGGCCACAGCCACCGCGAGGGGCCAAACTTTACCGCCACCCAAATGCCCGCAAGGGTCAAGAAATCCTGCCAAGTTCCGCCCGGTTTCCGCTCCGCCGAGGTAGCCAGCGCCATCGGCACAAAAACAAAACATCCCGCCGCCCCAGCCCGCGCGAGCGTAAAAGTATTTGTCCCCAGCCCGTAAATCAGGTATGCAAGGAACGCGGAGGCGCCCAATGCCAGGCCTCCGCCAGGACCGAAGCGCGCCCGAAGCGCATCTGCAACGCCGCGCGCAGCAAAAAGCAGCATCACCAGTAAGAAGAACGCAAATACCGTCAAGGTGGCCGCAAAGTCGCGGCCGCCATAACCTTGCCAGGCGGCGTACAGCGCTCCGGTAAGGCACAGCCCGGCCCACCAGCCGAGCACGGGTAGCACACCGATTTGGCGAGTCGCTGGCAAATTAGCTGCTCAACATTCAAAAAGAAAGAGAAGATTGTAGCGCACACCCATGGCATCCCAAATACCACAGAGGCTTCAGCCAAACAACGCGCGCCGCTATGAAGCTAACGTTCACCCCGCGCCGCGCGAATCATGAGACGCCTCGCCTACATCGACTGGATGCGCGGCCTGGCTTGTGTGCTAATGTTTCAAACGCACTGTTACGACTCTTGGCTCAGCTCCGAAGCACGCAAGTCCGCCGTCCTGGTCTGGTCACAACTCCTCGGCACGCTCCCCGCCCCGCTCTTCATCTTTCTCTCCGGCACCTCCTTGGCGCTGGTAACGGAACGACTCCGCGCGAAAGGCGCCACTCCAGCCGAAATTGCCAAAACAACCATCCGCCGTGGCGCGGAAATTTTCGCCCTGGGCTTGCTCTTCCGCATCCAGGAATACGCGCTCGGCTACCGCTGGTCCCCATGGACCGATCTCTTCCGCGTCGATGTCCTAAACATTCTCGGCCTCTCCATGATGTTGATGGGCGTCCTCTGCTGGCTCAGCGCCGATCGCCGCCCCACGAGCGCCTCCGCACTTCCACAATCCGCGAGAACCTCTCGAATACGCGCAATCTTCGCCAGCCTTCTCGCCGCAACTGCGGTAGCCCTGGCCACTCCGCTCCTGTGGACCACCCATCGCCCCCGCCATCTTCCCTGGCCCCTGGAGTCCTACATCAATGGCGTGCACGTCTTCGGCAATCCGCAACCCTGGCTCTTCCCGGTCTTCCCCTGGTCGGCGTTCGCATTTGTAGGTCTGGCCGTCGGCTTCTTCCTCTTTACAAACATCGCCAAATGCTACGAGGGCCTGATCTTTGTGGTCCTAGGTGGGACTGGCATACTGGCCTGTTTTCTTTCCCTTAAGCTGGACGCCTCCCCCATCGAGCTCTATTCCAGCTACGACTATTGGCACACCAGCCCCAACTTTTTCCTGATGCGCTGTGGCATCCTCCTAATTGTTTTGTTTTGTGTTTACGCCTGGTGCCGCTGGGGCCTAGCCCAATTGGGTTTCAGCCCTATCATCCAATTAGGCAAGACTTCCCTCCTGGTCTACTGGGTCCACATCGAATTTGTCTACGGGCGGCTCTCCATCCTCCCCAAGCACCAATCGACTGTCCGCGCAGCCAGTGCCGGTCTCGCGATCATCTTTCTAGCCATGCTGCTGCTTTCGCTGGTGCGCACAAACTGGAAGAATCGCCAAGCGAAAGCGCCAAGGCCGGCGGCTAGGCTCTCGCCAGAGTTAAAATAAATTTTCCGTAAGGAATGAAGCAGGGAATTAAGCCAGCAGGGAATTAAGACGGAACCAAACCAGGGCCTAGCGTTTTAGAACAGGACTCTGCTCGAACGTCTGCCCCTGCGGAATCCTGATGATGATCTCGCCCGGCCGCGCCAGACCCAGATCGTCCCGCGCAATTTTCTCGATCAATCGCGGATCGCTATTGAGATCCTTCACTTCCTGCGCCAGCGCCGCATTTTCTTTACTCAACGCCTCGAGATTGGCCTTCACTTTCCTGATCTCGACCTGCGTCCGGCGCATCGCCAGGAACCCATGCGTTCCAAAAACATCATGCACAATCATCACCAACACCAGCAAACCCAAAAGCCCGCGCCCGTACTGCCGCACGAGCGACCGCATCTTCTCTTCGGCCGGCACGTTCTCCCGTTTCTTCTTCAACTTTCCAATACCCACTTCCTAGCCTCGCCAGTCAGCTTCGCTGAAGCAGCCGCGCTATTGGCCTCCACATACAAGCGCAAAAGCGGCTCCGTCCCGGACAGCCGCAAAAGCATCCACGAGCCGTCCTCAAAACTGAATTTTGCACCGTCCGTCCGGTCCATCGATACAACTTTCCTTCCAAGAAGTGTCCGAGCGTCCACCGCCACCTTCTTCACGGTCTTCGCCTTTTGTTCGTCGCTCAAGTGCAGATTCTCACGCACCGGCCAGAACTCTCTTCCCACTTTCTTAAACAGCTGCCGGATCTGCTCGCCCAGCGAAGCCCCGCGCGCCGCAATCATCTCGGCAACCAAAAGACACGCCAGGATTCCATCCTTCTCCGGAACATGCCCGCGAACCGTCAGCCCGGCGCTCTCTTCTCCGCCCAGGGCAATCTTGTCCTCGCGAATCAGTTGGCCGATGTATTTGAAGCCCACCGGCGTCTGATACGTTTTCTGCCCATGGGCCTTCGCCGCCGCGTCAATGAACTGCGACGTCGCCACGCTGCGCGCCGCCGCCATCTTCCATCCGCGCGTCTCCACCAGGTAGTCGTAGACCA